>Ga0208193_1000581_pt1 | contig 18899 bp, 18 predicted proteins | sample June2015DPH_17_2_FD_184716 | JGI IMG/M metagenome (GOLD analysis project Ga0208193, IMG submission 184716) | Peatland microbial communities from SPRUCE experiment site at the Marcell Experimental Forest, Minnesota, USA - June2015DPH_17_10... | ecosystem: Environmental > Terrestrial > Soil >... | reverse complement strand
AGGCCTTCGGCGATTCCCCGGACGCGGTCCATGTCCACCATGAAGTTGTCATCGACAACCCAGATCATCTCCAGTGCGTACCTGCGGCTGAGATCCACTGTCTCTTCCACAAATTGCTCGGGCGAGAGGGCATTCCACTTGCGCCCGTAGACGCCGGCATTTGTGCAGTAACCGCAGTTGAAGGGGCATGCGAGACTAGAGGTGTACATCGCCCAGCGGCGGCCGCACTTGCGCTCGTACGCATCGAAGTCGGCGATCTGGTAGGCCTTTGGGGGCATTTCCGCAAGCGGGCGCAGCGCGCGTTCCGGCGTCATGATCAACTTGCCGTCGCGCTTGAAACCGATGCCCGCGACGAAATCCGGCGCAGACCCGGCACGCAGATGCTGCACCAACTCCAGAAAGCTGTCCTCGCCCTGTCCTCGAACGATGTAGTCGAGGTACGGCGCCTCCAGCGTCTGCTGCGGGAGCAGCGAAGGATGCCATCCGCCCAGCACCACGGGGAAGTCCGGGTCCCAGGCCTTCACTGCTTTTGCGATCTCAACGGTTTCGCGGATCATCGGACCCGTCACCAGCGATACGCCCAGGCAAAGCGCGTCTTTCACTTCTTCGAGGACACGGCCCTTGAAGTCGGGAGTGATGGTTGAGTCGATCAGCACGATTTCAAAGCCGGCACGGATCAGAGGGGTCGCTACGGCTAGAATCCCGAGCGGCGCCGTGGCTTCAGAGCTGGAGAACGATGGAAAGAAGAATACGATTTTTTTTGATGTTCGCACGCTATGCCCGTCACCCGTCGTTGCTTTGATAAGCATAGTGAACCCGCGCCGAGGCGATTGTCATCAGGTTGTAAGCGAAGTGTAATTTTGTTGCCGACAAAGGAAGGAAACATATCCTGTCGTTCGGGATTCGTCAGAGGACAGCGCGGCAACAATCGAATGACCCTAATGTCCTGTCTCTAAACTAATTAGCATAAATATGTGTGGTTATGTCCTCGGATCAAGTGGGAAGAAATCCGATGCCGAGGGGCGTCCACTGCCGCCGTTGTCGATTGGCGAAGAGCAACAACGCTCGGAGGCGTTCAAGTTCTCGCGCGACCCTTAAACCAACGGCGCCGCCTTCATTCCCCGCACCTGCTTCAGCGGCAGGCCCGTCCCACCCGAAAGCGTCTTCTGAATCTCCGCCACAATCGACAGCGCAATCATCGCTGGCGTCTCCGCGCCCAGATCCAGCCCCGTCGGCGAATGAAGCTCTGCCAGCCAGCCTTCAATCACTCGTTCACTCGGCACAAAACCCAGCCTTCGCGCCACATCTTGCAGCAGTTCCCGCGTCCGCCGCTGCGGTCCCAGCACGCCAATGTAAGCAGGCCTCGCAGGACCGCTCAGCAATCCAGCCAGTATGCGCGAATCCTGCTCAAAGCTATGCGTCATCACTACCGCCGCATCGCGCGCACGCGCATCGATCTTCGGCGGCTCATCGGCCGCAAGCACAGTCACTGCATTCGCCTCGATAAACCGCCCCGCAGTCGCCAGATGCGACCTTCCATCCGCAACAGCTACATACCAACCGAGCGTCCGCGCCATCTTCACCAGCGGCTTCGTATCGTCTCCCGCACCAAAGACCCACAGCGCGGGTCGCGCCGCATGCTCTTCGATCCACACCGGCAGATCCGCGCAAAACTTTTCCAGTGCCGCCAACTCCAAATCTCCCGCCGTCATTGCAAACACCCGTTGCCCAATCCGCTCGCCCTGCAACACCGTAGCAATCGCCAGAGGCACACGCGCATTCCACGCTTCCTCCAGCGCCCGCATCACCTCGTCCGCAGTCCCACGCCGCTCCAGCAAAATCCAAACCACCCCGCCGCAGCCTGACCCATACGGCAGCTCGCCATCATCCTCCAGCGTCGAATAACTCTGCACTACCGGACCGCTCTCCGTCAGCCACCAGGCCTTCTTCGCCACAGCAGCCTCCAGGCATCCACCGCTCACCGTGCCCGCGCGCCGTCCATCCGCAGCCAGCAGCATCCGCGCCCCCGGCTTCCGGTAGCTCGAACCCTCCACCTTCACCACCGTTGCCAGCACATACTCCGCCCCGGAAGCCTCCAGATCCCTCCACAGCGGCAATATCTGCTCCAAATCCGTCATCGCATCTCAATCATGGAAAGAAAATTTCAATCATAGAGAAAATGGAGTGTCATTCTGAGCGAACGGGGCCCCGAGCGTTTTTCAGCTCGGGGGTGGTGAGTCGAAGGACCTGCTTTTGTCTTGTCCCTTTTCCCTCGGTCCCTGCCTCAAACAATCTTCGATTGCAGCAAATCCTCAATCCTCACCGGCAGCTCCCTCACCCTTAACCCTGTAGCATGATGCACCGCCGCCGTAATCGCCGGCGCAATCCCCGCCAACCCAATCTCGCCAACCCCGCGCGCGCCATACTCACCCATCACAGGGTCGGGATAATTCAAAAACGTCACATCGATCTCCGGCGCATCCGCACACGTTGCCATCAGATAATCCGCCATGCTGCCATTGATCGGCTGTCCCGTCCGCTCGTCGTAAATCGTCTCTTCCATCAACCCCATGCCCACGCCCATCACCACCGCTCCGGCAATCTGGTTCTCCGCAGCCTTCGGGTTGATAATCCTTCCCCCATCGATCACGCTCACGACCCGGCTCACCCTCAGCCGCGCAATCTCCGGCTCCCACTCCACCTCCACAAACTGCGCCCCATACGAGTGCAGCGAGAATCCCTTCGACTTCGGATCCTCCCATGTCGCGAGCGTCTTACCCTCCGCGCTGATCCGCGCCAGATTCGCCGCCTTCAGCAGGTCCGCAAAGGCAGTCCCACCAGCCGCCGCCGAATCCTTCGCATGCAACCGCCCATTCGTAAACGCAATCGTCTCCACCTTCGCGCCATTCAGCGGAGTTCCCTCCGTCTCCGCCGCCAAATGCTGCAGCCTCCGGATCGCGTTGTCAGCACCCTGCGCAATCGCATTCAGCACCGACCCCGTCACCATCGAACCACCCGAAGTAGGCCCGTCGGGAAGGGAACTGTCCCCCAGAAACACATCGATCCTATCCAGCGGCACGCCAGTTTTCTCATGCGCCACCTGCGCAAACACCGTGTACGTTCCTGTGCCAATATCCTGCGTAGCGCACCTTACGCAAACCCGCCCCGTGTCGCAAAACTCCACCGCCGCCGTGCATGGCAGCCGCAGCGCCACCCAGCTCGCGCCCGCCATCCCCCAGCCCAGCACTTTGCCATCCCGCCGCATCGAACCAATCCCCTGCGTCCGCTTCTCCCACCCAAACTTCTGCGCGCCCGTCTCCATGCACTCGCGATAATGCCGCGAAGAAAACGGCTTCCCACCCTCGCTCTCATCCTTATCGGTATCGTTCAACACACGCAGCTTCACCGGATCCATCGCCAGCGCATCGGCCAACTCATTCATAGCCGCTTCCGTCGCATACAGTCCCGGAACCGCCCCCGGCCCGCGCATATACATCGGCGCGCCCATATTCCGCCTCACCAGCCCGCTCGTCACTTCCAGGTTCGCCACGCTATACAGATACGGCGTAGCCTCACCGCACCCCTCGTCATAATCATCCAGAATCGAAGTGTTGTTCAGGTAATCATGCCGTACCGCCAGCAGCTTGCCTTCCTTAGTTGCACCCAGCTTCACATGCTGCTCCGTGCGCGGCCTGTAGCCCACACTCGAAAACATCATCCGCCGAGTCACACTGAGCTTCACCGGCCGATCCAGCCTCTTTGCCGCAACAGCCGCCAGCGCCGCATGAGGCCACGGAAACAGCTTTCCTCCAAATCCCGATCCCAGGAACCGCGTCACCACGCGCACATTCTCCACAGGCAGTCCCAGCACCTGCGCCATCACCACGCGATGATTCACCACGCCCTGCGAAGTCTCAAACATCGTCACGCGGTCCCCATCCCAAACCACCACGCTCGCATGCAGCTCAATCGGGCTATGCGTCTCGACAGGCGTAATGTAAGTCTGGTCCACCTTCACCGGAGCCGCGTCAAAAACCTTATCCGGATCACCGCGCTTTGAAACCGACTTCCGCTTCCCGTCAAAATCCGCCAAACTTGCCTTCACATTGGATGGCAGCGCTTCATACTCCACCCTCACCGCCGCAGCAGCAGCCGTAGCCTGCTCTAAAGTATTCGCCACCACAACTGCCACATACTGGCCCCAGTGCCGAACAATCTCGTCCTCAAGCGCGGCCCTTACCTCGCTGTTCGTCGCATTCTGGTCGCCGGGAACCGTCCTGTACAGCTTCCCCACATTCCCGTGATCCAGCACCAGCAACACCCCCGGCATCTTTCCAGCAACAGACGAGTCCACCTTCACAATCCGCCCACTTGCAATCGTCGCCGTCACCGGAATCGCATGCACCATCCCCGGAAAATAAAAGTCCGCTGCATACTCCGCCGCGCCGGTAGTCTTCATCGGCCCGTCAATCCGCGACGTAGCCTTCCCAACAATCGAACTCCCAATCATCGAATCCGGTTCCACCACAGTCATTCCCATACATCCCCCGTTCTCTGCTCATCAAGCACGATCAGTGGGTGCCCCAGGTCTCGATTTTGAGACCTGGGATACCGCGAAGCAGACTCGCGCGCATCGGTTCTTGTCCCTGCTCACAATCCCTACGCAGTCGCCATCTTCAGCGTCCTCACCACACATCTCTTCGCCAACTCCACCTTGAACGCATTATCCCGCCGCGCCCTCGCATGCCTCATCGCCGCCTCAGCCGCCGCACGAAAATTCGCCGCCGTAGCTTCCTTGCCCATCAGCGCCGCCTCGGCTTCATGGGAACGCCACGGCTTCGTACCCACCCCACCCATAGCCACGCGCACATACTTCACGCGTCCACCCTCAACGCGAGCCACCACCGCCGCACTCGCCAGTGCAAACTCATAACTCGCGCGATCCCGCAGCTTCAAATAAGCGCTCTTCGCACCCTCCACGGGCTTCGGCAGCTCCACATACGTCACCAGCTCACCGGCTGCGAGCGCATTCTCAATCTGCGGAGTCTCCCCCGGCAGCTTATGGAAATCCGCAAACCCAATCGTGCGCTTCCCATTCGGCCCTTCAACATGAATCACAGCTTCCAAAGCCGCCATCGCCACGCACATATCGCTCGGATGCGTCGCAATGCAGTGCTCGCTAGTACCCAGCACCGCATGAACTCGATGAAACCCATCCATCGCCGCGCAGCCCGTCCCCGGCGCGCGCTTGTTGCACCCATATCCGCCCGGCTGGCCCGCGCTCGGATCGCGAAAATACGCGCACCTCACCCGCTGCAACAAATTCCCACCCGTAGTCGCCATATTCCGCAACTGCGGTGAAGCCCCCGAAAGAATCGCCTGAGAAAGCACAGCGTATTTTTCCTTCACCGTCGCATTCCATGCCAGATCCGAGTTCCGCACCAGCGCGCCAATCGTCAACCCGCCAGAAGGCGTCAGTTCAATCTTGTCCAGCGGCAGAAGATTAATGTCCACGAGGCCCGAAGGCTTCTCAACCCCCAGCTTCATCAAATCCACCAGCGTAGTCCCACCGGCAATAAACCGCGCATTCACCGCAAAGCCAGCCAACGCCTTCTCCGTCCCCGTCGCCTTCACATACCCAAAACTCTGCATCGAAACCCTCCACTCCACCGGGTGCCCCACCCTCGCCGCGTCTTTGTTTTTGCGGCTAGGGTGGGATAACTGATCTCTGACCCCTGATCTCTGTCGGTTCGAGCTACGCTCGAACCGACTTCACCGCCGCCAAAATATTCTTATAAGCCCCACACCGGCAGATATTCCCCGCCATCGCATGTCGAACGTCTTCATCTAACGGCCCAATCGGCTCCTTTAACAACGCCACTGCGCTCATAATCTGCCCGCTCGTGCAATAGCCGCACTGGTAGCCGTCATGCTCCACAAACGCCGCCTGCATCGCATGCATCTTCTCCGGCTCGCCCAGCCCTTCAATCGTCGTAACCTCATCGCCCTCATGCATCACCGCAAAGGAGAGGCAGCTATTCACCCGCCGTCCATTCACATGCACCGTGCACGCACCGCACTGTCCGTGATCGCAACCCTTCTTCGTCCCAGTCAGATGAATCCGCTCCCGCAGCGTATCCAGCAGCGTCGCCCGCGTGTCCAGCCCCTTCAACGCGTATTCCTTGCCGTTCACCCGCAGCGTCACATCGGCCACATGCTCGGCCTCTGGCGGGGCTTCAGCTCCAGGCTCCGTCACCGGCACAGCCCTCGCCAGCGGGGCTGCAGTCAGCACACCCGCCGCGCCCAATCCGGAGAGAAATGTCCGTCGCGTGAACCCACCCTGCACCGGTTCAGGCGCAAGAGGTTCAAGGTCGATACTCTGCCGCTCCGCATCCGCCGTCGCCGCAGCAGGAACGTTACGCGGCCCCAAATGCTTAAAACGAGTCCCAGGAAAATCGGCCACAGCGGGCCTCCTTGATGAAGAGAAATACGAACAGGCTCCCATTGGCAGGGAACCTGGGAACAACATTCAAGTATCGGCGGCTCACCCGCCGTGCCCATCATCCTAATTGATCTGCTATACAGCTTTCCGCTCTATCCACCGCTTTGATCAGGTCAATAAAGCAACCGGGTGCCCCACCCTCGCCGCGTTCTTGTTTTTGCGGCTAGGGTGGGAGAACTGATCTCTACCCCCTGATCTCTATCTGTTCAACAGCTCCATCATCGCCGGCGCATACCGCGTACCAGACACCACATTCAACGGAAACTCCGCACTCAGCTTCTCCACCAAATCTGCCGGAACCGCAGCATCCACAGCCGCCGCATTTTCTTCCAGATACTTCCTGCGCTTGGTCCCCGGAATCGGCACAACATTCTCACTCTGCTTGAGCACCCACGCCAGCGCCAACTGGCTTGAAGTCAACCCCACCCCAGCGGCATACTCCTTCACCTTCTCCACCAGAGCCAGGTTCTTCTGGAAATTCTCGCCTTGGAATCGCGGCGAGTTCCGCCGAAAGTCATCCGCCTCAAAATCGTCAGGGCTCTTGAACGCGCCGGTCAAAAAACCACGTCCCAGCGGACTGTACGCCACAAACCCCGTACCCAGCTTTTCGCAGAGCGCCAGCAATCCCTCTTCCGGCTCCCGCGACCACAGGGAATACTCCGTCTGAAGCGCCGTAATCTGGTGGACTGCATTCGCCCGCTCCAGCGTCTCCGGCGCAGCCTCGCTCAAGCCGAGATACCGCACCTTGCCTTCGTTCACAAGCCGCGCCATCTCGCCCACCGTCTCTTCAATCGGCGTCTTCGGGTCAACGCGGTGCTGGTAGTAGAGATCAATCGTCTCCACCTGCAGCCGCTTCAGGCTCGCCTCGGCAGATTTCCGCACATACGCCGGGCTTCCATCCACGCCCCGCTTCGTCGGGTTCGCAGGATCGCGCACTATTCCAAACTTCGTCGCCAGAAAAACCCTGTCGCGCCGATCCTTGATAGCCCGTCCCACTAACTCTTCATTGGTATAAGGCCCGTAAACATCCGAGGTGTCCAGAAAATCGATCCCCAGTTCCAATGCGCGGTGAATCGTGGCAATCGATTCCTGCTCATCGCCAGCCCCGTAGAACTCGCTCATGCCCATGCAGCCCAGCCCAATGGCTGAAACCTCAGGCCCCTTCGCTCCCAACCGTCGCTTCTTCATAACCGACACTCCTGTCGAGCTTGATTTTGCCTCTTCCGAACAGAATTGTCATCCTGAGCGTCAAGAATGGATTCTGCGTCATCGTTAGTCAGGAATCAATCCGGAGCACACCAATGCGCAACCAATGGATTGCAGTTCTCATGACAGTTGCTGTTCCGTTCCTCTTCACGCTCTCCTGTTCTGCTCAAACCCCAAAGAGCAAGGAGTTAACTTACGAAGTCGTTTCTGTAAAAAAGTCGAAAGGTGATCCGAATAGCAGTAATCTTAGCGTTCGCCGCGATATCCTCTCCGCGGATACCGTGCTTCCGAGGCTCATCCAATACGCCTTTGGCCTTCCCTGGGGGGATCAGGTATCAGGTCTTCCAAAGTGGGCGGAATCCACGCGTTTCGATGTAGAAGCCAAGATGGACGAGGACACAATGGCAGCGCTCGATAAGCTGCCCGCGGAAGAACGTCAGGCAAAACGCAGAGAAATGTGCGCCCAAATCCTGACGGAGAGATTCGGCTTGAAATTCCATCACGAGGTGAAGGTCTTGCCGGTTTACCATCTCGTGATTGCGAAGGGCGGGGCCACGCTGAAAAGGACCGAATCCAAGTCGCCGGGTTCACAGACTTCCATGGATCGGGCAAAACTGGTCGGCACCGGTATGACAACCGCCGATATCGCAACCACCTTGTCCCGCAAGGTCGACAGGCACATCCTCGACAAGACCGGCCTGACCGGCAGATACGACCTGGAGCTGAAATGGGCCGCGGATGATGATGAAGACCTTCAATCCATCGACCAGCAAGCCACCATCATCACGGCTCTGCGCGAGCAGTTGGGCCTGAAACTGCTTCCTTCAAAAGACTCTGTGGAGATCATCGTCGTGGATGCCGTCAGCCAGCCTTCCGAAAACTGATCTCCTGCGTTCCAGGGATTTCCCGTACCCCATCACTGCGGCCGGGTGCCTGTAGAGGATCAAGAGGTTGTACCATCGCCGGCACGCTAAAAGCTAAGAGCTAAAAGCTAAAAGCTGCTCTCACGCTATCGCCATTAGCTGCTGCTCTTCCCGCTCTGTCTCTGCCGATTCCGAAGAGCGGGTCAATCCCAGTTTCTCTTCAATCTTCCGGTAGTTCGCAATCTTGTGCGTCAGGATTGCATGCGCCTTCTCAAGCGCCTCAATCTGCGTCGCAACCACTGACTGGTGGTCTTCTAGGATCTTCCGCCGTTCGAGCGAAGTCACCTCGCCCTGCTCCCGCAGCGCCGCGTACCGTTGCAGCTCCCGGATCGGGATATTCGTATCCCGCATGCAGTGCAGAAATTCCAGCCACACCGCATCGGTCTCAGAGTAGCGCCGGTGTCCGTTCCGAGCCCTGCCCACAGGCTGAATAAGTCCAACACGTTCGTAATAACGTAGAGTGTGCGTCGTCATACCGCAGCGCTCCGCCATCGTGCGAATGGTATAGCCAATGTTCCGCATACCATCAACGTACTCCTTGAAGCACGCTCAAAGTCAATAATTCCGGGTAGTCGACGAAGAGCCTTGTTTGCCATCAAAACTGCATTTTATCAATAACTTAAGGGTCGTAATCGCAAGCTTGTCTTTACTTGCTTAACATTTCTTAAGACTTCGATTCAGGTTCAGCATCGCTCCACGTTACTAAAGTCCATTGGACCTTTGTGCGGAATTTCTTTCAGAAAGTTTGCTTAGAATTAAGGTCGTTTGTGAAACAATCATAATCAGCAGAAATACGACGGCCCGAATCCATCATGGATTTGGGCCGTCGTCGTTAAGACTGGAGAGAGTACCCCCTCCCCGCCTTTTTCACTGTCACAGGGAACCATCTCGTCGAGGATATCTATGGCCTTTTATATTCTTTTGCCCTTTATCTACAACCCTGTTCCCTGTTCCCTGTTCCCTATTCCCTCGCAACTGGGCAGCGAAGCTGCACAGTTGCGGAATGAAGATCGCATAAAGATTTGTATAAGGAGTGTGGAAAATCTCACAAACTGAACAAAATAAATAGCTTGGAAATCGACCTTGCACAGGATAACTCCCGGAGTCGTCCAAAATCGAACACCTAGCAAGTCGAAGCATTATCATCATCCACACGGATCGAAAGCTCAAATGAATCAGCTAAATTACAGCACCATGCTTCAAGTAGCACTTGAAGAAGCTCGACTCGGTCTTTCCGAAGGAGGCGTCCCCGTCGGCGCAGCTTTATTCACAGCCCAAGGCGAACTCCTCGGCCGTGGCCGCAACCGCCGCGTCCAGCAGAGCGATCCCAGCGTCCACGGCGAAACTGACGCCTTCCGCGCCGCGGGCCGACAGCGCTCTTACCGTGACAAGATCATGGTCACAACACTCGCTCCCTGCTGGTACTGCTCCGGACTCATCCGCCAATTCCGCATCGGAACCCTCATAGTCGGCGAAAGCCGCACCTTCTCCGGCGGCCTCGACTGGCTCCGCGAAAACGGCGTCCAGGTCATCGACCTCGACAACGCCGAATGCCGCAGCCTGATGGACCGCTTCATCGCCGCCAACCCCGAAATCTGGAACGAAGACATCGGAGAGGATGAACCATGAACCGCCGCAAATTTCTCTCATCCACACTCGCCGCCTCCGCCGCTACTCTTGCGAGCGCACAGGAGGCAAGAACAGAGTTCAAATTCACCCACCGGCAGTTCTATCTGCTTCGCCGCTACACCATGCAAACCGGGCCCCAAACCGCACTCACTGAAAAATATCTCAGCGAAGCCCTGATTCCTGCCTTGACCCGTCGCAACCGAGGGTCCGTGGGAGCCTTCCGTTTGGAAGTAGGTCCGGAAACCCCCAGCTTCTACGTGCTGATTCCTGGTAACTCGCCCGTCGTCACCATGATTGAGGAAGATCTGGCCGCCGATGCGGAATATCTCAAAGCCGCCGAGCCGTTTCTGGCCGCGCCCGCCACATCTCCCGCGTTCCTTCGTGTGGATTCATCCCTGCTCGTCGCCTTCCGTGGCTGGCCAGGCATCACTCCACCCGCCAAAGGCGCAAAGCGCATCTTCCAGCTTCGCACCTATGAGAGCCCCAGCTTCCACGCCCATGAAGTGAAGGTCAAAATGTTCCACTCCGGCGAATTTGACATCTTCAAAGCCGCCGGTTTCCGCCCCGTCTTCTTCGGTGACACACTCGTCGGCCCACGCATGCCCAGCCTTACCTACATGCTCGCCTTCGACGACACAGCCCAGCTCGACGCCCAATGGAACACCTTCCGCAACGACCCCAACTGGAAGAAGCTCTCTGCCGACCCGCGCTTTGCCTACGAGGCCATCGTCAGCAACATCACTAACCTCTACCTCAGCCCGTTGTCCGCTTCACAGATCTGAGTCACAGTCCGGCAAACTTCAGCGAATACGCCTGTGCCGGGTCGAAAGCATTCCGCAGAATCCCCATCGACTTCAACTGGTCATAGCTGGCTTGCCAGCGTGCCGCCGTCATCCGGCCAATCTGCGGATCGTCGCCAATAAACCCGCCGTCACGCAGCGCCTGAGCCGTATAAGCCTCCTGTGCCGGATTCAGCGCCGGATTCAGAGCCAGAAGATATTTGTTCACTGGGCCGGGATCTTTGAGGTAATCCTGCCAACCGCGAATTGTGGCCCGCACAAACTTCTGTACCACGTCGGCATGTTGTTGCGCGTACTCCCGTGTGGTGAACTGCACGCGGTACGGATCGTATCCCGAACTGCTGATAAGAATTGTTCGCGCCTCCGCACCGGCCTGCTTTATGAAAAATGGCTCGCTGGTGATAAAGACCTGCTGGACGTAATTGGGATCGGCCAGAAAGTTCGCCACCGACCGCGTAGACGAAATCTGCTTCACGTTTTTCAGGCCGTACCGTGTCGTTACATACTTCAGCCACGTCGCGCCGGTCTGTGCCGCAATGGTATGGCCCTCGAGATCTTTGAAATCATGAATAGGCGAATCCTTATGCACCATGATCGCCTGCGCATCGTGCTGCATCGTCGCCGCAACGGCCTGAAGCGGCAGCCCATTCGAGTTCCACTCCAGAAGCTGGTCGCTCGTGCCCAGTCCGAAATCAGCCTTGCCGTTCATCACCAGTTGTCCACTACTGCCATACTGCGGCAGCGGCACAAGCGTTACTTCCAGCCCTTCGGCCTTGTAATAGCCGTTGAGTTGAGCTTCAAAAAATCCGCCATGCTCCGGCTGGGGATACCAGTCCAGCTGCAGCCGCACCGGCGTTAAGCCATTCGCCGTGCCTGTCGTGCCGCTTCTGCAGCCCGAGACAGGAACAACTACGCCAGCGGTTAGCAGAACCGCGCAAAGAGCCGTCCATACATGCACACGCAATTTCAGTCGTATCATGCCAGTCCTTCAAAGAAAGGAAAACCATCCGTGATTGAAAGCTATCATGCGCCTCGCACTGCGCTTCTTCATTGCTTTCTCATGGGGCCGCAGTGCAAAGTTTTGATATGGCATTCACTTCCAGCAGCAGTCATCAGCTTGCGCTCGATCATGAGCGCATGGCCGCGCTGGCCGCATTTACAGCCCGTTCGCTTGAAACGCCTGCCCCGCGTCCTTTTGGCGCAGCTGTCGTGCATACGCGTACCGGCAAATTACTTCTCCGAGCATTGAATGATGCGCACCGCCAGTTTGACCCCTCGCTCCACGCCGAGGTTCGCGCCATTCGACTTGCCACACGCCGCCTCAAGACGCTCTCACTCGCGGGTTATACGCTGTACACCACCTGCGAGCCATGCCCCATGTGCATGAGTTGCGCGTTGTGGTCAGAGCTGGATCGTGTCGTCTACGGCGCTACCATCGACGACGCTAAACGCCACGTTCTGCAGATTCACATACCGGCCACGGAAGTCGCCAAACGCAGCGACATGAGCTGTGTTGTCGACGGTCCCGTCTTGCGTGACGAATGCAACGCTCTCTTTACGCATCCCAATATGCTCCGCGCTTTCCGCGAGTGGGCCACAGGCCGCAAGAAGAGGCCGGCATGAGTGAACAGCTTGCGTCAGATATGCGTCAACTCATCGCCGATCCCGCACGCGTGATCACCGCGCCGGCGGTTCTCGACCGCCTCTCGCACGATTTTTATTGGTACTCGCCCATCCTCCATCCGCAGCTTGTGAACAAGCAGGGCGATATCGCAGTCCAGCCGGTCAATGTGGAGGAGATTCTCGCGGTTCTTCGATTCGCCGGTCAACATGAGATTCCAGTGACCACGCGCGGCGCGGGCACCGGCAACTATGGCCAGTGCGTCCCACTTCACGGCGGCATCATCCTCGATCTGTCTTTGATGGACAAGCTCGAATCGGTTACCCAGGATGGCGTTGCTATCTGCCAGCCGGGCCTGCGTCTCGGTGCGCTTGAAACTGAAGCTCGCACTCGCGGATGGGAGCTGCGGATGTATCCTTCGACGCTCGTTAAAGCATCCGTTGGCGGTTTCCTCTGTGGCGGCTCAGGCGGTATTGGTTCAGTCGCTCACGGTGGTCTACGCGACTTCGACACGGTTCGCGCCTTCGAAGTCGTCACAATGGAAGATGAGCCGCGCGTCGTGCTGCATGAAGGTGCAGCGGTACATGAGATTCTCCATGCCTGGGGAACCAACGGTATCCTCACGCGCATCTGGTTTGCGCTCACGCCAGCCATCGCGTGGATACAGATCGCGATTGCATTTGATGGCTATGACAAAGCTTTCGACTTCGCTGAATCCATCGCTGTCGGTGCCGAATGGATCAAACGCCTTGTCACGGTCTTCGAGTGGTCCATTCCATCCTTCTTTACGCCCGTCAAGCAGGTTGTTCGCGAAGGAAAGTCGATCGTTCTGTTGATGATTGCTACGGATCAACTGGCCTCGCTGCGTGAAGCTGCTCAATCTGCGGGAGGCGAGGTCACATTTACCGGTGCTTATGACGGCCCACGTACCCAGCCGCTGCTGAGCGATTACACATGGAACCACACCACGCTCTGGGCCATGAAGGCTGATCCTTCCTGGACTTACCTTCAATGCGGCTTTTCGCCCACCGAATGTCGTGAACAATTCCGCAAACTTCGTGAGCGCTTCGGCGAAGAGTTTCTCTTCCACATAGAGTTCATGAAAAACGGTGAAGGCGTGGTCATCCCCGGCGCAATTCCGGTTGTTCGCTTCACCACACCCGAACGCCTGCAGGAGATGATTGACTATTGCCGTGCAATCGGAGTGTTTGTCGCCAATCCGCACGTAAACTATCTGGAAGATGGCGGCCGATTCCGTCCCGATAACATACAACTGCGAGTCAAGCAGAAATACGATCCACGCGGCCTGCTTAATCCCGGCAAAATGGTCAGCTTTCACAAGGAGACCCTGGAAGTGGAAACTGCTCAATGAAGACCTGGATCCCCGATGCGCGCAACTTCGCGTACCTGACATGGAAGCAGGTGGACGCACTTCCGCGCGAGACCACTCTGCTGGTTTTGCCCACTGCTGCGATTGAGCAGCACGGTCATCATCTACCACTTGCGACGGACACACTGATCAATAATCTGCTGCTCGGTAAGGCGCTTGAGCTTGTTCCTGTCGATTTGCCCATCTGCTACGGCAAGAGCAATGAACATCTTGGCTTTCCAGGTACGCTCTCGGTATCTGCAACAACCTTTCTCTCTGTCGTGCGCGATCTCGGCGCCAGCATAACCGCGAGCGGCTTCAAGAAAGTTGTCCTGTACAACACTCACGGTGGCAACACCTCTCTAGTAGATGTGCTGGCGCGCGATCTTCGTGCGGAGTTTGGCCTGCGAGCCTTTTCGCTCTTCGGCTCACCCGGCGCGAGCTTTGAAGGCGTCAGTCAGCAGGAGCGTACGTACGGCTTCCATGCAGGCGAAATCGAAACAGCTTATCTCTTACACGCCACGCCGGAGCTCGTCGACACGTCCGAGTACACTTCGAATTACATTGCCCGCGTCGATCAACCAGAATTGCTCAAGCCGGAAGGCTCTTCAGCCAACTTCGCCTGGCTCACCCGCGACATCGCACCGAGCGGCGTTCTTGGCGATCCAACTTTGGCAACCGCGGAAAATGGCGCGCGCTGGGCCAACGAGGCGGCGGCACGACTGGCTGAGATTCTCATTGCCATGTACAACTTTGTTCCGAAGCATGGAGCCTGACCAATGGCGCTTGTGGATTGCGGCAATGGAGTAAGGCTGGAGCGAGGAGTTGAGTGCCGCCTAAGCGATGACACGATTCTCGTCTCCGATCATTACTATCCAGAGGGTCAAGGTCCTTGGCCGACGCTCTTCATACGTCAGCCATACGGGCGCGACATCGCTTCGACAGTCGTCTACGCACATCCAGTCTGGTTTGCCCGCCACGGCTTCCACGTTGTAATTCAGGATGTGCGCGGCAGAGGTGGGTCAACCGGCGAGTTCTATCCGTTCCGTAACGAGGGCCGCGACGGCGCGGAGTCTATTGCATGTCTAAGGACACATTCGGCCTGCAACGGCCGCATCGGCATATATGGATTTTCCTACCAGGGAGCTACGCAGTTGCTTGCCGCGGCTGAGCAGCCTGAGGGACTGGTATGCATAGCGCCGCACATGACTGCTGTGGATCTTTATCACGGCTGGTTTTATCACCACGGTGCTTTGCGCCTGTCCTCTACGCTTGGCTGGGGCATTCAGATGCTGCGTGAGGATGCCCGCCGCAAGGGCCTGCGCGCGGCAAGTGACAAACTGGAAGCTGCGTGGACCAGTATTCGCACTCAGTCAGCTTTTGCGCCCTACTTTTTGCATCCGGCGATTGATGATCCAGCGCTTCCGAGCTATGTCCGTGATTGGATGACGCATCGCGAGCCTGGGGATTACTGGGCAGAGTTGGACATCAGCACGCGACTCGATCGAATTCACTTGCCGGCGCTGCACATCTCTGGTTGGTTTGATACGTATCTTGAAGGCTCTATTGCCGGCTACCTTGCCTTGCGCGAGCGCGCCGGTACGGAGTATGCCAGAAAGAACCAATACCTGCTTGCCGGTCCGTGGGTTCATATTTCATGGGGAGACCGCACAGGCGAATCGACTTTGGGCGAAGCAGCTAACCTCAACACGAATGAGATTCTTCTGCGATGGTTCGATCACTGGCTCAAGGATGCTGAGACATGGAGTGATGAGCCGCGTATTCGATATTTCTCTCTAGGTCCGAATGAGTGGCGCGCGTCGGAGGAGTGGTCTGCGGAATCAGATTGTCCGCTGTACTTGCATAGCAGCGGTAATGCTAACTCCCGCAAAGGCGACGGAATTCTGACAGCCAACGCGCCGGAGACAGATGAGCCGCGCGATGTCTTCGTCTACGATCCTGAAGTTCCCGTGATGGCTCCCGGTGGGCCGCAAGCTATGAGCGGTTCATTCGATCAGTCCGCCATGGAGATGGGGAACAATCTGCTTGTCTATACCTCAGAGCCTGTAGCAAAGGCAACAGAGGTTCTAGGCCAGCCTCGCATGAAGCTCTACACGACAACATCCGCGCCGAATGCGGATTTTACTGCCAAGCTAGTGCGCGTTATGCCAAATGGACGGGCAGAGTTTTTGTGCATCGGCATTGCCCGGAGTTCGTGGGTCTTCCGCAATGCTGGTTATGAGCCGGACTCGATTCAGGCATGGGAGTTTTCTTTGGAGCCTATTGCTTTTGTGCTTGCGCGGGGTGAGCGGCTGCGGCTTGAGATTGCCAGTTCGGCGTTTCCGCTTTACGACCGTAATCCTTCCTGCGACACTCCGTCGCAACTTGCAGATAGCTGGAACTCGGCGCGATCTACACAGCAGATTCTGCATACTGTCTCACATGCTTCGGCTCTCTATCTTCCAGTGAAGGGAGAGCCGGGATGGTGACTGAAGCAGGTACGATTCCGGAAATTGTGCTGCATGGCGTGGAGAAGCGCTTTCGCGGAGGCGCGCCGGTGCTGCAAGGCATCTCGCTCAATATTGAACGAGGCGAGTTCGTGAGCATTCTTGGTCCATCCGGTTGCGGCAAATCCACGCTATTGCGGCTTGTCTCTGGCCTGAGTCCTTTGACCGCAGGATCGGTCAGTGTGAATGGCATGACTCCGGAAAATGCTCGGCAGATGATGAGCTTTATCTTTCAAGATGCGACGCTGCTGCCGTGGCGCACCGTGGAGCAGAATGTAGGCCTAGGCCTGGAACTGGAACACGCGGCGCGTTCTCTTCGTGAGGAGCGTGTGGCGCAGATGCTCGAGCTGGTGCGTCTGGGCGATGTTGCGCAGAGCTATCCCAGGCAGCTTTCGGGTGGCATGAAGATGCGCGTTTCAATTGCGCGCGCCCTTGTGAGCCGGCCACGCACTCTGCTGATGGATGAACCTTTTGCCGCGTTGGACGAGATGACGCGTGACCGTATGAATGAGGAGCTTTTGCGTTTGTATGCCGAGCAGAAGTGGACTGTTCTATTTGTGACGCATTCGGTGGCAGAAGCGGTTTTTCTCTCGACGCGAATCATTATTCTTGCGCCTCATCCGAGCCGAGTGGTGCATGACGTTGCTATCGAACTGCCGTGGCCGCGGACTGCGGAGACGCGGGAGTCGGATGCGTTTGAGGCAGAAGTTACGCGTGTATCGCGCCTGCTGAGAGGAGCGCAGCACGCATGAAGAAGCGGGCGTGGCTTATCGTTAATAGCGCGATTGTATTTGTGTGCCTGATTGGACTGTGGGCTAGCGTGGTGGCGATGGCGCATTTTCCTGTTTATATGCTTCCCGGGCCGGGTGCAGTTCTTGCTGCGGCGTGGGAGCGCTATCCTTCGCTGCTTAATTCGCTCTGGATTACGACGATAGAGGCTGTGGGTGGACTTGCTGCCAGCATTGTTGTTGGAATCGCGGCGGCGCTGCTCTTTGCCCAGTGGCGCTGGATGCGTCAGCTTGTCTATCCCTACACGATTCTTTTGCAGACTGTGCCGATTGTTGCGATTGCGCCGCTGATTATCAACTGGGTTGGGCCGGGGATTTCGGCTGTGATGCTTGTGACTTTCATTATTTGTCTTGCGCCGATTATTGCGAATACGACGCAAGGACTGATTAGTGTGGATCGCAATCTGATCGATCTTTTTCTGATGCACAAGGCGGCGCCGGCCCAGGTGCTGCTGAAGCTGAAGCTGCCTCATGCGCTGCCGAATCTGTTTACCGGGATCCGGATTTCTGCTGGAATTGCTGTGATTGGAGGCATTACCGGCGAACTCTTTGCCGGATCGACCCGCGTGGGCGAAGGCGGATTGGGTTATTCCATTATTTACGCGAATAATCAGATGGAAACCGGCTATATGTTTGCATTGGTGGCGGCGGCGACGCTGCTGGGGTTTGGTTTTTTCTTTCTGGTGATGTTCTTCGAGTGGCTGGCGCTGCACCACTGGCATGAGTCCACTCGTGAAACTGTTGGTGAGTAGGCGATGCTGCGGATGGAGACGGAAAACGGCTGGCAATTGATTACGCATCCTGACCATGCGCGGCGGGTTGAGGGGAGATTATTCAAGTCTTCCGAGGAGTTGGCCGCGGCTTTTTGAGCTGCGCCGGTGGAAGAAGCGAGTGTTCGATTGCGGACAACGATGTGAGTTATCCTGTGCAGCCCTGTCTCCGAAGTGATGTTTTTTGTTGGGGTTGGGGCAAAGTTCACACTCCTGATAGAAATCTTTATGCGATCTTTATTCCGCAACTGTGCAGCTTCACTGCCCAGTTGCGAGGGAACAGGGTTATAGATAAAGGGCAAAAGAATATAAAAGGCCATAGATATCCTCGACGAGATGGTTCCCAGTGACAGTGACAAAGGCGGGAAGGGAATGCACTCTCCCGTTTTAACGACGACGGCCCGAATCCATCATGGATTCGGGCCGTCACTTTTCTCTGCTGATTATTAGTAAAGCACAAATGGGGTTAATTTTATGCAAACTATCTGAAGAGGCGAGACGTTACGAAAGGGCATTGGACTTTCGTAATATGAGCTACAAGGACTATGGGGACTGAAAAGCAAAAGCAGGTTCTTCACTCGGCCTGAAGTACAGCTAGGTACAGGATGACGGGCTGGCTATTGTGGTATCCCAAGTCCCAACAACAGGAACCTGGGGCACCCGTCGTTGACAGTCGCTTCCATCCCCGGTCCCCAAAGGCGAGGGACCGGGGGCACCCTCAGTGTTGCTTGGAGCGCAGCGGGATCGGGGCCACCCGCCAGCGGAGGCGTCGGTCAGGGCCGCG
>Ga0208193_1000580_pt1 | contig 18920 bp, 12 predicted proteins | sample June2015DPH_17_2_FD_184716 | JGI IMG/M metagenome (GOLD analysis project Ga0208193, IMG submission 184716) | Peatland microbial communities from SPRUCE experiment site at the Marcell Experimental Forest, Minnesota, USA - June2015DPH_17_10... | ecosystem: Environmental > Terrestrial > Soil >... | reverse complement strand
CATGATGTCGATATCCTGCGCCATCCCGATCGCGGTGATGATCGAATCCAGCGAAAACACCAGGTCGATGACGATGATCTGGACAATGATCCAGACAAACGCGCTGGACCTCGGCGCCGCATCATTTGCTTCGTCACGCGCGTCCACTTCGGCATGAATTTCGTGGGTTGCCTTCGCGATCAGAAACAGTCCGCCGCCGATCAGCACAAGGTCGCGCCACGACAGCGTGACGCCATTTACCGTGAGCACGGTCCGGGTCAGGCCGATCAGCCATACCAGGAGACAGAGCAGCAGGATGCGGAACACCAGCGCCAGCGCCAGTCCGATCTGCCGGGCGCGCTTCGCCTGCGCTGGCGGCATCCGCGAGACGATGACCGACAGAAAGATGACATTGTCGATGCCGAGAACGATCTCCAGCGCGGTCAGGGTGAACAGGGCTGCCCATGCTTCCGGGCTGGTCAGTAACGCGATCATGCCTTGAACGATCTCAGCAGCCGGATCGCTGCGTCGCTTGCCACGGTATAGACACCGATCGCGCACAGCGCCGTCGTGACGGGCGCGGCAACATCGAAGTCGTTTGCCAGCGCGACCGCCGCAAGCACCGCCCAGATCGCCAGCAATGACAGGGTTAACCAGCGCAACCGCACCACACGTATCGGATGAAGAACGTGGAAAGGAACGAACGTCAGCACGATCAAAATGCCGACCGCGAGGCTCGACCAGGCCGGAGGCAAATGCAGCAGGAACAGATAGAACGCCGCGAAATTCCACAACCCGGGGAAGCCGCGAAAATAATTGTCCGCGCGCTTCATGCGGCGATCCGCGAAATAGAGCGCACCTGTCACGGCTATTCCGACGCCCAGCAGCGGCGCCGCCAGCGGCAGCAGCAGCCCGCTTGCGGTGATGGCATAGGCCGGTACGAAGACGTAGGTGACAAAATCGACCACGAGGTCGAGCACGTCGCCCGACCAGTTCGGCTGCAGCCGCGCGACATCCAGCCGGCGCGCGATCGGACCGTCCACCGCGTCGACGACAAGGGCAACGCCGAGCCACCAAAACATCGCCGCCCAGTGCTCGCGCACCGCCTCCAGCAACGCGACCAGGGCGATCCCCGCTCCCATTGCCGTGAGGACATGCACGCAAAATGCAGCCGCCCGCATTCGCGGCGATGCCGGGGAAGTTTGTTGCAGGCTCGCTTGATCCATTTGGCAGTGCTATCAGGAATTGTCTCGATTTGCACATCCGCGGTTACGGCGTTCTGCCGCCGATATCCCTCGAAACAGGGGGGCGGGATTGCGGACTTGAAAATAGCGCCGGGAACGTCAATTGTCCCGGCATGGACGGTGCATCTGACAGCTTCGATATCGTCGTGGTCGGCGGCGGACCTGCGGGACTCGCGGCGGCCATTGCAGTGGCTGAAACCGGCGCGAATGCGGCGTTGATAGCCCGCCGCGCGCCCTATGCCGACAATCGCACCACCGCGCTGCTCGACGGCTCGGTTGATTTTCTGCAAGGACTGGATGTCTGGCCACGCTGCAAGGACCAGGCGGCGGCGTTGCAGGCGATGCGTCTGGTTGACGACACCGGCCGCCTGATCCGCGCACCCGAGGTTCGGTTTTCGTCCCAGGAGATCGGTCTCGACCAGTTTGGCTACAACATCGAGAACCGATTGCTGATGACGGCGCTGGAACAGCGCGCGGCCGGGCTTTCCGGTCTGACCCGATTCGACGACGAGGCGGCCAGCATCAGCCCGGAAGACGCGGTTGTCGCAATTGGCACCCGGCAAGGACAAATGCTCTGTGGCCGCCTGGTGATCGGCGCCGACGGACGGCAATCGCCTTGCCGCGAGGCCGCCGGCATCGAAGTCAGGCGCCGCGATCTCAAACAGTCGGCGCTGACCTTCAATGTCGGCCATTCCCGGCCGCATCGAAATATCTCCACCGAGTTTCATACCCCGCGAGGTCCGTGCGTATTCGTGCCGTTGCCCGGCGACCGCAGCAGCGTGGTGTGGGTTACCGCGTCAAGGGAAGCCGAACGATTGCTCGCCCTCACCGACGACGAACTGTCCGAAGCCGCGGAAAGGCAATCGCATTCCATTCTCGGCCGTATCAGCGTCGAACCCGGACGGCATTTGTTTCCGCTCGCGATCGAACAATCCGGACAATTCGCCCACAATCGCGTCGCGCTTATTGGCGAGGCCGCGCATGTATTGCCCCCGATCGGCGCGCAGGGGTTGAACATGGGGCTGCGCGATGCCGCCGATATCGCCGACATCGTCCGGGACGCTGTCCTGTCGGGCGAAGATCCCGGCTCGCCTCAGGTGCTGAATCGTTACGACAGAGCAAGGCGCGCCGACGTCAAAAGCCGCACCTTCGCCATCGACGCGGCCAACCGCGCGTTGCTCAGCGATTTCCTGGCCGTGCAGTCCCTGCGCGCGGCCGGTCTGCATCTGATCGGATCGATAGGACCGCTTCGCCGTCTTGCCATGCGCGAGGGCCTGGCGCCTTCGCGGCGGCCGAAGCAATCGTCCGGGGACCGGTTCAAAGGTTAATTCACGGTTTTGCCCCTAGCATCGGCCACAATCATGGTCTATTCGACGAGGGATGATAAAAGCGCGGACCGCCAAGTTTCAGATCGGGCAAATCGTCCGTCACCGGATATTTTCATTCCGGGGCGTGATTTTCGATATCGATCCGGAGTTCAACAATACCGAGGAATGGTGGTTGTCGATCCCCGAGGAGGTGCGGCCCCACAAGGATCAGCCGTTCTACCATCTGCTCGCCGAAAATTCAGAATCGGAATATGTCGCCTACGTTTCCGAGCAGAATTTGCTGCCGGATGAAACCGGCGAGCCGATCCGACATTCGCAAGTTGCCGAGATTTTCGTCAAGGACAAATCGGGCGGCTATCGGCCGCGCAACCCGTCGCTCAACTAGCGTAAACGATATCCCTTGTCCCGGACGCGGTGCGGCGTTCTCCCGGCGCTGCGCAGCGTCCGGGGAACACGATGGACGTCTGCAATAAAAAAGGCGCTCGATTTGAGCGCCTTTTTGTTCGCCGATATCGGAGGGTCTGCTCTTATTTCGCCGCAGGAGCGGCGGCGGCGGGGGTGCCAGCGGGCGGGTTGGCCTCGAGTTTCTTGCGCTGTTCCTCGGCGCGCTTCTGCAATTCTTCCTGCAGCTTCTTTTGGGTTTCCTCGAACACCTTCGGGTCGGTCGGCGGACCGTCATAGGCCTTGGCGAACTCGGCGAGCGGCAGCGGCAGCGTCAGCGGCGCGCCGTTCGAATTGATCGCCTGAACCACCAGATTCTGCCCCTTCTTCATATTCGCGATCATTTCCGGGGTCGCCTCGTAGTCCGACATGCAGCCATTCTGGAAGCAGATCACATAGGGGCTTTGCGCCGGGGAGTTGTTGTCGACGATCACCCGTGTGCCGTGAACCAGTTGCATGCCCAGCGGCAGGGTGACGCGCAGGATCTTTTTCGGTTCGCCTTCGGGCTCGATGATGACGGCGGCGACCACGGGTTGACCGGACTCGATGCGCCCATCCTTGCCGGTAAAGCAAACCTGCTTGGCGTTGGCATCCTGACCCTTCAGGCAGAATTTCGTCCACGGCGCATAGATCAGCTGAACCTGCTGGTCCGGGGGCTGACCGCCGGCCGCAGGAGGCGCTCCTCCAGCCGCCGCCGGGGGCGGAGCCTGCTCAGCAGCCGGTGCGGGCTGGCCGGCGGGCGCGGCCTTCGGTGCAGGCTTGGCCTTGGCCTTCGGCGCGACGGGAGCACCGGGCGCAGGAGCTGGTGCCGGTGGTGGCGTTTGAGCCTGTGCGCCGGGAACGATAAACGAGGCGGCCAGCGCGCTTGCCGCCAACAAGGCGAAAACCCGCCCACGCGGCCCGACCGGCGCGGCCAAGATACGGAAAATCATTGCGGAAAACCCTTTCTGAACGGGAGCGCCCGAGACCGCTGAAGCACCAATACCTAACCGTTTGGGCGGCTGTCTCTTTGCCAATTGAGGCGGATACGTGACAGGCCTTGCGGTCTTGGTCAATTGCCCGCCTTCAATACAGCGGCCAACGGAAAGATCAATGCCGACAAGAGTACTGGCCACACACCGGGGACCGGATGTGGCGGCCATGATAAAATGCGCAAGTGAGCGGTATCGAATCAAATAACCGCGCGGCGTCGCGCGTTTCCGGGTGGGCTCGAGCCATCGGCCGCGCTTTGCTGGTCTTCGCTTTCGGTATTGGGCTTCGGATGGGCGCCTGCCCCGTGGCGGCAGGCGAAATGTATGCCATCGCCATGCATGGCGCGCCGGCGCTGCCGGCCGATTTCACCCATATGCCCTACGCCAATCCCGATGCGCCGAAAGGCGGCCGGCTGACATGGGGTAATTTGGGCACCTTTGACAGCCTCAACCCCATGATCGTCAAGGGCGCCGTCGCCGTCCAGCAGATCAGGGCCTACACGTTCGAGCGAGGCTATACGATCGAAAGCCTGATGGCGCGCGGCGATGACGAGCCCTTCACGCTCTACGGCCTGCTGGCCAGGAGCGTCGAGACTGACGACGACAGGACGTTCATTACCTTCCATCTCGATCCGCGGGCGCGATTTTCGGATGGAGCGCCGGTGCTGGCCGACGATGTCCTGTTTTCCTGGGCGCTTTTGCGCGACCATGGCCGCCCCAATGCCCGCCAATTTTATGCCAAGGTCGCCAAAGCCGAGGCGCTCGACCCGCTCACGGTACGGTTCGATCTTGCTGGCGCCAATGATCGCGAGCTGCCGCTGATCCTCGGCCTGATGCCGGTCTTGCCGCGTCATGCGACCGACGTCGCGACCTTCGAGGAGACATCGATGTCGCCGCCAATCGGGTCCGGCCCCTATCGCGTCACGGCTGTGAACCCGGGCGTCAGCGTGACATTCACGCGCAATCCGGATTATTGGGGGCGCGACCTGCCCATCAATCGGGGCTTCTGGAATTTCAATGAGATCAAATTCGACTTCTACCGCGAGTCGAATGGGTTGTTCGAAGCCTTCAAGCGCGGTCTCTACGGCTTCCGGGTCGAGACCGAGCCGTTGCGCTGGCACGACGGCTACGATTTTCCGGCCGCGAGGAATGGGGAGATAATTCGCGACACCATCAAAACCGGGATGCCGCAGCCATCGGAGTTCCTGGTGTTCAATACCAGACGTCCCGTGTTTTCCGATATTCGCGTGCGTAAAGCGCTGACGCTGTTGTTCGATTTCGAATGGATCAACCGCAACTATTTCTTCGGGCTCTATTCCCGCGCGGGCGGTTATTTCGCCGGGTCCGAATTGTCAGCCTATGGCCGTCCCGCCGATGATCGCGAGCGCGAGCTCTTGAAATCGTTCGCCTCGCACATTGCGCCCGACATTCTCGACGGCAGTTACCGCCTGCCCGTGACCGACGGCTCGGGACGGGATCGCACGACGCTGCGCAGCGCGCTGAGCCTGCTGTCCGAGGCCGGCTACGATCTCGACGGCACGGTGTTGCGGCAACGCGCGACCAAAACACCCCTCAGCTTCGAAATTCTGGTGACGACCCGCGATGAGGAGCGGATCGCGCTGGAGTTCTCGCGCGAAATGAAGCGCGCGGGCATCGAGGCCTCGGTGCGTGCGGTCGATGCCGTTCAATTCGAGCAGCGCCGCCTTGCCTATGATTTCGACATGATTCCGTACCGATGGGATCAATCGTTGTCGCCGGGCAACGAACAGTGGTTCTATTGGGGCAGCGGCGCGGCGGATGTCCAGGGCACGCGCAACTACATGGGCGCGAAAGACCCTGCCATCGACGCGATGATCGCGGCCCTGCTCGAGACGCGCGAACAAGACGCTTTCGTTTCCGCGGTTCGCGCCCTCGACCGTTGCCTGATGTCCGGCTTCTACGCTATTCCGCTATTTAACGTGCAAGAGCAATGGATCGCGCGCTGGAATCGGATAGAACGGCCGGAAGCTACCGCCTTGACCGGGTATCTCCCGGAAACTTGGTGGCAAAAGCCGGACCCTCGATCGAAATGATGCCGTGACCTTAACCAGCCCATCGCCGACGCTCGACGGATTGTTTCGGCGGATTTTGGCCCGGCAGCCGGATCGGCTGGCGCTGCTCGATCCCTGCAACAAACAGCGCGTCACCGGCCAACCGCCAAAACGCCTGACATTCGCGCAGGCCGATCGGGCGATCTCGGCGCTGGCGGCGCATTTCATCGATGCCGGCCTGCCGGCCAACTCCGTTATCGCGGTGCAACTGCCCAATACCGTCGAATTCGCACTCACGGTTCTCGCGGCGCATCGCGCCGGACTGGTGGTCGCCTTGCTGCCGCTGCTCTGGCGGCAGGCGGAATTAACGGTAGCGCTCAATCGCACCGGCGCACGCGCGATCGTAACCACGAGCAGGATCGACGGTGTTGTTCATGCCGACCTCGCCATGAACGCCGCGGCCGAAGCTTTTTCGATCCGCCATGTCTGCGGATTCGGCGATAACCTGCCGGAGGGAATGGCGTCGCTCGACCGTGTCCTGACCGGTGAATCGGCCACCAGCCGCGCGGTCACCCAGGACGGCCGCAGGGCGGCGGTGATCTCGTTCGACGTGACGGTCGACGGCTTTCTGGCGGTTCCGCGCACGCATCTCAATCTGATCGCCGGCGGCCTCGCATTGTCGCTCGAAAGCGAGATGCCGCAGGGTTCGACGGTGATCTCGGCATTCCTGGCGTCGTCGTTCGCGGGCCTGACCGCATCGCTGGTGATCTGGCTGTTGTCGGGCGGCACGCTGGTGCTGCATCATCCCTTCGACGGCGACCTGCTTGAGCAGGAGATCAATGAGCATGGCTGCGACACGCTGATCGCACCGGCGCAACTGGCGTTGCGGCTGGCCGAGATTGACCTGCCTTCGCATCTGCCGACGCTGCGCCATGTGGTCGGACTCTGGCGCGCGCCCGAACAGGTCGCATCGAGTCCGCTCTGGCCCATCTCGCACGCAGCGCTGACGGACGTCTATCTGTTCGGTGAAGCCGGACTGTTTGGGGCCCGCCGCGCCGCCGATGGCACGCCGGTACCCATTCTTCCGGGACCGCACGGCGCACCGCGCGACCTCAAGGGCACGTCGATCGCCGGCGAAGTGCTGCTGACGCCACGGGGAACGCTGGGATTGCGCGGACCGGTGGTGGCCCTGGCGGCTTACGCCCCTGCGCCGCGGGTAAGCGACTCGCCGGCGGAGCAACCGCGACACGATTACGCCGATACCGATTATGCCGCCCGGATCGACCGTTCGACCGGAGCGATCTGCATAACCGCGCCGCCTTCAGGCATCATGGCGGTCGGCGGATACCGCTTTCTGTCACAGGATCTTCAGGAATGGGCGAGAAGGCTTGGGCAAGGGGCGCTGCTGACGGCGCTGCCCGACCGGCTCAGCGGCCACCGGCTTGCCGGGCGCGCCCAGGACAACGCCCGCGCCCGCGAGGCGCTCAACGAACTCGGGCTTAACCCGTTGATGGTGGAGGCCTTTCGCGATCGGGCAAACCCGGCCTGATTGCAAGCGAAGGCTTCGTTGACGCGGCATTAAGGCCGCCAAACTAGGATTCCGCGCGTCCAATCGGGCGGGTTGATCCGAGTCCTTAAGATGTCCCAGCAAGGCCCCATCATCATCGTATCGGCTGCGCAGCGGCCGTCATTCGCCCCGACGCTTGATGACGCGAAAATGTTTCCGGTCATTGACGCCAGTTGGGCCGACGCCTCACGCGCCGTCGAAGAACTCCAGCCAGCCGCGGTAGTGGTCGCGATGTCGGAGGCCGCGGAGACCCATCTCGAGGTGCTTGCGAAAAAGATCGCCGCGCGCCAACCCTATCTGCCGCTGATCGCTGTCGATCCGAAGATCGCTTCCAGGATATCGCTGCCTGAAAACGCCATTCCCTTCGCGCGGACGAGCGGCAATTACGATCGCCTGGCGGCGCGCCTGCGCGCGAGCTTACGCGTCAGGACGCTGCATGCCACCGTGCTGCGGCGGCTCGACGACGATTCTGCGCTGAGAACACCCCTCTCCGACAACGATCCCGCTCGCGACGCCACCGTGCTGCTGGTCGGCCGCGGCGCGGCCTATCCCGCGCTCTCGGTGGCGCTCGGCGAACGGATCGGCGTGGTCGGCGCGCTCAGCATTGAAGCTGCCGCAAAGCATCTTAACGTGCGCGATATCGACGGCATCGTTCTCGGCGAAGGTTTTAGTACGCGCGTGGTGGACGCCTTCCTCATGGTGCTGTCCGAGGACGCGCGGTTCCGCAACCTGCCGGTGGTGCTGACGTCGCATGCGGTGGCCCCGGCCTACGATCTGCCAAATCTCGAAATCATATCCGGCAACCCCGAACGCATCACCGCCAACGCATTGCCGCTGATCCGCCAGCATGCCTTCGAGGCTCATTTGAGCCGAACGCTGCGGTCGATCGATGCCGGTGGCCTGCTCGATGCACAGACCGGCCTGCTCACCCCGGCGGCATTCAAGCGCGACCTCGCCACCGCGGTTTATCAGACGCTGTCGCGCGGCGGCGGTTTGTCGGTGGCCCGCTTTGCCTTCGATCTGGACCATCCCCGCGCGCAGATCGACGGCGCGCGCATTCTCAGCCGTTTGATGCGGCAAATGGATTTTGGCGCGGCACAGGAGGACGGGTCTGTGATCGTGGCGTTCGCCGAGACCGATTTGCGCACCGCCCAGATGATTGCCCGGCGGCTTTCCAGCGTGATGCGCCATACCAGCACCGGCAAACGCGAGACGCGATTGGAACCGGTCGTTACGCTGGCGACAATGCTGCCGTCGGATTCAGCGAAGTCGCTGCTGGCCCGGCTCTACGACGAAGCGCGCCGCGCCGCGTCGTGACGGCTGTTATCGCAAGCTTCGGATGAGGGTGGGCAAAGGCGCTCTTGCACCGTGCCCACCATGCAGTGTGGTGGGCACGCTTCGTCTTGCCCACCCTGCGGAGTCCACGCCGTAGTCAAGCCGCCTTGCGGTCCTCGGCGAGGTTGGCGAGCTGACGCAGGATTTCGGTGGTGCCCGTCAGGCGCTCCTCCGGCGTTTCCCATTGCTGGAAGAACACCACCTTCATGTCCGGACGCACCCGCGCCGCGTTGCCATGCTGGCGGATGAAATAGACGAGGCGATCGGGCTGGGTGAACTTGTTGTCGCGGAAGCTGATCACAACCCCCTTCGGCCCGGCGTCGACCTTCTCGACATTGGCTCTGCGGCAATAACCCTTGATCGCGGCGATCTTGAAGAGGTAGCGCACCTCGTCCGGCAGCACCCCGAAACGATCGCGCAGTTCGGCGGCGAAATTGTCGATCTCGTCGTCGGTGTCGAGATCGGCCAGCCGCCGGTACAGCGACAGCCGCACCGCGAGGTCGGTGACGAATTCCTCCGGAATCAATACCGGCATGCCGACGGTGATCTGCGGCGACCAGCGATCGGCGGCAGGTTCCACCACGCCGGCCTTGAGGTTGAGGATCGCTTCCTCCAGCATTGACTGGTACAGTTCGAAACCGACCTCCTTGATGTGACCGGACTGTTCCTCGCCCAACAAATTGCCGGCGCCGCGGATATCCAGGTCATGCGAGGCCAACTGGAATCCGGCCCCCAGCGTCTCCAGCGATTGCAGCACCTTCAGCCGTCGCTCGGCCTGCGCGGTGATCTTCTGCTGCGCCGGGAGCGTAAACAGCGCATAGGCGCGCAGTTTCGAGCGCCCCACCCGCCCGCGCAACTGATAGAGTTGCGCCAGCCCGAACATGTCGGCGCGGTGCACGATCAGCGTGTTGGCGGTGGGAATATCGAGGCCGGACTCGATGATGGTGGTCGAGAGCAGGATATCGTATTTGCCGTCATAGAACGCCGACATGATGTCCTCGATGACCGTCGGCGGCATCTGGCCATGCGCGACCGCGACTTTCATTTCCGGCACGTTCTTGTCGAGAAAATCTTTCACGCCCGCGAGGTCTTCGATACGGGGAACCACATAAAATGCCTGGCCGCCGCGATAGCGTTCGCGCAGCAGCGCCTCGCGGATCATCAGGGGATCGTGGGGAGCGACAAAGGTGCGGACCGCCAGCCGATCGACCGGCGGGGAGGCGATGATCGAGAGATCGCGCACACCCGTCAGCGCCAGTTGCAGCGTGCGCGGGATCGGCGTTGCGCTCAGCGTCAGCACATGCACCTGGGCGCGCAATTGCTTCAGCCGCTCCTTGTGGCCCACGCCGAAATGCTGCTCCTCGTCGACGATCAGAAGCCCGAGATCCCTGAACTTGATGGATTTGCCGAGCAACGCATGGGTGCCGACCACGATATCGATGGCGCCGTCGGCAAGGTCTTTCTTCACCTGCGACAGTTGCTTCGGCGCGATCAGGCGCGAGGCCTGCGCCACATTGACCGGAAAGCCGCGAAAGCGTTCGGCGAAGGTTCTGCTGTGCTGCCGCGCCAACAGCGTGGTCGGCACCACGACGGCGACCTGTTTGCCGTCGAGCGCCACCGCGAAAGCCGCCCGCAGCGCCACCTCGGTCTTGCCGAATCCGACGTCGCCGCAGATCAGCCGGTCCATCGGGCGGCCGCTTTCGAGGTCTTTCAAGGCGGCATTGATCGCGCCAAGCTGGTCCTCGGTTTCCTCATAGGGAAAGCGCGCGCAGAACTCGTCATAGACATGCGGCTGCACCGGCATCTTCGGCGCTTCATGCAGATGCCGCTCGGCAGCAATCTTGATCAATTCGCCGGCGATCTCGCGAATGCGGTTTTTGAGTTTTGCTTTCCGCGCCTGCCAGCCCGAGCCGCCGAGCCGGTCGAGTTCGACATGGGCGTGATCTGAGCCGTAACGCGACAAGAGTTCGATGTTTTCGACCGGCAAAAACAGCTTTGTCTCGGCGGCGTAACGCAGTTCGAGACAGTCATGCGGCGCGCCTGCGACGTCGAGCGTCTGCAAGCCGACAAAACGGCCGATACCATGCTCGACGTGAACCACGAGATCGCCGGCCGCGAGGCTGGTGATCTCGGAGATGAAATTGTCGAGCTTGCGGCTGGCCTTCCTGGGCCGCACCAGCCGATCGCCAAGGATATCCTGCTCGCTGAGGACCGCGACATTGTCGGTCTCGAAACCGGATTCCATGCCGACCACCGCCAGCATGGCCTCGTTGCGCGGCGTCGCCTGCACCGTGCGCCAGGAGTTGACGCTGGTGAGATGGGCCAGTCTGTGATCCCGCAGCATGCTGGCCATGCGGTCGCGCGAGCCCTCGCTCCACAGCGCGATCACCACTTTCTTGCGGCTTGCTTGCAACGCCCCGACATGCGCGACGACGGCTTCAAACACGTTGACGCTGGTGTCGGCGCGCTCCGGCGCAAAATTACGTCCCTGCCGCGCGCCGGCATCGACCACGCCGGCGCTGCCGTCGGGCACCGCGAACGGCGTCAGCCGCGCGAGCGCGGCTTCGCCCAGCCGGCCCGTCCACTCCTGTTCGGTCAAATAAAGCCGGTCCGGGGGCAAGGGTTTGTAGATGGCGCCGCCGCCGGGATGTTCCATCGCCTCGCGCCGCGCCTCGTAATAATCCGATATCTGGCTGAAGCGTTCGCGCGCGGCATCCTCGCTTTGCGGTTCGATCGCAACCGCCGCGTCACCGAGATAATCGAACAACGTATCCATCCGTTCCTGGAACAGCGGCAACCAATGTTCCATGCCGGGATGGCGGCGGCCCTCGCTGACCGCCTCATACAGGGGGTCGTCGCGCTCGGGCGCCCCGAACGCTGCGACATAACCCATGCGAAAGCGGCGGATGGTTTCAGTGACCAGCTGGAATTCGGAAATCGGCACCAGATCGAGTGAACGCATATCCAGGAGCGTGCGCTGGGTCTCGGCATCGAAGCTGCGGACCGATTCCAGCGTGTCGCCGAAAAAATCGAACCGCACCGGCTGATCGAGCCCCGCCGGAAACAGATCGAGAATGCCGCCCCGCACGGCGTATTCGCCGGGCTCGCGCACCGTGGAGGAGCGGTTGTAGCCGTTGTGCTCCAGCCATGACACGATGGAATCCATCGGCACGACATGGCCGGGCGCCACGGAAAGTGCCTGTGCGGCGATGATTTCGCGCGCGGGCACCCGTTGCACGATGGCGTTGACCGTGGTCAGCACGATCAGCGCCTTGTCGCTGCCCTTGAGCCGCGACAATCGCGCCAAAGTCGTCAGCCGCTGCGCCAGCACGCCGCCATGCGGCGAAACCCGGTCATAGGGCTGGCAGTCCCAGGCCGGAAACTGCATCACGGACAAATCGGGCGCGAAGAATTCCAGCGCGCGGGCCAGCTGCTGCATGCGCGCGCCGTCGCGGCAGATCACGGCGAGGCTGACCGCCGCCGGTTTTGGCCGGGCCGCTATCGCCCGAGCGAGGTCCGACACCACCAGACCCTCGGCGCCTTCGGCGACATTGGCGAAGGTCAGCGCGCGGCCCGGGATCAGCAATTCGGCGGGCGATCGTGTCGGCGGCTTCATGCGTCGTGATCCCGGCGAAACGACTTGATGCGGTCGAACAGGCCGCTGGCATATTCCGGCGCCAGCGGCGCATTGCCAACCAAAGCGGCGTAGAGATCTGGGTCGGGCACCTCGATCAGATGCTCGAGTTTTGTCAGTTCGTCTTCCCTGAGGCTAGCGATCTCGGCGTCCGCGAACCGGCCGAGGATGAGATCCATCTCCCGGGTGCCCCGATGCCAGCAGCGAAACAATAGCCGCTTGCGGCGGTCGTCGAGGCCGCCGCTCGATCGTGTCGATCCCGTCATTTCCGATTCCAATCCAACGCCAAAAGCCCGGACATGCCGGGCCGGGCTGATATAGCGTCGGCGCCGGGCAATGTCAGCACCTGTTCTCGCATTGCATTCGCGCCGAAATGCATTCAAGCCTTTGCCCATCGAGCATCGGTCAAATCCTTCGAGTCGTTTGATGCGCCCTCTCCTGCTAAACTCGTTATTTGCGCCGGTCACCAGCCTCAGCGGTGTCGGGCCGAAGCAGGACAAACTGTTCCGCTATCTGCTCGGCCGCGACGAGACGCCGCGGCTGGTCGATCTCCTGCTGCATTTGCCGGCGAGCGTGATCGATCGCCGGGCGCGGCCAAAAATTTGCGATGCGGTTCCCGGAACCGTCGTGACGCTCGAAGTGACCGTCGACCGGCATCGCCCGACGCCGGGGCGCAATCCGCGCGCGCCGCACCTGGTCTATGCCAGCGACGACACCGGCGACGTGGTGCTGACCTATTTCCGCGCCCAGCCGGGCTATGTCGAGAAGCTGCTGCCGGTCGGCGCCCGACGTTACGTCTCCGGCACCCTGCAGATGTTCGACGGCATCCCGCAGATCGTGCATCCCGACCGGGTGGTGGATGAAGCCAGCTTCGCCAAATTGTCGGGCATCGATCCCGTCTATCCGCTCACCGAAGGCCTGGCGCTGGGCTCGTTGCGGCGCGCGATCGCGCAGGCGCTACAAAAGCTGCCGAGCCTTCCCGAATGGATCAGTCCGGAAGTGATCCGCCGCTGCAAGTTTCCCGACATCGCGCAAGCGCTGCACCGCGTCCACATGCCGGTCGAGATCACGGATATTCTCCCCGATGGCCCGTTCTGGTCGCGGCTCGCCTTCGACGAACTTTTGGCCGGTCAACTGGCGCTGGCGCTGGTGCGCGCGCAACTACGCCGTCCGGCCGGCGACCGCCATGCCGGCGACGGCCATATTCGCAAGAAGGTCATCGACGCGCTTCCTTACGCGCTCACCTCCTCGCAGCGGGCGGCCACTGCCGCCATCGCCGATGACCTGCGCCAGCCGGTCCGCATGCTGCGGCTGCTGCAAGGCGATGTCGGCTCGGGCAAGACGGTGGTGGCGCTGCTGGCCGCCGCCGCCGTCAGCGAGGTCGGCAAGCAGGCCGCCTTGATGGCGCCGACGGAAATCCTGGCGCGCCAGCACATCAAGACCATCACGCCGCTGGCCGAACGCGCGGGCCTGCGGGTCGCGATTCTCACCGGGCGCGAAAAGGGCAAGGAGCGGCGCGAACTTCTGGCGCGGCTTCAGGCCGGCGAGATCGATTTACTGGTCGGCACCCATGCGCTGATCCAGGACGACGTCGTGTTCAAGGCACTGGCGCTGGCGGTTGTCGACGAACAACATCGTTTCGGGGTGCGCGAACGCCTGGCGCTGACCGCCAAGGGCGAAGCCGTCGACGTGCTGGTGCTGAGCGCAACCCCGATCCCGCGCACGCTGGTGCTGACCTATTTCGGCGACATGGATGTCTCGGAGTTGCGCGAGAAGCCCGCGGGAAGGCAACCGATCGATACCCGCGCGGTGCCGGACAGCCGGCTTAACGAAGTGATGGACGCGGTCGGCCGGGCGCTATCCGCCGGCAAACTCGTCTACTGGATTTGCCCGCTGGTCGAGGAATCCGAGACGGTCGATCTCACCGACGCGGAAGCGCGTTCCGACAGCCTGAAAGCCCGCTTCGGCGACAAGGTCGGTTTGGTGCATGGCAAGATGCGCGGACCTGAAAAGGATCGCGTGATGGCAGGGTTCGCCGCGGGCGAAATCGGCCTGTTGGTTGCGACCACCGTGGTCGAAGTCGGCGTTGATGTTCCCGCCGCGACCATCATGGTGATCGAGAACGCCGAACGCTTCGGGCTGGCGCAACTGCATCAGTTGCGCGGCCGGATTGGCCGCGGCTCGGAAGCCTCGACCTGCCTGTTGCTGTACAAGGAGCCTCTGAACGAGATGTCCAAAGCGCGCCTGAAGGTGATCAGGGAGACCACGGACGGCTTCCGGATTGCGGAGGAGGATCTGAAACTGCGCGGCGAAGGCGACGTGCTAGGTATAAGGCAGAGCGGCCTGCCCGGCTATCGCATCGCGCGCTCCGACATGCACGGCCAGCTCATTACGCAGGCGCGCGACGAAGCGCTGCGCATCATGAAAGATAATCCGGAACTTGGGGGCGACCGCGGCGAAGCGCTGCGCTGTCTGCTCTATCTGTTCGAGCGCGACGAAGCGATCCCGCTGATCGGGGCGGGGTGATCCGCCGTCATTGCGAGCGCAGCGAAGCAATCCGTCGCACTTAAGGAGAATGGATGGCTTCGTTGCTACACTTCTCGCAATGACGGAGGAAAGGATTCAATCCACCTTCGCCGGCTCCGGCTGCAGCGAGGATGAATTGGCGACCCGCGCGGCATTGGCCATTTCGGCCAGCGCGGCGATCTTCTTCTGCGGGTCGCTTCCCGGCTGCACCACGCCGGCGGACATGATCAGGGTGGCGGCGTCTTCGGCGCTCATCTCGACTTCGATGATCTTGCTCCTGGGCACGTAGAAAAAGAAGCCCGTGGTCGGGTTCGGCGCGCAGGGCAGGAACACCGAAATGTGTTCCTCCTTGCCAGGAAGGCTGTTGGCGATCTCAGCGCTCGGGACCTGCGAGATCAGCACGATCGACCACATCCCCGGCGAAGGAAATTCAACCAGGCCGACCCGGCGAAAACTCGACCCCTGGCCCGAAAACAATGTCTCGAACACCTGCTTTAGCCCGCGATAGATCGCGCGCACCGCCGGAATGCGCCCAAGCAGTTTTTCGCCGAGATCGACCAGGGTCCGGCCGATCAGGTTGGCGGTGAGGAAGCCCAGCAGCGTCAGCGCGACCACGGCGACGATCAGCCCGGAGCCCGGCAGTCCGAACGGCAGATAGGTTTCTGGACGATAGGCGATGGGCACGAAGGGGCGGACCAGCCCATCGACCCAGGTCACGAACCACCAGGTCAGATAGAAGGTGATCGCTACCGGGCCGGCCACGACCAGGCCGGTCAGGAAATAATTCCGGATCCGGGCCACGAAGCCCCGCGGGGCATCCGGGAGGGGCTCAGCCGGGGGCACGGTCGGGAGCGGATCGTCGCGGTTCATCAGGGTTCCAGGTCAATCGAAACGTCGGTCGAGGCGGCAGGTCCAAAATGCCAGCTAGGGTCTTGTAACAGGTTTTTGAAGACTTGAAGTGACGAACCAACTTGGCTGGCTGACCGGCCGGTTATTCGACCGTTACCGATTTCGCCAGATTGCGGGGCTGGTCGACGTCGGTGCCCATGACCACGGCGGTATGATAGGCCAGCAATTGCACGGGGATGGCATAAACCATTGGCGTGAAGGTTGCGGCCATGTCGGGCAGCACGATGGTCACCAGCGACTCGATGGTCGCTTCCGCCGCCCCCCTGGCGTCTGTCATCAGGATGATGCGGCCGCCGCGGGCCGCCACTTCCTGCATATTGGAGACGGTCTTTTCGAACACCCGGTCGTACGGCGCGATCACCACGACCGGCATGTTCTCGTCGATCAGCGCGATCGGTCCATGCTTGAGTTCGCCGGCGGCATAGCCTTCGGCATGGATGTAGGAGATTTCCTTCAGTTTCAGGGCACCTTCAAGCGCCAGCGGATAGCTGGTGCCGCGGCCGAGATAGAGCACGTCCCTGGCTTTGGCGATGTCGCGGGCAAGTTTTTCGATCTGCGGCTCGATGGCGAGGGCTGCCGCCATCAGCCGCGGAATCTCAACGAGGCCGTGCACCAGTCTGGCTTCATCGGCCTCGGACAATTCGCCGCGCGCCTTGCCCGCGGCCACCGCGAGCGCAGCCAGCACCATCAACTGGCAGGTAAAGGCCTTGGTCGAGGCGACGCCTATTTCCGGACCCGCCAGCGTCGGCAGCACGGTCTCGCTTTCGCGCGCGATCGTCGAGGTCGGCACGTTGACCACCGACAGCGTGTGCAGGCCTTGCGATTTCGCGTAGCGTAGGGCGGCGAGCGTATCGGCGGTCTCGCCGGATTGCGAGATGAAGATAGCCAGATCGCCCTTGCGCAGGGGCGCCTCGCGATAGCGGAATTCGGAAGCCACATCGAGTTCGACCGGCAGGCGCGAAAGGCGCTCGAACCAGTATTTGGCGATAGAGCCGGCGTAGCTTGCGGTGCCGCATGCCGTGATCGATATCCGCTGGATGTCCTTGAAGTCGAACGGCAGTTTTGACGGCAGCGCCACCCGTTCGGTCGCCATATGGACATAACGCCCCAGGGTATGGCCGACCACATCCGGCTGCTCGTGAATTTCCTTGGCCATGAAATGGCGGTAGTTCGCCTTGTCGACCAGGAACGACGACGCGCCGGATTTCAGCACCTCGCGATTCACCACAGCACCTTGCTCGTCATAGATCACGCCGACTTCGCGGGTCAGCACCACCCAGTCGCCGTCCTCGAGATAGCTGATGGCGTCGGTGAAGGGCGCCAGCGCGATCGCATCCGAGCCGAGATACATCTCGCCCTCGCCATGCCCGATCGCGAGCGGAGAGCCCTTGCGGGCGCCGATCATCAGATCGCCGTGGCCCTTGAAAAGAAAGACCAGCGCGAAAGCACCGCGCAACTGCGGCAGCGATGCCTTCACCGCCTCCTGCGGGGAAGCGCCTTTCACGAGGTAGGAATTGACCAGATGCACCACGACTTCGGTGTCGGTCTCGGTGGCGAACTTCGCGCCCTGTTTTTCGAGCGCAATCCGCAAGTCGCGAAAATTCTCGATGATGCCGTTGTGAACCACCGCGACGTTGTCGGTAGCATGCGGATGGGCGTTGTTCTCGGTCGGCCGGCCATGGGTGGCCCAGCGGGTATGCCCGATGCCGGTAAGACCCGCCAGCGGTTCGGCCTTCAATCGCGCCTCGAGATTTTTCAGCTTGCCCTCGGCGCGGCGGCGCTCGAGATGGTCGCCTTCCAGCGTAGCGACGCCAGCGGAATCATAGCCCCGATATTCAAGCCGCTTGAGCGAATCCACCAACTGCTCCGCGACCGGAGCACGCCCCAAAATGCCGATAATCCCGCACATGCGGATCAATATCTCCGGATCGCCAAAGGATCATAAAACCGCGAGCACCCTCTTAACGAGAATCTCCGATCGCCTGATACTCAATAATTATTGCCGATTGAGACAGGGTTAAGCGGAAAGCTTAACAATGCCTGGCGTTACTTACCTTCCGGCGTCTTGGCCCTGGTTTTCATCTCGCGATAGCGCGCGGCCCCACTTTCGCGGTTGGTCTGCTGGCTGCGCTCGACCGCAAGCGCATCGTCGGGCACGTCCCTGGTAATCACCGATCCCGAACCGATATAGGCGCCGCGGCCGATTTTCACCGGCGCCACCAGCGAGCTATTGGAGCCGACGAAGGCGCCGGCGCCGATCGTGGTCTGGTGTTTGCCGAAGCCGTCATAATTGCAGGTGATGGTGCCGGCGCCGATGTTGGCGGCGGCACCGATATGGGCGTCGCCGATATAGGTGAGATGGTTGACCTTCGCCCCGGCCTCCAGCGTTACCGCCTTCGTCTCGACGAAATTGCCGATTTTGGCGCCCTCGCCGACCGAGGTTTTCGGCCGCAGCCGCGCGTAAGGACCGATCGAGGCTTTCTTGCCGATCGAGGACTCGACGATATGGCTAAACGAGTGGATCACGGCGCCGTCGGCGATGCTGACGCCGGGACCGATCACCACAAAAGGCTCGATCGTCACATCGCGGCCGAACGTCGTATCGGCGGACAGGTAGACCGTATCGGGCGCGACCATGGTCACGCCGGCGTCGAGTGCTGCCTTGCGCAGCCGCGCCTGCATGACTTCTTCGGCTTCGGCGAGTTGGGCCTTGGTGTTGATGCCGCGCACTTCATCCTCGCTGGTTTCGATCACGACGGCCTCCAGTCCCGATTGACGAATGATTGTCACCGCGTCGGGCAGATAATACTCGCCCTTGGCGTTGGCATTGCCTATTTTTTCGATCACTTGCAGCGCCCTGCTTCCGTCGAACGCGATCACGCCGGCATTGCTGAGCTTGATCGCGCGTTCTTGAGGACTGGCGTCGGCGTGCTCGCGGACCGCGACCAGGCGACCG
>Ga0208193_1000579_pt1 | contig 18950 bp, 19 predicted proteins | sample June2015DPH_17_2_FD_184716 | JGI IMG/M metagenome (GOLD analysis project Ga0208193, IMG submission 184716) | Peatland microbial communities from SPRUCE experiment site at the Marcell Experimental Forest, Minnesota, USA - June2015DPH_17_10... | ecosystem: Environmental > Terrestrial > Soil >... | reverse complement strand
TCGTCGAGCGCACCAAGCCCTCAAGCTCGCTGCGCTCCGCACTCGTCAAGATAATCGATGTCGCTTCCGGGATGCCGCTCATGCCCCCTTGAATCACGACTCATTCTTCACCGATAGTGGGTACTAGGCATTCCGCCAACCCGTTGATTTCTTGTGAAAGCGATGCTTCGCTAGCAGGCACCGGCGCACGACGCGAACCCATCAAGGCACCATTGGCGGAGCCGATCGTTGCGTTGATCGAATCGCACGATGAACATAGCTGGCCCGACAGATAGAAAAGCGGCGCGCCGTCTCGATAGCTTCAGGCGCCTGCTCAGCCACGTCAACGAGCGCATCCTGCCCGATATGGGCTTTGTGCTGTGGGACGGCTCAACGGTACCGGCCGATCTTCCAGCCGATGCGCTCGCCTTTGTCATCGCCGACGAGGGTGCCATTGCGGCCATGATCCGGCGGCCAAACGTCGATACTTTCCTCGATCTCTGGGTCACCTCACGATTCGATCTGCGCAACGGATCGTTTTTCGATCTCGTTGCACGCCGACCGAAGACGCGCAGCAGAGAGTTGATGAAATCGTTCAACAAGTCCCTTGCGGCTGCGACGCTCGCCCGGTTTCTGTTCGTGCCGCGCGGTGGTCCCTGGCCGCTGGAGGCCGTTCGCACCCAAAAAACGCATCCCGACGGCTCCGAGGCCGCCAACAAGACCAACATTCATTATCACTACGACCTCTCGAATCGCTTTTACGAACTCTTCCTCGATCCGGAAATGGTCTACTCCTGCGCTTATTTCAAAGACTGGAACAACGATCTCGCGACCGCGCAGGCCGACAAGCTCGATATGATCTGTCGAAAGCTGCGGCTCCAGCCTGGAGAGACTTTGCTCGACATCGGCTGCGGCTGGGGCGCGCTGGTCTGCCACGCCGCCAGGCATTACGGCGTCCGCGCCCATGGCGTGACGCTCGCGGAAGAGCAACTCGCCTATGCCAAGGAAAAAGTCGCCCGGCTGAAGCTCGAAGACAAGGTGACGCTCGAACTCCGCGATTACGCACGCCTCGAAGGCAGCTATGACAAGATCGCGTCGATCGGCATGTTCGAGCATGTCGGCATCGCCAAGCATCCAGCCTACTTTCAAACGATCAACCGCTTGCTGAAGCCGGGCGGTCTGTACCTTCACCATTCAATCGCGCTGCGCTCAAAGAGCTTCGAGCGCTTGCGTCGCGGACGCAAGGGCGCGGCTGCAGCGACCGCGATCGGCCGTTACATCTTTCCGGGTGGAGAACTCGATCACGTTGGCATGTCGATTGCCAATCTCGAGAGGCATAACTTTGAAGTGCACGACGTCGAAGCCTGGCGCGAGCACTACATGCACACCACCCGGCTTTGGCACGATCGCTTGTCCACCAACCGCGAAGCCGCGGAACACGAGGTCGGCCGCGAGAAAACCAGGCTGTGGATCGCCTATCTGGCCGTGGTGTCGATCGCCTTTGCGCAAGGCACCACCGGGATTTTCCAGACGCTTGCCTCGAAACGTGTTCGCGGCCCTTCCGCCCTGCCGCCGACCCGCGCCGATTTGTACCGGTGACAATCCGAATGGCTAGAACGACGATGGCGATAAGAAACGCCAACGAGGATTGCATGAAGATAAAAAATCCCGGCTGGTCGCGGCGATGGGCTATGTGCGCGTTTGTCGGCGGCGCTTCGGCCACGCTTCTGCTGCGAACCTCGTCAGCCGACGCCGATGAAAAAATGACGCGGGAACAAGCGCAGTATCAGGACACGCCAAACGGCATTTATAGCTGCGCCACCTGCTCGCTGTTCGAGCGCCCGAAATCCTGCAAGGTGGTCGACGGTGAGGTCAGCGAGGACGGTTGGTGCAAAGCCTTTGCGCTCGTCGATTAGCTTTTTAGCGAAATAAAATGCCGCCGAAATCGCGAGGGATATCGGCAGGATAGATTCTCTACTGAATACGCTTTTAGGCGAAAATCGAGTGATCAATCGACCCGTTCGGTACCACGTAGCCGTAACGGGTGTGGGACGGCTCCGCTCCAGCCTTATCGTATTCCGCTTTCATCATGGCAAAGCGATCGCCCTTGAGTTCCAGCATCGCCTTCTTCGGCTCGATATTGTAAAGTCGCGCGTTGTTGTCGGCGAAAATGGCCGTCTTGACGGGCCCCCTCGCGTCGCCGAGCGGAGCGTAACCGTATTTCTTCTGCATCGCTTCGGGGATTTCGAGACGACGCAAGCCTTCGATCTGCCATTGCGGCCCGCCAGTCCACAGCGCATCAGTGCCCCAGCAAACGCGATCGACGCCGAGCCCCTTGATCAGGATGCCCATGAGCGCGGCGCAGACATTGGGCTCGGCCACGAGCGTGGTAGCAAACAACTGTCCGACGTCGCCGTAGACATTGTTGACCCCGTACTGGGCCGGGATGTCGGCCAGATCGCTGGTCCAGGCAACCCGGCCTGTGCGCTCGAATTCCGCCAGCGCCACCTTCGGGTCGCCGCCGACGTGGCGATAGGCAGAGTGATAGATGATGAAATTGAGCTGCGGCCAGTCCTTGGCCGCCTGGCCGACGTCGGCAACATCAGCGTAGCCGCGCAAGTTCGGAAACCGCTTTTCGACCCCTGGGGCAAACAGTCCCTTGTGAACGCAGACATTCTTGATGCCTGCCTTCACCATCTTCTCGTAACCCTTATAGGCGACTTTCTCATCATCCATCCGCCAGGGATAATGGCTGATCTCCTTGTGGGTATTGTCGCCGATCGTGTAACCCTTGCAGGATTCCGGCTTCAATTCGAGGCCGGCCTCGAGGTTCTCGAGCCAATTGGGTTGCCCCGGCGTGAATATGCAATGGGCGAACAGGCGGCGTGAGCCTGCTTCATCGTTGATCTTTTTTCGCGCTTCCGCCATCTGCTGATTGGTCAGGAACCAGTCCTGCTCGATATCGGAAGGCGCCGAGGAGATCAGCGCGATCTTGGTGTCGCTGTCGAGAAACATCTCTTTTTTGTAATTATTGAACTTCAGATCCTCGATCGTCTGTTCGTGGTCGCTGAGCTGTTTGTTCCAGCCGGCTCTGCCCACGGCCTTGCGCATATCGACGAAGCCCGTGAGGCGGGTGTCATCGCGCAGGAAATGCGTGTGCATGTCCATGATAAACTGGTCTTTGAGCGAATTCGCACGCTCCTGAGCCATCGCCGGCGTCGCCGCTTCCGCCTTGGTCACATCGAATAACGGCCCGTAAACCTCATTCATCGCAACAAAGGATGCGGCCATGCCGGCTGCGGTCTGGAAAAATCGCCGGCGATCCAGACCCTGCTTGCCGCCGAGATCATCGGCCATCGCGAGCAATCGCTGCTCGACCTCGCGCTGCCGCTCGTTTTGCGGGTCTGGATAAAACTCGTCGCTGGAAACAATCTGAGTTGGAATAGGCGTCTTGTGCTGAAGCAGTTCAGACGGCATCAACGCGGCAAGTTCTTCTTCCGTTAATTGGCTGCTCACGTTTGATCTCCCATTTATTATTTGTGGTCCGTGGTGGCACGCTCCTCGGTTGGAATATGGGAAGACTAGACCTGTGCTTTTCAGAGGCAAGCCTGCGCTGGATCGCGTCCGTCAGAACGGCGTGATTGAATATGATGAAAAGCCGTTCGGCCCAGCCGCCGGACGTCATCAATATAAGGAAACGGAGGAACTGTTGGACTGGTTCCCGGCGATTGGAGTGCGGTGCACAAGGGTCGGACGCTGCGCGGACCGACACGGACAGGCGCTCAGCGAGCCCGAGCATCAAAAATTCTAGACCTATTGACTTCGCGCGGCGGTGCCCTGCTAGAGAACAGGGTGGAAAATACAGGAACGATAAACATCAATGGCTGTTCAACGGTACCTGGCGATACTGGCGACCCTGGCCCTGACCGGGTGCGGCGGCGCTATGCCGAACCTTTCTTTGCCAATTGGCGCAGAAAGAAATGACTATAAAGGCAAGCCACTGAGCGCGCTGACGGCCAGGCTCGGCTATCCAACCTACCAGCAAACGATCAACGGGCAAAAAACCTACTCATGGCGTATCGGCTCCGGGATCCAGCAATGCACGATCAGTGTCGTGATGGCCGGCGATGTCGTCGGAGCCTATAATACATCGGGCGACTCCCCGGTCTGCGGGCCCTACGAAGCTCGCCAAGAACCGTCGCAGTCGGAATAATCATGTCTGATCATCGTTCCAAAGCGGACGGCATGCGCGTGCTGGCCGACCTCAACGCGCTCCGCGCCTTCGGCGCCCACAAGACCGGCGTGCACCGGCCGACTTTTTCCGAGCCGCATGTCGACTCGCTGCAATGGCTGGTGCGGAAATTGCCGGAAGCCGGTCTTGCAGCGGAGATCGACGGTATCGGCAATGTGCTAGGCACCAGCGCCAAAGCCGGACTGAAACTGCTGGCGGGCTCACATCTGGAGAGCCAGAACTTCGCGGGCTGGCTCGATGGACCGCTTGGCGTGGTCTACGCGCTCGAAGCAGCGCGCGTGATCAATCCCGATCCGCAGATCAGCGGCGCCGTGGAAGTCGCGTCATGGTGCGACGAGGAAGGCCATTTCGGCCATTTTCTCGGCAGCCGTTCCTTTGTCGGCGACGTCACCGAACAGGATATCGACACCGCGCGCGATCGCACTGAAGGCCGCGCGATGCGCGAGGCGCTGCAAGCGGCCGGCCTCGCGGGCCGCTCGCGAAAGACCGCCGAGAACGGACGTCACATCGGATATCTTGAAGCCCATATTGAACAAGGGCGGACTCTGGAAGGCTCACAGCTTGGCATCGGGGTTGTCACCTCCATTGTCGGCATCTGGCAATACCGGATCGCCTTTACCGGCGAACAAAATCACGCCGGCACCACGCGAATGAAAGACCGAAAAGACGCCGGTCTTGCGGCTGCCAGGTTATGCGTCGCCGCCGACGAACGTTTTCCCGCAAGCTGCGGCCCGCGAACCGTGTGGACGACCGGCCGTATCACGCTCAATCCCGGCGCTCCCAGTATCATTCCGGGCCGCGCCGACATGTTGTTCCAGATCCGCGACGACAATCCCGCAATCGTCGAACGTCTCGAAGCTTTGCTGCGCGAAATCGCGACCGAGATCGCCGCGGCGAGTGGTTGCAACGTCGAGGTCGAGCGTATCCGCACCGGCAAACCCGCGATGATGGACGAGAGATTTCAGCGCGCGATTGAGCAAGCTGCATCTGACGTCGCGGAGGGAAAATCCATTCGCATGCCAAGCGGCGCCGGCCACGATGCCCAGGTTCTCGCGACGATCATGCCGGCAGGCATGATGTTCGTGCCCTCGATCGGCGGCATCAGCCATCACTGGACCGAAAACACCGACGATACCGACATCGTCAGGGGCGCGGAGGTATTTGTCGAGACCTGCCGGCGGCTACTCTCGCGCTGAACTATCGAAACTTATCTTCCCTGCCAGCGCGGCGGACGCTTCTCGGCAAAAGCTTTGGGGCCCTCGACATAGTCGGCTGACGCGATCATCTCGCGCACCGCGGGATATTCGCGCTGCGCTATCATCGCGTCCGGCAGCGGGATGTTCAATCCTTCCAGCACCGCCTGTTTTGACGCGCGGATCGACATCGGGCTGTTCTGGCAGATCTGGTTCGCCCAGCGTTCCGCCGCATGGAGCGCTTCGCCCACGGGCACGACCTCATTGACAAAGCCGAGCTCAAAACCTTCGCGGGCGGAAACGTGCCGGCCGGTCAGGATCATGCCCATCGCCCGCTTCAAACCGATCTGACGCGGCAGCCGTTGCAGGCCGCCGGCCAGCGCCGCAAGGCCGACGCGCGGCTCCGGCAGCGCGAATGTCGCGTTCTCCGATGCAATGATGAGGTCGCAGGCCAGCGCGACCTCGAATCCGCCGCCCATCGCCACGCCATTGACGGCGGCGATGATCGGCTTGTCACAGTGAAAGCGTAATGTCAGTCCGCCGAAACCGCTCGAATTCCAGCCCCGCTCGCCGCCGGCAGCCTGCCATTTCAGGTCGTTACCCACGCAGAAAGCCCGTTCGCCCGCACCGGTGACGATCGCTATCCATTGCTCCGGATCGGCAGCAAAAGCATTGAATACTTCATGAAGCTCAAAATGAGCCGGCTTATGCAGGGCATTCATCACGGCCGGGCGGTTCAGCGTCACGGTCGTGATGTGGCCGCTACGTTTCACATCCACAAATTCAAAACTCATTGCAAACTCCCCTGGCACATCCCTCCAGATTTTAGTTTCATCCGCTCTCTCGCCTTCGGCAAAGTGTCGTTCGGCCCCTGGCGGGGAAAGCACCTTACTGCGGCTGAATAACGTTGCAGTTGGTGCGCCCCGACATCAGGCAATCCTGCATCTTGCTGGCCGCGGTCAATTCGCGCGCCAGCCATAGTCCGACCACCAGCAGCACGACTGCAATCGCCAGACCCGCCATCGCCGGTGTACGGCTCCCCTGGGATTCAGCGTCTTCATGCTTGGCGTTTTCCGGCTTGGTATTTTGAGGCTCATTTTGAGGCTTGGGGGCATCCACGGCGGAACCTTCTTCTTTCTCGATTTTCGTTTGCCCTGATGTCAACTAAATCTCCGGCGCCCCCAGGGAATGGCCGCCCAAACCCGCTCGTGAAGATAATACCACGCAATTTTTGTCACGATCTCAAAGCCGGCGATCGAGCCGGCAACCTCGACCCTCCCGGTAAAGAACCAGCTGATCGCGAAGGTATCGAGGGTTCCAAGCGTTCGCCAGCTGACAGCTTTGAGAACCGACCTTGAATGCGTTTCTGCTCCGCGGAAAATCACCGGCGCGCTCCCTTATGATTTTGGCCACAAGCCTACCATGCGGCGACAGCCTTCGGCTCCGCGCTTGCCATGCAGCTTGGGCGGGTGCCCCGGCGATAGCGTGGGCCGGGAACCGGCGAAACTCCTTGATTTGGCTATTTTATCGGGCCTCGCGCGCGGCGCGGCCCGATATCTCGTTCTGGTTACGCCCCAGAACAAGTGATTGAAGGGCTAGTAGGCTACAAGGCAATAATCGGTGGCTGAACGCGAAACACAGGCTCAAGTGCAACCGTAGTTTGAGAACGCCGGAAAAATGGCCATATTTACCAATCGGTGGATCGGGCGAAACGGCGGTCCGAGCCTGACTTGAAACCTTGAACCTTCGGACGAGCCTTTGATTCTAGCAGCCACCTCTCACAATCGGAAAGCTGCCGGCCTTCATGACGGGCGGCTGTTAGAATAGAGCCAATCCATGCTTCTCATCGAATCCCTACCGACCGTCATCGGAACGGCAGCCGTTGCACCGGCTTTGCTCATCCTGTGGCTCGTGGTCGCCGCCGGCGAACGACCGGGATCGCCTGCCAAGGTGTGGACCGCCTTTTTCCTCGGCGCGGCCAGTATTCCCTTACTTGGACGGACCCTCACTCCTTTGATGTCACTCCTGACCGCCCCGGAAAATCCCTGGGCCGCGCAAGGACTGCATTCGCTTTTCGGCGTTGCGCTGCCCGAGGAAACCGTGAAGATTCTGGTCATTACGGTGGTGTCGGCCTGGCGGAAGCCTTTCACCGATCCGATGGATACCGTGATCTACGGCGCCGCCGCTGGTCTCGGCTTTGCAGCCTACGAAAATCTCTATTACCTCGTTCAGCACGCCGATATGTGGCAATCCTTGGCCGCATTGCGCAGTGTTTTGACCGTGCCGTTTCACGGCGCGCTCGGGATCATCGCCGGCGCCTACCTCGCGATTGCACGGTCCGGCACAGCGCTTGGGGCCCACCGCCACCACCGCGACTGGGCGCGGATCACAAGCGGTTTCCTCGTGCTGGCAGGGCCGGTTGGTCTGCATGCGGCTTTCGATTTTCCGCTGCTGACATTGCAGAAAAATCCGGACCTCGATAATACCACCCGCCTTTTGCTCGGCTCGGCCAGCATTCTGATCGGGTTCTCTTCGATCGCCTTTGCCGCGCGCCTGGTGCGGCGGGTGGGCCGTCACCATGCGCCCCGAACCGACCTTGCCCGCGAGCGGCTTAGTCAGCTCCGGCGAATGTGGGCGCTATTGGTGGTTGGCGGCGGGACCGGCTTTGCAGGCCTCGCTTTCGTCTTGTCGTCGGTCCACCACTGGTTATTGAACCCCGATCGCAACATGGCGTTCGTTCTTGTTCCGATCGGCCTTCTCTCCATCCTCGTCGGTTTTGGGCTGCTGGTGGTCACCACCGCTGTTTATTTTCTCGGCCGCGATCGCCTGCGGACCAACGCGTCATAGCTGCCGTACCTGCCGGACCGGGGCTGACGCAGGCGTGGGACCCGCTATACTCTCACCGTCACAGGAGCGCGTCATTCTGACTGGAAGCTGGATCACCTAACCGGTACGGGAGATTTCGATGACCATTCCACACGACAATGCCGAGCTGTCGACGAAAATGCGCGACGCCGTTCGCCAACACTGGAAGGCGTTTCTGTTCGAGGGCATTCTTTTGGTGGTCTTGGGATTGGCCGCCATGATCGTCCCGCCGGCCGCCAGTCTCGCCGTGACGATCTTTCTGGGCTGGCTGTTCCTGATCAGCGGCGTCGCCGGCCTTGCGCTGACGTTCTGGGCACGCGAAATGCCGGGCTTCTGGTGGTCGCTGATTTCAGCAGCACTGGCGGTTCTGGCGGGCCTCATCCTGTTGGCGCAGCCGGCACAGGGAACGCTGACCCTGACCATTGTCGTCGGCGCTTACTTCCTCGCCGAAGGCGTGGCCACCATCATGTACGCGCTGGAACATCGGCGCGAACTGTCGGAGCGTTGGTCATGGATGTTGATCGCCGGCCTGATGGATATCCTGATTGCAGCCATCATCATTGCAGGACTGCCGGAATCAGCGTTGTGGGCGCTCGGCCTTCTGGTCGGCGTCAACTTGCTGTTCGGCGGAGCGACTTTAATCGGCGTGGCGCTCGCCGCGCGCAACGCCTGATCGCATTCGGTCTGGCGGCCTGATTCTGACATTCGCATCCCGAATACGTGGTCACAGGGCAGCGAATGTCCACTAGCAGCCGCGGCAGATGCTCTTGATCTTGCGGTCGAGCTCGGCGTCTTGTTTTTTCTCGGCGTCCGAGGCGGCGGAATTATTGTTCTCCGGCACCTGATCGGCCCGCGGCTGGCGGTGACCAACGGGCGCAGGCAATGGTTCTGCCCTCTTCGCGGACGAATTGCCGGTTTGCGCGACCGCGGCCGGCCCGATCGTCAGCATCAGAAATGTCGTCGTCACCAATAGTTTTTGCATCTGCTTTTTCCATTTTCGACGCACAACCCTCGAAACCGGTCACCGACCCGGGGGATAGAGGTGGACGTCACCGCAATAATCCACAATACGATAGCGGGTTTCGGCAGCCTGTTCACGATCTGCGGAAAAAGAATTTTCGGCAGACAGATAGTTCGGACCCGCGGGGGCCTTGCCGTGGCCACCGGGAATATCGACCACGAAATCCGGCTGACACAGTCCGGACACCCGGCCACGCAGGGCACGCATGATTTCCTGGCCCTGCGCCAGGGACGTTCGCAAATGCGAGGTTCCCGGCGCCAAATCGCCGTGATGCAGATAGTAGGGCTTGATCCGGCACTCGACGAAGCCGCGCATCAATGCCTCAAGCGTCTCTGGATCATCATTGACCCCCCGCAGCAGCACCGATTGGCTGACCATCGGGATGCCGGCATCGATTATGGCGGCACAGGCGATACGCGCATTCGGCGTCAGCTCCCGGACATGATTGGCATGGAGCGCCACCCATGTCGTGGCGCCCTTGATCTTGAGGGCGGCAACCATCTTGTCGTTGATACGCTGGGGTTCGGCAACCGGCACGCGGGTATGAATGCGGATGATCTTGACATGATCAATCTGCGCGAGGTCCGCCATCACCTCCGAAAGTCGCCGTGGCGACAGCATCAGCGGGTCGCCGCCGGTCAGGATGACTTCCCATATTTCCGAATGCGCCCGGATATAGGCCAGCGCGTTTTGATAAGCCCCCTCCGAAAGGGTGGTCGTCTTGCCTGGTCCGACCATCTCTCGGCGAAAGCAGAACCGGCAATAGACCGCGCAGACATGCACCAGTTTGAACAGAACCCGGTCGGGATAGCGATGCACGATGCCGGATACCGGCGAACGCGCCTCGTCGCCGATCGGATCCGCTTTCTCGTTGGGTTGAGCCACCAATTCCTCGGCGCTGGGGATATATTGCCGCGCAATCGGATCAAGCGGGTCGTCGGGATCGATCAACGCGGCCACCTCGGGCGTCACCGCGATCGCATACCGCGCCGCGACTTTTTCGAGCGCCGGAATATCCGAAACCGGCACAAGGCCGCGCGCAGCCAGTTCCGCAGGCTCACGCAAAGTGGTGACGGGTTTAAAAAAGGTACTGCTCATATGCCTCCAACCGGAGGCGTCCACACCACCTGATCGACCGAGGCTGCACCGCTAGCGAGCATCACCAACCTGTCAAAACCAAGCGCAACGCCGCTTGCCTCCGGCATGCAAGCGACCGCCGCGAGGAAATCCTCATCCAACGGATAGCGCTCGCCATAGCGGCGCTGCTTGTCGTCCATGGCCAGCGTAAAGCGACGGCGTTGCTCGGCTGCATCGGTCAATTCACCAAATCCATTCGCCAGTTCGACACCGCAGGCATAAATCTCGAAACGCTCGGCAACGCGGGCGTCGGATGAAGCCGCGCGCGCCAGCGCCGCTTCCGGCAGCGGATATTCGTAGAGGATCGTAAGGCGTCCGTGCCCCAGATTTGGTTCAATGTATTCCACCAATATCTTGCTGAAGATGTCAGACCAGCTGTCATCGGCTGCAACACGAATTTTTGTGCCCGCTGCCGCCGCAAGCTTGGTCCGGTCGCCTTCGCCGTCAATGGTCGCGAGCAAGTCGATGCCGGCAAAACGCTTGAATGCGGCAGCGACTGTCAACATCTCGGGTTCGGCAAAGGGGTCGGCGATTTTCCCTCGAAATGAAAACTGCCCGATCCCGGTTGCTAGCGCGGCATTTGCGATCAGAACAATGCCGTCAGCCATGACGGCCTCGTAGGCCTCGTTCGCCCGGTACCATTCGAGCATGGTGAATTCAGGCAAATGCAGCCGGCCGCGCTCCCGGTCACGAAATACCCGTGCAAATTCGAATATTCGAGTCTCGCCGGCGGCGAGTAGCTTCTTGCAGGCAAATTCCGGCGAGGTTCGTAAGTACCGCGCCGTGCGGTCGCCATTGGCGGCGGTCAGTTCCGTGCGCGGCGCATGTAAGTGGGTCTCATTGCCGGGCGATATTTGCAGGATCGCCGTTTCCACCTCGGTAAAGCCTTGTTCGTCGAACCAGGCCCGGACCGCCCGGGTGATGGCATTCCTGGCCATCAAAAACGGCCTGATGTCGGTGTATCGGCCGGCGGACCACCATGGCGAAGCCTTATTGTCCGCAACCATCAACCAACCGCCCCAAAACGCTAGCTTCCAAGCACAAAATCAGTATGTTGCAGGCCGAAACCGCCTTAATGGCCCCGGAACGCCCGCATCCGGAAAGGTCCCGGGCCATATTATCAGGAAAAACAGCCTTGAAAGTCATCGCCAGTTCCATTCGCAAAGGCAACATCATCGAGCAAGATGGCAAGCTTTACGTGGTTCTTACCGCCGAAAACATCCATCCCGGCAAGGGAACTCCGGTCAGCCAGATTGAGATGCGCCGTATCGGCGACGGGGTGAAGATTTCCGAGCGCTACAAGACCACCGATCAGGTGGAAAAAGCGACGGTCGAGGACACCAATTTCAATTACCTCTATGAAGATGCCGACGGCTTCCACTTCATGAACACCGAGAATTACGACCAAGTCCAGGTCTCCAAGGAAATCGTCGGTTCTTCGGCACCTTATTTGCAGGAGAACATGACCGTGAAGCTGTCGCTTCACGACGGTAATCCGGTCTCGATCCAGTTGCCGCAACGCGCGACGCTGGAAGTCGTGGAAACTGAGCCGGTCACCAAAGGACAAACGGCATCCTCCTCCTATAAGCCCGCCGTCCTGTCCAATGGTGTCCGCACCGCCGTGCCGCCGCACGTCGCCGCTGGCACGCGCATTGTGGTGATGACCGAAGATGGGTCTTACGTCGAACGCGCAAAGGATTAATATCCAGCGTATGGAGCAACGCCGGGGGGCGTTAAGGTGAGATCGGGGGCCGGCAGTTTCTTGGCGCGTCTACAGCTAGCCTTCTGTTTGCTCGGCGCCTGCGCAAGCCCGCTTGCCGCCGACGAATTCAGAAGCCCAGCCCTGTCGGTTGCGCGCGTCGACTGGCGCGCCGCACTCGATGAAATCCGCACCGAGATCGGCACCCGGCCATCGGTCGTTCCTGCGTTTACTTTCGTCAGCCGATACCGGTTGCCCGCCTCCGACCCGCGCTCGATGCCGGCGCTCGTGCAGCTCAACGCCTCGACGTCCCAGATCTTCACCGGCATCAGCCGCAGCCCGGTGCCGGTGTTGCTGCCCTTCGACACCGCGGCCTATCTCGAAGCGCGATGGAAGGATGCATCTGAAAATTTCCTGCTGGCGCGCTTCCAGGCCGATTTTCGCCCCGCCGACCTGTTCGATGCAGGTCCGGCCGGCTACGACGCGGTATTTTCGCTCGAACCCGGCACCGGCGACGGCCTGCCGCAGCGGATTTTCGCCAAGCCGGTGGAAGTTCAGATCACAGGCTCCATCCTGACCTACGATCTCAACGACCCCTCGGGTGGCAAGGGCGATCCGGTCAAGTCGCTGTCTGCGCAATTTCCGGACCTGCGCCGTTTTATCCGGGAAGGCTATGTGCGCTATGCCTTCACGCGCTTCGGCGTCCCTTACGTCGTTTCGATCCAGTGCCTCGACAGCGTGGCAAAGCCGAAGCGTCTGGCCTGTCGCGAGGCCTATCCGGTGGCCGAACGGTTTTTGAAAGCGCTGCGCGTCGCGGGCGGCCTGCCGTCGCGGCCGCGGATGGACATCTCCCCGGAAGCTGTCGAGCGTCCTTCCTTGACGTCCCCGGATTTCACCTATCGCCCGCCTGGCGACCTCATTGCCAGAAGCGGATCGCGCAAGCAGGCAGGCCGGGTCGACTACACCGCCTATTCGCAAATCCGTTTTCCATTGGAGAAGACACCGGCCTTTGCCCACTCCCAATCGTTCGGTTTGCGCAAAAGCGACAAGCTCGATGAGTTCTCCGCCGGTCCGACCAGCTATCCCTGGCAGGACAATTTTTGCGAAGCCCGCAGCTTTGGCGTTGGCCAATGCCCAAGCGGCTTCGGTCATCAAGGACAGGACATGCGGCCTGCCCCCTGCCCCGCCCACGACGATGGGCCGGAGCATTGCGACCCCAAGCAACGGGCCGTCGTCGCGGCCCGAGATGCCGTCCTGATCCGCGAGCCGAAGCAGCAGGCGGCAACGCTTCAGGTCAACAGCCGCAACGAACATATTCGCTTCCGCTATATGCACATGGACCCCGCGGCCATGGATGCCGATGGTGTTCTGAATGGCCGTCATGTCGAGGAAGGCGAGAAAATCGGAGTGGTTTCCAACTATCTCGACCGCCCCAACGGCACCACCCGTCACCTGCATTTCGACGTCCAGGTGTTCACGCGCGACGGATGGTTGTGGGTCAATCCCTATGTCACGCTGGTCTCCGCTTATGAACGCCTGATCGGCGGGCGTGGACGCGAAGTCGGTCCCCACAGCGGGCCGGCCGCCAACCTGGCGCGTGCTCTTCCAGAGGACATGAGCCGGCGGGAACCCGAAGAAGGCAGTGAGAACTAATCCCGTTTGATCGTCGCCCTGCCGGTGTGACCCCAAGCCTCGTCCCAATCCTGTCCGGCCGCATCGACAACACGACCGTCCGTCTCAAAGAACTTGTTCGGCACCTGAAAGATCGCGAGCATCAACCCGCCTTCCGGACACCATGCCACGTGGCGGCTGCCTTGCTCGCGCCAAACGAATTCGCCGGCCTTTGCCTCGATACCCTTCGCCGGACCTTCCTTGTCAACTAAACTGCCTTCGAGGATGTAAGTCTGTTCGATGTGGACATGCTCGTGATCCGGCAAGACCGCACCCGGCGCAAACCGCATCAAGGCCGTCATCAGGCCTGTGGCGCGGTCGAACAACAGCGTTTTGGCTTCGCAGCCCGGAAAGCGCGTTTTCTGCCACTCCATGTTCTCCGGGCGAACAAGGTGGGAATGTTGGTCGGCGGTTTGCGGACCTGTCGGCGTTACGGCGTCCATGGCATCCTCCCGATATGATTTGGAAGCGATGATAGCAGCATTGCACGCCGGATGGCAGCGCCGCAAACTGTCTGGATGACACGGCCTGATTCACGGAAACTGCCCACGCGACGCGTCCTGCTGCGCGGCGGCCTGGTTGCCGGGCTGAGCACAGCCGCCCTGCTCGTTCGTCCGCTTCAAGCCTTTGCGGTCGGCCCGCCCGGTTTCGATCAATGGCGTGAGCGCTTTCGTGCAAAGGCAGTCGCGAAAGGCGTTTCGGAGGCGACCTGGACGCGCGTGATGGGCCGCATCCAGCCTGACATGTCTGTTTTTAGGGAAATTGGGAACCAGCCGGAGTTCAACGAAGAACTCTGGCAATACATCAATCGCCGCGTCTCGGACTGGAGGATCATCCACGGGAAGGAAGCGCTCCGGAAGAACGTCGCATTGTTTGCCAGGATCGAGCAGGACTACGGCGTCGAACGCGGCACGCTGCTGGCACTGTGGGGTGTCGAATCCGCCTACGGCGATCCGCTGGTGCAGCAGAATCATATGCGGCCGGTTTTCCCCGCGTTGGCCGCACTGGCCTGGAACGAGCCGCGACGGCGCGCCTATTGGGAAAGCGAACTGATCAACGCGCTGCGCATCGTCGATCGCGGCTGGAGCACTCCGGAGGAAATGCGAGGCTCCTGGGCCGGCGCGATGGGACACACCCAGTGGATGCCCGAGGTCTGGCTCAATGTCGGCATCGACTACGATCATGACGGGCGGGTATCGCCATTCGGCCGGCCGGACGACGCGCTGGGTTCGACCGCACGCTATCTCGTCGACCGCGGCAAATATCACAGCGGCGAGCACTGGGGCTACGAAGTGCGCCCCAACGGCGCCTTGTCGAAAGGCAATCGCAGCTATGCCGCGTGGGCGAGCGCCGGCGTCACCCGCGCCGACGGCGCGCCGTTCCCGCAACCGAACGCCTCGGCGCAGCTTTGGACGCCGGTGCCGGACGGACCGAGCTTCCTGTTGGGGCCGAATTTCTATTCGGTTCGAAGCTACAATCCGGCTATGAACTATGCGCTCGCAATCTGCCATCTCGGCGACCGCATCCTCGGCGGCCCACCCTTTATCCAGCCATTCCCCGGATCCGAGCGCGCGCTGACGCTTGCTGAAATACAGGAAATGCAGGTTCGGCTGACCAGGGCAGGCTTTGATACCGGCGGTACCGACGGCCGTGTCGGCAATGACACCATGCAAGCCGTCCGGGACTATCAGGCCAGAATGGGTCTTGAGCCGGCCGACGGCTATGGCGGGTTGAAGGTACTGACTCGATTGCGGCAAGGGAGTTAGATCGCATCACGAGGGGCGGGGTGGCGCCATGCCTGCAAACATTCCCCCGTCGATGACGAGTTCGGTTCCGGTCACATAGCTCGAGGCGTCGGAGGCCAAATAGAGTACGCCCTGCGCGATCTCGCGCGCGCTGCCGGCGCGCCCCAAAGGTGTCGCTATCTTTGCCACTGCCTCGCAATCGATCGGCGCGTTCTGCCCGCCCGCTGTGCCACCGGCCGGAATCTTGCCCCAGATCGGAGTGTCGATGATGCCGGGATGCACGGAGTTGACGCGGATGCCGTCCCGCGCCGAGGCGCATTCCATTGCAACCGACTTCGCAAACAGCCGCACGCCGCCTTTGGTCGCGGAATAACCTGCGAGCGTCGGCGACCCACGCAGGCCCGCGAGCGAGGACATGATCACGATCGAGCCGCCGTGAGTTTTACGCATCAGGGGCAGGCAATACTTCACCGACAGGAACACGCCGTCGAGATTGATCGCGGTCTGCCGGCGCCAATCGGCCAGCGACATCTCCACAATCGACGGCGCGCCGATTCCGATTCCGGCATTGGAGACGAGCACGTCCAGCCTGCGGAAACGCTTTTCGATTGCGCCGACAACCTCGACCCAGCGAGGTTCGCTGGTGACGTCCTGATGCAGAAACACCGCTTCGCGACCGTTTTTTTCGATGCCCGCCACAACGTCGGGCCCATTGAGTTCGTCAACGTCAGTCACGACAACGGAAGCGCCCTCCTCCGCGAGCAACTCGGCAATCGCCCGGCCAATGCCCGACGCGCCTCCGGTCACCAACGCAACCTTGCCTGCGACTTGTCTTGCCATGTCCACCCTCGTTCCTGAGTTGCTTGCTTTACCTGATCAGCGCCGGCCCCTGATCCGGCACGGCGACATCGAGCACGCGCAACTGCACACGTTCGGCGCCTTGCCAGCGATCGACCGCGATCGATCCCGCCACATGCAAAACCTGCCCGCGGTGCGCGGCCAACGCATTGCCCAGTTTTTGGCCGATCGAACGAAACGCAATGCCGTTGACGATTGCGCCATCGCCCGACTTGAGCCGCAGCCGCAAATGCGCTTGGCCGACTTCATCGGCATATACCAGTTGATGCGACGGCAGCGCCAGTACCGGCTCGGGGTTGCCGCTGCCGAAGGGGCCTGCCCGGTTGAGCGTCGCGGCCAACTCCGTCGTCACGCCCCGCGCGCTGACCGCGCCGTCGACGAAGATTTCGTTGACATGACGCGACTGCGCCACGTCAGCGGCCAGCGCATTCTCCATATAGGCGCGAAATTCGGCCAACCTTTCCTTGCGCAAGGTCACGCCCGCGGCCATGGCGTGGCCGCCGCCCTTGAGCAGCAGGCCATCGTGGACGGCTTGCCGTACGGCCTTGCCGAGATCGACGCCGCCGATCGAGCGGCCCGAGCCCGTCCCGATGCCGCCGGGTTCGAGTGCGACGGCAAAAACCGGCCGCGAAAATTTATCTTTCAGCCGCGACGCGACCAGGCCGACAATGCCCGGATGCCAGCCTTCCGACGCCGTGACGATCACCGAACCCTTATCCTCGAGTCCAAGCGAGGCCAGCGCCTCGGCTTCGGCCTGCGCCTCGGCCTGCTGTTCGATTACCCGCCGTTCGTTATTCAGCCGGTCGAGTTCGCCGGCGATCCGTGCCGCTTCCGAAACATCACCTTCCAGCAATAGCCGTACGCCAAGGTCGGCACGCCCGATCCGCCCGCCGGCGTTGATCCGAGGTCCCAGCATGAAACCGAGATGCCAGGCTTCCGGGGGGCCGTTCAGCCGCGCCACGTCCATCAGCGCGGTGTGACCGATATGGTCGCGCCGGCGCATCGCAATCAAACCTTTAGCGACAAAAGCGCGATTGAGCCCAATCAGCGGCGCGACGTCGGCGACGGTGCCGAGCGCCACATGGTGCAGCATGCCAAGCAGATCCGGCTCCGGCATTTCAGGCGTCCAGAAACCCCGCGCGCGCAGCTCGCGATTGACCGCAACCAGCGTCACCAGAACGAGGCCTACGGCGGCGAGATGGCCGAGGCCCGAGAGGTCGTCGGGCCGGTTCGGATTGACCAGCGCGTCGACCTCGGGCAGTTCGTCGCCGCACTGATGGTGATCGATCACGACCACGGACATTCCGAGCTTGCGGGCTTCAACCAGCGCCTCCATGCTCGTGGTGCCGCAATCGACTGTCACCAGAAGCGTCGCGCCCTTCCCGGCCAATCCCCGCACCGCCTCGGTATTGGGTCCGTAGCCCTCAAAGATCCGGTCGGGGATATGAATGAGCGGATCGAGCCCGCAGTGGCGCAGATGCCAAGCGAGCAGCGCCGCAGACGTCGCGCCATCGACGTCGTAGTCGCCGAAGATCGCGACCTTTTCACCTCGCACGGCCGCATCCGCGATGCGTTTGGCGGCCGCTTCCATCTGCGTCACCGTATAGGGGTCGGGCATCAACTTGCGGATGGTCGGATCAAGAAAGTCCTCGACCGCATCGATGTCGACGTCGCGCCCCGCGAGCACGCGCGCCAGCATTTCCGGCAATTGATAGCGCTGCGCCATCGCGAGTGCCCGTGCCGCGTCGCGCGCGTCGAGCCGGTCACGCCACAACTTTCCGGTCAGGGATTGGGCGACGCCGAGAAAAGCCGGCGGGGCTTCGACAGGCAATGCGGATGCGGGAAGGGTCATCATGTCTGCCGAAGATAGGCCAGACACGCGTTTGTTCAATGATTCGCGCCTGTTCAGCCACGGTTTATTGCTCTCGCGGCGCGAGACGCCCGAGCGGTGCATCGAATTCTTTGTCCCTCGAAATGGAGGGCGCAGGGAAAGCCGGGCGCCGATTACGCCCGCAGCCTCGCGTGTAGTAAAAAAACACGCGAGTTAGTCACCACGGGTTCACCGGATTGATCCGGCCTTCCCTGCGCAATGGTTTTAACGGCTTCTTTCGCGCTCTCTCTGGTGATCGGGCTTTCTTGCCACCATCCCCGGCGTGAAGCGCCAGCTTCATCGCCGAGTTGATGCCAGCGTCGAGGCATCAAGACCACGCGACTTCGCCGTCCGCCTTGCCCGCGTTCGTCTCGCGCGCCAAAGCATCCATCGCATCCCGCCCAACGTTCGTGACGATGGCCAACGTCCCTCTCTCGGGCGAGACAGGCGAAGCTGTAGGAGTGATTTGCCCGACGTCACAAGCGAGTGGGCTGCGACACGTTGGCACGACGGGCAAATCACTTTGACGGCGAGAAAACCTGTCAAGTGACAAGCGATTGCGGTTGCCTTCGTCATTTCGAACGACAGGTTGCCTCAAGCCTGAAGACGTTGCGGCGGGTCAGGATCGCGTCCTCGATACTGTTCAGGCCTGTCTTCAGT
>Ga0208193_1000578_pt1 | contig 18963 bp, 15 predicted proteins | sample June2015DPH_17_2_FD_184716 | JGI IMG/M metagenome (GOLD analysis project Ga0208193, IMG submission 184716) | Peatland microbial communities from SPRUCE experiment site at the Marcell Experimental Forest, Minnesota, USA - June2015DPH_17_10... | ecosystem: Environmental > Terrestrial > Soil >... | reverse complement strand
TGGAGGAGGGCAATTTCTGGATTCGCGCGTCGATGCCCATGACGATGTCGCTGGATGCCGGCACGGAGGCAACGCGCAAGATGCGTGAGATCCTGTTGCGCCACCCGGAAGTACTGACGGTGGTATCGCAGCACGGGCGGCCCGACAACGGCAGCGACGCCTCGCCGCTGTCGAACGTCGAGTTATTCGTGCCGCTCAAGAACTTCGACGAATGGCCGCGCGGCCTGACCAAGGAGAAGCTGACCGAACAGATCCAAAAGGAATTCTCCGACGCGCTGCCAGGTGTCGGATTCAATTTCTCTCAATACATCCAGGACAACGTCGAGGAGGCCATTTCGGGGGTCAAGGGCGCGAATTCGGTGAAAATCATCGGCCCAAACCTTGCCACCCTCGAGGATCTGGCGACCCAAGCCATGGCGCAAATGAGCAACGTGAAAGGCGTGGCAGATTTAGGTATTTTCCGCGTGCTGGGTCAGCCGAATCTCGATATCCGGATCGACCGCGAGAAGGCGGCTCGCTACGGCCTCAATACCGGCGATGTGAATACGGCCATTCAGGCCGCGATGGGCGGAGCCGTGGCGAGCACGGTGCTCGAGGGGGATCGCCAATTCAACTTGACCGTGCGTTTCGCGCCCGATGCCCGCAACACCATCGCGGCCATCGGCAACGTCAAAGTGGGCTATCAGACAGCCGGCGGCGCCGTCGCGTACATTCCCTTGAGCGAAATGGCCGACATCAGTTTGGACACGGGCGCCGCGTACATTTATCACGAGGCCACCAAGCGATTCATCCCCATTAAATTCAGCGTGCGCGGCCGCGACCTGGGCAGCACGGTCACCGACATACAGCAACGCATCGCCAGGAATGTAAAGCTGCCGGTGGGGTATCGGCTGGAGTGGGCCGGAGAATTCGATGACCTGAAACAGGCGCAGGAGCGTTTGGCGGTGGTGGTTCCCATCAGCCTGGTGCTCATCTTGATGTTGCTGTACGCCCTGTTCAATTCCCTGACCGACGCGCTGCTTGCCTTGTCGGGCATTCCGTTCGCCATCGGCGGCGGCGTTTTGGCGCTGTATCTCACGGGCTTGCCATTCAGCATCTCGGCGGCCATAGGCTTCATCTCCCTGTTCGGCGTGTCCGTCATGAACGGCATTCTGCTGATCACGTACTACAACCAGCTGCGCATGGGAGGCGACGGCAGCGTCAGCTCCATGTTCAAAGCCGCCGAGCAACGCATGCGTCCCATGCTCATGACGGCCCTGTCCGCCGGAATCGGCCTATTCCCCGCCGCCATTTCGCATGGCATCGGCAGCCAGGTGCAACGGCCTTTGGCAACGGTGGTCGTTGGTGGCATGCTGCTCGGACCGATCATGCTGTTGATCGTCGTGCCGGCATTGCAAACCCTGGTACTGTCGAGAGAGGCTGCAGTCACCGAGCAGACTGCGGAAGGGAGCAGCTAAGGGGCCGGCCTGAAGTCCGGCGTCTGTCGCGAGGAATTAGGATGAGTCGCACCGCCAATCCTGCAGCATACCTGTACCGATCCGCGCTCGCCGCGGTGCTGCTGCTGGCGTGCGGCGAATGCTGGGCATACCCGCCGATGGGTCAGCTACCCAGCGCACCCCGCCCAATCGCACGGCCCGCGACGCTCGGCGGCGCAGCCAGGGCGCCGCGCAGCCGCACGCCCGCTGCCGCACTTCCGGCTCGGCCGGCCGGCATCAAGACGGGCGCCGCCATGAAGCCTCAGCAGCCCGCCAAGGGCGTGGCCAAGAACCCGCCGCCGGTCAGGGGCGCCCGGGCTGCCGCTACGCCGCACCCGCTCAAGCAGTTGCAACCTTCAAGGAGGACGCATGCGCAGCAAAATCCTGTGCATTGAAGATGACACCGAAACTGCGGCCCTGGTCGCCGAAGAGTTCGAGGAGCGGGGCTACGAGATGAGCCTCGCGCACGATGGCGAGGCGGGCTTTCGTGCCGTGCTCAAGCTGCAGCCCGACATCGTGCTCTGCGATGTCAGCATGCCCGTCATGAACGGTTTCGAAGTGCTCGATCGGCTCACATCGCTCACGCCGCGCTTCACCGACATGCCGTTCATCTTCCTGACGGCGCTCGGCGATCGTGACAACGAATTGAAGGGGCGCCGCTTGGGCGCCGACGATTATGTGATAAAGCCGTTGGACTTCGACATCCTCGAAGCCGTGATCAGGGCGCGACTCGCCAAGGTGGCGCGCACCGAAGTATGGTCGCGCCAGGTCGCACTCAGCGACCCGGAAGTGGAGTGCCTGACCTGGTCGGCCCGCGGCAAGACCTCCGCCGAGATCGGCCAGATCATCGGCACCAGCAAGCGCAACGTTGATTTTCATATCGAAACCGCCTGCCGTAAGCTCAACGTCGCCACGCGAATACAAGCGGCCGTCAAGGCGGCATCCGGCCGCCTGATCGAGCCTTAAGCGCATCGCGCAGCAGCTCAAGGGAGGACGTGCGCATGTCCACCGTCGCCGAAGCCGAAATCACCACTGAAGCCGAAATCACAGCCCATGCCGAGATTCAAGGAGCGCGCCCGCCCCGCCAGCCCACGACCGCGGGCTGGATGGTCAGGTTCAAACCGCTTTCCATCCGCATCTTGCTGTCGGCCGCATCGCTCTTGTTCTTGTCGCTGGTGATCGGCCTTGGGGCCTTCAGCATCCAGCGCCTGCGCGATGTCGATCTGGTCTCCGACGAAATTCGCAATCAGTGGTTGCAGGACGTGCGTTTCATCGGCGATCTGAACAATTACATGTCCGATTATCGCACCGGCGAGGGCACGCACCTGCTTGCGGCAACGAACCGCGATATCGACGCAAGCGACAAAGACATCGCCTACCTCGACTCGCAACTGATCAAGGCGCAGCGCTCATTCGAGCTGCTGCCGCACGACAGCGCCGAGCGGCGGCTCTATGATGATTTCACGCGGCAATGGGCGGCCTACCAGCTCATTGCGGCACGCGTGCTGGCGCTATCGCGGGCAGGCAAGAAGCCCGATGCCATCAACTTGTACATGGGCGAGTCGCGCCGCGCGTTCGACCTGGCAAGCGATACTCTCGGCCGCCTGACCGGACAGACCGTGGACAAGGCCCGCGATGCGAGCGCGCGAGCGGCCGGTGCATATGTGCAGGACCGGCGCCTGATCGTAACCGCGATGAGCGTGGCGACCTGCCTGGTGCTGGTTACCATCATGTACATCATTCGATCGGTGTCACGGCCGCTGCTCAACCTATCGCGCTCCATGCACGCCCTGGCCGCGCACGACACCAGCGTCGGCATCCTGGGCGTGCAACGCGGCGACGAAATCGGAGAAATGGCGCGTTCCGTCGAGGTGTTTCGCAGCAACGCGCTGGCGCTCGCCAAAAGCCAGCGGCAGATGATCGAGCAGACCGTGGCACTGGAGGAGACGCTGGAGAACGAGCGGCGCCTTACCGCCCAGCAACGCAACTTCGTCAGTCTCACCTCGCACGAATTTCGCACGCCCTTGACCGTGATCGACGCGCAGGCGCAGCGCCTCATCAAGCTCAAGGACAGGCTCAGTCCCGACGATGTGCTGCACCGGGCCACGCGAATCCGCAGGGCGGTGACGCGCTTGACGGGAATCATGGACAGCCTGCTCGGGGCTTCGTTGCTGCTCGACGGTCAACCGGTGTTTCGCCCCAGCAACGTCGATCCCACCGCATTGCTCCAGGAAGTTTGTCAGCTGCATCGGGAGACGACGCGTGGCGCCAATATCCGCGAGGATTTTGCCGATCTGCCGCCCTGCATCGAAGGCGATCCGAAGCTGCTGTTCGCCATGTTCAGCAATCTCATATCCAACTCGGTCAAATACTCGGCGGTCGGCAGCCTGGTCGAATTGATCGCCCGCAACGATGGAAGCCAGGGTTTGATGATCAGCGTGCGCGACAGCGGCATCGGCATTCCGGAACGGGACCGCTCGCGCTTGTTCGAACGCTACTTTCGCGGCACCAATGCCCGCGGTATTTCCGGCAGCGGCGTCGGGCTGCACTTGGTCGCAATGGTGCTCAAACTCCACGGCGGGCTCATCGAGGTCGAGAGCATCGAGAATCTCGGCTCGACGTTCACCATTCGGCTGCCGCGCGGGGAGCTGCGTAGCGTGAGCGAGGCTACAATGAAGCCGTGGACGAAATAGCAAGGGGGATCAATCCCCGGGGAGGCCGCCATCAATTCTACCGAACAAATCCGCGTCGCCGTTCTGGATGACTACCAAGGAATCGCGCTGCAGCTTGCCGACTGGACGCCGGTTGCGAGGCGTGCGCATGTCGATGTCTTCAACGATCATCTATCCGATCCGGCTGCGGTGGTGCGGCGGCTGCGGCCATACGATGTCGTGTGCGTGATGCGCGAACGCACACCGCTGCGCCGCGAACTCATCGAGCAACTGCCGAATCTTAAGTTGATCGCATCCACGGGTCCGCGCAATGCGTCCATAGATATGAAGGCCGCGGCCGAGCGCGGCATCCAAGTGGCACATACGGCATATTTTCCCACTCCGACGGTGGAACTCACCTGGGGCCTCATTCTGGCCAGCGCGCGGCATGTCACCGAGGAGAGCGCAACGTTGCGCGCGGGAGGCTGGCAACACACCTTGGGCGAGGACCTGGCGAATAAGACTCTCGGCATCATCGGACTCGGCGCCATAGGCTCGTTGGTGGCGAAAGTCGCGCTGGCCTTCGGCATGAAGGTGATCGCCTGGAGCCAGAATCTGACCACGGAAAAGGCTGCGGCGGCCGGCGCCACTTTGGTCACCAAGGAACAATTGCTGCAACGTGCCGATTTCGTTTCGATACATCTTGTGCTGAGCGTCAGGACCACCGGGTTGATAGGTGCGGCGGAACTCGCTCTCATGAAACCCACTGCCCGGCTGGTAAATACTTCGCGTGGCCCGATCGTGGTGGAGGCGGCGTTGATCGACGCATTGGCTGCGGGTCGAATTGCCGGCGCGGCCATCGATGTGTACGACATCGAACCTCTGCCGCCGGATCACCCATATCGCAGCATCGACAAGCTGCTCGCGACCCCGCACATCGGCTATGTGTCGCGCGGCTTGTACGAGGTGTTTTACCGCGATACGGTGGCCAGCATCGCCGCCTGGCTGGATGCGCGCCGTTAAGGGCGGCCGCTGCTCTCGTGAATCGCGGTGATGGCTTCCAGGCGCTTGTCGCGCAGCCACGCGGCGATTCGCGGACCGGTCAGCTGCACCTGCGCGCCGCCGGGCTTGATGGCTGCGGCGGCGGCCTGCGCGGAGTGCAGATAATGGCGCTGCGGATACGGCACCTGTTCGAGGCCCAGCCGGCCGCGCGAATCCGCCTCGCATGCCAGCAACGCTTGCGCGAAGCGCTCGGGGCGCCGGAACGCATCGGCCTTCTCCAGCATCTCCAAGATGGTTTTCGGCCGCAGCTCGAAAGCCCGGTGCACATTGCCGTGGTAGCGTGCCACGATGACGCCGAGATCGCGGTACTCGCTCGGTACCCGCAGCCGTGCACACAAGCTCTCGATGATGGCAACGCTGCGCTCTTCGTGGCCACGATGGCTCGGCCACTCGGTGCGCGGCGTCGTACCCTTGCCGAGGTCGTGGACCAAAGCGGCGAAACGCACCCTAGGATCGCCGCTCAGCAGCGTCGCTTGATCTAGCACCATCAAGGTATGCGCGCCGGTATCGATCTCCGGGTGCCACTGTGCGGGCTGCGGCACCCCGAACAGGGCATCGATCTCAGGATAAACGCTGTGCAATGCGCCGCAGCCGCGCAGCACCCGGAAGAACTCGCCGGCGCTTGGCTCGCGCAGCGCCTTGTCCGTCTCCTGCCAAACTCTTTCGGCAACCAGGGCATCGACCTCGCCGCGCTCAACCATGGCGCGCATGAGATCCAGCGTCTCGGGGGCGACGTGAAAGCCGAGTGGCGCATAGCGAGCCGCAAAACGTGCCACCCGCAGCACGCGCACCGGATCCTCGACGAATGCGGGCGATACGTGACGCAAAACGCGCGCGTCGAGATCGCGCCTGCCGCCGTAAGGATCGAGCAGCGCTCCGTCGGCCGACTGCGCCATGGCGTTGATGGTCAGATCGCGCCGGCCAAGATCTTGCTCGAGCGTGACTTCGGGACCGAACTCCACCGCAAAGCCCCGATATCCCGCCGAGACCTTGCGCTCGAGGCGCGCCAGCGCGTATTCCTCATGAGTCTGCGGATGCAGAAAGACCGGGAAGTCGCGCCCAACTTCGCGGTAGTTGGCCCGCAGCAGTTCTTCACGCGTCGCGCCGATCACCACCCAGTCGCGCTCTTTCACGGGCAATCCGAGCAAGCCGTCTCGAACCGCGCCGCCAACCAGATACACTTGCATCGGTGAATATTAACAGCATCCACGCGGCGGTCCGCGCCGCCGTAGGCATAGCAGTACTGAGTTACGCCGCCGCAGGCTGCTACCTGCTGCAGAGCGCCGAAGGGCAGATGCAGCTCATGTCGAAGCGCCAACCCATCAGCCGGGTCATCAGCGCTGCCGCGACGCCGCCGGCGCTGCGCACGCAGCTCGAAGCGGTCGCCTCGATCCGCGAGTTCGCCAGCAAGCAATTGGCCCTGCCGGACAACGGCAGCTACCGTAGCTATGCGGATATTGGCCGGCCGTACGTCGTCTGGAACGTGGTCGCAGCTCCGGAGTTCTCGGTCGACCCCAAGGAGTGGTGCTATCCCATCGTGGGATGCGTGGCGTATCGCGGCTACTTCGTGGAAAGCCGGGCGCGCAAGTTCGCGGCCAAGCAGCGCAGGCGGGGCCTGGACGTGGCGGTGGGCGGGTCGGCAGCCTATTCGACCCTGGGTCATTTCGACGACCCCATTTTGAATACCATGGTCGGCTGGGACGATGTGGAGCTGGCGTCCATCATATTTCACGAACTGACTCACCAGCTGCTGTACGTCGCCAACGACGCTTCGTTCAACGAAGCCCTGGCCACGACGGTGGAGGAGGAGGGTGTGAAGCGCTGGCTGCAGGCCCAAGGACGCGACAAGGATCTTGCGCAGCACCGCCTCGAGCAGCAGCGCTATCTCAAGGTAGTCGAACTGCTGGGGGCAACGCGCAGCAAGTTGCGCATGATCTACGCATCCAAGCAGCCAGTAGAGGAGATGCGCGCCGACAAGCGCAAGGCGTTCGCGGAACTGCGCGCCGAGTTCGCGGCGCTGCGCGACAGCTGGGGTGGCCATGCTCCCTACGAGGCATGGTTCGATCAGGACATCAACAATGCGCATCTGGCTTCCGTCGCGACTTATTTCGTGTGCGTGCCCGGCTTCGAGAGGGAACTGCGGGCGGTGAACGGCGACTTGCCGGCGTTCTACCGGCGAGTGCGCCAACTGGCGAAGATGCCGCGGGAGGCGCGCGACGACTTTGTCTGCGGTGAGCATCAAGGCTGACCGTCGAGGATCGCAAAACGCCGCGCGCCATCATGTCAGCGGCCGACCTGCGCATCGATCAAGGCATCGTCAGCTGGATGAATAATCCGCTGACGATGACCATGGCGACCGCGAGAAGACCCTGTGCAACCCTTGCGAGGATATGGATTTCGTTCATGATGTGCGCTCCTGAGTCGAAGTTGATGCCACGGCGTAGAGGTTGCTCCGCTCGGCTCGAGACAACAAATTCAATACCTGATGGATAGTTAAGGAAAACTTAATTGCCAAGCGCGTATGAACGACTGCCGTTGGGAGCGCTGCGGGTCTTCGAGGCGGTGGCCTCGAATTTGAGCTTCGCCGAGGCCGCCGCCGCGCTCAACGTGACGCCGGCCGCAGTCAGCCAGCAGATCAAGACGCTGGAAGGCTACATCCAAGTGCCGCTGTTTCGGCGCAGCGGGCGGCGGGTGGAGATCACCGAGGAAGGCTTGGAACTGTTGCCGGCGGTCAGAGCCGGCCTGGATAAGCTCGAGTCCGCCTTGCAGCACATCAAGCAACACCGGCGGGCGGGGCCGCTGCAGATCACGTTGCTGTCTTCGTTTCTGCAGATCTGGCTATTGCCGCGGATCAGGTCGTTTCGGCGCAAATTCCCGGATATCGAACTACGTTTTCACACCTCGCGCGAGGTCGTGGATTTCACGCGCAGCTCGCATCATCTGGCGATTCGCTTCGGCCGCGGCGTCTATCCGAATCTGCACAGCGAGAAACTGCTCGACGACTGGCTGGTGCCGGTGGCCAGCCCGGATCTCATCAAGCAGTACGGCACGATCGAGCGAGGCGCGTCATTGAGCAAGTATCCGCTCCTGGAAGGCGACGACGAGCCGTGGACGCAGTGGGCGCGGGCGGATTCGGATGCAGCCTGGCAATCCAGGGCGCCGAGCATCGATGACTCGGCGGGCCTGATCGCGGCGGCGGAAGAGGGGCTGGGTTATGTGCTGGCGCGCTGGACCTTGGTGAGCCGCGCGCTGCGCAAGGGCACGCTGCGCATGGCCGGCAACGGGGCGCTGCCCTATGAATCGGCGTACTTCTTCGTGTGCCCGACGCCGATGCTGGGATTGCCCAAGGTCGCCCAATTCCGCGAATGGATTTTCGCCGCGGCCAAGGAGTTTCCACCACCGGATCTGCCGAACTCTCGTTAGCGGGAGGTCGTGCGTCCCGCGGCGGCGCGGCTCAGGCTCAAGCGTGCGTTGTCTTCCAGGGAGCCCAAGAACTGGCGCGCCGAGGCGGCCATGGATTGCGGCTTGATGCCGAGTTTGGCGAGCCCATCCTCGCGGCAAACGCTGTCGACCTTGAGCGATCGATAGTTGTCCGTCGAAAACGGCCGGCCCGGCACGAAGTTCAGGAAGAAGCCTTGCAGCCAGCCCGCGAAATTGGGCAGGCCAACGATCAAGCGCCGCCGTCCGGTGAGCTTGGCAACGAGCTCGAGAATTTCCCGCAGCGTGTAGACCTGAGGGCCGCCGAGTTCATAGGTGCGTTTGCTGCAGCTGCCCCCATGCAGGCAACGCAGCAGCGCCTCGACCACATCGTCCACCAGCACCGGCTGGAGGCGGGCATTGGGCCGGGCCAGCGGGAAAGCCAGCGGAATCGAACCGAGCAAGCCGGCAAAGCGATTCAGGAATGAATCGCCGGGACCGAACATCACCGAGGGCTTGAATATGGTCCAATCGAGCGCCGAGTGTTGTTCGTGAATCAGTTTCTCCGCTTCGCCCTTGGAGCGCAGATAGTAGCTGGGCGCATCCGTCGCCGCGCCCAACGCCGAGACCTGCAGCAGCCGGGTAGCACCGGCAGAGCGCACGGCCTGCAGAACCGTCCTGGTGAGCTCGATGTGCGCGCGGCGGAAGCCTGCGCCGCCGAAGCCGCGTTCATTGAGGATACCGACCAGATTGATCACCACGTCCTTGCCGCGGAATCTCTCGCTCAGCTGCGCTTCCTGGTAGACGTCGCAGTTGTCCAAGGTCAATCCCGGCAGCACCAACAAGTGCTTGTGCAGCTCGCGATCGCGCGAGAGAACGGTGACCCGATGGCCGTTTTTGATCATCCTCGCCACCAACCGGGTTCCCAGGAAACCGGTGCCGCCCAAGACCGCTATGGATAAGGGACGCATGATCAACGAATCGGAATCAACAGAGTGTCGCCGCCGCGACGGACTTTGAGAACCAGCACGCTTGCTCCTTTGGCCGCATCACGGAACGACTTGGTGTTGGTAACGGGGGTCCGGCCGACTCCCACGATGACATCGTTGGCATGCAGCCCCGCCTGCGAGGCGCTGCTGCCTTCTTGGACGGATTTGACCAGCACGCCGCCGTCGGGGGCATCGGCGAGCTCGGTGCCTTCCAAGCCTTTGTTGATATCGGCCGCGCCGGCCGACTCCGTCTCGCCGCGCTCGGCGATTTGCGCGGTCACCTTGCGCGGCTTGCCGTCGCGCAGCAGGCCGATCTCGACCTTGTCGCCTATGTGCAGCATGCCGATGGCGTTGCGCAGTTCACTCGAATTTCTCATGTTGGCACCATTCAATGTCGTGATGATGTCGCCCGTCTTTATGCCGGCGCGTTCCGCCGCCGAACCCTGCGCCACGCCGCCGACCAGCGCACCGCTGGTCTCCGACAAGCCAAATTCCTTGGCGATGTCGGCGGTGACATTATAAAGCTGCACCCCGAGCACGCCGCGCTTGACTTCGCCGTACTTGATCAGCTGGTCCATGACACCCTTGACCATGTTGACGGGAATGGCGAAACCGATGCCCATGTTGCCGCCGCTGCGCGACAGGATGGCGGAATTGATGCCGATCAATTCGCCGCGCAGGTTCACGAGCGCGCCGCCGGAATTCCCAGGATTGATCGACGCATCCGTCTGGATGAAATCTTCATATCCGCCGGCGTCCGGGTTGATCCCGGTGCGGCCCAGTGCACTGACGATGCCCGCGGTGACCGTATGCTGCAGGCCGAAAGGATTACCGATGGCGACCACATAGTCGCCCACCTCGAGCTTGGTCGAATCGCCGAGTGCCATGGCGACCAGATTCGGCTGTTTGGCCTGTAAAACTGCGACATCGGCGCCTTCGTCGCTACCGATGACTTTGGCCGAGAAGGTTCGGTCATCGTATAAGGTGATGGTTATCTCGCTGGCGTTTTCGACGACATGATGATTGGTGATGATATAGCCGTTCTTGGCATCGACGATGACGCCCGAGCCGAGGCTTTGAAAGGGGTGTTCACGTGGCCGCGAATCCGGCGGCACATCGAAGAAGCGGCGAAAGAACGGGTCGTCCAGCAATGGATTGCGCTGGCTCTGCGAATCCTTGATGGTGCCGCGGGTGGCGATGTTGACCACGGCCGGAGATACACGTTTGACCATCGGCGCCAATGAGGGCATCGGTGCCGCGTCGCCGCTCGCGGCTGGCGGAGCCGCGGCAAGAGCAGGAGCGCCCGCGACGGCGGCTGCCATTGCAGCCGCTGCAAACTTGAGACGCAAATTCATCGGCGCGGTCCTTCCAACGTGCTGTCCCACAAAGCGAGGCCGGACGAGCGACGTCCGGCCTCATTACCGAGTGTTGACGAATATTACACGGAAGACCGCAACGCGGCGGCGGCTCTTAGGCAGCTTCGACGCTGATGCGATGCGGCTGCACCTGGGCCAGCTTCGGAATGGTGACTTCCAATACGCCATTGACGACTTTCGCCTTGATGCTCTGCGCATCCGCCGTCTCCGGCAGGCTGAAGCGACGCTGAAATTCACCGGTTATCCGCTCGACGCGGCGAAAGCCCTCCTGCGACTCCTTGCGCGTCGATTCGCGACGGCCGCGAACGGTCAGCACACCTTGTTCAGAGGTGATCTCCACCGCTTTCGGATCCACGCCCGGCAGATCCACGTTCAATACGAATTGATTGGCTTCCTCATGGATGTCGACAGGCGGCAACCAAGCACCGGAATCCGCGGCCGTGGTCAACGGCGCGCCGAACAAACGATCGACTTCTTTTTGGAGCCGGCTGACGAGTGCCCAAGGCTCATAACGTACGACGGTCATGGCAAAAAACTCCTGAAAAATATGTTGGATAAATGGATTCAAAAATCTGAATCGAAAAGTACGCGCGTGAGGGAGAGGTTGGGCCGCTTGCGCGCAATTCAACGCTTCGAGGCGGCGGAAAGTGAGACGTGGTTCAAAGTCAATGGGACATAATGTGGATAACGTGTGGAACACAAGATGTTGCGATGAGGGGTTTTTCCCCTTGACCCACGGCGCATACGGTGTATTTAGCTAATTTCTCGGGACAGCATCGTAACATGCTGAAATAAAAGGATTTTTTAGATGAAAAATACCACAAGAAAAGCCTTGACGGTGGTCGGCATCGCGCCGTACCCTTCGCGCTAGAACACAACATGTTGTGTCATCCGATTCGCTTTAGTCCCCATCGTCTTGGCTTTACTTAAATCCAATGTTTTTTCGCGAGAACACCGCTATTTGTGTTCAGGTTCGGTTCGATAATTATAACGGAGCGGCGTAGCAACCCATGAATACGGTGGTCAAAATACAGCCCAGAGATGTTGGCAGCATTCCTTATCAAGAGGCGTCGTTCGACATCTGGGATAAGAAATACCGTCTGACTGCGAAGGACGGAACTCCCATCGACAAATCGATGGACGATACGTACAAACGTGTCGCGCGCGCGCTCGCCGACGTCGAGTCGGAGGAAAACCGCGAGCAGTGGTATGAGTCTTTCTTGTGGGCGCTGCGGCACGGGGCGATTCCCGCCGGCCGTGTCACCTCGAATGCGGGTGCGCTGGAACACAAGCCTGCGACCTCCACCATCAATTGCACGGTGTCGGGCACGATCCGCGATTCCATGGACGATATATTGAAGAAGGTGCACGAGGCGGGGCTGACGCTCAAGGCCGGTTGCGTCGCGCCGGGAACTCTGGTGCGCACGGAGCGTGGACTCGTAACCGCCGACCGTGCGGTCGCCGAGAAACATCGCGAAATCCTCTGCTACGACCGCGAGGAGCATCGCTTCGAGATGCGCCCGATCGTCAAGCACATGACGACCCACGTGCCGCAAGCGGAAAACATCCGCATCCAGTCGAGCGGCGCAACGCTGACCACGTCGATCAAGCACCCGGTCCTCGTTCACCGCGACGGGATCTTCGCCTATGTGCGCGCGGACGAAGTGCAGCTCACCGACTCGCTCGTTCATCACCGCTTTGCGTGGTCGGCGGACACGGCGCGCTGGAGGGACGCCTGGTTCGCGGGCGCGCACCTCGGCGACGGCTCGGCCTATCCGAAGAAATTTCCCCATAAGCCGACTCGCTCGCTGTGGGCGGGCCGCGCGCGCGCCCTCGGGCGACGGCTGGTTTTCAAGATTCGCGCCGCCGAGCGGGAAGTCGTCGAGCGCTATGCGGAGTTCTTCGCGCTGTTCTCGACGACTCGAGCGGCGGTCACCGCTGCAACCACCCCGCAGGGAACACCCGTCTGGGATTTCGCGGCGGCAAGCTGCGCCGCGAGCCGCGCGGCCGATTTGATCGATGGCCAGATCGGCCCGAAGTCGGCCACGCTGCGCGTGCCCGGGTGGATCGCCACCGAGCCGGAACGTCATCTACTGCCGTTCCTGGCCGGATTGATTGATACCGACGGCACCGTCGATAGCCGCGGCAATGCGCACATCGACATGCAGAGCGGGCAGTTCGCTGCGGAGCTGCAGTCCTTGCTGGGTCTTTTCGGGGTGCATGCCGGCATCACTTTGAACCCGGCGCGCGAGCGCGAGCTCGACGGTGTCATGATTCACGGGTCGGGCGGCGCCGTGCTCAAGATCTGCGATCCCGGATTCCTGAGCACCGTGGCTGAATACATGGCGGACAGCGGCAAGCGCAACCGCATCGTCGAGCACGCGACGACGTCCGGTCAGCGCGACGTCTTCACCGAGCGCCTGCGCCCGGTCGATGCCATCGAGCGAGCGTTGCCGCTGTCCGAGACGTTCTTCGACTTCACGGTGGAGAAGCACAACAACTATGTCGCCGGCAACGGCGGATTGATGGTCATCCACAATTGCGGCATCGGCTACGAATTCTCGACCCTGCGGCCGCGCGGTGCTTACGTGACGGGCGCCGGAGCCTACACGTCCGGCCCGCTGTCGTTCATGGATATCTACGACAAGATGTGCTTTACCGTCTCCTCGGCCGGCGGCCGGCGCGGCGCCCAGATGGGCACGTTCGAAATCGGTCATCCGGATGCATTGGAGTTCATTCGCGCCAAGCGCGAGAACGGTCGCTTGCGGCAATTCAACCTGTCGCTGCTGGTTACCGATGAATTCATGCACGCCGTGAAGAGTGACGGGGATTGGAAGCTCGCTTTCCCGATCAGCGAACATGAATACCAGACCGAGAAGCCGGATTTGGCCGACGACGCGAAATTCGTATGGCGTGAATGGCCCTATACGGACGGTTATGTCGCCAACGAGGAGGGCTTGGTCGCCTGCAAGATCTATAAGACGCTGCCGGCGCGCCGGGTATGGGACGTGATCATGACGTCCACGTACGATTTTGCCGAGCCGGGGTTCATTCTCATCGATAAGGTGAATGAGATGAACAACAATTGGTGGACGGAGAATATCCGCGCTACCAACCCATGCGTGACGGCCGATACACGTCTGGCGACGCAGTACGGCATGGTGCGTATCGGCGATCTGTACGACGCCAGGGTCGATATTCAGGCGACCGTCGATATCCGCGCTTTGGGCGAGGAGGGGCTGGGGGTCGACGTCCGCGCCGCGGTTCCGGCTTTCAAGACGTCGGAGTCCGCCGATGTTTATCGCGTCGTGACCGAGGCTGGCTATGAGATCAAGGCCACCGAGTGGCATGACTTCTACACGACTCGCGGCAAGATCAAGCTGAACGATCTGAAGCCTGGCGATGAATTGCTGATCCAGTCCGGCAAGGGACAATTCGGCGGTTGCGGCAACGCCGAGCTCGGCCAGCTGCTCGGCCTGCTGACCGGCGACGGTCATTTCACCAATCGCGGCAAAAATAAGGAAGCGGCGGTAGTGAATCTGTGGGGCGCCGATCGGGAGATTGGGGCCCAAGTCGTCGGCCACATCAATTCGCTGATCGAAGGTTGGGCGGCGCGTCCAAGGAACTATCGCGTAAGTGCGGTAGCGGTACCTGAGCGCAAATTGATAATGATCCGATCCGTCATCCTCGCGCGTGTGTTAGCCAATTACGGATTCACGGCACAAACCAAGCTACAGGTTCCGGAGATCGTCTGGCGCGGCAACGAAGAATGCGTGAAAGGCTATCTGCGAGGACTGTTTCAATCCGATGGCACCGTCAATGTCTCTGGACACGCGCCAACGAGTTGTTCAGTGCGGCTGGCCTCCAGCCGTCAGTCACTGCTCAAAGACGTGCAGATGTTATTGGCAAATTTCGGCATATTCTCGCGTGTTTTCAAGCGTCGCGACGCCGGCATGCGCGTACTGCCGGACGGTAACGGAGGCAAGAAGGAATATGCTTGCCAGGCTGATTATGAATTGATCATCGGCGGCGAATCGCGCGAATTATTCATGGCGCGGATCGGCTTCTTGTCAGATGGCAAAAATGAAAAGTATCAGCAGTGGGTGGAAGGCAACGCGCTGAGAAAATCTCAGCGCTATGTCTCCAAGATTGCTGAGATCATCTATGTCGGACGCGAGGCGGTCTTCGATACCACTCAAGCGGACAACAACACGGTGATCTTCAACGGACTCGTAACCGGACAATGTGGCGAGCAACCACTTCCGGCCTACGGCTCATGCTTGCTCGGCTCGATCAATCTCACCAAATTCATCGTCGAGCCTTTCACGGAAGACGCGCGCTTCGACTGGGAGACCTACCGCAAAGTCGTGAGGATATTCACACGCATGCTCGACAACGTGGTTGAGGTCAATGGTCTGCCCTTGCCGCAGCAGCGTAACGAAATTGTGCGCAAGCGCCGGCATGGCATGGGCTTCTTGGGTTTGGGCTCATCGATCACCATGATGTGCATGAAGTACGGCTCGAAGAAATCCGTGGCATTCGCGCAGAATGTTTCGCGCGAAATGGCCGTGGCGGGTTGGGAAGCAGCTTTGGAGCTGGCGCGCGAGAAAGGCCCGGCGCCGATCATGAACGAAGAATTCACGGTCACGCGCGAAATGCTGCGCAAGCGGCCGGAGATGGTGAAGGATGGCTGGCGCGTCGGCGCCAAGGTCGCCGGCCGCGTGCTGCATGCACGCTACAGCCGCTACATGCAACGCATCGCCGAAGCTGCGCCGGAGCTGGTCGATGAACTCGCGGAAGTGGGTGCGCGATTCACGCATCACACCTCGATCGCGCCGACCGGCACCATATCCTTGTCATTGGCCAACAACGCTTCGAACGGCATCGAGCCCTCGTTCGCGCACCACTACTTTCGCAATGTGATTCGCGAGGGCAAGAAGTCCAAGGAAAAGATCGACGTATTCTCCTTCGAGCTGCTCGCCTATCGGGAGCTGGTGAATTCGCGCGCCATGCCCAATTCGCAAGTAGCCGCCGAAAAGCTGCCCGACTATTTCATCTCGGCCGACGACATAGGGCCCAAGGAGCATGTCGACATCCAGGCGGCGGCGCAGCTCTGGGTGGATTCCTCGATATCCAAGACGGCCAACGTGCCGACGGATTACAAATACGAGGATTTCAAGGACATTTACATGTACGCCTACGACAAGGGTCTGAAGGGCTGTACGACGTTCAGGTTCAACCCGGAGGCATTCCAGGGCGTGCTCGTCAAAGAGGACGACCTGAAGAATACGACTTATGTGTTCACGCTGGAGGACGGCACGGAAGTCGAGGCGCGAGGCGATCAAGAGATCGAGTACGACGGTGAGATGCATACCGCCGCGAATCTCTTCGATGCGCTGAAAGAAGGCTACTACGGGAAATTCTGATCATGGCCATCAAAATCGTAAAGAAAATCGCGAAGTTCCGCGTGCAAAAGCCCGAGTCCGATGCTGCGCCGCCAGCTACCCTCAAGGAGCCGGCCAAGGCACAGGACAACGTCATTTGGATGCACGAGAAGCTCGAGCGGCCCGAGGTACTGATCGGTTCGACGTACAAGATCAAGACGCCGGTCTCCGATCATGCCATGTACGTCACCATCAATGACATCGTGCTCAACGAGGGCACGCCGCACGAGCAGCGCCGGCCCTTCGAGGTGTTCATCAACTCGAAGAATCTCGACCACTTCCAGTGGATCGTCGCGCTGACCCGGGTCATTTCCGCCGTGTTCCGCAAGGGCGGCGACACCACGTTCCTGGTCGATGAGCTCAAGGCGGTGTTCGATCCGAAGGGCGGCTACTGGCAGCCCGGCGGCAAGTTCATGCCCTCGACCATCGCCGAGCTCGGCCATGTGATCGAACGGCATCTGCAGTCCATCGGCCTGCTGAAGAAGCCGGAGCTGGATGTGCACCAACGCAAGCTGGTGGAAGAGAAGCGCGCCGAATTCGAGGCGCGTACCAAGCAGACCGACGCCTTCTCAAAGTCGCACTTTCCCGACGGCGCGCAGCTATGCGCCAAGTGCAGCACCGCGGCGGTGGTCATGCTGGACGGCTGCCACACCTGCTTGAATTGCGGCGATTCGAAGTGCGGTTGACTGCTGGGTTTCCTTTAAGCGGGCGATCGGAGGCCATATGGGGTTGCCGGCATGCACTGGAGAGTGGCGGCCGAGCAGATTTATAAAAAACGATATAAATTCTCCCCGCCGACCATGAGGTCGCCGAGCGCTCCCGCAGAGTACGTGGAGCAGTGGAATAACTAAAATGGCGGGGTAAAGTTGAGTTCCTCGACGATAAATGGCTGTCCGAAACTATCAACTTTAGTCCGGGCAACTGCCATATCGGCTTGGCGAGCCTTTTCCGCCCATTTTCGATCTCTAAAAACCGAAGACTGGGCGTGATATGCGTCCTCGGCTGGTCCGACCACCAGCATAGCGTGGCTATTATCCGACAAACGAACTTGATGATTCTGTTTAACCCAAACTTCAAATGCTGGGCAGTGGGATTGGGCTGGGTCGCCGCGATACTCGAGCACTGGACTATAAGAGACGGTCTGTTTGCCCCTAATCTCATTTGTGCGCCAGCTCATCACGCAGGTCTCGTAGTACACGCCGTCTTGATGATTTCTGCGGCCGGAGGCTGATTGATCAAGCGGAATGGTAGGCGCTTCCGGGGCGTTTACACCCAGACATATGAAGCCCTCCTTGATGAACCTTTGTCTGTATGTCTCGCAAAGGCTGCTTTCCGACCGACAATATTCAAGTGCTCGCTCGCACCGCTCGGCGTCATCAGTAGCCGCACCAGCTGGGCTTGTAAGAAAGCTCGTAAAGAAGTAAATCGCAACGGCCACCAGGCGCAGAGCCCCGATAGAGGTCGAGTGTCTCTTGGTGTTGAACTTTTTCTCGACCACTTGAGCCGTTCCAGCTGCACCCTTGCCCAAGGCCGCTAACTGATTTTCGCGCAGGGGTCCGTTTGGCCACATTTCAGCCATTGATGTCTTTCCTTGATGATTTGTATGCTGAAGTTCCGGCAGCAGATCATGCTCGCTTCGTTGACCGCGGCCATGGAGTAAAACCTGCGTTGCCGCCGGGATTTGACGCGAAGATGATCCACTCGGGCATTGATGCCGGCATGCGGCAACCGCTGCGATGAATTAGCACTGTTAGTCGGAATGTTTTCGCGAAACGGTTACCGCGGCCTGATCGCGTGCATTCCACCGATCATGCGCCCCTGCAACATCGGTTGCGGCGGGACCTTGGGCGTCACAATCCTTGCAATAGTCAAAACAGTCTTCGGAGTCAGCTGGAACACTGAACGCGGCGCTAAAGCAATCGCTCTGTATATTTGTGCTGCCGCAAAATGGGCACGGATTAAGTTTGACGTCACTCATGTCCCAGATTTCCGAAATGCATTGCCAATGCAACGTACAGCAAATTATCGAGAGGTGTGACGGTCACCGGTGGTTTTTCGGTAACGTGTGCATGCCGAGTTTAACGCCCGCCGCTTCAAAACCCAAGAGCGTTTCGCCGCGACGCTGTGGTGTCGCTCAACAGCGCCTTGGATGAGGCAGGCGTCTACAACAATCCTCCCGCCGGCGTGACCGCGGTGGTGCCCTTGGATACAGGACCGGTCCGTCCTCGGGTCGGGCTTATTGAGACCGCGCAAGGAGATGTCTTCATCCGACCGATGCCCCAGCGAATGCTCGAAGCAGATCGAAGATCGACTTGATCTGGAGCGAAGCCTCATGCATCCACAGGCCAGCGCTGAAAAAGCGCTCCTTGATTGGCTGTACCTTGCCCAAAGTCCTCGAAGTACGCTGACCGCTCCCGCCTTGCATGACGTTGACTTGGAAGAGCTTGATAACGCGAAGCTAAACCGGCTGGCAAAAGCCATGCAGCTTCGGCAGACGTTGAGTGCGTGGCGGCGCCCAGCCTGAACGCGTCGCAAGCACGCGTTTGTAA
>Ga0208193_1000574_pt1 | contig 19040 bp, 19 predicted proteins | sample June2015DPH_17_2_FD_184716 | JGI IMG/M metagenome (GOLD analysis project Ga0208193, IMG submission 184716) | Peatland microbial communities from SPRUCE experiment site at the Marcell Experimental Forest, Minnesota, USA - June2015DPH_17_10... | ecosystem: Environmental > Terrestrial > Soil >... | reverse complement strand
ATATTTAGGTTTATTACCTTTTCACCGGCTGGAACCGCGTTTTGACTGATCGCCGCTCATCCCGCCTTCTCATAATGGCTTTCATGACCGCCATGACCTTGCCATGTGGTGCAGCGCACGCCCAATCGAATGCGGCCGAAGGCCAAAAAATCGCTTTCGACCGGGCCAAAGGCAACTGTTTGAGCTGCCACGACATCAAGGGCGGCGATCTGCCCGGCACCATCGGGCCGGCGCTCCGGGACATCAAAAGCAAATACCCTGACCGCAACGACCTCGTTGCGATCCTCACCGACGAGATGCGTCGAAATCCACTAACGGCGATGCCGCCATTCGGCCGAAATCGCATTTTGACCAGACAGGAAATCGAGGCGATTGTAGATTTCCTGCAAACGCTGTGAGACACAGCCGGCACGATCGGATTTAGGAGGTAAAGCGATGACGGCTCTTGATGACAGCTTCCCGATCACGCGGCGTCTCGTCCTCCGTGGCGCCGGCTCGATCGGGCTCGCGGGCCTCAGCATTGTTTCGTTCGGCACGACGCCGACCCTTGCCGCGGCCAATGACAAATATCCTGAAGACGCGTTCAAGCAGAAAGACGGCAAGGAAGCGATCAAGCTGCTCTACGGCCGCGCCGCGGAGCCCTCCGAGAAGATCAAGCTCGACGCACCGGAGATCGCGGAGAACGGTGCGGTGGTCCCCATTTCTGTCTCCACGAGTCTTCCAGAAGTAACTTCGATCGCCTTCGTGGTGCCGGAGAATCCGAACGTATTGGCGGCGTATTACAAGATTCCGGAAGGCACGATACCCAATGTGGCCAACCGCCTCAAAATGGCCAAGACCAGCAACGTCATCGCGATCGTGGAATCCGGCGGCAAACTTTTTAGCGCGACCAAGGAAGTCAAAGTGACCGTCGGCGGTTGCGGAGGTTGAACATGGCATCGAGCATTCGCGTGCGCGCGATCACAAACGGCGAGACGACTGAAGTGCAGACGCTGATCCAGCATCCGATGGATTCCGGCTTCATCAAGGATGATAAGGGCGGGTTCATCCCGGCTCATTTCATCCAGGAATTGACGTTCGAACATAACGGCAGGCCGGTATTCATTGCCGATTGGGGAACGGCGGTCTCCAAGGATCCTTACGTCAAATTCGCCTTCAAGGGCGCCAACAAGGGCGACGACCTGAAAGTGAGCTGGATCGACAACAAAGGCGCGACCGATACCGCCACATTCAAGATCCAGTAAGAGATCATTTGGGCAATATCCGCCCCGTTAGCCAAGCCAGGAGACGGCAGAGCGTGCGATTTTGGCTTATCACCCTCGCCGTTCTCGCGCTTTCGATCGCGCATCGCGCCGGCGCTGCCGAGGGCATCGACCCCGCGACTGACGCCCGCGCCTTCCGGGAATATTTCGTCCGAAAATTTCCCAACGTGAAGCTCGATGATTTCGCCAACGGGCCTTATGCGCTGAACGAGGACATGCGGCGGCAATGGGAGGAGAAGGAGCAATTTCCGCCTTACGAATTTTCGCTCGAAACGGGCAAGGAATTGTTCGGCACGCCTTTCGCGAACGGCAAGTCCTATGCGGATTGCTTTCCCGAACAAGGCATCGGCATCCGGCAGAACTATCCCCAATTCGATGAGAAGAGCGGCAAGGTCATCACGCTTGAACTGGCGCTGAACCTGTGTCGCGAGGCCAATGGCGAGAAGGCCATCTCCTACACCGGCGATGACATGGCCGCATTGACGGCCTATATGGCCTTTACCTCCCGCGGCAAGCCGTTCGACATCAAGATTCCCGACGATCCCCGCGCGCGGGAAGCGTATGAAGACGGCAAGCGTTATTTCTATACGCGGCGGGGGCAACTGAACTTTTCCTGCGCGACCTGCCACGTCCAGAATCCGGGCGAGCGACTGCGCGCGGAAGTGCTGGCGCCGGCGCTTGGAATCCTCAACGCCATGCCGATCTACCGTTCGGAATGGGGCAACATGGGAACGATCAGCCGGCGCTTTATCACCTGCAACAGCCAGGTGCGCGGCGTACCGCTCGAAGCGCAAAGCGACGAATACCGCGACCTCGAATATTTTCTGTCCTATGTCAGCAATGGTTTGCCAATTTCCGGACCGGGATCACGGCCGTGAGGAATGTATCGAAAGCTCTGTGGTCGCTCGTGTCCCTCTTGTCGATCGGCAACGCGGCGTTGGCCGCAAGCTCTGAAGCTGACTTCAGAGCGGCCTATGCCGCGGCCGACGCCGCCGAGCATGAAGCCGGCCGCTTACGCAACCAATGGATCGCGACCGAGGCTGCTCTCGCCGAGGCAAAGAAAGCCGCTGATAATCGTGATTTCGATCGGGCGATTTCAGCCGCAAAGGAAGCCGAAGCCCTCGCCAAAGTTTCGATTTTCCAGGCTACCAGCGAGAAAGCGGCCTGGAAACACCTCGAAATTCACTGACGCCCCTGAAAAGAATGGCATAGCGCCGACCATGAACCTCAACCGCCGGAACCTTCTGAAATTAACGGGCGCAGCGGCGCTCTCCGGCAAACTGCCGCGGCGAGCGTACAGCGCCGAAGGCGGCGTTTACGATCTCGAGCGCTTCGGCAATGCGCGCGTTTTGCATGTCACCGACACGCATGCGCAGCTTTTGCCCGGATATTTTCGTGAACCGAGCGTCAATCTCGGCATCGCTGCGATGACTGGACGGCCGCCGCATCTCGTCGGCCGCCCCTTTCTCGACCGGTTCGGCATCAAGGCGGAAAGCGCCGACGCCTATGCCTTCACCTCGATTGACTTCGAAAAGTCGGCGGCCCGTTTCGGTAAACTCGGCGGCTTTGCGCATCTGAAAACCCTGATCGAACGTTTACGGAGCGACGCTGGTTCGCGAAATTCTCTCCTGCTTGATGGCGGCGATTCCTGGCAGGGAACGGGGCTTGCCAACACCCTGCGCGGCGCCGACATGATCGAGGCCGCCAACCTGCTCGGCGTTGAAGCCATGACCGGGCATTGGGAATTCACCTATGGCGAGGAGACGCTGCGCAGCAACCTCGAACGCTTCAAAGGCGAGTTCCTGGCGCAGAACGTCTTCTTGACCGATGAAGCCGCCTTCAACGGCGCCAAGGCTTTCGACCCGGCTTCGGGCCGGGTGTTCAAGCCAGCGACGATCAAGGAAGTCGGCGGTTATCGCGTGGCGGTGATCGGTCAGGCGTTTCCTTACGTTCCGATCGCGCATCCGAAGCGTTTCACGCCAGACTGGACGTTCGGAATTCGCGAGCAGGAATTGCAAGCCGTGATCGACGGCCTGCGTTCCGCGGAAAAAGCCGACGCGGTGCTGCTGTTGTCGCATAACGGCATGGACGTCGATTTGAAGCTGGCCAGCCGCGTGCGCGGGCTTGACGTCATTCTCGGCGGCCACACCCACGACGCCATTCCGCAACCCATTGCCGTGACCAACGCCGGAGGCACCACGCTCGTCACCAATGCGGGCTCAAACGGCAAGTTTCTTGCCGTGCTCGATCTCGAGCTCACCAAGGGCCGCGTGCGGGATGTACGATACCGCCTGTTACCGGTGTTTTCGGAGTTGCTGAAGCCCGACGCGGACATGACCGCGCTGATCGAGAAAATCCGCAGCCCCCAGGTAACGGCCTGGACCGGAAGAATCGCCAGCACCGCTCGCCTGCTCTATCGCCGCGACAATTTCACCGGCACCTTCGATCAATTGATCTGCGCTGCGCTACGCCGCGAGTTCGATACCGGGATAGCGATGTCGCCGGGCTTTCGCTGGGGCGCGAGTTTCCTGCCAAACCAGCCCCTGACGATGGAAGACGTGCTCGCCGAGACCGCCATTACCTATCCGGAGACCTATGTCTCAAGGCTGACCGGGAGCGAGATCAAGAACACGCTCGAAGACGTCTGCGACAATCTGTTCAATCCCGATCCTTATTACCAGCAGGGTGGCGACATGGTCCGCATCGGCGGCCTCACCTACAGCTGCACGCCGTCGGAAGCCATCGGACGCCGGATTTCCGACCTGAAACTCGACAACGGCCGCATGATCGAGCCGGGCAAGCGCTATACCGTCGCCGGCTGGGCTGGGGTCAACCCGCAGCAGGGAAAGCCGGCATGGGACGTTGTTGCGAAACATCTGGGGAGCGGCAAGCCGCTCGACCTGCCTGCCAATAATGTTGCACTGCGGGGTGTGAGCGGTAATCCCGGCATCGCGGATCGGGGATAAAATCGCTCCCAGGATCTGGCGCTCCGTTTCGATTCCCTGGCGTGATCGTGATATTGTCGCGCAATCGGGTTCGCGGATTTCATCCTCATGATCTTTCGTCAGCTGTTCGACAGCGTATCCGGCACCTACAGCTATCTCCTGGCGAGCCGCGCGGGCGGCGAGGCCATGATCCTGGACCCCGTGCTCGAGAGGGTCGATCGCTATTGCCAGTTGCTGCGCGAACTCGACCTCAAACTGGTCAAAGCCGTCGATACGCATCTGCACGCCGACCATGTCACCGGCCTCGGCGAACTGCGCGACCGCACCCATTGCGTCACCATCATGGGCGAGCAAACCAAAGCCGACGTCGTGGCGATGCGGGTCGCGGACGGCGACAAAGTGACGATCGAGGGCATCACACTCGACGTGATGTACACGCCCGGTCACACTGATGATTCCTACAGTTACTTGATGGGCGATCGGGTTTTCACCGGCGACACGCTTCTGATCCGCGGCACCGGCCGCACCGACTTCCAAAACGGCAGCGCGCGGGCGCAATACGATTCGATTTTCAACCGGCTGTTGAAGCTGCCGGATGAAACCATGGTTTTTCCCGCTCACGACTATAAGGGCGATACCGTCTCCACCATCGGTGAGGAGAAGCGCTACAATCCCCGGCTCCAGGTGCGCTCGATCGATGAATATGTCGAGCTCATGAACAATCTGAAGCTGCCCAATCCCAAACTGATGGATGTCGTGATGCCCGCCAATCTGCGTGTCGGCCTGCATCAGGACGAGCTCGCCAAGCAGGGACTGGCGTTCACCGCCAATGAGGCGATCGAGAGTCTCGGCCGGCCCGACATCCTGCTGGTCGATCTGCGCGAAGCGAGCGAGCGCGCCAAGCACGGCACACTGCCCGGCGCGCTGCATGCGCCCTATCCCGGAATCGGCGAGAGCCTCAAACCTGGCGGGATGTTGCGTGAGGTCGCGACCGCCACCGGACGGCGCATCGTGTTCTTCTGCGCCTATGGCGAGCGCTCGGCGATGGCGGTCAACGCCGCGAAGGAAGCGGGGCTGACCCATCCGGCCCATATCGCCGGCGGCATTGACGCCTGGAAAAAGGCCGGAGGGCCTGTGCAGACGGGCTGAGCCTGCCGCTATACCGGCTCCGAAGCCAAGGAGAGTGACCATGTCCCTCAGCCTGCTATCGCCCTCAGCCAACGGTTCACGGCTTGGGCCGGTCGAACCGCGTCATGCGCCGCTGTTCTGCTTCGCGTTGCTGACGGTGTCCTGCGCGCTCGCGAGCTTTGTGCTCGCCTGCGCGACGCCCTTTGCGGCCTTCGCGGTGATTGCTTCGGCGATGCTGCCGCTGCGCCCGGCACTCCTGGTCGTCACCGGCGCCTGGCTGGTCAATCAGGGCATTGGCTTCGGCGTGCTGCATTACCCCATCGACGGCCATACGATGCTCTGGGGACTGGTGATCGGCATCGCCGCCCTCGCCGCGACGGCAGTTTCCGCGGCGATTCTGCGCCTGCTGCCGCGAGCTAGCACGGCGATGGCCCTCGCGCTCGCTTTGATCGGCGGCTACGGGGCCTATGAACTCGCGCTGCTGGCAGCCACGCCATTTCTCGGAGGCGCTGACAACTTTACGGCCGCCATCGTTGGACGCATCGGAGTTTTGAATATCGCCTGGCTGATCGGGCTCGTCGCTGCACGCGAGATTGTCCGGCTGGTCAACCCTTTCAAACGCCACCATGTGGTCTCGTAGGTCTGTCCCTTCGATTCACCCAGCGGGCAGCGATTTGAGAGCTGCCATGCAGCCATATTCATGGACAAGTAACCGGAAGGGCCGATATTTTCGCCTTTAAAAGCTATGGCGTTTTCAAGCGAAGTGGAAACCGGTTCGCGTGAAAAAACGCGTCAAAACAAAAGACTAAAGCCGGGCTCTGATTCAATCTGAACCGAATAGGCTTTATAGCTCTAGGAATCACCCGAATGGCCGATATTCTGGCCGCGCCACAGCATGCCGCATCTGAGCAGGCCGATAAGGACGAACAGTTCCGTACGCTGGGCGCGATCTCCGTGGCCCATTGGGTGAGTCATTTCCACATTTTCGTACTGCCGATGCTGTTTCCCTTTCTGAAACAGCAACTCAATGTCGGCTATGTCGAGCTCGGTTTTGCGCTGACCGTTTTCGCCGTGAGTTCCGGGCTGACCCAGGCCCCGATCGGGTATCTTGCCGATCACATCGGGGCGCGAAAAATTCTGCTGATGGGTCTTTGTCTCGGCGGCGCGGCACTGATCGCACTCGGCCTGCATCTCAGCTATTCGTGGCTGATCGTGAGCGCTGTATTGTTGGGACTGGCCAACAGCGTCTATCACCCCGCCAATTATGCGATTCTCTCGGCCCATATGAACGAGGCGCGGATGGGTCGCGCGTTTTCGATTCACACCTTTGCAGGATTTCTCGGCGGCGCGGTCGCGCCCGCCGTTATGGCGGGGTTAGTGGCCATGATTGGTGGTCATGGTGCGCTGATCGCGGCGGGTGCGATCGGTCCACTTGTGGCGCTGCTTGTTCTCAGCGTCGGCATTCCCGATGCGAGCGCCGCCGATCGCAAGTCGGGCGGCACCGATGCGCCGCGCCAAAACGTCATCACGCCGGCGCTCATCGTGCTGACCATTTTCTTCCTGCTGCTAAGCTTGTCCAATGCCGGAATCAGTAATTTCGGCGTCGTGGCGCTGATGAGCGGATATGGTGCGACATTCTCCGCCGCCAACCTGACGCTGACGGCCTATCTCGGCGCCAGCGCCGCCGGCGTTCTCGCCGGCGGATTTTTGGCCGACCATACCGAACGCCACGAACAGGTGGCCGCCGCCTGCTTTGCAGTGAATGCCGCCATCCTGCTGGTCGTTGCTGCGGTGAATTTGCCGCAGCTGCTCTTGATCGCCGTCATGGGACTGGCCGGTTTCCTCAGCGGCGTGATTGCCCCCTCGCGCGACATGATGGTCCGCGAAGCCGCCCCTCCGGGCGCGGCAGGCAGGGCGTTCGGCATCGTCTCCACCGGCTTCAACATTGGCGGCATCATCAGCCCGCTACTGTTCGGCTGGATCATGGACCAGAACCTGCCGCACTGGGTGTTCGGCACTTCGGTCGTGTTCATGGTGATGACCGTCCTGCTCGCGCTCGCTACCGAGCGTAGTCCCGAAGCAAGCAAGGCGGCCACCTGACGCCGCGATAGGCGGCCTCGCCGTCAGGCAAATTTCGGCCGACGTGCAGCTGCCACCAAGCGCTCACGTTCGGTATTGGGCCAAAGCAGCAGCAGGCCCAGCAGGCCCGACACGACGAGGATGACCGCATTGATCGTGAAGCCGGTCATGTAACCTTCAAGCAAACCTGACGCATGCTGGATCGCGTTGCCCGTCACCGCAGGCGCCAGAATGCCCGCCAGCGTGTAGATCGCTCCATAGATCGAGATCACGGCGCTGCGCTGGGATGTAGGCGTGAATTCGCTGATCATCGGCGCGCATACCACATAGATCGATCCGGAAAGCCCCGACCCCGCCACCAGCAAGGCAATCTGTAGTCCCGCACCGTCGACATAGGAGACGAAGGCAAGAATCACCCCGCCGACGATCAGCGGGGCCGCGCCCAAAACCCCGCGCGCAACGCGCGTTGAAAAGCCACGCGCCGTCAGCACCTGCGATATCCACCCGGTCATCAGCACGACGACGGAACCAAATATCCAGGGGAGTATCGAGATCAAGCCGGCCTGTTCCTGCGAAAAGCCGAGCCCCTTCACGATGAAAGGCGTGAACCATGTGAAGCCCAGCGAAAGCGCCCAGTACGCGCCGAAGCTCGCGGCGCAGCAGCCGAGGAAGGTACGCGAGGTGAGAAGCCGGAAATAAGGAATGCGATGCTCCTCCGCAGCCGCGACGGCGGTCGGAACGAGCGGTCCTTCCTTGCCCAGGACCAACCACGCCACGACCCAGATGAGACCGGCGACACCGAGCGCCCCGAATGCATAGTGCCAGTTATAATGGACGATGAGCCAGTTCAGCGCGGGCACTGCGAGAATGATCCCGAAGGCCGATCCCTGCGACAACACCGCGGTCGGCAAGGTCCGCTTCTCATTGGGAAACCATTTATAGATCGCATGTGCCGCGACCGCAGCCGCCGGCCCCTCGCCTGCACCGAGAACGACACGGCAGATCAGAAGCGTCGTGAAGCCGACATCGCCGACCATCGGAAACTGGGCCAGCGCCCATATCAATGCGAGGGTCAACAACACCCAGCGCGCCGCGATGCGGTTGGCGAGGAAGCCAACAGCGACCGCCGAAATCGAAAACAGGAAGAAGAAGGCAGAGCCAAGCAGGCCGAACTGCTCCGGTTCGAGCTTGAGGTCGGTCATGATCGGAACCCCCGCAAGCCCGACCACGATCTTGTCCGCAAAGTTCATCAGCATGAACAGAAATAGGAGAAACGCGATTTTCCAGGCCCCCTTGGGGGTCGGCTCGGCGGTCATGGTCGGCCCTCGTGGTGGATTTTCGCCGCTAGAACGGTCTTGATGTCAGGCTATCCGGGGCGCACCGGGAAATGCAACCGATCCTTCGGCTGTGCCGGGACGATCACGATCCTGTCGCCACCGCATTGGGGGGGCGTGATCTGCCGCCGTGGTGTTGCTATGTTCAGCGGCCATTGCAGGAGATATCCAGGGTGCGTCGTTTCGCATGACATCAAATAGAGAGATCGTGCTGAGCGTTCGCAACCTGACCAAGGCCTATTCCGCGGGCGGCGAGCAGGTCGTCGTCCTTCGCGGGGTAAACCTTACTGTTGCGGCCGGCGAGCGGGTTGCCCTGACCGGCGAATCCGGCAGCGGCAAGAGCACACTGCTGCATCTGATCGCAGGGCTCGATCGCGCCGATGGCGGAACGATCGATTTTGCCGGAACGTCGATCTCGGATCTCAACGAAGCGGGCCTCGCGGCACTGCGGCGCGACCGGCTGGGTCTTGTCTTTCAGCAATTCAACCTGATCCCCAGCCTCAGTGTCCGGGACAATCTGGCGTTCCAGTCCCGCATTGCCGGACGCCACGATGCCGCCTGGCAGACAGAGCTTGCGCAACGCCTGGGACTTGCCGGTTGTCTCGACCGCTATCCCGAGCAGCTTTCCGGCGGCCAGCAGCAGCGGGTCGCGATCGGCCGCGCGCTGGCAGTGAAGCCGTTGCTCCTGCTCGCGGACGAACCTACCGGCAATCTTGATGAGGCGACCGCCGACGACGTGCTGGCGCTTACCCGCGATCTCGTCGCGCAGACAGGCTGCGGTCTTCTGATGGTGACCCACTCGATTCGTCTCGCCGCGACGCTGGACCGCCATATCAACCTCAGCGCCGGATTGATCGCGTGACGCGGAGCTTGTGGGTTCTGGCGGTCCTGCTCAGCCACTGGCGGCGGCATCCGATGCAGTTCGCAACCTTGCTGATCGGTCTCGTCTCGGCGATCGCGCTATGGAGCGGCGTGCAGGCGCTGAACCAGCAGGCACGGTATAGCTACGATCGTGCGGCGGCAGCCTTCGGCGGTGTCCGCACCGCGGCGCTGGTGGCCCGGAACGGTGCGACCTTCTCGCAGCAGCTATTTGTCGAGCTCCGCCGCGCCGGCTGGCCGGTGTCGCCGGTTCTCGAGGGCCGCATCCAGATCGATGGACGCTCATTCCGCCTGCTCGGCATCGAACCCGTCACGCTGCCTACGGAAGTTGGGGATACGCCGGCCATCGGCGGCGATTTGCAAGCCTTCGTCGCGCCGCCGGGAGAGACACGGGTCGCGCCGGAGACCCTGGCCGAGTTGGGCTCTCACGAGGACGCCTCACCCGAAGCGAGCAACGATATGCGGTTGCCGCCGCTTCGCCTCGCGGCACAACTGGCGCCGGGAATACTGGTGGTCGATATCGGCATCGCCCAGCGGCTGCTCAAAATGCCCGATCAGGTTTCGCGTCTTCTGATCGGCAAGAACAGTGGTCCGCGCGCTCCGCTCGAATCGGTGGCGGGCGATCAGCTTCGTTTGGTCGAACCCGATGCCGAAACCGACCTCGAACGTCTCACCGACAGCTTTCACCTGAACCTCACCGCGTTCGGCCTGTTGTCGTTTTTCGTCGGCCTGTTCATCGTCAACTCGGCGATCGGATTGGCGTTTGAACAGCGGCTGCCGATGTTGCGAACCTTGCGCGCCTGCGGCGTGTCCGCGCGCCTGCTCAACACGGTATTGGTGCTCGAACTGGTGTTCTTCGCGCTCATCGCCGGACTGGTCGGGATGGTCGGCGGCTACCTGATCGCGGCAGCGCTGCTTCCCGATGTCGCAGCATCCCTGCGCGGACTTTACGGCGCGCAGATTCCGGGACAGCTCTCGCTCCGGCCACAATGGTGGGCCGCAGGACTCCTCATCAGCGTATTGGGCGCATTGCTGGCCGCCACAGCGAGCCTGGTGAAAGCGAGCCGCCTGTCCGTGCTTGCGGCAGCCCAGCCTCAAGCATGGCGTCAGGCGCAGCGCCGGTGGGTCGTTCTTCAGGGAATGGCCGCGCTGGCAGTGTTCGCCGCGGCCCTGGGCTTTCTCCGGTTCGGCGATTCCCTCATTGCGGGTTTTGCCGTGCTGGCGGCCATGCTGCTTGGCGCCGCGCTGGGATTACCTTTGATTCTGGAACTGGTGCTGGCGGGCGGCCAACGCCAGGCGCGTGGCGCGCTCGCCGCATGGTTCTGGGCCGACAGTCGCCAGCAGCTTTCAGGGCTCTCGCTGGCCTTGATGGCGCTGTTGCTCGCGTTGTCGGTCAATGTCGGCGTCGGCACGATGGTCGAAAGCTTCAGCCAGACCTTTGTCAGTTGGCTCGACGGGCGACTGGCCGCCGATGTCTACATCAATGCTGCCGACGACGCGCAGGCCAAGGCCATCACCGCATGGTTACGCGAGCGGCGCGACGTCATCGCCATCCTTCCCGGCGGCCGGACCGAAACGCAACTGGCAGACGCGCCGCTGGAAGTGTTCGGCCTTCCCGACCATCCCACCTATCGCGATCGTTGGCCATTGCTGCGATCGGCCGACAATGCTTGGGCGCGTCTGCGCTCAGGTGATGCCGCTTTCGCCAGCGAGCAACTGGCGCAGCGCTTGAAGCTTTCCATCGGCGACACCATTGAGGTGCCGACACCGACCGGCAACTGGAAGATCCGCCTGATCGGCATCTACGCCGATTACGGAAATCCCAAGGGACAGATCGCCGTCAATTTTGACGCGCTGACCCGTCACTTCCCCAACATCCCGCTGACCCGGATTGGCTTGCTCGCCAATCGGGCTGCCGTCCCTGCACTGATGTCGGGCTTGCGGGACAAATTCGGATTGGATGAGCGCAATCTGATCGACCAGGCGACATTGAAAGTGGAATCGAAGCGCGTCTTCAACCGGACCTTCGCGGTGACTGCCGCGCTGAATGCCTTCACGCTTGGGGTCGCTGGCGTCGCACTACTGACAAGCCTGCTCACGCTCGGCAATTCCCGTCTACCGCAGCTTGCGCCGCTATGGGCCATCGGGATCACGCGACGGCAACTGGCCATGATCGAGCTTCTCAAGACGATGTCGGTTGCACTGATCACCGCCCTGCTCGCGCTGCCCCTCGGTCTTCTGGTCGCCTGGTGCCTGATCGCGGTCGTGAACGTGAAGGCGTTTGGCTGGCGCCTGCCGTTTCATGTGTTCCCGCTGCAACTGGCCGAGCTTCTCGTCGTTGCCATGACGGCCTCGCTGGTTGCGGCGGCCATTCCGGTCCTGAAGCTGGTACGGTTGCAGCCGGCGGCGTTGATCAAGGTTTTCGCCGATGAGCGGTGATTTCACATTGTCACGCCGTGCTTTTGCCCGCGGCGCGCTGCTTTGGGCGCTGGCGCAAAAGGCCGAGGCGCAGGGCTTTGCCGGGCTCGGCATGAGTAGCGATGGATTTGCGCCGGTCGTGCCCGGCAAGAAGCTTGTCTTTCCGGACGATCACGGTCCGCATCCGGGCTTCCGCATCGAGTGGTGGTACGTGACGGCCAATCTCACCGACCGGGCTGGATCAGCTTACGGCGCGCAATGGACCTTGTTTCGCCAGGCCATGGCTCCCGGCGTGCAGCAGGAAGGTTGGGCCAACCAGCAGATCTGGATGGGACACGCAGCGGTCACCCGCGCCGATACCCACCGCTATAGCGAAACCTTTGCGCGCGGCGCTGTTGGACAAGCGGGTGTTGAGGCAACACCCTTTCATGCCTGGATCGACGCCTGGCAAATGCGCGGAGGCGAGGGACTGAACAGCGACACCCTTTCGCCGCTCGATCTAAATGCAGCGGGCGCCGATTTCGCCTACACCCTGCGCGTTGAGGCTGACCACGCGTTGGTTTTGCAAGGGGACGCCGGCTACAGCGTGAAATCCGAGCAAGGACAGGCATCCTATTATTATAGCCAGCCCTATTTCAGGGCGACCGGCAGCATCACCATCGACGACACGCCCGTCGAGGTCACCGGACTGGCCTGGATGGATCGCGAATGGAGCAGTCAGCCGCTGGCCTCCGATCAGACCGGGTGGGACTGGCTGTCGCTGCATGTCAGTGAGGGCTCAAAACTCATGTTGTTTCGGCTACGCCGGGCCGACGGCCATCACTTCATTTCCGGCAACTGGTTTCCGCCCGACGGAAATAACCGGCAGCTTGCACCTTCTGAAATCGCCATGACGCCGAAGGTTTTGACGGACATTGCCGGGCGCCACGTCCCGACCGCGTGGGACATTGCGATCCCTGCGCTGACGCTGAGTATTTCATGCGCGCCGGTGAATGCAAAATGCTGGATGGGAACGCGCTTTCCCTATTGGGAGGGACCAATCCGCTTTGCAGGAAGCCACAACGGGGTTGGCTATCTGGAGATGACCGGTTACTGAGTTAATTTCGAGAGTTTGAAGGGAATGGTTCGCAATGTTTCAATTTACTGCGCTCGCCACATGTCTTGCAGTCATGATCTATTTCTTGACCATCATTCAGGTCGGCAAGGCTCGCGCTACCTACGGCATCAAGGCGCCGGCCGTATCGGGCAATCCGGACTTCGAGCGCATCTATCGCGTGCAGATGAATACGCTGGAGTGGATGCCGGTCTTCCTGCCGGCGCTCTGGCTGTTTGCGATCTATATCAGCGATACGCTCGCCGCCGCGCTCGGCGTGGTCTGGATTGCCGGACGTATTGTCTACATGATCGCCTACCAAAAGGCTGCCAACAAACGTGGACCCGGCTTTGCGATCCAGGCCGGTGCCGCGGGTATTCTCTGGCTTGGCGCGACCGTCAGTATCCTTTGGCGCCTCATCCACCCGTGAGGCGCAACGTCGCGCTCCGGTATTTGCAGCCTGTAATTAGTCGAAACAATTCAGCTAGTTGAAGACTCGGCCAATATTTGACTTCAGTCATGTCTCGCGTTTAAGTAGCCTTGCAGCAACAAGGTCGCACCGCCTCATTTTGGTTACATCAGCGCCTGAGTGCTTCTGCGCGAAGGCTGTAGCGAGCTCCCTACATGAATGTCTTTTTCAAGCGCCAGCTTGCGGATTACGTTGAATATCATCGTGATCCCTGGAATTGCGCGATGCATGTTTTTGGCATCATTGCATTATTCTTTGCCGCCATTCTTCCGCTCAGCCTTGTTCCGATTCAGGTGCTGGGGGTTCATACGACGCTGGCGCCGATCATGGTCTTGCCGGTGCTCGCGTACTGGCTGGTGCTAGACACCGCGATCGGCGCAGCCATTCTCGGCGTGGCGGTCGTGTTGCTTTCGGCTGCTGCCTTTGTCGCGAGCCACGCCAGCACCACCGTCTTATGGTCGGTAACAGTGACGCTGATCATCGTGGGCATCGGCTTTCAGGTGATCGGCCACCGGGTATTCGAACGCCGCCAGCCGGCCTTGGTCGACAACCCCTCGCATCTCATGCTCGGTCCGATGTTTGTGATGTCGAAATTGTTCATCGCCCTCGGATTTCGACGCGATCTGGCGGCCATTATCCAGACGCTTCCGCCGCAACCAGAACGCGGCCTTTCATCCTTTACCGAGGAACATCAGGTCGAACCGCTGCCACGTTCATGACCAGCGTACTTGTCACCGGCGGCACCGGCTTCATTGGCCAGCATCTTGTGTCGGCGCTGGCGGCGCGCGGCCGCAAGGTCCGGGTCCTCGACCGCCGCCCTCCGGTCTGCGCCACTCCCGGCGTCGAATACATATCAGGCTCGGTGCTGGATTCAGGTTTGGTGGATGAAGCGCTGCGCGATGCCGACGAGGTTTATCATCTCGCCGGCCTGCCGGGTATGTGGCTGCCAAAGAAGAGCGATTTCCACGCCGTGAACTTCCAGGGAACGGAAGTCGTTATTGCCGCTGCGCGCAAGCGCGGCGTCGCGCGCTTCCTTCACTGCTCGACCGAATCCATCCTGTTCCGGCCTGCCTCATCGCAGCACGACAGCAGCGAGCGCAGCCTGCTGCCGCCACAGCAGATGCCGGGCGTCTACACGCGCTCCAAGATGCTCGCCGAGCAGTCGGCCGCAGAGGCCGCCGCGGCAGGGTTTCCGCTCGTCATCGGTACGCCGACGATGCCGATCGGACCCCACGATCACAACCTGACGCCTCCGACCGCGATGCTCCGGCAGTTTCTACACGGACGCGTTCAGATGTATCTCGATTTCATCGTGAACATGGTCGATGTACGCGATGTTGCCGCCGGCCTGATCCTGACGATGGAGCGGGGGCAAATTGGCCACCGCTACATCCTCGGCGGAGAGAGCATTTCATTGAAGAAGATCTTGAAGCTGATGGCGACCATCAGCGGGCAGCGCATGCTCGCCATTCCGGTCCCCGGCAAGATCGCGGAAGCCGCCGCAGCCATGCTGGAATTCGTCTCAGATCACATCACACACCGCCCGCCATCCGGCACCGCCGAAGGCGTGCGGATCGCACTACGGGCGACCGAGTTGTCGATCGAGAAAGCGCAAAAGGAGCTGGGCTATGCGCCGCGGCCGATCGAGCCGGCGTTGCGCGATACCATTGTTTACCTGCTCAGCACGCCGGAAATGTCGTGAGGCGGTAAGCCAGTCGACCGCTTCGATCTTTTAGGCATTTGCCAGCGCCGTCCGATCGGGAATATAAGGTTGGCCATGATGCATGACACAAACCCGATTATCGCCTTCGTCTGGAGCGGATGGACCGCCACCTGGCCCACCGCATTATTAGCTTTGATCTGGGCGGCCTGGCTGCTTAGCTGGCTGATCGGTTCGTTCTTTTCCGGCCGGACCGAGAAACATGTCAGGACCTGGGACTCGCGGGCCTACCGCATTCCCATTCTCATCGGCGCCATCCTGCTGACGCCGTGGACCACGCAAGTCCTGGGCGAGAAACCGCTCTGGCAACTCGGCACGACCGGCATCTACATCCTGGCAGCCCTGACCGCCGCCGGCTGCCTGTTCACCTGGTGGGCGCGCATTCATCTCGGGCGTTTCTGGTCAAATGCCATCACGCGCAAGGAAGGCCATCGCGTCATCGACACCGGACCTTACGGACTGGTTCGTCATCCGATCTATACCGGGCTGATCGGCGCCATGATTGCGACGAGTCTTGCGGTCGGAACCGCAACGGCGCTGCTCGGCGCTGCCTTGATCGCCTTTGGCCTCTGGCAAAAAGCGCGCATGGAAGAAGGCTTCCTCTCGACCGAACTCGGTGCCGATGCCTACGGTCCTTACTGCCGCCGTGTTCCGATGCTGGTGCCTTTCCTGCCGCAACGCTGACGTCCGGCATCACACGCCGAAAGGCGTTTGAGGCTCCACATATAGGACGCCGTCAATGCCTTGCCGGCGCCGATGCCTCGACCAAAGGTTCGAGGTGGCGCGGAACAACAACACGTTCCCCCGGAACCAGCGGCGCGCGGTCCGCCCCCTTATTGACCTCGATGATCGACCAAAGCGGAACGTGATAGGCGGTCGCGATCGATTGCAAGCTGTCTCCCGGACGGGCAAACACCGCCATCCCGCTGTCCCAGAGATCAATCTCAGCTTTCGCGGGAACGACACAGCGAATAGAGACAGCATCGCCCTCAGCCTTTGCTGCGGCAAGCTGCACGACCTTGGTCACGAGCTGTTGCTGGACCGTATCCATCTTCTCGATATTGATGTGCGAAACTTCGTCATGCTGCGAAAGGTCGAAGCTCGCATAGTGGCCGCGGAATCCGGGCTTCGGCTTGACGTCACCGCCGCCGAGCACACCCGTCGACAGGAAGATGTTGATGAAACGATCGACATTCGGCGGGACGTCGTTCGTCGCATGAGCGGGATCGATGGCGACGACCAGATCCGCCCGAATGCCTTCGCCCTCCAGAACCTCCGCAAAGATCACGGCACAGAGCCCGCCCATGGAATGCCCGATCAGGACGATCGGCTCGGGATCTTCCCGATAGTCGTGAACCGCCTGGGCCGCGATCAGGCGGCAGATGGTGAATTCGTAGACGTTGGCGGTGATGCCAGCATCCTGGAGCCTTTCGGTGAGGCGATCCATTCCGCGCGAGAAAATGGGACCGAGCGCGCCACGGAACAGATAAACCCGCGGGTGCCGGGCAGTTGCCGATAGTCCGGGGGGCGGCGGCGATATCAGCGCCTCGGTCGAGGCGGTGACTGGCTGCGCTGCCGCCCGATCAAAACTGCCCCCAACCAGCGAGATCAGACACAGCGCCCCGACAAGACCGGCTGCAGTTCGCGTCGGATTGATGATACGCCCCACGATCCGTCCTAACGCTCGAAGCCCCGTTATGGGTCGCCGGTACCGGCGTAGCCGAAGGGGCGGAAAAGGCGCAATCGATGCGCGTTCCCGCCCCTTTTGAGAGGACGAATTGGTGGAATTGTGGCGTCTTGCGGTAATCGCCCAAGCGGCGGATTTACCGCATAGGGCGGGGTGCTGCGGATACTTCCCTCGGACGGTTGCCGAAAACCACGACGTCGATGTCGCTGATCACCCGCCGCTGCATGATCTCGTTCTTGTCGATCGTGAGATGCCCGACGCCGGGAACATTCTGCACATTCACGTTCTCAAGCGATCCCTGCAATTGCCTCGTCGGCGCGACCGGCTCTCCATTGCCGTTGCCGACGTAATAATTGATGTAGCGGCCGACGTGACCGGACAGGCTGGTGCGAAATACCGAATCCAGACCGATCGCGAGCTTCACCGGAGCGCCAAGCTGACTGAGACGCGCTACCATATCGGGCAGCACCGTCGCGCCCGAGGAATGCCCCACCAGAATGATCGTTTTCACCCGACCGCTGCGGTAGTCCGCAGCCGCCTCGTCGGCAAGCGACGACCAGCCCAGATAGTTGGTGATGGTGACCGGAATACCCTGGGCTTCCAGCCTGGCTGCAATGCCATCGAGACCGAGTGAAAAAACGTTGAGGACGCCGCGCAAGAGGTAGACGTGCGCGCCACTGGCGACGGGCGTCGGCACCGCATGGCTTTCGGTCGTCGCGACCGGAAGCGCGAGCAGCAGCAACGCCACGGCCGCAGATTTCAATGACCGCAACCACCATCGGCCGGGCAGGCGGGACAGGTCGGAAAATTTCAAGCAACCGCCGGATGACGTCATTGGCTTCCTCGGAGAAATTAAGTGGCCGAAACGTAGCCTTGGCGCGCTCGCATCCGCAACAAAAAGGCGAACTAAAATGGCGATTTAATCTGCCCTGCGTGTCCCAAGTGCAACACCAACACATCTCCCGATACCCTTTGGGGATATGCGTATTTTGTTACTGTCATGATTCAAAAGCGGCGCCAAAAATGGCGCCGCTTCACATGGCCGTTACAACAGCGCCGCCGATCACTTCGTCAGGGGGCAGCCGCTGTCCTTTGCAGTGGGGAACGCCTTGTCGCCAGGCACGACAGCGAGCTGCTTGTAGTAGTCCCAGGGCTTCTTGGATTCGGAGGGCTTCTTGACCTCGAACAGATAGAGGTCATGCACCATGCGGCCGTTTTCGAGTACCTTGCCGCCTTGAGCAAACACGTCGTCGACCGGAAGTTCCTTGAGCTTTTTGACCACCGCGTCCGAATCCTTGGTGCCGGCCGCCTTCACGGCCTTCAGGTATTGCAGCGTGGCCGAGTAGGTCCCTGCATGGATCATGCTGGGCATGCGGCCGGTTCGCTTGAAGAAGCGCGCCGAGAATTCACGCGTCCTGTCGTTCTGGTCCCAGTAAAAGCCCTCCGTCAGCACCAGGCCTTGAGCTGCTTCAAGCCCGAGCCCGTGAACCTCGGCCAGCGTCATCAGGAGCCCTGCGAGCTTCTGGCCCCCCTTGACGATGCCGAACTCCGCCGCCTGCTTGATCGAGTTGGTGGTATCGAGACCGGCATTGGCCAGCCCGATGATCTTGGCCTTCGAACTCTGTGCCTGTAGCAGGAACGAAGAGAAGTCCGACGAATTCAGCGGTATGCGGACCGAACCCAGCACCTTGCCGCCGTTTTCCTTGACGATATCGCCGGTGTCTTTTTCGAGCGAGTAGCCGAACGCGTAGTCGGCGGTTAGGAAAAACCAGGTGTCGCCGCCGGCTTTGACCAACGCGCCGCCGGTACCGACTGCAAGCGCATGGGTGTCGAAAGCCCAATGGAAGCCATAGGGTGTGCAGGCATCGCCGGTAATGCGCGAAGTCGCAGCCCCCACGACGATGTCGATCTTCTTCTTTTCCTTCGAAAGCTCCTGCACCGCGAGCGCGACCGATGACGTCGTGAGCTCCGTGATCATGTCGACGTTCTCGACCTCATACCAGCGCCGCGCGATGCTGGTGGCAAG
>Ga0208193_1000572_pt1 | contig 19082 bp, 20 predicted proteins | sample June2015DPH_17_2_FD_184716 | JGI IMG/M metagenome (GOLD analysis project Ga0208193, IMG submission 184716) | Peatland microbial communities from SPRUCE experiment site at the Marcell Experimental Forest, Minnesota, USA - June2015DPH_17_10... | ecosystem: Environmental > Terrestrial > Soil >... | reverse complement strand
AGGGAAGGTCTGATTAAGTCCGTGAAGCATACCTCAGCGGCTAAAGCCGCATTGATTTTGCTGCATTTATGTCACGGCTGAAGCCGTGACCTACCGTTCGTGCCACTTAATCAGAGTTTCCTTAGGGACTGAAGGGACTTAGGGACTGAAGGGACTTAGGGACTTAGGACGAGGTACGCGAGGGTTCTTGCTATCCCACCCTAGCGGCAAAAACAAAGACGCCGCGAGGATGGGGCACCCAGGAGTGGTTGTAAGGGAAGATTTGGGACCGGAGATTTTGTATGAACTGGGAGACGTTTTACCTGATTTGTTTTGTGGCTGGGTTGATGCTGAGCGTGGTGGCGCTGCTGGGTGGGATGGGGCATCTTCATTTTGGCGGTCATGTGCATGTGCCGCATATTCCGCACAGCGTTGCCACTTCTGTACACGGCACGGCGCATGGGGTTTCTCATGCGGCGCAGGGCGGGATGAAAGTTCCGTGGTGGAACGGCTTCAGCGGGATGATTTTTCTCTGCTGGTTTGGGGCATCGGGATATTTGCTGACGAAGTATGGCGGATTTGTTGCGGGGGTGGTATTGGCGCTGGCCTGCGTGTGCGGCGTGGCGGGAGGGGCGATTGTGTTTGTCTTCTTGACGCGTGTGCTGCTGCCGCATGAGCGCGAGTTGACCGCTGAAGAGACGGCTGTTGTGGGCGCGGTGGGACGGATTTCCGCTGTGATCCAGACAGGCGGTACGGGAGAGATTGTTTACCAGCAAATGGGAGCGCTGCGCTCGGCACCGGCACGGTCAGAGGATGGAGAGCCGATTCCAAAGCAGGAAGAGGTCTTTGTGGTGCGGTATGAAAAGGGGATTGCTTATGTTCGGCGGTGGGAAGACGGACTAGGGACGAGGGAGTAGGGACAAGGAAGTAAGCAAATGCAAATACGGAGGTGGACTTATATGAATTCGCAGGGTTGGATCAGTAGCTTCGGGATTGGCGATTATTCGCTCAGAAACTTGAGGGGCAGCATGCGGCTATCTCTTGTTATGCCGCTTCTCATCCCGGTCTTTGCGATCACGGTTGCTCAAGCGCAAACCACGCAACCGTCATTTGAAGTTGCCTCAGTGAGACCGAGCCAACACGAAGTTGGGCCGGACTATAACAACCAGATCGCAGATTCAGCGGCTGGGTTTTCCGGTCGAAACATTACGCTGAGACGCCTGGTAGCTGAAGCGTGGCAATGCCAACTCGATCAAGTCATTGGACCGTCGTGGCTCGACCAGAACGAATACGACATTACCGCACGCGTGCCTGAAGGCGTGAGCAAGGAACAGATTCCCTTTATGCTTCGCAGTCTGCTATCCAGCCGTTTTGGTTTGAAGGAGCATAGCGAGACTCGTCCGATGCGCGTGTATGCATTAATGGTCGGCCAAGGAGGCGCCAGGATCCATCCGGCTTCGCCTGGAAACACAACGAATGGAGGAGCGGGTGTTCACTTCCACGGAGATATGCGTCAGTTTGCTGATCTTCTCGCCATCCAATTCTCGATCCCTGCGGCCGACAATCCCAATGTGCCAGTCAGGGCTGGCGGTTCCCGAATTCCTGTTCTGGACAAGACGGGACTGCAAGGAATTTACGAGTTCAGCGTGGATGTAAGGCCTGAGCTGGGAACCGATGCATTTACCGCGTGGAAGAGGGCTCTTGAGGATCAGCTTGGACTCAAAATCGAGAGCCGAAAAGATGATGTTGCGGTTGTGATTGTGGATAGTGCCGAAAAGATTCCTACGGGAAATTGAGAGTACGGGAATTGTTTGTGAACGGAATTGAGGAGGATATGAGTAATACCGCGGTATTGATGACGGATATGGCAATTCTTGTGGCGATCTTCGCGGCTGGGTTGCTGGCCAAAATGTTTCCGCGCAAGAAAAACGGCGCCAGGTAAGTGAGTGGCGATCCCACCCTAGCGACAAAAACAAAAACGTCGCGAGGGTGCGGCACCCGGCAACGGAGTGATTCAGGGGGCCTGATCACTGTGGTTGTAACTGGCATGTGATGTGAACGTACTTCAACAAATTGTTTCCTGGTTGAAGGGACCGGGAATCCAATGACGAACGAAATTATTTTGATCTCAGGACTATCGGTCCTGGCGTTGATTTTGCTTCTTGGAGTTATGGCGCGGATGTATCGCAAGGCTGGGCCGAACGAGGCGCTGATTGTGTATGGCATAAAGGGCCCGCGCGTGGTTAAGGGTCACGGCACATTCATTATCCCGATGGTGGAGAGCTGTCGAGATCTGAGCATGGAGCTGATGAGCTTTGATGTGGCTCCGCAGCAGGATCTTTATACGAAGCAGGGCGTGGCGGTGACCGTTGAGGCTGTTGCACAGATCAAGGTACGGAGCGACCAGCCGTCGATTCTTACCGCGGCTGAGCAGTTTTTGTCGAAGGCTCCACAGCAGAGAGAAGGTTTGATTCGCCTGGTGATGGAGGGGCATCTGCGCGGGATTATCGGTCAGTTGACTGTCGAGCAGATTGTGAAAGAGCCGGAGATGGTGGGCGACCGGATGCGCTCGACGTGCGCGGATGACATGAGCAAGATGGGGCTGGAGGTGATTTCGTTCACGATCAAGGAGGTTCGCGACAAGAACGAATACATCTCGAATATGGGTAGGCCTGATGTTGCTCGCATCAAGCGCGATGCGGAGATGGCCACTGCCGAAGCGGAGCGCGATACCGCCATTCTGCGGGCCACGGCAACGCGCGAGGCCGCGGTGGCCAAGGCGCAGGCGGATCAGGATCGCGTGATTGCCGAGACGGCATCACAGACGCGTCAGGCCGAGGCGCAGAGAGACCTGGACATCAAGAAGGCCGAGTATGCGGAGCAGAGCCGCAAGCAGCAGGCTTCCGCGGACAAGGCTTATGAGATTCAGGCGAACATCATGCAGCAGCAGGTGACGGCTGAGCAGGTGAAGGTGCAGCAGGTGGAGAAGGAGGGCCAGATCAAGGTGCAGGAAGCGGAAATTGCGCGCCATGAGAAGGAACTGATTGCCACGGTGCTGAAGGAGGCTGAGATCAGCAGGCAGCGGATTGAGATGATGGCCCTGGCTGAGAAGAATCGTTTGACATCAGAGGCGGAAGGCCGCGCTGCCGCGATTCGCACGCAGGGCGAGGCTGAGGCGAGCATCATCTTCCAGAAGGGCGAGGCTGAAGCGAAGGCGATGAACGTGAAGGCCGTGGCTTACCAGGAATGGAACCAGGCGGCTGTTGTGGACAAGCTGTTGACCAACATGGCCGATGTGGTTCGCGCAATGGCGGAGCCGCTGAGCAAGGTGGACAGGATCACGATTGTGTCCACTGGAAACGATGGCGATGCCGGCGTACACAAGATTACCGGAGACATGACGAAGATTGCGGCGCAGGTTCCGGCACTGTTTGAGGCGTTGAGCGGGATGGACATCAAGCAGTTGATGTCGAACGTGAAGGCGATGAAGGACAAGCCGGCGAATGGGGAAGCGAAGAGCTAGCTATTAGCTATTAGCTTGTGGTTGCGTGGGTCGAGTGACTCACGCAGCCAACAACACGATTGAATGAACGAGGAGATTATGGCAGCGGGATTTGAAGCAGGAAAGACTTTGGCGCGTGGCTTTTGGGTAGTTGTGATTGGCGGGTTGATGGTGGTGGGGCTGGTGCTGTGGGGTGGTCCGGTGTATAGCCGCTATCAGACGCGCGCCAATGAGGCGAACAAGATCCAGGTGAATGAGCTGCTGATTCAGCAGACGGAGCAGCTTGTGCAGGTGGAGCGGCAGAAGGCGCAGATCCGCATTGTGGACGCGGAAGGCATTGCAAAAGCGCAGCAGATTATCAATGCAACATTGACCGACCGGTATCTGCAGCATGAGGCGATTCAGGCTCAGCAGCAAATGGCGAACAGCCCGAATCACACAACGATTTACATTCCGAGTGGCAACAACGGGATTCCGCTGGTGAAGACGGTGGATGAACCGGTGCAGCAGCAGGAGAAGAGCAAGTAACAGGAAGTGAGTAGTGGGAAGAGTGAGTAGCGAGGAGGTTTTATGTCATTACTTGAAAGAGTCGGAACTCTATTGCGGGCCAATCTGAATGAGCTGGTGGAAAAGGCGGAAGACCCGGAGAAGCTGCTGAAGCAGATTGTTCTGGATATGGAGAACCAACTGATGCAACTGAAGACACAGGTGGCGATTGCGATTGCGGACCAGCATCTGCTGGAGAAGAAGCGCGGCGAGCAGGAACGCGAGACCGCGGACTGGCGGCGGAAGGCTGAGCTTGCTGTGGGCAAAGGGCAGGACGATATGGCGAGAGCGGCACTGGAGCGCTCACTGAGCCACGAGGCGCTGGAGAAGGGATTTGCGAGCCAGGTGGTGGATCAGCGGCAGGAGGCGGAGCATCTGCGTCAAGCGCTGGGCAAGCTGGAACAAAAATTAAGCGAGACGCGGGCGCGGGCGGAGATGCTGGTGGCCGAGCATAGGCGCGCGCGGGCTGTTGGCCGGGCCGCGGAGGCGCGGCGTGTTGCGGGCATCGATAAGGCTCATGCCGTGGAGCGGATGCAGAGCAAGGTGCATGCACGCTCGGCTGAGAGCGAGGCTGCGAGCGAGGTGCTGGCGCAGGAGTCACTGGAGGAGCGGTTCCGGACATTGGAGAGTGAAGATCGTGTGGAACTGCTGCTGCAGGAGATCAAGTCTCGTATGGAGGAGCGGCAGGCGGCGGTAGGTTAAAACAACGAAAAAAAAGGAGCGGTGTGGGCGGAGGCGCGTCTAATCAGGAGATTCAACCTGATGCGGTCTCCGCCCTTTTTGCGTGCGCAGAAAGAAGGCGAGATGCGTAAGGCATCTACTGTGTTTCTTTCGTACAAGCTATTCCTGACGGGCAATTTTTTATTGGTGGGATGATGTTCCGGAATCATAATTTTTCTCGAAACTGGACTGCCGCTGTTTTTTTTACATTTAATTTTGGATCCGCGATAACTGCTCAGCAGGTAGATTCTGCTGCGGCAGCAACAGCACCTGCTGTGGCGGAACAGACGGCGCAGGCGCAAGCGATTCCGGCGGCTCCGGATGCGCAGCCCGGGCATATTACAGGCACGGTTGTGGATACGTATGGCGACGTGGTGGTGGGCGCCACGGTGGTGCTGGACGATGGCACGATCACGGATCAGAAATCCGTGATCAGCGATGACAACGGGTTCTTTCAATTCGCCGGAGTCAAGCCGGGAGTGGCTTACCATGTGACGATTCATGGCAAGGACTTTGCGGACTGGAAATCCCAGGAGATTGTTGTCAAGCCGGGCGACTTTGCTACGGTGGCGGGAATCCAACTGAAGTTGTCAGAGGCTTCTACCTCAGTGACGGTATACGGGGACAATCTGCAGATTGCGACGGAGCAGATACAGGTGGCGGAGCATCAGCGGGTTTTGGGATTCATTCCGAATTTCTACGTGGTGTATGACTCGGAGAATGTTGTGCCGATGCCGGCCAAGCTGAAGTTCAAACTGGCTTTCAAGGTGGCGGTAGACCCGGTGAGCTTTGCGGCAGCGGCGTTTCTGGGAACTGTGGATCAGGCTTCGAATTCGCCGAATTACCCGCAGGGCTGGGCGGGATTTGGAGAGCGGGTTGGAGCAAGATACGCGGATGGATTTACGGATATCCTATTCGGCGGAGCAATTTTACCGGCGCTGCTGCACCAGGATCCCCGCTACTACTACCAGGGGACGGGCACGACGAGCTCGCGGCTGAAGCATGCGCTGGCTTACCCGTTTATCTGCAAGGGAGATAACGGAAAATTGCAGCCGAATTATTCGACGATTGGCGGAGATTTGGTTTCAGCGGGGCTGGCGAATCTGTATTATCCGCCGTCGAACCGCGGGATTGGCCTGGTGTTCACGAATCTTGCGGTTGGCACGGCGGAGCGAGGACTGAGCACGGTGCTGCAGGAGTTTGTGCTGCGAAGGCTGACGCCGAGGGCGAAAAAAGACAATTAACCTCGAATGAGTTCTTTTGTAGTGTCTCAGTTTGAAGAAACTGCCACAGGGGATAAAGCCCAATTTCATTTTTATGGCCTTTTCGGCACGACTAAAGTCGTGCCCTGTTACAACGCAATTCAAATTGAGACACTGCCAGTGCTTTTGGGCGCTTGTGAGTTAACCTAGAGAGACGGGTAATTCATTCTGTAGCGGCTGGACTGTAGTTTCCACGCCGGCTACGGGAGTTGCCCTATTTCCTCCGCATACTGGAGACGGTCCAGGTCCAGCGCTTCTGGTGATCAATGCAGTATTTTTTTCGGGCGATATGTTTTGGTGCGGCGATTCTGTCCACGGCCGGCGTTGTTGCGCAAAGCCCTCAGAACGTGCAGGACGGCACTCAGACGACTGAGTTGCCGGATGCGCCTCAGCCGCAGGTGGCAGAGCTGGAACTGACACAACAACAACAGCAGCCCGCGCCGAATACTAACGGGACGCAATCGAGTTCTCAATCCACATCTCAATCCAGTTCTCAATCGGGTTCAGGGTCTCAGCAGCCGGGGCAGCAGGCTGGACAGCAGCCGGGGGACCAGAGCCAATACGACAAGGCGCAGGAGCAGATCAAGAAGCAGGAGACGCAGCGCGCTTTTGGAATCATTCCATCGTTCAACACCTCGTTTACTCACGATGTGGTTCCGTTGACCAAGGGACAGAAGTTCAAACTTGCGCTTCGCGGGTCGATCGATCCGTTTACCTTTGCGCAGGAGGCGTTGATCGGCGGCTACAAGGAGCTGGGCGATAACTATTACGGATATGGCTGGGGAGCGCAGGGGTATTTCAAACGCTTTGGCTCAGCGTATGCGGACGCGTTCCTAGGAAACGTGATCGGCAATGGTATTTTGCCTGGGTGGTGGCACCAGGAGCCTCGATATTTCCGGCTTGGGCATGGGAATGTGTTCCATCGGGCGTGGTATTCGGCGCTGACGGCGGTGCGATGCAAGCATGACGGTACGGATCGCTGGGAGCCGAATTATTCGAATGTGATCGGCAACGTTATCTCGGGCGCAATCTCGAACCTGTACTATCCGCCGGAGCAAAAGGGCTGGGAGCACACTTTTGTTGGTGGTGGGATTGTGAATACGGCTCAGGGGATTATCGGCACAGAGATCCAGGAGTTTGCCTGGGATATTGCTAAGAGGTTCCAGAAGAAGACCGCGCAGCAGATCGATGAGGGTCAGCAGTCGAATTCGGGTCAGCCGCAGAAGCAGTAGGGCGCGGCAACAAAATATATTTGAATCACCAAGGACGACCGGCCTTGGTATAGTGCTCCCATGCTCGCCCCGGTGCATATTTGATGCTTATGGCCTTACAGCAACAGGTGAAGGAACGCGTCGCTTGAGAGCCTGAAGATAAGCAGATCACTCTGACTGGACGGATCAATTTCGTTTACGGATATGGCCTCCCGGGTTGGGGTGAGGATCGCAAGCATGATGCGCGTATCTCATATTGGGTAATCGATTTTCCGAATGCAATCAATACTCCATGCACGCCTGAACGTCCCGAATGGAAAGCGATAGATTGTCAATCAACAAAACGTCTGCGGTTAATCGTAGAGGGCGACTCCCGTCGCTTAGCAGAAGCCAAGGCCTCGCAAGGCCGGATAGCCGCAGTCGGCGGCATTTTGCATAGGGCAGACACGGCTGGCGAGATAACGCCTATTTATGTAGACGTCAAAGAGATTAAACCTCTGCTGTAAAGCCTGCGGCTTCCTCTGGCAAGTCAAAATATCGATCCTCTTGCGCCATATATGCCAGGGACTGAAGTCCAAGAATTTTTTCGGCGGCTTTCGGCACGGCTGAAGGCGTGCTCTGCTACAAGGCACATTCAGCGAGGGTTTGCGGTATCCCGTTCATCGAGCAAAAGCGCTCGATGGATGGGGCACCCGGCGTTTCGTGTGCGTATAAGTCAGGCCAGAGGAGCTCAAGGCTTTGCGGGGTCGGGTGTGGATGCGGGGCCGACCTGGGTGACATGCACGGTGGCGTTTGTCTCCGGCACGGAGCCATCGTTGACGCGCACTTCAACGGGACGGCCATGGATGGGGATGCGCGCGATGGTTTTGCCGCGCGCGGGGATCTGCACGCGCTGCGTGATGGAGATGGTGTCTGTGCGAACGACCACGGGGACATCCACGCCGGCGTAGCCTGAGTTGGACAGATGGACAGCAGCAAGCCAGTTGCCAGCCTGCTGCGGGCTGGTGAAGAGACTCTCGATGGAAAGATCGGGCAGGCCGCGGTCGGCATCGACCCAATCGGCAAAGAACCAGTGCAGGTCGGATTTGGCGGATTTCTGGAGCGCGGCTTCAAAGTCGGCAGTGGACTGAGGGCCGGCGCGCAGCGCCGCGGAGAGCGCGTCGTCGCCTGCGATGTCACGGAGCATCCAGAAGACGTAAGCCGCCTTGGTGCGGTAGTAGACGGGTGTGGAAGCAGCGCCAAGCGGCAGGCCGGAGCTTTGGCCGGGGCTTTCGGGCTCGGCGAGCGCAAGGGCCGAGCGGCCGGCTTCCAGCATTTCGAGAGCCCTGGGTCGGCCGTACTGCTGCTCGGTCCAAAGGGTGCCCATGAAGTAGGGGATGCCTTCCGAGAGCCATGCGGATAAAGCAGGGGACTGCGGCGACTGAAGCCATGCGTGCGTGAGCGCGTGAGCGAGGGTGAATTTGAGCTGTTCGGGATCAGCGTCCTTGATGGCTGTGACCAGCAGTGGGCCGGTCTCGTAGGGTGCGTCGCTGGGGTCCGGCAGGTCGAGCAGGGTGAGCTGCGAGCGCGGTTTGTCGCCGAGCCACTGCTGAAGGAACGGTGTAACGGGCTTCTCGGCCAGGGTCCAGGAATCGGCCCAGGCGTCATCTTCAGCGCGTGTGAAAGCGGTGAGGTCCGCGCCAGCATGAGCGGTGCGGATGGCGACGAAGAGGCTGGGGGCTTCAAAGCCGAGCGGCACGGTCTGCGATTCCGCCGTGGCTACGCCGGAGACTTCAATACCCGAGTTTTCGGAGTCGGTGACGGCGAGCGGGACGGGATGGCCATTGACGAGCGCGATGGTGGGCGCCTGGCCGTGGGGAAACTCGGCTGTGAGGTGGAGATGGAAGCGCGCGGGCGCCATGCGGGATTTCTGATCGCCGATCTGATCGAAGAGGCGCGAGCCGTCCCCGAGAATGACGGGCGGCGCGGAGACCGGATACCAGGCGACATTGCCGAAGCCGCGCAGGCCGGTGAACGCAGTGTCGATGCTGTCCCAGTCGGAATGCAGCGCGGCATCTTCCGGAGCGCCGACGGAGATGAGGCGCTGGGCGGAAGGCTCAATTGTGCCGGAATAGGTGACGTCGAGCGCGATGGTTGCGCCGGGAGCGAGCGGGGAGCTGAGCGCGACGGCGGCCTCATGGAGCTGGCCGGTGTGGTCGGCATCGGAGTTGAGCGTGGCGACCTCGAAGGCTGCATCTTTATCCAAGACGCGGATGCGCTCCCAGTTAAGCGTGGAGGAGATTTCAAGGGGGATGCGGGCGAGGGGCGTTTTGCCGTCGTTGCGGGCGGTGAGCAGGGCGCGCACGGCGATCTGGTGCTCGGCGGCGCGCAGATGCACGTCGAGATCGTAGGCGGTGAAGGTGACTGCTTCGCGCTCTTCGTCGGTTGAGACGGGGGCCTTGGCGAGTTTTGTTTCGGGCGAGGCCTGGGTGACGGTCTGGCCGCTTTCGTCGGTGGAGCGGGAGAAGATGACTTTGCCGCTGGGGGCCGGCTGTGCAGGTTGTTGTGAGGCAGGTTGCGATTGCGAGGCGGGAGGATTGGGCTGCGCGGGAGTTTGCGACTGTGCGAAGCAGATTGCGTTCAGTGCGAAGAGAGCCGCACAGATGCGAAATCTCATTGCGGCATTTGAAACTGACGGGCGAATCGATTGGGGTGCCTGGTGAAACAAAAACTTACCTCAGGGGCTAAAGCCCGGAAAATACTTCGCTAGTTTCGGCACGACTAAAGTCGTGCCCTGTTACAAAGCGTGGCCGCAAACGATACGTTACACACTGCCCAAACCCTTCTGTTTCTTTTGAGGCTTGGACGAGGCGGAGGCTGTTGTGGAAGCGGGACGGGCGGCTTCTCGAACTTTTGCGCGGCGCTGGCGGGAGGCTTCATAGAGTACGACTGCGCCGGCGGCGGAGACGTTGAGGGAGCTGACGCCGCCTGCCATGGGGATGCTGAGGATGTGGTCGCAGGTGCGCTTGACGAGATCGTGGAGGCCGGCGCCCTCGCGGCCCAGGACGAGAACGCAATCGCCGGTGAAATCGAACTGGTCGTAATCCGATTCGCCACGTTCGTCGAGGCCGATGATCCAGAGGTTCTGCTCTTTGAGCTCCTCCAGGGCGCGGACGAGGTTTACGACGCGGGCGATGCGGAGATGCTCGGCTGCTCCGGCGCTGGCTTTTACGGCGACAGGGCTGATTGGCGCTGAGCGGCGCTCGGTGAGGACGACGCCATCGACGCCTGCGCCGTCAGCGACGCGGAGGAGCGCGCCGAGGTTCTGCGGGTCTTCGACGCCATCGAGCGCGAGAACGAGGCGCGGCTGGCCGGGCTGCCGGGGCTCAAACAAGTCTTCGATGGAGAGGAACTCCGCGGCGCGGACCATGGCGACCACGCCCTGATGGCCGGCGGTGCCGGCGACCTGGGTGAGTTGGTCGCGCGACTCCTGACGGACGCGGATGCCGGCCTGACGGCAGGCGGCGACGAGGCGTTCGAGACGCCCCGCTTGTCCCGCTTCGAGGCGCTCGCGGGCTACCAGGACGTGGTCAAAACGGCGGCGACCGGCCTTGAGCGCCTCTTCGACGGAATGGACGCCGTAGAGAATCTCCATGTATTTAGTGTAAAAGGCTAACGCGCGTCAGCCGCCAGTTTAGCGCTGGCAAGCCGATTGAGGCTGATTCCCTGCTCGGCGGCCTCAATCGCGAGCGTGCGATGCACCGAGGGCGGAATTCGCACACGGAACTGGCCGCTGTAATGCCTTTCCGCAAATGGATGAGGGATTTCTTCGCCATTCGATTTGAGATCAGCGACGGCATCGGATACCTGACGGCGAATTCCAACGAGAGCTTCTTCCGGCGTGACGGCCAGCCAGGAGAGCGAGGGGAATTCCGAGCACAGCCCCACATGCTCGCCATCTTCCGCAGACCACGTTACGCGATAGGTGTAGCGATCAGTCTTCCGCGTCATTTTCGTTGTTCTCTTCATGACGAAGCTCCTTCAGCTTGTCGATGGCCAGCAGCGCCTGCCGCACCTGATATGCCTTGGCCTTACCGTTGTCGTTCTGAATGTCGATGCGCGGGTCGCCGGGCCAGGGCGTTTTGAAAAGCACGTGGCTGCTGCCGGTCTGGCGCGGCTCGCCAAAGTGCTCCACGCAAACCTTGAGCAGATCGGCGAACCGCACGTTACGAGGCTCGCGGCGCATGGCTTCAAGAATCTTTTTGATCGACGCCACATGAAAATGGTACCACTATTGGAACCATTTACGATGACGAAAAATATTGCTCCGCATGCTTCCCGCACGCCATACTTCTCTCACCGCAATGGCTGCTTCGAAAGCAAAATCCTTCCGCGCACGGCTGGAACTGGTTCGGGATTACATGAACTGGACGGTGGTGCGCGTGCCGTTCGATGTGGCAAAGACGTGGCCGGAGATGCAGAGGAGGCGGGTGAAGGGCACGCTGAATGGCGTCAGTTTCAGGACCTCGCTGCTGCGGATTGCCAAGGGTGAGGGCGACTGCATTGTGGTGTACAAGAAGATGCAGCGCGAGGCGCAGGTGAAGCCGGACGATGAGGTTGCGATCAGGCTGGAGCCGGACCTTGAGGAGCGGGAGGAGATTCTGCCGGAGGAATTTGGGCAGATTTTGAAGGCTGAGCCGGAGCTGAGGCGATGGTTCCAGAGCAAGCTGAGCCCGTCGGACCGGAGCTGGATTGGACAGTTTATCGGGCAGGCGAAATCCGCGGAGACGCGCAAGCGGCGCGCCGAAGAGATGGCGGAGCGGCTGATGCTGACGATGGAGGGGGAGCTGGAGACTCCGCCGATTTTGAAGCTGGCCTTTCAGCGCCAGCCGGTGGCGGAGCGGGGATGGCGGGCGATGACGGAGGTGCAGCGGCGGCGGCATCTGCTGGGGATCTTTAACTGCCGGACGCCGGAGACCCGCGAGAAACGGGTGCGGGCGGTGATGGAGCAGGCGATTGCGGTGGCCCAGCGGACGCGCACATCCCACCCTGGCGGCAAAGACAAAGACGCCGCGAGGATGGGGCACCCGGCGCGTGCCGAGAAACGGCCGGACAGGCACAAGAATACGTAAAGTTTTGTAAAGTACGGAATAATATACATCTCAAGCAATTAATCTGTCGTCTATAGAGACAGATGCAAGCGATGGCCACAGTTCAGTCAGTGTTTACCCGCAGCGCAGCCACGGCTGAGCAGGAGGCTGTGCGACAGGAAAATCTGGCGATTGCCGGCGGATTGAAGCGCCGTGAGCCAGGGCTGCTGGATCAGCTGATTGTGCGTTACCAGCACAGGCTGCTGCGCTACCTGGTGTACTTGACCGGGAGCCGCGAGCTGGCCGAGGACCTGTTCCAGGAAGTGTGGATGCGGGTGCTGCTGCGCGGCGATCAGTTCAATGGCAAGTCCCGCTTTGATACATGGCTCTTTACGATTGCGCGCAACCTGGTGATTGACTTCCGGCGCAAGCGCACGTTGTCCAGCCTGGATGAGCTCTTTGAAGGCTCAAGCGGCGACGACCGGCCGATGAGCTTTGAGTTGACGGACGGGCAGCCCACTCCCTTTGACCGCATGGCGACGAGCGAGGACCGCGAACGGGTTTCGCAGGCGCTACTGCAGGTGGATATGCTCTACCGCGAGGTTCTGGTGTTACGCTTCCATGAAGAGCTTTCACTGCAGGAGATTGCGGCGATCACGCGGGCGCCACTCTCGACGGTTAAAAGCCGTCTATACCGGGGCCTGGCGGCAATTCGACCGCAACTGGAAGCCCACAATTTCAGCGAGGCAGCGGGATGAATCAGATAGCGAAGGGGCCGAAGTCCGAGCAGGGACTGGCCGCTTCGATTTCTGCAAACATGTCAGCCGAGCGCGACCGCGAGGTGGCGCACAGGACGCGGCGCGTGGTGCTGGCCTCCGCAGGCGTGCTGAATGACCAGAGGGCAGGCCGGAAACGCGTGCGGTCGGTGGCGCTGGCGGCTACGCTGCTGGTGCTGCTGCTGGTGGGGCCGCTGATATGGTGGGCGGCGGATAACCTGATTTCCGGCGAGCACATGGGCGACCTGACCAGCGAATTCAGCCTGTGGGTGTGCATCCTTTGCCCCGCACTCCTGGCGGCGGCGCTGATAGCGGGCTGGGTGCGGAAGAAATAGACATTCCAACGAAAAATACCGCAGGGGCCAGGTCTTCTCGGTTTTTTGCGGCGTCCTGGGCGCGGCCTTGTTACAGGGCGAATCCAACCGATCCATTTCCGGCTGCTGGTCCTGACTGCTGGTCTGGGTCGCTGGTATTGGCCGCTGGCGTTTATTCCGAACTGGATGATGACGCTGGAGCTGCGGAGGGTGCGGGCGTGCTGGAGGATTCTGTCTTTGCGGCGGAATCGCCGGCGTGCTTGGCGGCGCTGTCCGGCGTGCTTTTGGCAGCGTTGCCAGGGGCGGGCCTGGGCGCGTAGTCGTTGATGTACCAGCCGGCACCCTTGAACTGAAGCGCGGGCGCGGTCAGCGGGCGCTCCACGGGACCGCCGCACTGGGGACAGACGGTCTCCGGCTCGGTGTTGAACTTCTGAATTTTTTCATACTGGTAGCCGCACTGGGTGCAGCGATAGGCATACAAAGGCAACTTTTGCGCTCCGGAAGAGAATCTGCTTATTTTTATTGTACTAAGAGCGCGGAATGAGCGCGACGATAGGCAATCGGCGGGATAGCAGACAGCCGGACTTGAGCTTTCTGTTTCTTGCCAACTCCGCCAGTCCCGCTAACTCCGCGCATTACACTGAAAGAGCCATGAAAGACGTCTCGGGAAACAACATTCGCGCTACTTTTCTGCGCTTTTTTGAAGAGAAGAAGCACCGTATCGTACATTCTTCTTCGCTGGTGCCCGCCAATGACCCCACGCTGCTCTTCACCAATGCGGGCATGAACCAGTTCAAAGACGTCTTTCTCGGCGCAGAAAAGCGCGACTACTCCCGCGCTGCCACTTCGCAAAAGTGCGTTCGCGCCGGCGGCAAGCACAACGATCTTGAAAACGTAGGCTTCACCCGCCGCCACCATACCTTCTTTGAGATGCTCGGCAACTTCTCCTTCGGCGACTACTTCAAGAAGGACGCCATCGCCTTCGCATGGGAGCTCATCACCAGCCCCGAGTGGTTCGGCATCCCGAAAGACAACCTCTACGTGACCATCTTCGAAGGCACAGCAGACGTGGGCCGCGACGATGAAGCCGAACAACTCTGGATGGATGTAGGCGTCCCCAAAGAGCGCATCTTCCAGTACGGCGTCAAAGACAACTTCTGGCAGATGGGCGAAACCGGCCCCTGCGGCCCGTGCAGCGAAATCTTCTACGACATGGGCCTCGAAGCCAGCGAGCACGGCAAAGACTTGCCCTTCGGCCAGGACGACGCCCGCTATGTAGAAATCTGGAACCTGGTCTTCATGCAGTTCGACCGCATCATCGATCGCTACGAGTGTTCGGAGCACCCCGAAAGGCATCAAGCATCCCCGTTTCTTTGCGACAAGATGCACGCAAACGGCGACTTTATGCGAGGTGCACTTCCCGTATATCGCCTCGAACCGCTCCCTAAGCCCTCCATCGATACCGGCATGGGTCTTGAGCGCGTCTCCGCCGTCCTGCAGAGCAAGCTCTCAAACTTCGAGACGGACCTCTTCACGCCGCTCATCGAACGCGCCGGAGAACTGACAGGCCTTGTAACAGGGCACGACTTTAGTCGTGCCGAAAGCTCACCCCAAAAAGATGGGGCTTTAGCCCCTGAGGGAATTGAATCACTGGTACAAAACGCCAGCCTCCGCATCATCGCCGACCACGCCCGCGCCGCCACCTTCCTCATCAATGACGGCGTACTGCCCTCAAACGAAGGTCGCGGCTACGTCCTCCGCAAAATCCTCCGCCGCGGCATTCGTCATGGCCGCTTGCTAGGCCAGGAAAAGCCATTTCTCTTCGAAATGGTCTATGCCGTTCGCGATGAAATGCAAGGCGCTTATCCCGACCTCATCGACTCTGCCGACCGCGTAGCCAAGGTCATCGAAGCCGAAGAGAAGCAGTTTGATCGCGTGCTCAAAGAAGGAAGCAATCGACTGGAATCTGAAATTGCTTTGGCTGTTGACAAAGTTGTTGGATCTTTCATCGGACAACATGCACACGCAATCCCCGCGAATGCAATCGACCATGAGTTGAGACAGATTCTTAAAACCGGAATTCAGCATCAGCGACGAGCAGAAGCGATTAAGTGGGGCATTGGCTTCCTAAATGAATATGGCGGGAGCAACGCAGATGTGAGGCTCGACGGAAAAACAGCCTTCTTTCTCTATGAAACTTTCGGTCTGCCAATTGATTTCATTGCAGACGTTGCGCGTGATTTTGAAGTCGGCTTCGACGAAGCCGGCTTCGAAGCCGCCCGCGCCGAAGAACAGTCCCGTGCTCGCGCAAGTTGGAAAGGCGGCAGCCAGAAGACCGCCAGCCCCGCATACCGCGAGTTGCCCAAGACCATCTTCGAAGGCTACAAACAGCTAACCTCAACGAACTCCGAAGTCCTCGCCATCGTAAAGGACGGCGCAGGCGTCCCCGCCGCCAAAGCGGGTGAGCTCGTCGATGTAGTCCTCGACCACACCAGCTTCTACGGCGACTCCGGCGGCCAGATCGGTGACACAGGCGTCTTCCTCTCGACGGACGGCAACACCACCATCGCCGAGATTCAGGGCTGCGTTCTCCCCGTCCAGGGAGTCCGCGCCCATCGCGCGCTCCTCAAGCAGGACCTCGCCGTCGGCGACCACGTCAATACCGCCGTAGACGGCCCACGCCGCGATTCCATCAAGCGCAACCACACCGGCACACACCTGCTCCACGCCGCTCTCCGTCAGGTCCTTGGGCTCCACGTCAAGCAGGCCGGCTCGCTCGTCGATTCCACGCGCCTCCGCTTCGACTTCTCCCACTTCGCACAAGTCGCCGACGAAGAGCTGCAGGAAATCGAAACCATCGTCAACCGCGAAATCCTCTCCAACGCCTCGGTCGTTACCCTCGAAGACGTGCCCATCGATGTAGCCGTCAACGAGTATCACGCCATGGCGCTCTTCGGCGAAAAATACGGCGACAAGGTCCGCGTCGTAAAACTCTCCGATGGCTTCTCCACGGAGCTCTGCGGCGGCATCCACACCACAGCCACCGGCGAAATCGGCCTGCTCAAGCTCACCAGCGAAAGCGCAGTTTCGTCTGGCGTTCGCCGCGTGGAAGCCATCAGCGGCTTCGGCTCACTCGACACCTTCCGCCGCGACTTCGAGGTAGAAAAGCTGGCCGCCCGTATCGCGCCATCTCCCACACTCGGTCCCGCTGAAGCCCTTGACGCCAGGTTCGTTTCGCAGGAAGAAGAGCTCAAAAAGCTTCGCCGCGAGCTCGACGAGCTACGCATGAAGTCCGCTTCCGGAGGTCTCGACGAAGTCCTCGCCTCAGCCGTCGAAGTCAAAGGCATCAAAGTCCTGCGCCATCGCGCCGACCAGCTTGAGCGCGGCCAGCTCCGCACGCTTGTCGACAACCTCAAGCAGAAGGCAGGCGAAGCCATCGTGGTTCTGGCCAGCGCTCAGCCCGAAGGCAAAGTCGCCATCATCGCCGGAGTAACTCCGGAACTCATCAAGCGCATCCAGGCCGGCAAGCTCGTCGGCGCTGTCGCAAAGCTCGTCGGCGGTGCCGGAGGCGGCAAATCTGACATCGCCGAAGCCGGCGGCAAGGATCAGGCTCAGATCGGCGCAGCTCTCGATGCCGTTCCGCAAATCGTCAGCGACCTCCTCGCCTGAGAGGAGGCCGCTTTCGTGCAGCTACCCAACATTTCCTCTCTCCGCACCGCGTTGCTCAACTGGTACGACGCCAACAAGCGCGATCTCCCCTGGCGCAGGACCGAAGACCCATACGCCATCTGGGTCTCGGAGATCATGCTGCAGCAAACCCGCGTTGCCGCAGTCATTGACCGCTACAACGCGTTCCTGAATCGCCTTCCAACCGTCACCGCACTCGCCCATGCATCAGAGCAAGAGGTTCTCGCCCTCTGGAGTGGCCTCGGCTACTATCGCCGCGCCCGCATGATGCACAAGGCAGCACAGTCCCTCGCAGCCAATCGTCAAAACGCGCTGCCTTCCACGTCTGCTGCTCTCCGTAAGCTTCCCGGCATTGGCGCATACACTTCCGCCGCCATCGCCAGCATCGCTCACGGCGAGCCCATCGCAGTCGTAGACGGCAATGTCGAGCGTGTCATCTGCCGCCTCGCAGGCTGGGAAGAAGCATCATCAACCGCGCAAGACCGCGAAATCGAAGCGTTCGCCAATCTTCTTCTCGATCCCGCCCGCCCCGGCGACTTCAACCAGGCCATGATGGAGTTGGGAGCCACCATCTGCCTTCCTCGCAATCCGCAATGCACTGCATGCCCGCTCTTCACCGCATGCATCACGCGCGGCGAGCACAAGACCACGCCCCGCCCCAAAATGCAGAGCCGCGGCATCGGCTACGCGCTGGTTCTCCGCAAAACCCGCACCCGGCCGTCCACGCAGGAAGTCCTGCTTGAGCAGCGCTCCGCCGGGCAATCCGTCATGCCCGGCCTGTGGGAGCTACCCATGCTTCGCACATCAGAAATCCCGGAGGAAGACCTGCTACTGGCAGTCCGCCACTCCATCATGCAGGTCAATTACAACGTTCAAGTCCGCTCCGCCACTGCGAAAGCTGTACTCGCCTTAACTGTCGAGGGCGGCGAGCGTCACTGGATTCCACTCACCCAGGTAGCAGCTTTGCCTCTCACAGGCCTTGCCCGAAAGATACTTAACCGCCTCAAACTCCTCCCAACGGCGTTATCTTAGTGAGAACGACATTCACCCTTATCCCGTCTTCAGGAAATCCCATGAACCTCAAGCTCCTCGCTCTCGTCATCGCGCTCGCCGTTCCCGCAGCCGCCCAGCAATTGCCTGTTCCCGCCGTTCCCGGTCTCCCACCCGCTGCGCGTCAGGCTGCAGAATCCATCGACCCCGAGCACATGCGTGCCCACGTGCGCTTTCTCTCGCTCGACCTGCTGGAAGGCCGCGGCCCCGGCACGCGCGGCGATCAACTTGCCGCCGAATACATCGCCACGCAATTCGCGCTGAACGGCCTTACGCCTGCGGGCGACAACGGAAGCTGGTTTCAGAAGGTTCCGCTTTACGCCGTCCACACGCTTGAGGACAAAAGCACCTTCTCGGTCGCCGGCTCCAGCGGTACGCCAATCTCCCTGACCTACAACACCGACATTGTTGCGAAAGATCAAACCGGCCAGCCATCCGCTGACATTGACGCACCAATCATCTTCGTTGGCTACGGCATCCACGCGCCGGAGTACAACTGGGACGACTACGCCGGTGTAGACCTGAAAGGCAAAGTCGCGCTCGTCATCGTCAACGAGCCGCCTTCAGACGATGAAAAGTTCTTCAAAGGCAAAGCTCTCACCTATTACGGCCGCTGGACCTATAAGTACGAGGAAGCCGCTCGCCGCGGGGCTGTAGGCGTGCTCATCATTCATCGCACGGATCTCGCCAGCTATGGCTGGCAGGTTGTTCGCGACTCGCAGATCATCGAAAAGAGCTATCTCCAGGGAGACCCGCTGGCCACGCTCCGTGCTGCTGCCTGGATTCAGCACGATGTCGCGCAAAAGCTCTTCAACGCAGCCAACCTCGGCAATGTAGACGATCTCATCACGGAGGCAGGCAAGCCCGGCTTCCACGCCGTCGAGCTTCCTGTCCGGCTCAAGGGCCACATCGAAAGCCGCGTGCGGCGATACAACTCCACCAACGTCGTCGCCAAAGTCCCAGGCG
>Ga0208193_1000571_pt1 | contig 19084 bp, 21 predicted proteins | sample June2015DPH_17_2_FD_184716 | JGI IMG/M metagenome (GOLD analysis project Ga0208193, IMG submission 184716) | Peatland microbial communities from SPRUCE experiment site at the Marcell Experimental Forest, Minnesota, USA - June2015DPH_17_10... | ecosystem: Environmental > Terrestrial > Soil >... | reverse complement strand
CGCCACACGGTTGATGTGGACGAGCTTGTCGACGAACTCGCTGTCGCGCTCCTCGCGATCCCTGCTTCGTTCGCGTCCGCCGCGTTCGCGTTCACCTGCCATGGTGTTTTCCAATCCTTGAGAGGCTGAAGGCCCCTGTTAAGTCAGTCATTCCTAGAAGCTCAATCCGCTTTCGCGCGCGGCATCCGCGAGCGCCTTGACGCGGCCGTGATAAAGATAACCACCACGGTCGAACACCACTTCGGTGACACCGTTCTTCACGGCGCGCTCGGCGAGCAGCTTGCCGACCGCCTTCGCCGCATCGATGTTCGCACCGGTCTTGCCGCCATCGCGCATCGTCTTTTCCAGCGATGACGCGGAAGCCAGCGTTTCGCCCTTCAGGTCGTCGATGACCTGGGCATAGATGTGCTTCGACGAGCGGAATACCGACAGGCGCGGACGACCGTTCGCCGAACGGCGCAACGAAATCCTCACGCGTTGCTTGCGCCGGGCATTGGTAGCTTTCAATCTCGACATGGCCGGCTCCGTTACTTCTTCTTGCCTTCCTTGCGGAAGATGAATTCGCCGGCATACTTCACACCCTTGCCCTTATAGGGCTCCGGCGGACGGTAGCTGCGGATCTCTGCAGCAACCTGGCCGACGCGCTGACTGTCGTTGCCTGTGATCGTGATTTCCGTCGGTTTCGGCACGACGATCGAGATGCCTTCCGGGATCGGATAGACCACGTCGTGGCTGTAGCCGAGCGCGAGCTGAAGGTTCTTGCCCTGCAAGGCGGCACGATAGCCGACGCCGTTGATCTCTAACTTCTTCTCGAAACCCTTGGTGACGCCTTCCACCAGATTGGCGACCTGTGCGCGCGCCGTGCCGTACAGGGCTTGCGCGCGATTGGTCTCGTGGCGCGGCGCCACTTTCACCTGGCCGTTCTCGAACTTCACCTCGACGTCGTCGTGCACGACAAAGGATAGCTGGCCCTTCGGCCCCTTCATCTTCACCGTCTGTCCCTCGACGGTCGCGGTAACGCCCGAGGGGATCGTCACCGGCTTTTTGCCAATACGTGACATGACTGATCTCTCCTCAAAATACCGTAAAGAGAATTTCGCCGCCCACATTCGCGTCACGCGCTTCGTGGTCAGCCATGATTCCCTTCGGCGTCGACAACACCGAAATGCCGAGGCCGTTATTGACGCGCGGCAGGTTCTTCACCGAGGCGTAAACGCGACGCCCTGGCTTCGACACCCGCTCGATCTCGCGGATCACGGGCTCGCCGTCGAAATATTTCAGCTCGATCTCGAGCTCGCTGCGCCCGGACGAATGTTCGACGCTGGCGTAGCCGCGGATATAGCCTTCCGTCTTGAGCACTTCGAGCACATTGGCGCGCATCTTCGAACCCGGGCTCGAGACCTTGGGCTTGGCGCGCATCTGCGCATTGCGGATGCGGGTGATGAGATCGCTGATCGGATCGTGTGTGGACATGCCCGATCCCTCCTTACCAGCTCGACTTCACGAGCCCGGGAACCAGGCCCTTGGAGCCGAGTTCACGCAGCGCGATACGGGAAAGCTTGTTCTTGCGATAGACCGAACGCGGACGGCCCGTCAGTTCGCAGCGGTTGCGAATCCGGGTCGGTGACGAATTGCGCGGCATCTCGGCAAGCTTCAGCGTCGCCGCAAACCGCTCTTCCATCGGCTTGGTCTTGTCAGCGATGATCGCCTTCAGCTTCGCGCGCTGCGGCGCGGCGTTCTTCGCCATCCGCTTGCGCCGGTTGTTCTTCTCGATTGAACTCTTCTTTGCCATGCTTGGCTCCTGGGTTTCCGCGTTTGAGAGGCTTTTTTTCAGCGTCTCACTGCCGGAACGGGAAATTGAATGCGGTCAACAATGCCCTTGCTTCTTCGTCGGTCGCCGCGGTGGTGCACACCGTGATGTCCATGCCCCACGACTCGCCTGCCTTGTCGAAGTCGATTTCCGGGAAAATGATGTGCTCCTTGATGCCGAGCGAATAGTTGCCGCGGCCATCGAAGCTCTTCGGATTGAGGCCGCGGAAGTCGCGCACGCGAGGCAGCGCCACCGTGACGAGGCGGTCGATGAATTCGTACATCTTGGCCTTGCGCAGCGTGACCTTGCAGCCGATCGGCTGGTTTTCACGAAGCTTATAGGTCGCAATGGCGATACGCGAATAGGTCACGATCGCCTTCTGGCCGGCGATCAGCGACAGGTCGGCGGCTGCCACTTCCGCCTTCTTGCGGTCGTTGACGGCCTCGCCGATGCCCATGTTGAGCACGACCTTGTCCAGGCGCGGCACCTGCATCACATTGGCATAGCCGAACTGCTCGGTCAGCTTGCTGCGAATGCTCTTGTCATATTCCGCGCGCAAACGCGGTGTGTATGCGGTCTCAGCCATCGATCTCTGCTCCCGAGCGTTTGGCGACACGTACCTTGGTGCCATCCGCCTGAATCTTGAAACCTACGCGGGTCGGCTTGCCGTCCTTGCCGACGATCGCAATGTTGGACAGGTGGATCGGCGCCTCTTTCGAGATGATGCCGCCCTCCTGGTTCTGGGTCTGCTTCTGGTGGCGCTTGACGAGATTGACCCCGCGCACCAGCGCCTTGCTATCGCCGGGACGCACCTCGAACACCTCGCCGGTGCGGCCCTTGTCGCGGCCCGACAACACGACGACCTTGTCGCCTTTCCGGATCTTCGCAGCCATCACAGCACCTCCGGCGCGAGCGAGATGATCTTCATGTGGTTCTTGGCGCGCAGCTCGCGCGGCACGGGCCCGAAGATACGGGTGCCGACCGGCTCGGCCTGGTTGTTGATCAGCACGGCGGCGTTGCGGTCGAAACGGATGACGGAGCCGTCGGGACGGCGGATGTCCTTGCGGACCCGCACCACCACGGCCTTCATCACGTCGCCCTTCTTCACCTTGCCGCGCGGAATCGCTTCCTTGATCGACACGACAATGATGTCGCCCACGGTGGCGTAACGGCGCTTGGAACCCCCAAGCACCTTGATACACATGACACGGCGTGCGCCTGAATTGTCGGCCACGTCGAGGTTGGTCTGCATCTGAATCATTGATGCACCTCGTCCTCTTCTGCTTGCGCAAAGTCGCGCTTTAAAATTTCAAGTTGACCGGATCGGCTTGAAGCCGAACCGACCTTAGGCCGTCTTCTGATGTTCGCCCCGGACCACCGTCCAGCGCTTCAACTTCGAGATCGGCTTGCTTTCCTCGATCCACACGGTGTCGCCCGGCTTGAACTGATTGTCCTCGTCGTGCGCGTGATAGTTCTTCGAACGGCGGATCGTCTTTTTGTAGATCGGATGGGTGAAGCGGCGATCGACGCGCACCACCACCGTCTTGGCCTGCTTGTCGCTGACGACCACGCCTTGAAGCGTACGTTTCGGCATTGGTCTATCCCCTACTTCTTCTTCGCGCGAACTTGCGCGGCTACCGTCTTGACGCGGGCGATGTCGCGGCGAGCCTCGCGCAGCCGCGAGGTGTTCTCGAGCTGCCCGGTGGCGCGCTGGAAGCGCAGGTTGAAGCGCTCCTTCTTCAGATTGACGACGGCATCGTCCATCTGGTCGGGGCTCATCGCGCGGATATCGCCAATTTTCATCTGGGCCATGGCCGTGTTCCCTATTCCGCAATACGCGCGACGAAGCGCGTCTTGATCGGCAGTTTGGCGGCGGCAAGCGAGAGCGCTTCCTTGGCGGTCTGCACCGTCACGCCGTCGATTTCGAACAGAACGCGGCCGGGCTTGACGCGGGCCACCCACAATTCAGGCGTACCCTTGCCGGAGCCCATGCGCACTTCGGCGGGCTTCTTCGACACTGGCACGTCCGGGAAGACGCGGATCCAGACGCGGCCGGCGCGCTTCATGTGACGGGTCAGCGCGCGGCGGGCGGCCTCGATCTGACGCGCGGTGACGCGCTCGGGCGCCATCGCCTTCAGGCCGTACTGACCGAACGACAACGTCGCGCCCGAAGTCGCGGTGCCGTGGATACGGCCCTTATGCGCCTTCCGGAACTTCGTTTTCTTTGGTTGCATCATGGCGTTAAGCCCTCAAACCTTCTCTATTTTCTCAGGCAGCATCGCGGCGAGGCGGCCGTCCGCCGCTATCACCCTCGGCCATCTTCTTGTCCTGGGCCATCGGATCGTGCTCGAGGATCTCACCCTTGAAGATCCAGACCTTGACGCCGCACGTGCCGAACGTCGTGAACGCGGTCGCCACGCCATAGTCGATATCCGCGCGCAACGTATGCAACGGCACACGGCCTTCACGATACCACTCCATGCGCGCGATTTCGGCGCCGCCCAGACGGCCCGAGCAATTGATACGGATACCTTCGGCGCCCAGACGCATCGCCGACTGCACGGCGCGCTTCATGGCGCGGCGGAATGCGACGCGGCGCTCAAGCTGCTGCGCGATCGATTCGGCGACCAAAGTGGCATCGAGTTCGGGCTTGCGGATTTCGACGATGTTGATGACGACGTCCGAAGCGGTGATATCGGCAACGCGCTTGCGCAGCTTGTCGATATCGGCGCCCTTCTTGCCGATCACCACGCCCGGACGCGCTGAGTGAATGGTGACGCGGCACTTCTTGTGCGGCCGCTCGATCACGATCTTGGCGACAGCCGCCTGCTTGAGCTCCTTGTGCAGGATCTCGCGAATCTTGACGTCCTCGTGCAACAGCTTGCCGTACTCGTTCTTGCCGGCAAACCAACGGGAATCCCAGGTACGGTTGATACCGAGGCGGAGCCCGATTGGATTGATCTTCTGACCCATCTTATTCTCCCGCGCCCTTAAGCGCTCGCCTCGACCTGACGAACCACGATCGTCAGTTGCGAGAACGGTTTGAAAACCCGACCCGAACGGCCACGGCCGCGCGGGGCAAAACGCTTCATTACGATGCCGTTGCCGACATGCGCCTCGGCGACCACGAGATCGTCAACATCGAGGTCATGGTTGTTCTCGGCATTCGCAATCGCCGATTCGAGGCACTTCTTGACGTCGACCGCGATCCGCTTGCGCGAGAATTGCAGGTCCGCAAGCGCCGACGCTGCCTTTCGGCCGCGGATCAGCTGCGCGACAAGATTAAGCTTCTGGGGGCTCACCCGCAGCATCCGGGCGACCGCTTTAGCCTCATTGTCCGCTAGGACGCGTTGGCGCTTTGGTTTGCTCATCGCTTAATCCTCAAGCCTTCTTGGCTTTCTTGTCGCCCGAATGGCCGTGGAAGGTCCGCGTCGGCGAGAACTCGCCGAACTTGTGACCGACCATTTCCTCATTCACGGAGACCGGCACGTGCTTCTGGCCGTTGTAGACGCCGAACACCAGGCCGACGAATTGCGGCAGGATGGTCGAGCGGCGGCTCCAGATCTTGATCACGTCATGACGGCCGGACGCGCGCGCGGTGTCCGCCTTCTTGAGCAGCGATCCCTCGACGAACGGGCCTTTCCAGACTGAACGAACCATGTCCGGTGTTCCTTTACTTCTTCCGCTTGTGGCGGCTGATGAGAATGAATCGGTTGGTCGACTTGTTCGACCGGGTCTTCTTGCCCTTGGTCGGCTTGCCCCACGGCGTGACCGGGTGGCGGCCGCCCGAGGTGCGGCCTTCGCCGCCGCCGTGCGGATGGTCGATCGGGTTCATCGAAACGCCGCGGTTATGCGGCTTGCGGCCAAGCCAACGGTTGCGGCCGGCCTTGCCGATCGAGATGTTCATGTGATCGGGGTTCGATACCGCACCGATGGTGCCGGTGCAGCGGCCGTGAACCAGGCGCTGTTCGCCGGAGTTCAGGCGAACGATCACGTAATCCTGGTCGCGTCCGACAACCTGGGCGTAGGTGCCGGCCGAGCGCGCGAGCTGACCGCCCTTGCCGATCTTCAATTCGACGTTGTGAACGATGGTACCGACCGGCATGTTGCCGAGCGGCATGACGTTGCCTGGCTTGACGTCGACATAGTTGCCGGCAACCACAGTGTCGCCAACGGCCAAACGCTGCGGCGCCAGAATGTAGGCCTCGGTGCCGTCGGTATACTTCACCAGCGCAATGAAGGCGGTGCGGTTCGGATCGTATTCCAGCCGCTCGACGGTCGCGGGCATATCGAGCTTGGTGCGCTTGAAGTCGACGATGCGGTAGGCCTTCTTGTGGCCGCCGCCGCGGAAACGCACGGTGATGCGGCCGGTCGCGTTGCGCCCGCCGGAGGAGTGTTTGCCCTCGGTCAGAGCCTTGACCGGCTTGCCTTTGTAGAGGCTCGAACGATCGACCATCACCAGCTGGCGCTGGCCCGGTGTCGTGGGATTGAATGTTTTCAGTGCCATCGCTGTGCCGCCCTATAGTCCGGTGGTGACGTCGATGCGGTGGCCCTCTTCGAGGGTCACAACCGCCCGCTTCACATCCGACTGCGAACCGAAACTGCCGCGGAAGACCTTGGTCTTGCCCTTGCGGACAAGCGTGTTGACGCTCTTGACCTTGACGTCAAACAGCTTCTCGACGGCTTCCTTGATCTGCGGCTTGGTAGCCTTGCTCGCGACCTTGAACACCACCTTGTTGTGTTCCGAGGCCATCGTCGCCTTTTCAGTGACGACGGGAGCAACGATGATGTCGTAATGGCGCGGATCGATAGACTTCATTTGAAGCGCGCCTCCAACGCATCGAGCGCCGCCTTGGTCAGCACCAGCTTTTCACGGCGGAGAATGTCGTAGACGTTGATGCCCTGGATCGGCAGCACGTCGATATTGGGAATGTTGCGCGCGGCGGTCGCAAAACCGCTGTGCAGCTCGGCACCGTCGATGATCAGCGCGTTGGTGACGCCGAGGCCGGAGAAATGCCCGACCAGCGCCTTGGTCTTGGCGGCTTCGAGCGCTGCCTTTTCAATGACGATCAGGCTGCCGTCCTTGGCCTTGGCCGAGAGCGCGTGGCGAAGCGCGAGCGCCCGGACCTTCTTCGGCAGATCGGTCGCATGCGAACGCACCACGGGGCCGAACGCACGACCGCCGCCGCGGAACTGCGGCACGCGGGCCGAGCCGTGACGGGCGCCGCCGGTGCCCTTCTGCTTGTACATCTTCTTGCCGGTGCGCCATATCTCGGCGCGGTCCTTGGCCTTGTGGGTACCGGCCTGGCGCTTGTTGAGCTGCCACTGCACGCAGCGCTGGATGATGTCCTTGCGTGGCTCAAGACCGAAGATGCCGTCGGAAAGCTCGACCGAACCGGCCGCCTTGCCTTCAAGGGTTGTGACTTTGAGTTCCATTTATGCGCCCTCCGCCTGGGTCGCGGTTTCTTGGGCCGGCGCTTCAGCCGCGGGCTCAGCGCCATTGGCGACCTTGAATTTGCCGGGCTTCGGAGCTTCCTTCGGCAACGGCTTCTTGACGGCATCGCGCACCGCGATCCATCCGCCCTTGGAGCCGGGAACGGCGCCTTCGACCAGGATCAGACCGCGCTCGACATCGGTCGAGACGACCCGCAAGTTGAGCGTGGTGATGCGATCGACGCCCATGTGGCCCGGCATCTTCTTGTTCTTGAAGGTCTTGCCGGGATCCTGACGGCCACCGGTCGAACCGATCGAACGGTGCGAGACCGACACACCGTGGGTGGCACGCAGACCGCCGAAATTCCAGCGCTTCATGCCGCCGGCAAAACCCTTACCGACCGAGGTGCCGGTGACGTCGACGAACTGGCCGACGACGAAATGGTCAGCCTGGATTTCCGCGCCGACCGGGATCAGCGCGTCTTCCGACACGCGGAACTCGGTGACCTTGCGCTTGGGCTCGACCTTGGCGACCGCGAACTGGCCGCGTTCGGCCTTCGGCAAATAGACGGTCTTGCGCGAGCCCGAACCGAGCTGAAGCGCGACATAACCGTTCTTCTCGGTCGTGCGGTGACCGAGCACCTGGCAATTACCTAGCTTGAGCACGGTCACAGGGATATGTTCGCCGGCCTCCGTAAAGACCCGCGTCATCCCGACCTTTTGTGCGATCACTCCGGAGCGCATCGGCGTGCTTCCTGTTCTTTCTGTCCGCCTTAGAGAAGCGGACGGCTTAAAGGGTTAGAGCTTGATTTCGACGTCGACGCCTGCGGCCAGATCGAGCTTCATCAGCGCGTCCACGGTCTGCGGTGTCGGATCGACAATGTCGAGAAGGCGCTTGTGCGTGCGCATCTCGAATTGCTCGCGGCTCTTCTTGTCGACGTGCGGCGAACGGTTGACGGTGAACTTCTCCAGGCGCGTCGGCAGCGGAATGGGTCCGCGCACCTGGGCTCCGGTCCGTTTCGCCGTGTTCACGATCTCACGCGTCGACGTATCGAGAATTCGATGGTCGAACGCCTTGAGGCGGATGCGAATATTCTGGCCGTTCATTGCCGTGGTCTCTTTTCTCGTCATCGACCGCAGAATGCGGAAGACACAGTGATTTTCACTGGCGAGTAGTGAGCAGCGAATAGCGAATAGATTGCTCTACTCACTATTCGCCATTCGCTATTCGCTTATTCGATGATGCTCGCGACCACGCCGGCGCCGACGGTGCGGCCACCTTCACGAATCGCGAAGCGCAGTTGCTCTTCCATCGCGATCGGCACGATCAGGTGCACTTCCATCGAGATGTTGTCGCCCGGCATCACCATTTCGGTGCCTTCGGGAAGATGCACGACACCGGTCACGTCGGTGGTGCGGAAGTAGAATTGCGGCCGGTAGTTGGTGAAGAACGGGGTGTGACGTCCGCCCTCTTCCTTGGTGAGGATATAGGCCGAGGCCTTGAACTTGGTGTGCGGCTTGACCGAACCCGGCTTGCACAGCACCTGGCCGCGCTCGACTTCCTCGCGCTTGGTGCCGCGGAGCAGCGCACCGATGTTGTCACCCGCCTGGCCCTGATCGAGCAGCTTGCGGAACATTTCAACGCCGGTGACGATGGTCTTCTGCGTGGCGCGCAGACCCACGATCTCGATTTCCTCGCCGACCTTGATGATGCCGCGCTCGACACGGCCGGTCACCACGGTACCGCGGCCGGAGATCGAGAACACGTCTTCCACCGGCATCAGGAACGGCTGGTCGATCGGACGCTCCGGCTGCGGGATGTAGGAGTCGACATTCTTCATCAGCTCGAGGATGGCGTCGTGACCGAGTGCCTTGTCCTTGTCTTCGAGGGCGGCGAGAGCCGAGCCCTTGATGATCGGGATCTTGTCGCCCGGGAAGTCGTACTTCGAGAGCAGTTCGCGGACTTCAAGCTCAACGAGTTCGAGCAGTTCCGGATCGTCGACCATGTCGCACTTGTTGAGGAACACGACCATCGCGGGCACGCCGACCTGCTTGGCGAGCAGGATGTGCTCGCGGGTCTGCGGCATCGGACCGTCGGCAGCCGACACGACCAGGATCGCACCGTCCATCTGCGCGGCACCCGTGATCATGTTCTTCACATAGTCGGCGTGGCCGGGGCAGTCGACGTGGGCGTAGTGGCGGTTCTTGGTCTCGTATTCGACGTGAGCGGTCGAAATCGTGATACCGCGCGCCTTCTCTTCCGGCGCCTTGTCGATCTGGTCGTACGCCGTGAACGTTGCACCGCCGGTTTCAGCCAGCACCTTGGTGATGGCCGCCGTCAGCGACGTCTTGCCGTGGTCGACGTGACCGATGGTTCCGATATTGCAGTGCGGTTTATTACGTTCAAATTTTGCTTTGGCCATTTGACTCTCCGTTCAGTCGTTAGCTCCCGCTAGCGACAAATCAGGCAAACTTTTTCTGGACTTCCGCCGACACGTTTGCCGGCGCTTCAGCATAGTGGTCGAACTGCATCGTAAAGGTGGCACGCCCCTGGCTCATCGAGCGCAGGTTATTGACGTAACCGAACATGTTCATGAGCGGCACCATCGCGTTGATGACGTTGGCATTGCCACGCATGTCTTGACCCTGGATCTGGCCGCGCCGCGAATTCAAATCGCCGATGACGGAGCCGGTATAGTCTTCCGGCGTCACCACCTCGACCTTCATGATCGGCTCGAGCAGGACCGACTTGCCCTTCTGCAGCGCCTCGCGGAAGCAGGCGCGGGTCGCGATTTCGAAGGCGAGCGCCGAGGAGTCCACATCGTGGTACTTGCCGTCGATGAGCTGCACCTTGACGTCGACCACGGGGAAGCCCGCGACCACGCCGGAGGACAGCACGCTCTCCAGGCCCTTTTCGACGCCGGGGATATATTCCTTCGGAACCGCGCCGCCAACGACCTTGGATTCGAACTCGTAGCCCTTGCCGGGTTCGTTGGGCTCGACCACGATCGTGATCGCCGCGAACTGGCCGGTACCGCCGGTTTGCTTCTTGTGGGTGTAGCTGTGCTCTACCCGCTGGGTGACGCGCTCACGGAACGCCACCTGCGGCGCGCCGATATTGGCGTCGACCTTGTAGGTTCGCCTGAGGATATCGACCTTGATGTCGAGATGGAGTTCGCCCATGCCCTTGAGGATGGTCTGGCCCGACTCCTGATCGGTCGACACGCGGAACGAGGGATCTTCCGCAGCAAGCTTCGCCAGCGCCACGCCGAGCTTTTCCTGATCGGCCTTCGACTTCGGCTCGATCGCGATTTCGATGACCGGCTCGGGGAATTCCATCTTTTCCAGAATCACCGGCTTGTTCGGATCGCACAACGTGTCACCGGTGCGCGCTTCCTTCAGGCCCGCCAGCGCGACGATGTCGCCGGCATAGGCTTCCTTGATGTCTTCGCGGTTGTTGGCATGCATCAGCAACATGCGGCCGATGCGTTCCTTGCGGTCACGCGTCGAATTGACGACGCCGGTGCCCGATATCAGCGTACCGGAATAGATGCGGCAGAAGGTGATGGTGCCGACAAAGGGGTCGTCCATGATCTTGAACGCCAGCAGCGCGAGCGGCTCCTTGTCGTCGGCCTTGCGGACGATTTCGTTGCCGTCTTCGTCGGTGCCTTTGATCGCGGGCACGTCGACCGGCGACGGCAGATAGTCGACCACAGCGTCGAGCAGCGGCTGCACGCCCTTGTTCTTGAACGCCGAGCCGCACAGCACGGGATAGAAGGCGCCGGTCAGAACCGCCTTGCGGATCAGCCGCTTCAGCGTCGCTTCATCCGGCTCGTTGCCGTCGAGGAAGGCAGCCAGGGCGTCGTCGTCGAGCTCGACGGCGGCTTCCACCATCTTCTCGCGGTATTCCTTGGCCTGATCGACGAGATCTTCGGGAATATCGACATAGTCGAATTTCGCGCCGAGCGATTCGTCGTTCCAGATGATGCCCTTCATCTTCACGAGGTCCACGAGACCCTTGAAGTTGTTCTCGGCACCGATCGGAAGCTGGATCGCGATCGGCTTGGCGCCGAGGCGGTCGACGATGTCGGCCAGGCACTTGAAAAAGTCAGCGCCGGTCTTGTCCATCTTGTTGGCGAAGACGATGCGCGGAACCTTGTACTTATCGCCCTGGCGCCACACCGTCTCGGTCTGCGGCTCCACGCCCTGGTTGGAATCGAGAACGCATACCGCGCCGTCGAGCACACGCAGCGAACGCTCGACTTCAATCGTGAAGTCGACGTGGCCGGGGGTATCGATGATGTTCAGCCGCTTGCCGTCCCAGAATGCGGTGGTCGCGGCCGAGGTGATGGTGATGCCGCGTTCCTGCTCCTGCTCCATCCAGTCCATCGTCGCAGCACCTTCGTGCACTTCGCCGATCTTGTGGCTCTTGCCGGTGTAATAGAGGATGCGCTCGGTGGTCGTGGTCTTGCCGGCATCGATATGCGCCATGATACCGAAGTTGCGGTAGTCCTCTATGGCATGAACGCGGGGCATGGTCTGTTCCTTAAAATCCTGATGTTTCGCCGTTACCAGCGATAGTGCGAGAAGGCGCGGTTGGCTTCCGCCATCCGATGCACGTCTTCACGCTTCTTGACGGCGTTCCCCCTGCCGTTCGACGCGTCGAGCAGTTCGGCCGACAGCCGCTCGGTCATCGTCTTCTCGTTGCGCTCACGCGCTGCCGTGATCAGCCAGCGAATCCCAAGTGCCTGGCGGCGAACCGAGCGCACTTCCACCGGCACCTGATAGGTGGCACCACCGACGCGGCGCGAGCGGACTTCGATGGTCGGCATCACGTTTTCCAGCGCCTGCTCGAACACCGTGAGCGGGCTCTGCTTGGTCTTGGCTTCGATCATGCCGAGCGCGCCGTAGACGATGCCTTCGGCGACCGACTTCTTCCCGGCGTACATCACCGAGTTCATGAACTTCGTAATAATGATGTTTCCGAACTTGGGATCCGGAAGCACTTCACGTTTTTCAGCGGAATGGCGGCGCGACATCTAATCTGTTCCCGATTATTTCGGACGCTTGGCGCCGTACTTCGAACGGCGCTGCTTACGGTTCTTGACGCCCTGCGTATCGAGGACGCCGCGGAGAATGTGGTAGCGCACGCCGGGCAAATCCTTGACGCGGCCGCCGCGGATCATGACCACCGAGTGTTCCTGAAGGTTGTGGCCTTCGCCCGGGATGTAGCCGATGACCTCGAAGCCGTTGGTCAGGCGCACCTTGGCGACCTTGCGGAGCGCCGAGTTCGGCTTCTTCGGGGTCGTGGTGTAGACGCGCGTACAGACACCGCGCTTCTGCGGCGACTGCTGCAGCGCCGGCACCTTCTTGCGCGACTTCTGTACGACGCGTGGACTTGCGATCAGCTGGTTGATCGTCGGCATGTCAGCCTTCACCCTTTAGTTCATGCGAAACCGAAACGGCTTCGCGAAATTCGTTCAGGACCGGAGGTCCCCTCACCCCGCTTTCCGCGAAAAGAACCGCGCAAAGCGAAATCGCGCCAACCGCTCATCCCTGAGCAGAAAGCGCTTCGACACCACAGAGGACCTCAAGCTATCTCCAATCAGCGTAAACCGATCGAAACAACACCTGAGGTCATGCACCCGATCGATTCCGAGGGAACGTACCCACGAAAACCGAGATCGATACGGCAGTGACTAGCTATATTCGACAGCGTTTGAGCGACATTCGTCGAGGTTGGTGCCCGTCTTCAGCCCATAAACAAAAGGCCGAAAGGGTGGTCCGTTCCGACGCAAGCGAAGCTCACCGCCTGTCGTTGAGTGCGCGGGTTCTATCGGCGCAGGATAGCCAAGTCAAGGCTAAACAACGTGGGATGAAGCACTTCTGGAGCTCGCCGCAAGCAACTCATCAGCTTCGGCGCCAGCAGCCCGGAGCGGTTTGCGAAGCCGCTCCGCGAGAGCGAAGCCACAGTCGTTTTTGGTATTTAGTTACCATGAATGGACCTTCGGTCGGTCCATATGACGCCGGGCACCGTTCAAGGCTGCCTGGCAACCTTAATCCTCGTCATCCTCATCGTCTTCGTCATCATCCTGATCCGCAGCCTCATGCGGCTTGACGCTCTGGTCGTCCCAGAGCTGGCGATACATCCCATTCGCCGCCAGCAGCTCGGCATGAGAGCCGCGTTCGATGGCCTTGCCGCCGGAAATCACGATGATCTCGTCCATGTCGACCACCGAAGCCAGCCGATGAGTCGAGAAAATCATGGTCCGGCCCCTGGCCAGCTTCATCAGGGTCTTGTTGATGGCCGCTTCCGTGGTCTGGTCGAGCGCCGAGGTCGCCTCGTCCAGCAGAAGGATCGACGGATCGCGGACGATGGCGCGCGCAATCGCTATACGCTGGCGCTGGCCGCCCGACAGAGTGTCGCCGCGCTCGCCGACCGGCGTGTCGTATTTTTGGGGAAGGCTCATGATGTAGCGGTGGATTTCGGCCTTGCGGGCCGCCTCCTCCACTTCCTTGTCTGTCGCGCCTTCCTTGCCCAACCGAATGTTCTCGCGGATCGACATGTTGAACAGCATGTTCTCCTGGAACACCACCGCCATGTTTCGCCGCAACGATTCGCGGGTGACTTTGCGGATATCCACGCCATCGATGCTGACGCGCCCCTCGTCCGGAACGTAAAGGCGCAGGATCAGGTTGAGCAGTGTGCTCTTGCCCGAACCGCTCGGGCCGACAACGGCGATGGTCTTGCCGACATCGAGCTGGAGGCTGAAGCCGTCGAGAACCGGGGTCTGGCTCCCCTCATACTGAAAAGTCACGCGCTCGAAGGAGATGTCGTGGGTGACGCGCGGCAAATCGGGCGCGCCGGGACGATCCGCACCACGGGTCGGCTCATCCAGCAATTCCTGGATGTGACGCACGGCGGCCGCCGACGAGATCGAAACCGGAATGAAATGCATGATGTTGGCGATGTTGTAGGACACCTCCCAGAACGCGCTCTCGAACGTGACGAAGGTTCCGACCGTGATCTGGCCCTTGGTGGCGAGGTAGGCGCCGGTCGCCAGCACCACGAGGTGCAGCAACAATACCGAGATGGTCACGGTGCGTTCGACCATGGTGGAGAGAAATGCAGCGGCGGCGATTTTCCGCCGCGTATCGTCGTTGCGCATGGTGAACCAGCCCAGCGTCTTGCGCTGGAGCATGAAAGCCTTGACGACCGCCTGGGTCGCAATGCTTTCCTGCACCATGCCGAGCAGCGTGGCCTCGTTGAGTTTCTGCTCGTAATTGGCCTGCACGGCTTTGGGCGTGAGGATGCGTGGGCCGATCAGCGTGATCGGGAACACCAGCAGCGAAATCGCCGCTAACTGCCAGTTCAGGAACAGCATCAGAATGATGCCGGCGATCAATTCGCAGAATGGCAGTGTGGCGCTGTTGGCAAAACTTTTGACGGTTCCCTCGAACGCCGACATATCGACCGAAAACCGCGACAGGATTTCGCCGCGTTTGGTGCGCGCAAAGAAGGCGGCGGGCAAATTCTGGACGTGTTCAAACAATCGCGTCCGCACGTCGGAAATCAACGAAGCTGCGAGCCTTGCGTCCAGACGTTCATACCAGACCGCGACGATCGAGGTAACGATGCCGGCCACCGCCAGAACCGAGAGGATCTTGATCAGCGCCTCGAAATCCTCTTCGCCAAGCGCATCGTCGATCAGGAACTTCAGACTCAGCGGCATGATGACGTTGAACAGCGTCTCGATCAGGACGCCGAGGCTGATCAATGCAATCAGCTTCTTGTAATTCTTCAGGAAGGGTTTGACGAAACCGTAAATCGTCGCCAGCGCTCCAGCGGCTTCCCTGGCTGTATAAACCGTGAGTTCCTCATCCTCCTCGTCGTCGAGCTCAAGCTCGTCGCCCTCGCCTTCTTCGTCGTCTTCGAGCGGCAGCATCTTGTCGCCGGCTGCGAGCTTCTTGTCGGCCTCCAAGACAGCGGAATCGGCTGCGGATGCTGCGGCAGGTTCACCCGACGAGGAAGGTCTTAAAGCCATGAAACCAACCGATGCTGCACGGCCGGCATGACCGCAAAGAATGAGGAACGTGTTACGCTCTTTATTTTATGCGATCAGCGCGTATTCAATAAAAATAACGGGTATAGGCAGCCTTACCGTTCATCATCGTCTTCGATCTTGTCGAAGAACGAATATCGCAGACTGTCGGAGTCGGCATACCACTGGCCGGGCCCCTTGTTGGCAGCAAGCGTCGCCACCCACAGCGCATCGGTGCAATCGCGGCGATTCATCGAGAGATCAAAACCATTGTTGAAGAAAAGCTCAGACCATTCCCACCAGGTGCCGAGCTTCCTGACCCCACGCAACAGATCATAACGATCGATCAAGGCAGCCGGCATATCCGACGTCACCGAGCCGAACAGGAGGCCGGTCTTGACGACGCGGTTGAGTTCGCGAATGGCCTTGGCCACGCGCTTTTCCGCGACGTGGCAAAGGCTGGTCTCGAATACGAAATCGAATTCCCCGTCCTTGAACGGCAGATCGACGATCGAGCCAAGCCTGTTGAACTTTTTTAATTCCTTCGGCGTCTTGGCGTGGATCGCGCGGTTGTTCTCGATGCCCCAGTCATCCACCCCGCTGGCGCGCAATGCGCCGACAAGCTCGCCGCTCGCTGACCCCGCCACCAGCAGCCGATAGCCTTTCGTCCGGTTCCAGACGACCTTGATGAGATTCATCAGAAGAGCAGGATCGGTAAACTGGCTCCAGGCCTCACGATAGGGTCCAAGCCCGCGGTAATTCTCGAAATAGTCGCGATCGATCTTGTCGGACAGCGGTTGGCCGTTCGCTCCGCGCGCACGGCGCAGCCGCATCATTTCGGTCAGGATAATGTCGGTCGCCGCGTCTGAAGAATCGAGCAAACCGTTCAGCGTCGAATCGAAGAGATAATCGCCGACCACAACGAGACCGGGATGCTGCTTGGGCTCCGGGCGGTGGTTGGTCATCACGTCGCGCGCCGGCATGCCGCCGGGCAAGGCGTTGACCGACGACAGCCAGCGATGGGTCTTGCCCTCGATGAAATGGGCGCGCGCATCACCCAGCGACGCCGGCAATGATTTAAGCGCGGCATCGATCAGCGCCTTGTCGTCGAGATTGGCAAAGGCGAGCGCGTCGGAGCCGGCGATCAGCCAGTTGAGAACGCCGTGACGGCCGACGTCGTGGCGCGAGCCTTCGTTGTAGACGCAGCAGCCGCCAAAGGCTTCCGACATGAACCAGGAGCCCGGGATCTTGTCGCCCCAGAACGGCGAATCGAACAGGATCGAAACCCGCAAATAATGCGCGGGCCGGTCGAAATAAGCGACGTGCTTGACCATCGATCGGCGCAAGTCCTCGCCGTCCCAGCCCATGGTCGCCAGCCAGGAGTGCGGCAGGCACATCAGGACCAGATCGAAATCCCGCGTCTCCGGCCCCTTGCCGTTCATCATGTTGAGCTGATAGCGGCCGCTCTCCGTCTTGCCGACCTTGAGAACGCGATGATTAAGCTGAATATCGGCGTCGACCTCTTCCTTCAGGCATTCGATCAACTGCTCGTTGCCGTTCTGGATCGAATAGAGGCCGATATAGCCTTCGACATCCATCACGAAATTCTTCAGCGCATTGAGGCCATTGGTGTTGTGGCTCTCGGTCGCAATATCCGAGCGCGCCATCACCTTGAAGAAACGTCTGGCGGTCGGGTCATCGACCTCGCGGTCGAGCAGCTCTTCCGCCGTGACATAGGCCCAGGGATGTTCGTTGTCGCGGGCGCCGATGCCTTCGTAATATTCGATCGGCGACACCATCTGGCTGCAACGTTGGCGGAATGCTTCGATGGCGTCGGCCGTCCTGGCTCCGTATTTACGGCGCATGCCGGGGACGTCGTTGAGCAGTTCGCCGTCGAGAAGAACCTGTTCGGCGTCCATCTGTATGGTTTGCAGGCCGAAATGCTGAATCAGCTCCCGCAGGGGATCGGGACCGGTCATCGAGTAGTCGTAGATCTCGGCAACGCCGGCCTCATAAATCGCGGACGCAGAATCGAAGCGGCCGGTGAGGACCTTGCCTCCCAGGCGATCGGACGCTTCAAAAACCGTGACGCGGCACAGGTCACCCAGTTTTCGCTTGAGGTACCACGCGCTCATCAGGCCGCCAGGCCCGCCGCCTACAATTGCCAAGTCCATATGTTTCCGGTTATTTCCGGCCCCCGCCGTCGTCGGTCGCCTGCCCCCAGACGCCGAACTAAGTTGCTTGAGAAGAAGCGCTTTTTTCCCTGAAGGGAAGATGAACGGGCGCGCCCAAGGAAGCAGAATAGTCATAAAATAGCAAAAAAAGACCGGCTTTCGCCGGTCTTTCCGTAATCTTGCGGGCTGCTTTTCCGGCCTATTCGGCTGGCGGCAACGCCAACGGCTCGACTTCCGGCGCCGCCGGCACGATCGCGCTCTGCTTTTCGCGCTCGTCGAGGATCAGCTTGTCGCGCTTCATGGCGACTTCGCGAATCTTCGCCATCGAGGCGCCGGTGCCGGCCGGTATCAGGCGGCCGACAATGACGTTTTCCTTGAGGCCTTCCAGCGGGTCCACCTTGCCGTTGACGGCAGCTTCGGTGAGCACGCGGGTGGTCTCCTGGAACGAGGCAGCCGAGAAGAACGAGCGGGTCTGCAAGCTCGCCTTGGTGATGCCGAGCAGAACCGGCGTTCCCGTGGCGGCCTTCTTGCCCTCCTCCTTCGCCTTGGCGTTGAGCTGGTCGAACTCGATCTTGTCGATCTGCTCGCCCGAGATCATGTCGGTATCGCCCTGGTCGGTGATTTCCACCTTCTGCAACATCTGACGGACAATCACCTCGATGTGCTTGTCGTTGATGAGCACGCCTTGCAGCCGGTAGACCTCCTGGATTTCGTTGACCAGATAGGCCGCGAGTTCCTCGATGCCCTTGATCGCCAGGATGTCGTGCGGAGCGGGATTGCCCTCGACGATGAAGTCGCCCTTTTCGACGATATCGCCGTCCTGCAGGTGGATGTGCTTGCCCTTCGGGATCAGGTACTCACGCGTCTCCTCGCTCTTGTCCATCGGCTCGATCGAGATACGACGCTTGTTCTTGTAATCCCGGCCGAAGCGGATGGTGCCGGCGATCTCGGCGATGATCGCCGCATCCTTTGGCTTGCGGGCCTCGAACAGTTCGGCCACGCGCGGCAGACCGCCCGTGATGTCACGGGTCTTGGCGCTCTCGGTGGAGATACGCGCCAGGATGTCCCCGTTCTTGACCTTGGCACCGACGTCGACTGACAGAATGGCGTCGACCGACAGCATGTAGCGGGCTTCACCGCCACGCGCGAGCTTGAGGACCTTGCCGTCCTTGCCCTTGATGACGATCGCCGGGCGCAGATCGGCGCCGCCCCGCGTCGAGCGCCAGTCGATGACGACACGCTTGGCGATACCGGTGGACTCGTCGAGCGTTTCCGAGATCGACTGACCCTCGACCAGATCCTCGAATCCGATCGTGCCTTCGACTTCGGTCAGCACCGGGCGGGTATAGGGATCCCACTCGGCGATACGCTGGCCGCGCTTGATGGTGTCGCCTTCGTCGACGTGCATGCGCGCACCGTACTGGATACGGTGTGTCGCACGCTCCGTCCCGTCCGCATCCGAGATCGCAACGACCATGTTGCGGACCATCGCGACCAGGTGGCCTTCGCTGTTCTTGGCGATCGCCTTGTTCTTGATGGTCACCTTGCCGTCGAAGTTCGATTCAACGAAGGACTGCTCGTTGATCTGCGCCGCACCACCGATGTGGAAGGTGCGCATCGTCAGC
>Ga0208193_1000569_pt1 | contig 19120 bp, 21 predicted proteins | sample June2015DPH_17_2_FD_184716 | JGI IMG/M metagenome (GOLD analysis project Ga0208193, IMG submission 184716) | Peatland microbial communities from SPRUCE experiment site at the Marcell Experimental Forest, Minnesota, USA - June2015DPH_17_10... | ecosystem: Environmental > Terrestrial > Soil >... | reverse complement strand
AAACGGGTAATGCGCATTCTGGGAGTCGGCGGATTGATAGAAGCGATCCGAGCATGAAATCCGCTTCGCCGATCCGGCCCCGCTCTCCAACCAAAAAGCGCGTTTTTACACAGTCTGGATCCGAAGCGGTCGGTGACGAAAATGACTTTCAGTTGACCACGAGCCCAAGCTTTTTGATCACCGCCTGCCATTTTTTTTCTTCGCGCTGGATATTCCGCGCGTATTCCGCCGGCGTGCTGGGGATCGGATCGCCGCCCGCATCAATCAAGCGCTTCTTCACGTCTTCCGACGTCAAGATCTTGCGTAGTTCCGTGTTCAACCGCTCGATGATCGGCTGCGGCGTGGTGGCCGGAGCGACAAGTCCGTAATACTGGACGATCTCGAGGTCCGGCAAGCCGGACTCGGCAAGGGTCGGAACATCGGGGATCGCGGCCACGCGTGAGGGCGACCCGACGGCAATCGCGCGCAGCGCGCCGGACTGGATATTGCCGATCGCCGGCGGCAGCGTGTTGAAGGCGAGCATCACATGGCCGGCCACGAGATCGTTGGTTAGCGGTCCGGTCCCCTTGTAGGTGACGATCGTTATGTCGGTGCCTGTCATGGCCTTGAATTGCTCGGCGCCGAAATAATTCAATGTCGGTGACGGTGGCGTGCCGATCGTAAGCTTCGCGCCTTCTCTCTTCGCAAGCGCGATGACCTCGGCCAATGACTTTGCCGGGACCGATAAATTGGACATGATTACGACCGGAACCAAGGCGATCAAACTGATCGCCTCGAAGTCCTTTTCAATGTCGTAGCCCGGATTGGCCGCAAGGGCGGCCCCGGTAACCATAAGAAGCAGCGTATAGCCATCAGGCCGCGCCCTCGCGACGTCGCGCGTGCCGATCACCGAGCCCCCGCCCGGACGATTGACGACCACCACCTGCTGGCCAAGCGCGTCGGTGAGCTTCTGCGCGATTATCCGACCGACGGTGTCAACGCCACCCCCGGCGGGATACGCGACCACCAGCGAGACGGTCCGCGAAGGGTACTCTTCCGCTATCGCATCGCGCCAAGCCGGAGCTGTCAGCAGAACGGATAAGGTGATAATCAGCGCCGCGCGTCTTAGCCATGCAGCGAGGAGCGCCTCTATCATGCGCCGGTCCTTCGTTGTTTCGTCCAGATGTCGAACGCGATCCCATTGTTGCACGATAGTTTGGTTTGGGACATGAGGGTTAGCGCTAATAGCGCACGCGGTTTCAGGTGTAGCCCCGAGCAATAGAAATTCGGGCGACTATCGAGGACGCCCGCGTTATGCCGCTCGGTCTCGGTAACGTCCGTCAGTCGCTGCTCGCTCGCCGATCACGCCCGTTTGATGCTTCTAAAACGCATTTTATTGGGGATGGAGAAGAACGCTCCTTATGTGAGCCGTTCGCCGGGTTGAAGCGGATTGAGTCCGCGAGGGCGTTAGGAGGAGACTATGTCCATCGAAAGCATTTTGAGGCGGAAGGGCACCGAGGTCACAACAATAGCTCCGGAAGCCAGCACCAAGAGCGCGGTGAACTGGCTCCGCGCAAAGAATATTGGCGCTCTCGTGGTGGCGAGCGGGAACGCAGTTCTTGGTCTCATTTCCGAACGTGAAATCGTTCACGCATTTTCCCGCTATGGCGAGACAGCCGCGTCAATGCCTGTGAAAGAAATCATGCAATACGGTGTAACCACCGTGTCCCCGGACGAAAGTGTCAATCGCGTGATGAAACTGATGACGCGCCATCGCGTGCGCCACATGCCCGTACTACGCGGCGGCAAGCTAGCCGGTATCGTCAGCATCGGCGATGTAGTCAAGTATCGACTGGAGGAGCTGGAGCTTGAGACCAACGTCCTACGTGATGTCTACAATGCCGCGCGTTGACGGCTCGGGCGTCGTCTCATAGGCTCGCCCGTGTTTCCCGATCTTGTTCCAATTTGAACGATGGTCAACTTGCTTGGGCTGGCCCTGCATACTCGCGCGCACCTGGGCGGACTGCTGGATGTCCGCTGACGAGAGCCGACATTGTCGTTCGCTGACTGGCGGTTCATGGCGCCGAAAGCAGGAGCGCTCGTGGAATAGTTTGGACGCATCGGTGTTTCGATTTGACACCACCAAGGCCGCAGGCTTGGCCGCAACAGAAAACAGGAGGAATTATGATTAGGCTTTCGCACCATTATGGGCGTCTGGCGCTTGCTTTTGCTACGGCTCTCATTCCGATGGCGCTTGTCTCCACATCCGCCTTTGCGGATGGAACCCCGGTTCGCGTGCGCGGCTCCGTCGTGAGCCTCGATGGGTCCAAACTCGTCGTTCACGCCAAGGACGGTAAGGATGTCACCGTCAACCTAGCCGACAACTTTGCGGCACTGGCCGTGGTGAAGGCCTCGATGGCGGACATCAAGGAAGGCACGTTCATTGGTACCGCGACCGTGACTCAACCCGATTCGACCTTGCGATCACTGGAAGTCGTCGTGTTTCCCGACAAGATGCGCGGAACTGGCGAGGGCCATTATCCGTGGGACCTTGGCTCATCAAGTATGATGACAAATGCGACTGTCGCGAATGCCGTCAAAGGTGTTGAAGGTCAAACCGTGACCGTCACTTATAAAGGCGGCGAAAAGAAAATCGACATTCCAGCCAATGTCCCGGTCGTTGCGCTTGTTCCGGCGACCAAGGAAGAGATCAAGCCCGGTGCTGTCGTGTTCGTGCCGACCCAACGTCAGCCCGATGGCTCCTTGAACGGCGGCGCCGTTCTCTTCGGCAAGGACGGCGTGATTCCGCCGATGTAGCCCCGAGGTTCTATCGCCAGCAAGAAAGGGGCGGCCTATGGCCGCCCCTTGTCTTCCTGAGTGCACTTTATGTCATCTTCCGTGACAAACTCCGACGTTGGGCTGGAAGGGCTGAATCGCCGCGGTGAGAGCGATCAGGATTTAGCCCAACAAAAGCCTAAGCCCGCGGATGAGGCCGGCGGGCCCCACCCGACAGGCCTGCGCGATAAATACAGAGCAGCGGGAACTCGAAGACCACTCAAGCATTGTCTAGGCGGCGATGGAATTCTGCGGGAGCGGGACAGTCCCAACAAAGGCGGCCGGCGCAAATCCCGAGCCGCCTTTTTGCTTTGTCCGGTTCAGAGGATCGGGCGCGACGGTCAAAAGGCGCATCAGCACTGCTATCTGGTCTTGCGCCGCTTGGTTGCGCGTGCATCCCAAAGTTTGAAACCACCCTTGAACGCGTTCGCGTTGTCTCCCAACCGCGCTTTCGGCGGCAGCCGTCCGAGTTTCTCGGCATTGCCGCCGCCCAGCACGACGTAATCGGGCTCCAAGGCCGCAACGAAATGCTTGACGACGTCGGCAACTTCTCGTCGCCATTTTTTCTTTCCGAGACGCTCAAGACCTTTGGCTCCCACATAATCCTCGAAAGTCTCGCTTTTGCGGTACGGCAAATGACCAAGCTCCATCGGCTCCAGGATGCCGTCCACGATCATGGCGGAGCCGAGACCCGTTCCCAGCCCGAGAAAAAGCATCCGGCCGCCCCGATAGCTGCCGAGCGCCTGCATCAGCGCGTCATTGACCACCTTGGTCGGGCGACCAAACGCCTTTCCAAAATCAAAACCGATCCACCCTTTGCCCAGGTTATGCGGCTCTGCCAGCGGCCGGTCGTGGACGACGGGCCCGGGATAGCCAATGGAAACGAGGTTGTAAGACCAATCCTTGGTGAGGGCCTTGACCTCCTTCACCATCTCCCTGGCGGACAAACGCGGCCCGGAGGCAAACTCGCGCCTGGTGCGTCCCTTGTTGGTCATCACCTTCACATGCGACCCGCCGACGTCCACCGCCAGGATCGTCTTTTGCAATGCCCGCTTTGCCGCTGTCCGTTTCATGGGTTCCGCAATTCCCTTCCAAGCCTCAGCCGATGGTACCGATGAAACTCTCCGGAACCGAAACCGATCCCGTCTATTAGCTTCGCAGAACCTCATCAGGGAGTATGCGCATGGACAAGGATCGGATTACAGGCTCAGCGAGGGATTTCGCGGGCAAGGTCGAGGGCACAGCCGGCAACGTCGCGGGCGATGCCCGCAGTCAGCTCGAGGGTCGCGCCCGCGAGGCGGCAGGTGCAGCGCAAAACCTGTATGGCCAGGCGAAGGATGCCGCGCGCGACGCCAAGGACGCCGCCATCGGCTACGCCAAGGACTCTTACGAGAAAAGCGGCGACACGTTCCGCGACGGCTCGCAAGCGATCGCGAAAGGCGTGCAGGACAATCCGCTCGGTTCGTTGCTGATCGCGGGCGGCATCGGCTTTGCGCTGGCGCTGTTGATGACGCGGCAGCCGCGCCGCTCACCGTCGCGCTGGCGGTAGTGAGATGGCGTCGGCGGAATCGCCTGACGGAGACGAAAGCTCTGGAGATTTGATCATGAGCGATGAAAGCCCCCCGCTGGTCTATGAAGGGTTGGATCCCGTTCCCGAGTCGAAATCCGCCATTTCGGAAATTTCTGACGCGGTAAATGGCGCGGTCAATCGCCTCACGAGCGCGATCGAAGCCGGTCGAAAGCCCGGAATGCCGCTCAGCATCGTGAGCAACATCACGCGCGAAGCGCCGCTCGGTTCGCTGCTGATCGCGTTTCTGCTGGGAGTAGCCGTTGCGCGACGCGGGTCTGCGCGACGCGCTGCCCCTCACAGGGAATAGAGACGGCAACACCTGAAGATATCAGCAACACGCAAACGTGCTCTCGGCGCCTGCAACTTTACGTGGCGACCGGACTTGGTGTTCCAGACACAACATTCGTTGTTCAAGTTATAATGGGAGAGTTAAATGGGTTATCGGACATTGATTGCCTTTACCGCCGTGGTTGCGCTTGGTTGCGTGCCGGTGGCCTCCAGTGCGCTGGCGGCCGGCCATCCGGGCGGTCACGGTGGCGGCGGACGCGCAGCGGCAGGTCACGCGGGCGGACATGCCATGGGCGGCCACGCGATGAGCGGGCGCGCCCAAGTTGGCGGTGGCGGACGCAGAGTTGCCGGCGGCCGACGCGGTTACGGCGGAGGTTATGGCGGCGGCTACTATGGCGGTGGTTATGACTGCAACGGCTATGACTATGGCTACAATGGCTGCGGCTATGATCCGGGAGCGGCGATCGTCGGCGGCCTGATCGGCGGCGCCCTGAATGGCTTTGGTACCTACTGAGACATCTACCAAACAAAACGATTATCGCTCAAACACGAAGAAGCCGGGATCACATCCCGGCTTCTTGTTTGCGAACTGTCGTGCGTCCTCCGCGGCAGCCATTATCAAACCGGCATCGCCGCTCAGTAGGTCGATGGATCCGGCGAATCCGTCGGCTTCTCGAAGGCCCGCTTCATCGCCGGGCTCATCGGAATGTTCAGGTTGGCCCCCTTCGGGGGGATCGGTTGCGTGAACCACTTGGCATAGAGCGCCGCGCCTTCCGGGCTCTTGTAAAGGGCTGCCGTCGCGGCATCGGCAACGGCCTTGAACGCGACATCGTCCTTGCGCAGCATGACTCCATACGGCTCGGGCCTCGAAAACGCGTCCTCCGAGATCACGAACGCCTTTGGATCCTTGGCGTTGGCGATCAGGCCCGCGAGCACGATATCGTCCTGAACAAAGGCCACCGCCCTGCCGGTCTCGACCATCAGGAACGCTTCGCCCTGATCCTGGGCCGGAACGATGGTCATCCCCAGGTTCAATCGGCTGTTGAATTCCAGCGCCTGCTTGATGTTGGTCGAGCCTGCCGGAGCGACGATCGTCTTGCCCTTGAGGTCCGCGATCGATCCGATGTGCGACTCCACCTTCGAGACGAAACGGCTCGCGGTGAGAAAATGCGTGTTGGTGTACCAGACCTGCTGCTGACGTTCGGCGTTGTTGGTGGTGTTGCCGCATTCGAGGTCGATGGTGCCGTTGGCCATGAGCGGAATGCGTGACGGCGATGTCACGAGCTGATACCGCACTTCGAGTTTGTCGAGCTTCAGCTCGCGCTTCACCGCCTCGACGATCTTGCCGCAGATCTCCATGGCGAAGCCGACCGGCTGCCGGTTGTCGTCCAGGTAGGAGAAGGGGATCGATGCCTCGCGGTGCCCGATGGTGATGTATCCGAGCTCTTTCACCTTCGCGAGCGTGCCGGTGAGCTCTTCGGCGTAAGCCGCCGCGTGGGCCGAAACGAGCATCGCCGAGGCCAGCGCCACAAACAGGTCTTTCCGCACCGGGGTTCTCCGTCGTTCAACTATGCCATTGTGCGGCAATGCTTCGCCATATCGGATCATTTTTCAAGCCGTCATGATCCGCAAGAGCGGGAATTGCCTCACCCGTTGCCCAATCTTGAATTGTCGGAAGCGCTGGAATGCGGCAGTCTGCCTCCGGGATGGAAACCAACAATCGGAGAACCAATAACATGGATACATCGAGGCGGGACATGCTTCTCGCGTCCCTGCTCGCGACACTGCCTGCGATGGTCGTGAGCGAGGCCGGGGCAAGCCCGATCAACCCAGCACAAACCATCATCCAGCCGCCGGCAGATCGCCACTGGATTTCCAGCAAGGAGTATCCCGAGCGCAGCGTGGAAATGTGTCCGCTGGCAGGCTCAACCGGCGAGCCGGGGCTATATTTCACGCTGGTGCGCTGGTGGCCCGGCTACATGAGCGCGCCCCACACCTACGTCACGGACCGCTTGTGCGTGGTCGTATCCGGCACATGGTGGTGCAACAGTGGCGACGACTTTGACCCGGCATCCTGCGTGCCCGTCCCTGCCGGCAGCTTCGTTCGCCGCGTCGCCGGCACATCGCATTATGACGGGGTCATCCGCAACCATGCCGAGCCTGCGATCATCGCCATTTGCGGCATGGGACCGGTTGGCTACAAGCTAACGGATCCGTCAAAGCCGGGGTGGCGGGCGGTGTAGATAAACCAGTCACCTGAGCGCTCCAACGGCCGCGAAAGACGCGGGTTTGACGCTTGGGTGGCTTTAAGAAAAACCGGCGAGTTAAAAAAGCGCTACCAGGTACGGCTGAGCTTCGGCTGTCCAGGTAGCAGGTCATTGATGATGGCAAGCACTCGAACTGGCGCAAATTCAGCCCGCGTAGCATCATCTCCGAATGGCAGGCAGTCTTTTCACGGTCGAGTTCTTTAGCTGCCCGAGTTGCGCGTTGCCCTACGCCGCGACGAGGGAGCAGCATACCACCAAGCATTCCGGCAGTTTCAACTGCGAGGTTTGCGAGACGACAGTCCACGCGTGGTCCGGCAATCATGATTTCTTCGGCTGGAAAGTCGACAAGCCGGAAGCACCCGCGTTCGGGAAAAGGTGGGGCTGACCGGACACGGTCAGTTCCGGCCGGGACCGCCTGGCGCGAATGGCCAGCCTTCAGCCACGGCGCACGAACTCTTTCACCGCGTTCGCCTGCAACAACTTTCTGATGTCCTCGCTCGACCGGGCGGGACTGAACAGAAATCCCTGCATCTCATCGCAGTGAAGATGTCGAAGCATGCTTCGCTGCTCTTCAGTCTCGACGCCTTCGGCTGTCGTGACCATCTTGTGCTCGGACGCCATGGCCACGACGGCTCGTACAATGCCGGATGAGCCGCGCTGCTGGGTCAAACTGGCTACGAACGAGCGATCGATCTTGATCTTGTCAAACGGGAATCGCTGCAAGTAGCTGAGGGACGAATACCCCGTTCCGAAATCGTCAAGCGCGACGCGAACGCCGATCGCCCGCAACTCGTGCAAAATCTTCAGCGCCGCCTCGTCGTCCCCGATCAAGACGGCTTCGGTGATCTCCAGCTCAAGCCGGCGGGCGGACAATCCGGTTTCAGCAAGTGCGGAAACGACCCTCAGGGCGAGCAGACCGCTTTTGAGCTGGACCGGAGAAACGTTGACCGCCAGTTTGACATGGTCGGGCCAATCCGCCGCTTCCTTGCAAGCCTTCCGGAGAACGTATTCGCCGAGGTCATCGATCAGGCCGGATTGCTCTGCCACCGGAATGAAATCCGCCGGCGAGACAAAGCCGCGCTCCGCATGATTCCATCTGGCGAGGGCTTCGCAGCCGACGATCCTGTTGTGATGCAGGTCCACGATGGGCTGGTAGTAAACATCGATTTGCCCGGCTTCGATGGCCTTTCGCAGTTCGGTCTCCAGGAGCTGGCGCTCCCTGGCCTTTTTCTCCATGCCCGCTTCGAAGAACCGGTGGGTTCTGCGACCCGACGACTTGGCCTCGTACATCGCCAGATCCGCTTTTTGCAAAATCTGATCCGAGGAAGTTCCATCGGCAGGCGCCATCGCAATTCCGATACTGGAATCGACCGTAAGCTGATGTCCGGCACAATCATGGGGCTGGCGAATGGCTTCATGAATGCGATGGACGAGCGGCAACACATCCTCTTTGCTCGTTATCCCCGAGGCCAGAACGGAAAACTCGTCGCCTCCGAGCCTTGCCACGAAGTCGTTCGGACCCAGACATGTCTGAAGGTTCCGCGCCATCGATCTCAGCAATTCATCGCCGACGTGATGGCCGAGAGAATCGTTGACGGTTTTGAATTCGTCGATGTCCAGGAACAACACGGCAAGCTGGTTGCCGTCGCTGCATCGGTCTATCTCGTCTTCAAGCCGCTTGAGGAACAGAGCGCGGTTTGGCAGATCCGTCAGCGTGTCGTAATGAGCCAGCCTGATGGTCCGTTGTTCGGATCGACGCCGCTCCGTCACGTCTTCGATCGTCGACACCCAGCCGCCTTCGGAAAGAGGCTGATTGACGACCTGCATCCACCGCCCGTCGGGAATGCTTGCCTCATTCTGGCTGACTTCGCCGAGCCTGCAAGCTTCCTTGATGACCTTGCAATACGCATCGACGTCACCGCTGAACGTTCCGTTTTCCTTTCGGTGCTGGACGATATCTCGCAGGAGGCAGCCCGGTTTGATGATATCTGACGAGAGCCCGAACATCTCGAGATAGCGGCGATTGCAAATGACCAGCCGCTCGGACCGGTCGAAGAGAAGAAGCGCTTGCGTCATGTGATTGACGGCAACATCCAGTCTGCGGTGCTGCCTCTTCAGATGCCGGGTAACAAACCAGAGCATCAGGGAGATCACGCTTGCCATCGCGCACGCGGCCCACAGCAATGCGCGGGTCTGTTCCCGCCAGTCGGCCAGCGCGGTGGAAACCGGCTGCGAAGATACGACCGTCAACGGATAAAAGGATAACCGTCCTGCCGCGGCCAGACGCTCCTGTCCGTCGACCGGACTCAACAGATGCGTCGTGATGTATTGCCCCGAGGGCCCTGTGCGCTCGAACAAGGTCGAGCTCGAGTAATTCTGGCCGATAGCCGCTTCGATGTGCGGATATCGGGCGATCATGGTGCCATCTTCCTGGAGAAGATTGATGGCCCCGTCTTTCAGCACCACCGAGGAAAAGAAGCTCTCGAATACGTCCGGTGTAAGGCTTCGGGTAATTATCCCAAGGAACTCGCCCGCAGGACCCGATATCTTGCGTGCAAATACCACGGTTCGCCCCCGCGAAACACGGCTCTGCACCAGTTCGACCAGGACCAGTTTGTCCGTCGATCCGTTCTTCAGTTGCTGAAAGTAATGCCGGTCTGCAAGATTGACCGGCGGCACCGGCCACTTCTCCGAAGAGTTGACGTAGTTCCCGTCTGCATCGAAGATATTGACGCCGGCAAAATCGGACGCCTCGCTTACCTTCGCCTTCAGATGGTGGTGATACTCCTCCGTAGCGAGAAGCTTCCTCAATTGTTCAGGCGAATGAATCAGGCGCTGGATTTCGATGGCGACATATTTTTCAATGGACGCGAAGTCCTCGATCTGGCGATCGAAATGACGGGTCAGCAGTTGAACTGTATTTTCCAGCTGTCGCTCCGTAGCCGTCAGGGCCCGGTCACGAAAATTGATGATCATGAGGCTCACGCCCAGCGCGATAGCGGCGATTAGCATCGCACCGGAAGAAACGACCCAGAACACCGGCCCTGCGTCAGTCAGGAATCCGGTCCGTTTGGCGTGCGTGAAATAGGCCAGAGCCGCGCCTTCGTCGGCATAGTGCGGCTGTGATTGCCCTTTGGTCATCTGCTCCCCCTCGGAAGGGGAATACAGACTGGATGTTGAATCGCAGTTATGAATTTTGGTTAGGGTTTTATTAATTTATTGTTTCTGTGTGCACGCCCCGACTGTTAGCTTTCGCGTGAAAGAAATCGTCCTGCGAACGGGGTCGGCTGAACGCGAATGAAAAATTCCTTCTCCCTGGGCCATCTGAGGTTATGAGAAAGTTCCCCCTGCCGAGGCTGGCGGCTTCCGCGCCGCGCTTGTCTTCTATCCCGGCTGCGGGCGCCAGGCGCTGATCGAGAACACGGTCACGACTTCCTTGGACCTGTCGATGTTTCTCGGGGCCGACGACGAGGAGGTCTCGCCAGAAATCTGCCAGCATGTCGCGCAACGCTCGATCGACGCGGGCACACACGTCAACTTGACGCTCTATCCCGGCGCGACACATGATTTCGACGACCCCGGCGAGAAGCGACAGAGGATGCCCGGCAATCAGGCCGCCAAGGCAGACGCCATGGCGCGGGCGGCCGTGATTGACGGTTTCAATCCGCCTTGACGCCCGTTCCTCACGCCACCCGGCGCGGCACGATCGCAATCGGATTGAAGGTGTAGACGGCCTCGCCGTCCTGGTTGAATGCGATCCATTTGACCCGCGCAATGCCCTGCGGTTTGGTCTTCGACGGGATCAGTTCGACCACCTCGCCTTCGAGATGAAGCGTGTCGCCCGGCCGCACCGGCTTCATCCAGCGCAGTTCATCCACGCCCGCGCCGAACAAGGGATGTGGCCCGAACGGCTTTGCCGAAATCGCGAGCCGCATCGAAATCGCCGCCGTATGCCAGCCGGAGGCGGCCAGTCCGCCGAGGATCGTATCCTTGGCCGCCTCGTGATCGAGGTGAAACGGCTGTGGATCGAATTCGCCGGCAAAGCGCAGGATGTCCTCCTTGGAGACAGTGATCCTGTCGCTCGTAAAGCGCATCCCGATCTTCAGGTCGTCGAACCATTCAACCATGATCTATTTTCTCCAGCGGCGCGCGTAGCATCTGCCCTCGGACCGAAAGATAGAGTATAATGGCGGGAATACCCCGCTGCAGAGAGGAGTCTATCATGCAAGGGGGTCGCGTGCCCCGGACAATTCTGGAGGGCCGTATGACAAGATCGGCGATCCGACTTTCGACATTGATCGTTTGTGCGATGACGCTGGGGGCCACTGCGGCCGCAGCGACGTCCGAGACAAGCCACGGCAAACACGTCAAGCACGCGATGCATCTTCGACATCTCAGGCATGCCGGTGATTTCGGCGTCCGCCGAACCGCCGATCGAACATGGCCAGGCGCGAGTGCGCCTGCTCGGTCCGGCGAAGTTTGCCCCGGCATCGGCAGAAGCTTCGAGTGCAAGATATGGCCACCTCCGATCTATGACGATCCTGATCGGAAGGCTTCAGGCTCGGACGGCGGCTAGAGAGACCGACCGGGCATCGTCGGGCCAGTTGACCATCGCGATCCCCTCGTGTCCCGGACGCGTTGCAGCGTGAAACGGTGCGACGCAGAGCCTGGACCGAGCGCCGTCATGGACCCCGGATCCGCAGCGCAGCACTTTGTACTGCGCAGCATCCGGGGCACGGGAACCCTCACCCCAGGTTCAATTCCTTGAAGAAGTCGTTGCCCTTGTCGTCGATGATGATGAAGGCGGGGAAATCCACCACCTCGATGCGCCAAATCGCTTCCATGCCCAATTCAGGATATTCGACAACCTCGACCTTCTTGATGCAGTGCTCGGCGAGATTGGCCGCAGCACCTCCGATCGAGCCGAGATAGAAGCCGCCGTGCTTCTTGCAGGCCTCGCGCACCGCGACCGCGCGATTGCCCTTGGCGACCATCACCATCGAGCCGCCGGCCGCCTGGAACTGATCGACAAATGAATCCATGCGTCCCGCGGTGGTCGGGCCGAACGCGCCGGACGCGTAACCTTCCGGCGTCTTGGCGGGACCGGCGTAATAGACCGGATGGTTCTTGAAATAATCCGGCAGCGGCTCGCCCTTTTCCAGCCGTTCGCGCAACTTCGCATGCGCCGAATCCCGCGCCACGATCATGATGCCGGTCAGCGACAGCCGCGTCTTGGTCGGATGCTTCGACAGCGCTGCGAGAATGTCCTTCATCGGCTGGTTGAGGTCGATCTTTATGACCTCGCCGCCAAGCGCCTGCTCCACCTGCGGCAGGTATTGCGCCGGATTGTGCTCGAGTTCCTCGAGATAGACGCCGTCCTTGGTGATCTTGCCGAGCACCTGGCGGTCCGCCGAGCACGACACGCCAAGCCCGATCGGGAGCGACGCGCCATGGCGCGGCAGCCGGATGACGCGGACGTCGTGGCAGAAATACTTGCCGCCGAACTGCGCACCGACGCCGAGGCTTTGCGTCATCTTCAATATCTCTTGCTCCATCTCGAGATCGCGGAAAGCATTGCCATCCGCCGACCCGCGAGTGGGGAGCGCATCGAGATAGCGCGCCGACGCAAGCTTCACCGTCTTCATGCAGAGCTCGGCCGAGGTGCCTCCGATCACAATGGCAAGGTGATAGGGCGGGCACGCCGCGGTGCCGAGCGTGAGCACCTTCTCTTTCAGGAAGGCCAGCAGGCGGTCTTTCGTCAGCACCGAGGGCGTGGCCTGGAACAGAAAACTCTTGTTGGCGCTGCCGCCGCCCTTGGCCATGAACATGAATTTGTAGGCGTCGTCGCCCTCGGCATAGATCTCGCACTGCGCCGGCATGTTGTTGGCGGTGTTCTTTTCCTCATACATCGACAGCGGCGCCACCTGCGAGTAGCGCAAGTTTCGACGCAGATACGCATCACGCGCGCCTTCGGACAGCGCGGCCTCGTCCTCGCCGTCGGTGATGACGTTGCAGCCCTTCTTGCCCATGATGATCGCGGTACCGGTGTCCTGGCACATCGGCAATACGCCGCCGGCGGCGATATTGGCGTTCTTCAGGAAATCCAGTGCGACGAACTTGTCGTTGGAGCTGGCTTCCTTGTCGTCGAGGATCGAGCGCAACTGCTTCAGATGCCCCGGCCGCAAATAATGATTGATCTCGCCGAACGCGGCTTCCGACAGCGCCCGCAGCGCCTCGCGGGACACGACCAGCATGTCCTTGCCGAGCACTTTCTCGACCCGAACGCCTTCAACCGTGATTTTCTTGTAGGGCGTGGTGTCCGCGCCTAATGGAAACAGTGGCGTGTGCTTATAGGGCGGAACGGGTTTTTGGTCGGGGAATGCGGAGGGGGCGTTCATGGGAGGACTCGTCGGTTAGATTAATTATCGCGGAGAGAACAGCAGAAGGCTGAGAAAAGCCAGCCGTTCCGGTCCGCTTGCTCTGTCAAGGCGACCTAATGCTGCCCTGGCGGTGCTAATCGCCAAGGCGGCATCCGATTTGTTCATGCGGATCATCACATCATAGTCGGCAGCATGTCGTTTTTCTTGAAGTTCGGCAACGGCCGTAGCGAATGCATTGATGTTAGCGCCAAATCCAGTGCTCGGAACGTATGGCCCAAATTTATTTGATGGGATCGGCCTTTTGGCTTCCTTGCATAAGTCGCGAAGCCAAGCATGACTCACGCTGCGATATACCAAGCCGTAGCGGCTTGTATCGCGATTTGTTGTACCAATAAACTGATCCGCCGCGGCAGTGATAGTCGCGTGAAACGTGGCATAATAAGCTGCAGAAATAGCCCGCCGAATATCCACTTGGCGTGGCGGCCCAGCCGCGATTGTAATGAGCCTCTCGGCCTGCTCAAACGGATGATCAGGATTAAGAATCGCCACTCGCGTCGAGCTCTTCCTTGGTGGCGTATTCGATGATTGCCAGCCGTTCTTCACCAGCGCGCCGCAACTGGTCTGTTATACCCACAAGCGTATCAAGCGCTGCCTCTCCGCTGATGATGGATTCAGCGCCCGACTTGATAACAATCGTAATCCGAAGAGCGTCATGCCCGAGCGAGTCAATCGTCGGACTGCTCGAAACAGAGGTGACATTGGTGCTGGTCAGGTTGGCGCTGGCCACCTTTTGCGCAATCTCCTCAATTTTTTGTTCGTCGAGCATGACGGTGACGTTCCAATCCATGCGCCTCGGCGCTTCTGCATTGTAGGATAATTAGCATGTCGAACAAGGCAAATCACCCCTTTCTCGGCATCATCCCGTACTCACCAGGAAAGCACCCTTGCGCTCCCCGCCTGCTTGAGGCTTTTATGCCGGGAGCTTGAGGGGCTGCCACAATGACACTTTTGTTTTCTCGCCGACCGATCCTGCTTGCCGTTGTACTGGGGGTATACGCCGCCCTCGCTGCCTGTCCCGCGCACGCCGACCGCTGCACGGACATCGCCAACCAGCTGAAGGAACAGATCGACGGCCTGAAGGTCGGCATCACGGCGGCCAACATCGTCTATCTGTCGCACCCGATGGCAAAGGAAATGTCGCTCGGCTGCGCCAACCGCAAATATTCCAACGAGCTCTACGTCAAGGGAGACAGCCGCAAGCCGAAGCCGGAATTCATCGCCTTCGTTGCCGGCGCCGCCGCGATCGTCTTTACCCTGCCCAAGGACGAGTTGCTCAAGGGCGTTTCGAGTTGCATGTCGCGGATGGGGATTTTCCGCGGCGACGACGTCTCGATCCGTTACCGCCGCCTCGACATGAACTGCATGCGGACCAAGGCTGACGCCGCGATCGCGATTTCGCGCGGCATCGACCAATAGGTATTCGCAATTTTCGCCAGATTTGAACGAATTTACCGGGCGTCCCGGTCACCATCCCGCGAGGGACAGCGGGATCGATTGGATTTTATCGATTGGATTTAGGCAGGCTTCGCTGGCGCTCCGCTAAAGGTCGGGTTTGCATCAGGGATTACGACCCATGAGCGTTTCAAGCACCTCTTCCTCGCCGGCGCCGCTGCCGTTCAACTACCTCGACACCAACAACAACGCGCAAGTAGCGCCTGCGGCCACCGCCGACTCGAGCAACGACAGCACCGACGCCGCAGCAACCCAGCCGCCGGCGCCGCCCCCGCTCCCGCCCGGACAGGGAACGCGGGTCAATCAGCTCGTCTGAGCAAGAGTTCCCCGCCGCTAATTTGCCCGAAAGACCGCGCGATCATCAAGTGTCCCCGTTAAGGAGGGCACCGGATGATCGGAAAATGGCTGTTCCAGACGCTCGCCTGGATCGCTGCATTGGCGGTGCTGCTGTTCGTGCCGGCCGGCACGCTGCACTGGCCGGCGGCGTGGGTCTTCCTCGGCTTTATGACGGCGATCGGCCTCGGCTTTGGACTGTGGCTTTCCAAAAAGAACCCGGCGCTGCTTGCCGAGCGCATGCGCGCGCCGATTCAGCCTGACCAGCCTGCCGCCGACAAGAAGCTCATCCTCGTATTGGGACTTGCAATCCTGATCTGGTTCATCACGGTCGGCCTCGACAAGCGCTTTCATTGGTCCGACATGTCGATCGCCTGGCAGACGCTGGGACTGGTGCTGTTGGTTTTATCGTCGGCTTTCATCGCGTGGGTGTTCAACGAAAACTCGTTTGCGTCGGCGATGGTGAGACTTCAGTCCGAACGCGGTCACCGCGTGATCTCGACCGGGCCCTACGCCTTTGTCCGGCATCCGATGTATAGCGGCGTGGTATTGTTCCTGGTCGGGATACCGCTGCTTCTGGGATCGTGGTGGGGTACAGCAATGTCGCCGATCTTCGTTATTCTGTTTGGCATCCGCACCCGGATCGAGGAGAAGACCTTGACGGCCGGGCTGCCCGATTATTCTGACTACGCGGCGCGGGTGCGCTATCGTCTCGTGCCCGGAATGTGGTGAGAACGATGTCTGACAGCAAAACCTTGACCGGCGGCTGCCATTGCGGCCTGGTTCGCTTCGAATGCACCACCGATCTCGCGATGGTGACGGCGTGTAACTGCTCGATCTGCACCAAGCGAGGCTTGCATTTCACCTTTCTTGCACCGGCAAGTTTTCAGTTGCGCGCAGGCGAAGACAATCTCAAGGAATATCTCTTTAACAAGCACGCGATCCGCCATCAGTCCTGCAGCGATTGCGGCGTCGAGGTATTTGCGCGCGGCGAAAAGCCCGACGGCACGGCGGTGATCGCGCTCAATGTCAGCTGCATCGACGGCATTGAGCTTGCCAAACTGAAGCTGACGCCGATCGACGGACGGAACCGATGAATATCCTACCGTTCGTAAACTGTGAATTCTTTAGCGATGGCAAAGAGACGCAGTCTTGAGTTGCATCCTGGCGGAAACCAAGCTACAGGGTCCGCTCTTAATTACATTGTTGGAGGCGACCATGGCTACGATTGCGCGCTTCCCGGGTTCAATGCGCGATATTTAGCGCGCCCCCGGGATCACATTCCCGGGCGACATCCCAAAATCCCGTCTCAAGCGAAATTTGCCCGCTGGCCTCCTAGTCCGCGGTTGCGGAATATTGTCATGACTTCCAATCTTATGCTTGCCCCTCGTCAGGGCGCCGGGCGTTACGACCTGCTGGAGCGACGGCTGCGGCGATATCATCCTCGCTTCCAGGGATCGGTACGCTCGCTGGCAAAGCGTCACTCCCGCATTGCCGACCTCGCCTCGAGCTTCCCCGCGCTGCTCTTTGCGCTGGCCGTGCCACGGCCAGGGATCGATCCGGCGCCGGCGCTTGCACGCGTGATCGATGGCCTCGCTTTGGCGGACGTCGCGGCGGTCGCTGACGTCCCGTTGTGGTTGCGAAAGCTGCCGCCGGAGGCACTCGTGCGTCCGATCGCGCGGCTGCCCGACGGCGACCTCTTTCGTCGACAGATCGCAAACCATCTCCCGCGGTCTCCAAAGCTGGCCCCAACCTGGCTACAGCTCGTGTCGGACGTCGCCGAACTCGCGCATGAATCGGCTGCAGTGTGGATCGCACGTGAGCTTGTCCGCGAGCCGCGGCGCGTGAACCCGGCTCGATTGCGGCTCATCTGTCTTTGGGCATGGTTTTCACGCGAACGGGACACATTCGGACACGGGTTGATCGAGAGGCCATGGACCCCGGACATGCGTATTGGTTCGGCTCTTGTCGCCGCAAACGACTGGCGAGCCAACGTCGCGTTGCATGTGAACCTCGGTGCGCAGCCGATCGCCGATATGTGGCTCCAAGCGGGCCACGTCGCTGGTTACGATTTTTTACCTTTGAACTCGATCCTCACAATCACCGAAGAGGCGGACGCCATGGAAAATTGCCTTCGCACGTACGGCGATAACCTGAGATACAATCGCTCGCGGCTTTGGAGCGTCCGCCGCGACGGGGAGCGCGTCGCTACGCTGGGGGTCGCCACCCGCTATCTCGACCCGCTGCCGAACATCGTCGAACTCAAGGGCGCAAGAAACGCACTGGTGCCGCGCGAGCTGTGGTGGGCCGCGCGCCAGTGGCTGCACATGCATGACCTCTCGCAGATCGACATGAGACGGCGTGGCCCGCGAACCGCGCCGCTCGACCGCGCCAGCTGGCTATCCTTGTGGCGGCCGTACTGGCTCGCCAAACGCCACATCCCTGAATGGCTGCCAATCGCGCCATCGCGCGACGCGCTTGCAATGCTGTAAGCCGGCAGCTTAGATGCTGCGCCTGGCGAGTGGTTCAAACATCCAGCTCCTTGTAATGCCGGAAGATGCCGTCCTCATTGAACGGTATACGGCGCTCACTTGAGAGATAGGCCTTGATATTGGGGCGAGCGGCGATGCGGTCGTGCAGCTTGCAAACTGAGGGGATTTTGCGCTCGAAAGCCTTCATGCGCTTCGGAAAAGCGTAGCGCAGCCCCTCGACAAGCTGGAACAACGACAGATCGACATAAGTAAGTTTGCGGCCGGTGACGTAATGCCCTGCACTGCCGTCCAATAGCTGCTCGAAATAGCCCAGATATTTAGGCACCCGCTCGTTCCAGAATTCCTGCGTACGCTTTTTCGCCTCGCTCTTTTGATCCTCGTAATAAAGCGAGGGGCCGAGCGGATGGTGGGTGTCATGCACTTCCAGCACGAAGTCCGTGACGGTCAGCTGAAGCTGATGCACCCACAGCCGGCCGGCCTCGGTTTTCGGCGCAAGGGAATGCCGCGCGCCGAGATAGAACAGGATGTTGGCGGTTTGCCCGATCACGAGTTTGCCGGCTTTCAGGAAGGGCGGCGCGAAAGGCGGCGTGCCGCTGCCCGTTTCCATCATCCGCATCATGGCAGGCACGCCGCGCTCGCGTGCGACATCCACATAGCCGGCTCCGGCCTCTTCCAGCGCGAGACGGACATATTCGCCGCGGCCCTGAATCGAGGGCCAGTAATAGAGCTCGTATCGCATCGGGAGCCTTTCTTTGCCTAACGGAGGGTTAAAGCGACGCGCGACAACGGGGATCGTTCACAACAACGCCCATCTTTTGCTGGTGTTTCTTACAAAATTTCAACGCTATTTCACAAAGCGCGCCGGATTCAGGGTGCTTCAGCGGGCAAACCCTTCGCCGGTTAACCCGCCGGCCGTAGGTTGGTGTCGAGGAGAACGCCATGCTCCACTCGGCCGCTTATACATTCGCCTATCAACAAATGCTGGTCCTGATATCAGGCGCCGTATGCCTGTTCGGCACCTGGGTCGGCATGCGCCATTTCGCGCGCGCCCGCGCCACCGAAGGCACCACCCGCCATGGCTGGCTGTTCATGGCCTCGGTCGGCACCGGCGCCGCCTTGTGGGCGTCGACCTTCATCTCGATCCTGGCGCTCGATCCGTTACTGGACAGCGGCTTCGAACCGCTGGCGACCGGCGCGGTGCTGATCATCGCCGTCGTCGCCTGCCTCATCGGCTTCGAAATCGGCAGCCGGCACTTTACGCTGGCGCCGGAAGTCGGCGGCCTCGCCATGGGCGCCGGCATCTTCGCCATGCACTTCATCGCGCTCAGGGGATGGCACATCCAGGGCAGTTTCGAACGGAATGCCTATGGCATGTCCCTGACCCTGCTGCTTGGCCTCGGCTTGAGCGCGCTCGCCGTCAGCCGCGCCAACCGTCCGGTGACGCGCTGGTGCCGCCATGGTGCC
>Ga0208193_1000567_pt1 | contig 19185 bp, 14 predicted proteins | sample June2015DPH_17_2_FD_184716 | JGI IMG/M metagenome (GOLD analysis project Ga0208193, IMG submission 184716) | Peatland microbial communities from SPRUCE experiment site at the Marcell Experimental Forest, Minnesota, USA - June2015DPH_17_10... | ecosystem: Environmental > Terrestrial > Soil >... | reverse complement strand
GGCCGTCGCCGAGGTCCCTGAACGGGTGACCTGGACAAGCAAAGACGGCAGGCAGATCGCCGGTCTTCTCTTCACTCCGCGCGGTTCGAAGCCGGGAGTGAAGCTACCCGCTGTGGTTTGGGTCCATGGCGGCCCTGAAGGACAAGATGACTTTCGCGCAGATGTGTGGGCGCAATATCTTGCTGAGGCAGGGTATGTCGTGCTCGAGCCGAACTATCGCGGCAGCAGCGGGTATGGAGAAGCCTTCCGGAACCTCAACGTCGAAGATCCGAATGGCGGCGAGGTGGACGATGTAGCCCTGGGCGCCGAGTATCTGGTGTCGCGCGGGCTGGCAGATCCAGCCCGGCTGGCAATCGGTGGGGGCAGCCATGGAGGAACGATGACCGCCTACATGGTTGTCCACTATCCGGACCTGTTCGCAGCAGCCATCGAGCTCTATGGGGTTGTCGATCGACAGCTCTTCGTCGAACGAACCAATCCGCCCTCTTCGGTTCGCTGGATGATGAAGATGGGCGGCCCGCCAAGCGAAAAGCCTGAGGTTTATCGCAAAGCAAACGTATTGCTGCAGGTCGACAAGGTCAAGACGCCACTGCTGGTGATGCATGGAGAAGACGATCCCCAGGTACCTCCCGCAAACTCAGCTCTGTTCGTCAAGGCACTCAGAGAGCATCACAAGACTGTCTTTTACTTCACCTATCCAGGCGAACTGCATGGCTTTTCTCAGCCAGCACATCGTCTGGATGCCTGGCAGAAGCAGCTTGCCTTCCTCGAGCAATACATCAATCCGAAGTATGGGACGACAACGACTTCGACCGAAAAAGTGGTTTTTCCTGGTTCGGACAAGCAGGCTAATTCTCACAATGAAGAGAAGTAGTCGATCTGACCGGCTGACCGGGCCGAAGGCCTGCCTCCCGGGTATGAGCCGAAGAGGCGAGTGCTCTGCCTTTGCCCCGACCTCCGGCCGCGCGAGTGTTCACAGCATCCCAACAAGATCCTGATTTCTGAGGTATCGGCTCCGCCATTCAATGCCCATGACAAATATCGCTTACTTTGAATGCTCCCGCTGCAGCTCAACCTTTCAACCCCTATCCATACCCACGGTATGCGAAAGATGTGCCGGCACGCTCTATGTCCGATATGAACTCGCGAAGCTGAAGGGCCTCGATGCACGTGATTCCATCGAAAAAAACAACGATCATCATCGCTGGCGAGGAATGTGGCGTTATCGCGATGTGCTGCCCAGTGTGGAACCGGTGACGCTCGGCGAAGGCTGGACACCGATGTTGCCGAGTCGACGCTATCGAAACGTCTTTCTGAAGGAGGAAGGAGCCAACCCCACCGGAACGTTCAAGGCGCGCGGACTTTCGATGGCGATCAGCATGCTTGGCTTCTACGGAGTGAAGAAGGTCGCCGTTCCTTCGGCCGGCAATGCCGGGGGAGCGGTTGCGGCTTACTCGGCAGCCGCGGGAATCGAAGCGCACATCTTCATGCCCAAGGATGTGCCGCTCGCCAATCAGGTGGAGTCGATAGCCTACGGCGCAAATATGACGCTCGTCGATGGCTTGATCTCAGACTGTGCGCGCATTGTGGGTGAAAGAAAGAAGGACGAAGGCTGGTTCGACCTCTCGACCTTAAAGGAACCTTTCCGCGTCGAAGGAAAAAAGACCATGGGCTACGAACTGGTCGAGCAACTCGGATGGGAGTACCCGGATGCCGTCTTCTATCCAACCGGCGGCGGTGTTGGTCTCATTGGCATGTGGAAGGCGTTTGAAGAGATGGAAGAACTTGGATGGGTGAAAGGCAAGCGGCCGAAGATGATCGCGGTGCAGGCAGCCGGATGCGCCCCCGTCGCCAAGGCGTATGACGAGGGTGCGTCCACGAGCGAGATGTTCCCGAATGCAGCAACTTTCGCTTCCGGTCTTCGTGTGCCCAAGCCCTATGGCGACTACATCATTCTCGATGTTGTGAGGAAATCCGAGGGGACGGTGGTGGCCTTCAGTGACCAACAACTCCTCGCATCGTTGCGTGACTGGGCGTCCAATGAAGGCATTCTACTTTCCCCGGAAGGGGCGGCGTCGACAGCGGCATACGATCATCTGATTGAGACCGGGTTTCTTAAGCGATCTGACCGGGTTGTCTTGTTTAACACCGGTTCAGGAAACAAGTACACCGACGTTTTAGCCCAATCCTTTGGTTTGCCTGAGGGCATTCGACTGAAGGATGACAAAACCCGAACTGATGAAGCCAAGTCGCCGGTAGCACTATGCTCGACCTAATTGGACACGGATCCATCGGCCAAGCGATAGTGCGTCGGGTAAGCGCAGGCAAGCAGGTTTTGTTCGCTGATCTCGAGGACGTTTATGTCGAGGGCGATCACCGCCCGAATGGATTGAGTTCGACCGGGAAGCCCTGGCGTTCCCGGATCGGCTCATCGAAGGTGGCTCCTCCGCCGCAAAGAAAGGACAGCAGAGGCTGTGCCAAATCCGACCGCTGGAGAGTCCCTCTTCGACGAAGGCGGCGCGAAGGATTCGCGGGCATCTGCTTGCATGCCGCGCTTGGAGGGGGCCTGGAGACGGGCTTTCAGATAAGCTTCGAGATTGGCCACGATCACCGACGCTCGTCGTCGGTCGCCCCTTTGGTCCTTCCATGGCCGGCTCTTTGAGTCCCCCTCACTCCGTCGCTCGATTCCCCTCCCTTACAGTCTTCAGGTTGCTGAAGGCTCCTTGCTTCAAGGAAAAGATGAAAGCCCCCAATTGACCTTCGACCAGCGACTTGCCAACCGGCAAGAAGCTCAATTGTTGGCTCGCTCGAAGGGCGGGATGCGCCCGGATCGCCAGCCCAAGTGAACCTAAAAACGGCACTTGAAATGGGGTCAGGATGGCCAACTGCTTCAAACCAAAAACGGTTGCAAACATTGACGATTTCACCATTTTGGTCAGATGCGGAGCAGTTCAAAGTGCCATCGAAACAGCCTCTTGCCGCTCCCCTACACTTTCAACTGCCGTTTTTAGGGTGAACGGCGCAGTAGGCCGTCACGAGCGGCAACAGACCGGAGCGACCGCAAGGATGCCAATCCCGCTTCGCAGTAGGAATCTCCTCCGTAGAACGGGGAGGAGGATATCAATCTTCATACTTTACTGAGCAGCCGTATGGGCGGGTGAAGGCTGTGGTGACCGGCTTGCCCGCCATGGACGCGCTCAGAGCGTCGGTGACGTAGTTGTCAGCACCTTTGACGTCTTCGGGATCGGGGGTGGGACGGTTGTCGATGGCGCCGTCGTAAATCACCTTGCCGGCGGGGTCAATAACGATCATCTGCGGGGTGGTTTTGGCGTTGTAGAGGCGGCCAATTCTGCCGTCCGAATCCAGTAGGACCGCGGTGGGAGCGGCGTGCATCTGGGACAGATATTCATTTTCCTGGAACGGCGTTACGTAGCCCTGACTGCCGGGAGCCGAGGAGATGACAGTGAACTAGACGACGCCTTTGGCGGTCCACTCTTTCTGCAAGGCTTGCATGTTCCCGGATACATAGTGTTTTCGGGTGTAAGGGCAGCCCTGGTTGTGCCATTCCAGGACTACATATTTTCCACGAAATTGAACAAGAGACTGGCTTTGGCCGCGCGAGTCATGGACAGTGAAGGCAGGCGCCTGGTCTCCGACTCGGGCTTGCGCGAGGGCGCGGGTGGCGAAGCCGGAGATCAAAAGGCTGAGGATCGCGAAAGCGAATCCGAGAACGAGTTCGTGGGCGACGAAGCGTGCGAGAGAAAATCTGCGAGACGTCATGAAAATCAACCTCCTCACAAAGGGAATCCTGGATGGTCGATCATGAAGGTGAATGGCCGGAGGGAACCTACGGCCGAAGCCCCGATACTGCTGTTGCCTTCCGTTGAAAGCGGCTTACTTCTGATTGGACGTCAAGGCGACCGTTAGGTTGCGGTGAGCAGCAACTTGTTGAGGGCGTCAAGGAGGATACCGGGGGTGAGCGCCTCGGGCAACAACGTTGGGGGTAGTGCTAATAAAAGGTGCGGATCTTATTGCCTTGCTGTGCGTCGGGAAGTAACGTCTTCAAAGCCAAAATAATCCCATAGCTGAGCAGTGCAATCACCAGAACTAAGGCCAAACCGCGAAGTTTCCACCAAAGATTCACTCTCTTCATTCCTGCAGTCAGGAGAGCACATTCTCATGGTCACATGTGAATTTCGAGCCAATGACAGCCCAACCGTGCACGATCTGATTACTGGCTCTTCCCGCTCGTCCGACTGGCCCGGGCTGGGGCTTTGGAACCATCGACGCTGTACGACGGGAGCCGAATAATGAAAAGTGTCTCGGGCTCAACTCCATTGGTCTGCTAAGACAAGTGCTTAGCCGAATGAAGGGATCATGGCGTCGGTGTGAAAATTGCCCCCCGCTTCATGGCATACGCCTGCTGCGGCTTTTTGCCGACCACGGTGATCCCTCGCGAAAATGTCTCAAGCAGGGGACGGGCACGGTCCACTGCTTGATCGGCGCCAGCCGCAATGATCCATAGCCGACCCCCCTCGGCATCGCTTACCCGACCAAACACTTGCGCCCCCACAAAATCGACGCCCCGGTTCGCGTGCTCCATCGTGAGCCGCTCGCCGAGGGCCATGCTGATGGTGCCGCACAAGATGTGAAGTACGCCCGGTGAGAACACATCAATTAGCCTGTGGACTCCAAAAAACACCTCATCGTAAGCGGTATCGTCCAGGAGCATGGTGATTACAGCGTCGGAGCCAAGTTCGGCCTCAGCCGGGGTCGCCGCCGCGATGGCGCCTTCGCGAATGAGCGGCTTGGTACGCTCTTCGCTCCGGTTCCACACCGACAATTCGTGTCCGGCAGCGAGCAACCGCAGTGCCATCGGTGTCCCCATGTTCCCTAGTCCCAGAAATCCGATCCTCATGGCAGTTCCTCTAATCGGGGTCGCTATTCACTTTCCGGCGAGCGGCACGAGTTTTAATCATAGGCTCTGCGATGAGCGACGATCCCCGCAGCGCCGTTTTCCACCCAAGACGCGGTGAAATCTTCTCGGTCTCCGGACATTACCGGAGAAAGAGGTTGCGTCAGGATTGACATACCAGGCACAACCTCGATACCAGACCCTGGGCAATACCACAAGCTGATTCTCTCCGTAGCGTCATTCGAGCCGGAGGGCGGTCATCGGATCCACTCGCGTAGCTCTCTTTGCAGGCACCCAGACCGCGATCAGGAAAATAACAGCTACAAGGTTCGACCGCGGAGGAGGAGCCCTGATCGCCGGAGCAAGGCCATGATTCCGGCGAGAATAGAAATTCCCGGCGTGAAGAGCAGGATGTTGAGGTCGAGCGTAATGCCCGAGCCATCTTCGCCGATCCGTGGAAAATCGGCCGGATTGAGGCTCATCAGAATCGCTCCATCTCTTCCAGACCGGAGATCAAGTCAGAGCCGTGATTCCAAAAGGAAACAAGCAAGCGACAAATCTGGCACGTGCGGCGGTGAGGGATTCTGGGGCTTTCAACCTCAAAGCCTCTATGGCAACCGTCGAGGGCATCAACCACAAACATTGCCATCCTAACCAGATGGGTGATGGCTCCGCCTATCACCTCGTCCCCCATGTCCACCACTGAATCGGAAAGCAACGCACTTGCTCCCCGGCCTGAACGCCGGGGGCTCCGCGCATGAACAAGACGATGGTGAATGGCCGGAGGGAACCTGCGGCCCAGGCCTGCATACTTCAGCAGTCTTCCGTTGACAGCCGCCTACTTGAGGTTCGAAGTCAAGGCAACTATCGGGGTTGCGGTGTGCGGCAGCTTATTGAGGGCGTCAAGGACGATGCCCGGGGTGAGCGCCTCGGGCAACAGCGTCGGGGTCTTCGCTCCGGGAACATAGAGCGCATACGCGGGAACACCGCTGCGGCCCAGAGCAGCCAGGGTTTGGGTGATGGCGTCGTCTCCGCGGGTCCAGTCGGCTTTGAGCAGGGCGACGTTGCCTTCTTGAAAGGCCTTCTGGACAGAGGGCTGGTTGAGAGCGACACGCTCGTTGACCTGGCAGCTCAGGCACCAGCTGGCGGTGAAGTCGACCATGACTGGACGGCCCTGCGCCTGGTAGCGGGCGACAGCTTCGGCGGACCAGGGCTGCCAGACGCCGGAAGCCTGGGTGGTGGTTGCCTCTTCCGAGGCGCGGGCCAGTCTGCCGGGGGCAAGGACGCTGACGGCGACCGCGGCGAGGACGATGAAGCTGGCCACGAGCGATGCCCAACGCCGGGCAGGCCAGCGGCCGAGGAACCAGCCGGCAATGGCGAGGAGAAGGAAGCTGGGCAAGAGGGCAAGGAGTGTATCTGCACCGTAGGCACGGGCAAGCACCCAGGCGAGCCAGATGGCGGTAGCGAAGATGGGAATGGCGACGGCCTGCTTGAGGACCTCCATCCAGACGCCGGGACGGGGGAGCAGACGGGTCCAGGCGGGCTGGAATGTGAGCGCCACATACGGCAGGGCCAGGCCCAGAGCGAGCGCCGTAAAGACGGCGAAGGTGACCACGGCGCTTTGCTGGAGAGCGTAGCCCAGAGCTGCTCCCATGAAGGGAGCCGTGCAGGGCGTGGCGACCACGACGGCGAGAACGCCGGTAAAAAAGCTGCCGGAGTAGCCCTGCCGGGCGGCAAGCGAGCCGCCGGCACTGGTGAGCGTGAGGCCGATTTCGAACTGTCCGGCGAGCGAAAGGCCGAGGAAAAACAGCAGGCCGGCCATGAGGGCGAGAAAGATCGGAGATTGGAACTGGAATCCCCAACCGAGCTTGGAGCCGGCGCCGCGCAGAGCGAGCAGCAGGGCGACCAGGGCCCAGAAGGAAGCCAGAATGCCGGCCGTATAAACCATGCCGTGGGTGCGCAGCTGATGGCGTTCCTCATTGCCGGAGTTGACCAGCGAGAGACCCTTGAGGAAAAGCACCGGGAAGACGCAGGGCATCAGGTTGAGGATCAGTCCGCCGAGAAAGGCGAGGCTGACGGCCTCGAAAAAGCCGGGGCCGGAGCCCGGTGCCGGTGAAGATGGTACCGAAGCCGGGGACCCGATCGGACTCGGAGCAGGCTCAGTGGCGGGGGCGGCGGCAATGGGGCCGCTGGCTGCCCGGGGAGAACTGATCGGGGCGGCTGACCTGGGTGCGGCAGTGGAGGCGGCAGGGGAGGTGGCCGGCGATGCCTGAACTGAGGGCGATGTGCCCTGGGCCAGAGTCCCGGCCGCGGCCGCGATGTCGTAGGCACGGCCACCAGAGAGCTCAAGAACTCCTTTTAATTCTGCAGGATTAGCGGTTAAATTGGCGTCTTTCTTTAGATCAAGAGTCAGCCCGCTCGGGGTCGGCGTCAACGTCTGCGGGGCGGGATTTTCGATCACGTCCTGGTCGGCCGGGAAGAAGGTGGCGGATGTCTCCCTGCGGCCGGTATCAACTGCCAGCCGGAAGCCGTCCTTGGTCGGTTGAAAGATCGCCTTCATCTCTTCCGGCAAAGGCTTGGGAAGACGACTACTTAGGCGCTTGAAGAGTTCAAGGTCCTGGGGAACAAAAGCGGATTTAGAGGGCGGGCTGGCGATGCCGCGGGTGACTTCGAGTTCGGCTTTGCCGGGGATGCAGCTGGCCTGGCAGACCAGCCAGTCGACCTTGGCGTGGAGGACCGCCCAGCCGGGTTTCGTCGCATCGGCGACGGTAACTTTGAAGGGAAACAGGACCTCGTCTTCATAACCGAAATCCATCAGAGGGCCAAGCGGGAGGCGCTTGGGGGCGGGAAACTCCAGTGGGCCGGCGGTGATGCCTTCCGGGAGGGTCCACTTCATGTGGGGTGGTTCACCGGCGTCTCCAGCGTTCTTCCAATAGACGTGCCAGCCGGGATCAATCTTGAAGTAGAGGCCGGCGTCGGCGGCCGCCCCGCGGTTGATTGCCGAAGCGGGGACCACCAGCTGCACGTGCACATGCGGAGCGTCGGCGGCACTGGAGACGGCGCGGGCCAATTGGCCGGTGGCCAGCATGAGGAGCGGCAACACGAAGATGGAGGCGAGGCGGCGCATATTTCTGACGAGAAATCTCCTGACCGTTGGACTCAGTCTATAGAGAAGGATGGACTCAAAGGGCAGAAGGTTTCACGAACCCGAAAAGGATTCACGGCTGGCGAACCAAATCGGGGCGGGCGGCGTGCTCGCGGAAGATGCAGTTATCCTGGACACACTCGACGCCAGCGGCGCGGGCGCGGGCGATTGCTTCCTCGTGGATGACTTCATCTTGAAGCCATAGATATCTGATTTTAAGACGAATAACATCGTCAACGATGGCCGGGACAAACTCCGGGGCGCGGAAGACATCGACCAGGTCGATGGGGGCGCCGGTCGCGAGCAACGAGGCGTTCTGGGCCTCGTCGAGGTCGGGATAGCACTTCATGTCGAGCACTTCAGTGAGAGCGGGGTTGACGGGGAGGATGCGGTAACCGTTGTCGGCTAGGTAACGGCCGATGTTATGGCTGGCGCGCCAGCTCTTGTCGCTCATGCCGACGACAGCGATGTTTTTCGAGGTGCGCAGCATGGCGTCGATGACAGCCGGATCGTTCCTCATGGTTCACCTTTTGGCGCGCTCTTGAAGATCTCTTTCAGACAGGGGGCGCAGTTCCCCGGCTTCCAGTTTGACCTGCCTTCCAGGCTGGCGATTTCAGGCTAGCAGACTGAGCCGAACGCCTGGGCAACTGCCGGATCTGGCAGGCGGCCGGTTCAGTTTAAATCTATTTATTACTCACAAGTTCAAATACTTAACGAGGATGACTTGATGTAAAAGTTTAAAACAGACATCCTCAAACTCAGCCAATGATGCGCCATCATGGTCGGCATCCTAAAGGTCGAGATCGTCTGCGGCCTCGGGAACGACTTCGGTGCCACGGCGTTTGGCTAAGAGATAACCGCGCAGGAAGGGCTCGAGGTAGCCGTCTAGAACCTTGTCGACGTCGCCCACTTCGACCTTGGTGCGGTGGTCCTTGGCGATGCGGTAGGGCTGCAAGACATAGGACCGGATCTGCGAACCGAAGTTGATTTCGAGCTTGGAGTCTTCAAGCTTTTTGCTGATGGCTTTCTTCTTGTCGAGCTCGTACTCGTAGAGGCGCGAGCGGAGCATCTTCATCGCCTTCTCGCGATTCTTGTGCTGGGAGCGTTCGTTCTGGCACTGGACGACGATGCCGGTGGGAAGGTGGGTCATGCGGACCGCCGAGTCCGTCGTGTTGACGTGCTGGCCTCCCTTGCCGCCGGAGCGGTAGGTGTCAATGCGCAGGTCTTCGACCTTGATGTCGACCTGGATCGAATCGTCGATTTCAGGTGAGACGTAGACCGAGGCGAAGGAGGTGTGGCGGCGCTTGGCCGAGTCGAAGGGCGAGATGCGGACCAGGCGGTGGACGCCGGATTCGCCGGCCAGCTGGCCGAAGGCGAACTCGCCAAGGATGGTGAAGGTGGCGGACTTGATGCCGGCTTCTTCCCCGTCCTGCAAGTCGTTGATCTCGGTCTTGAAGCCCTGCTGCTCGGCCCAGCGCAGATACATGCGCATGAGCATCTCGGCCCAGTCCTGGCTCTCGGTGCCGCCGGCACCGGGGTGGACGGTCACGATGGCATTGAGCGGATCGGCTTCGCCGTTGAGCATGGTGCGGGCTTCGAGGGCTTCATTGAAGACAGAGAGAGCCTTAATGTCGCGCTCGAGGTCCCCCAGCACGTCTTCGCCTTCGCGGGCGAGCTCAAAGTAGGCCTCGATGTCGCCCGAGCGGCGGACGAGCTCGTCATCGTCGGCGGCCAGGTTTTCCAGCCGCTTGCGGTCGCGCATGAGAGGCCGGGAGCGCTCCGGGTCGCTCCACAGGGCTGGGTCAGCAAGTCTGTTTTCTATATCGGCGAGTTCGCGGCGGATGCGAGCGTTGTCAAAGAAATTCCCGCAGGTCAATACTTTGCGCGCGCACCGAAGCATATGCGAATTCGAGATCGTTCAAGGACGACATATGTCTGCTCTTATGACCTGACTTTGATTGGAACTTTGACGAGCTGGCTGGCACGGAGGGCCCAGACAAGAACGCCTGTTCCAAGTATGGCACAGAGCCAGGCGAAGAGGTCGCCGTGGGCGGTGTAAAAAGTAACCTCGTCGCAGAATGCGAACCGGGCATCCAGGGCGTCGACCTGGTGGCGGGGAATGCTCTGGCGGATGCGTCCTTCCGGATCGATGACCGCAGTGACGCCGTTGTTGGTGTCGCGCAGGATCCAGCGGCGGTTTTCGATGGCCCGCATACGGACCATGTTGAGATGCTGCCAGGGAGCGCTGGTGTCGCCGTACCAACCATCGTCGCTGATGTTGACCAGCACTTCGGCGCCAAGCTGGGAGAAGTGGCGGATCTCGTCGGCGAAAACGGACTCGTAGCAAATAAAGACGCCGTAGCCGTGGGCTTGACCGTTGGCGGTAGTTAGCCGGAAGACCTTGCGCTGATCGCCGCGGCTGAACCTGGAGACGCGGCCGGTGAGCTTGCGGGCGAAGGTGAGCAGGCGGGCGAAAGGCACATATTCGCCGAAGGGGACCAGATGGATCTTGTCGTAGCGGCCGACCCGCTCCCCGCCTCTGCCGATGACTAGGGCGGAGTTGAAATAGTTCCAGTCCTGGGTGGAGCCGTCAATCGACCATCCGATGTTGCCGACAATCAGGGGAGCGCCGACCTCGTGGGCGATGTTCGCCATCGCGTGCTGGAAGCGGGGATCGGTTTCCTCAAAGGGCGCGGGCGACTCGGGCCAGGCGACCAGGTCGGGATGGGTGGCATAGGGCGGGCACGGAATCTGGTCGCCGGGGGCGTTCGTTTCCGGCAGGCCGGCGATCGAGGGCCTGCACTGCTGGCCGGCGAGGCGTGTGAACTGGGCGATGTGGCTGTCCCACTCGCCGGGTCCCTGCCAGCTGCTCTGGTCTCCCACATCGAGGTTGGGCTGAACGAGGACGGCGGTGGCGGTAGCTGCCGGGCGAGAGGGCGGGAGGAAGATGCCGCAGGCTCCGATCGCCATCAGGAGGACGCCGACGATTCCCCAGGGGCGAGCGCTTTGCCAGAAGGGGCGGCGCGGGCAGCGGTCGAGGACGAGCGCGCCGGCAAGCAGGGCGTTCACAGCCACCAGGACGAAACTGATTCCGTAGACGCCGGTGAAGGGTGCGAGCTGGTTGACGAGGGCATTGTCGACCTGGGAGTAGCCAAGCTGATCCCAGGGCACGGACGTGATTCGGGAGGCGGCGAGTTCGAGCCCGGCCCAGAAGACGGGAGCGAAGGCGAGAGCTAGACGCGGGTTGCCGGTCGACTGGCGGAGCAGGGCAACGGCGAGGCCGAACAAGCCAAAGTAAAGGCCAAGCACGAGGCTGTAGCCGACCAGCAGCAGCACGGGGACGATGGCCGGCAGGCCGCCATAGAGGGCCATGGTGTCGCGGATCCAGTAGCAGTTGCCCAGGTACCAGAGAAAGCCGCACAGGTAGCCGAGGAAAAAGCCTCGACGAATGGGTCTTGGCTGGCTAGTTCCCTGCTCGGACAGGATGGCCCAAAGCAGGGGGACGAGGCCGAACCAGGCGAACACGGTTCGGCTGGCGGGCAACGGGCCGGCAAGGGGGAATGGGAGCTCAAGCAGAGCGGCAGAAAGCGCCGCCAGGGCCGATAGCCTCCAGCTTCCCCAAAAACGCTGCATATAAGGGCGAGTTTATCGCACGGGCTTGGGGGAGCCTTGCTCGGGATCGGTGAGACTGGCTCGATTCGGATGGGTTTCATTGCAATAAAAGAGACGCCCCCGGTTGGCTTCGGCCTGCGAAAGTGCCCCGGGGGCGTCTTGATGGCATGAACAATCCCCCCTTGTTTGGGTCGAGCGGACGGTTTCGGGGTGGGGTGAATCGGGGTACAATCGGGTTTATGCCGATTATGCTGTTTGCGATGCACGTGCTCGAGCTTATGTTCTTTGTGGGCCTGGTGGGGTCGTCCGTTGTGGTGCTGATCAGCTTTGTCGAGGATGGCAAGGAACTGTTCGGAAAAGACGAAGATTGACAACAATTAGCTGGCGAAGAGGCGGGCTAATTCGATTTTGGCGGGGATAATTCCGATTGACTCCGCCTGGCTTCAGACATAAACTCACCGCAGGGCGGACGACAATCGCGCTCTTTGGATAATTGACTGCCGGCTCAAACACCGGCGCCCACATCATGGCATCCTCCCGAACGACCGTCGCCCCTCCTTCTGACCGAGTCAGGCTCATTGTGGCATCCTCGGTGATGCTCACCTTCATTTCATTCTGGCGCGCCGCCTCTATTGTCCTGTGCGATCTTGGCTCATCGGCCTTCTATGCCGGCGGCATTGCCGAAGAAGCTGTGGGCCCTGCAGCCCCGTGGTTCATCCTGGGCATCATGCTGTTCAGCTTTGCGGTGCGCGCGGTGTATGTCGAGAGCTGCTCGATGTTCACCCGCGGTGGAGTTTACCGCGTAGTGAAGGAGGCGCTGGGTGGAACGTTTGCCAAGTTGAGCGTTTCCGCGCTGATGTTTGATTACATTCTGACCGGGCCGATCTCGGGCGTCTCGGCGGGGCAATATATTACCGGCCTGATGAACGAGTTGATGACGGTGGCCAATAACAGCCACTGGCTGCCGCCGGCATTGCTTGACGCCCACCACAATCCGACCCAGTTCAATATGAACTACACCTCGGCAGTGTTTGCGGCGATTGTGACCATTTATTACTGGTGGCAGAACACCAAGGGAATCGAAGAGTCCAGCCACAAGGCCATGCAGGTGATGCAGATTACGACCATCATGGTCGTGATCCTGCTGATCTGGGGCATCTATTCGGTGTTCATCCGTGGAGCGCAACTGCCGCCGCCGCCGACCGTCGCGAACCTCAAGTTCAGCGACGATGCCTTGGGATTTCTGCGAGGAACACGGCTGGTGCCGTTGCTGGGGCTGTTTGGAATCCTGATGGCGTTCGGGCACTCGCTGCTGGCCATGAGCGGCGAAGAGAGCCTGGCGCAGGTCAATCGCGAGATTGAGCATCCCAAGCTGAAAAACCTGAAGCGGGCGGCGATCGTGATCGCCATCTACAGCCTGATTTTTACCGGGGGCGCAACGATTCTGGCTTCCATGCTGATCCCGCTCAAAGATCACGTGCTCTATCAGGACAACCTGATTGCCGGGCTGGCCATGAACATGGTCGGGCCCATGTTCTGGAAGATCGCGTTTCGCATTTTTGTGGTGCTGGTCGGATTTTTGATTCTTTCCGGCGCGATCAACACGTCGATGATCGGGTCCACGGGCGTGCTGATGCGGGTGGCCGAAGACGGCGTGCTGACCGACTGGTTCCGCAAGCCGCATCACAAGTTCGGCACCAGTTCCAGGATCGTGAACCTGGTATTCATTCTGCAGATGGTGACCATCATCGGCAGCCGCGGAAATGTGATAATCCTCGGCGAGGCGTACGCGTTTGGCGTCATCTGGTCATTTACCTTCAACAGCCTGGCCATGCTGGTTCTGCGCTGGAAGTACCATGGGGAGCGGGGATGGAAGGTTCCGCCCAATATCCGCATCGGCAAGACCGAAGTTCCCGTGGGACTGCTCTCGGTCTTCCTGGTGCTTCTGTCGACAGCCATCGTCAACCTGTTTACCAAGTCGGTGGCCACGGTAAGCGGCCTGGTTTTCGCGGCGGCGTTCTTTACCATCTTCACGATTTCCGAACGGCAGAATCTGCGCAAGCATGCGATTACGGCGCGACAGATGAAGGACCACTTTCAACTGGAGCATCAGGAAACGATCAGCCGCGAGTCGGCAGCGCTCAGGCCGGGCGGAGTCATGGTAACGATGCGCGATCCGTCGAATCCATTTGCGCTGAAGTGGACCCTTTCAAGGACCAGTACGGACGACCAGGACGTGGTGGTGATCAGCGTGCGCATCATGGGCGCGGGCGGCCCGGAGTACCTGAGCGCGGAAGACACCAGTTTCAGCGAGCACGAGCAGATGGTGTTCACCAAGGCCGTCTCGGTTGCAGAAAGCTTCGGCAAGAAGGTCTCACTGCTGGTCGTGCCGGCGGGCGATGTGTTTGCGGCGCTGGTGCAAGGCGCCAATTCGCTCGAAGTGGAATCGGTCGTTTCCAGCGTGTCGTCAAAGATGACGGCCGAGGACCAGGCGTTCCACATGGGGCAGGCCTGGGAAGCTCTGCCGGAGCCCAAGCGGCAATTCAATTTTTATGTGATTGACCCGGCTGGTTCGATCAAGGTTTTCTATATCGGTCCTCATGCGCCGAATCTGAGCCCGGACGACGTGCAGCTCGTGCACCGGTTGTGGCTGAATATGCGGCGCGACCCGATGATGCCGGACCTGCATCACAGCGACATCATCACCTATGCTCTGACGCGGCTGGCGGGCCAATATGCGCGGGAGAAACAGGAGATTATGCGCGATCTGAAAAATTATCGCGCGGCCGAGTCGCCTGCCGAGATACGGCTGGGCGGCCAGGAACTGGCGACGACGGCACCTGGGTTGAAGGCTTCGCAGCTGCCGAAGCCGCCGCATGCCGGGTGAGGATTCCGGGGCGGGGTGAAGATTTTCCGTGAAGATTCTCTTTGCTCAGCGCGATTGAGGCAATTGATCGCCGACGCAGAGACGTAGAAAGGGCTGGCATTGAGCCAGCCCTTTGCTCGTTCCGCCCGAGGGAGAGCGAAGATCAACTCCTCCCTTCTGAAGATCATTTCCTGCCTGCTCAATTGCCTACGGCTCAATCAGAAATAGGATTCGCCGGGCTGCCAGTTGACGACTTCTACGCTCTTGTCGACCAGGGCGGCCAGTTGTTGGGGGGTGCCGGTAAGAGGTGGAAAGGTTCCCCAGTGGAGAGGCAATACCACCCGGGGAGTGAGGTAGCGGACGGCGAGGGCGGCCTCCCTTGGATCCATCGTGAAGTGGCCGCCGATGGGGAGCATGGCAACTTCGGGGCGATAGAGTTCGCGGATAAGCTGCATGTCGCCGAAGACGGAGGTGTCGCCGGCGTGGTAGAGAACGGGGCCCTCGGCTATCGTGAGCACGAAGCCGGCAGCGACGCCGACGTAATGAGTTCCCGTCTCATCCTGCGCGGCCGCGGAGTGTTTGGCGTCGACCATGGTGGCGGCTACGTCGGCAAGCTGCGCGGTTCCGCCGAGGTTCATGCCGATCGTCTGGGCGACGCCCTTGCCTTTGACGTATTCAGCCAGCTCATAGATGGCCACTACGGTTGAGTTGTGTTTTTCCGCGACCGGGACGACGTCGGAGATATGATCGCCGTGGCCGTGGGTGAGCAGGACGTAGTCGATCTTGTCCGGGAGCACAAAGCCTTTCGGGTATTTGGGATTGCCCTGGATGAACGGATCGATCAGGATGTTGGTGCCTTGGGCGGACTCGACCAGCACGGTTGCGTGGCCCAGCCAGGTGATACGGGTTCCCTTCAATGAAGCCATTATTCCTCCAGTTGAACAGATGCTGCCAGGAGCGGGAAGGTTACGTGCGAGAAGGCATTGTGCTCGGATGGCCTGGCTCTTTTGAGCCGCATCAAATGGTGCGGCTCAATAACGATCCCCACAAGGTCGAATCCTCCCCCGAGCTTCTCCGGTCGCCGTGCGATGGTTGGGCGATTTCCATTGAGAATGCGCCCCGTCTGGTTTTGATGACAGCGGCTTTTTCTTGAGCAAAAAGCCACGCGGCGAAAGGGCCCCCGGTCGAAAGCGGCTCAAGAGCAGCTTTAGCGGGTCATGATGACTTCAGAGACGCTGTCTTTGGCTAGAAACTGCTTGTGGCCGGACCAGCCCTCGAAGAGCTTTTCGATGCTGCGATTCGTGAAGGCGCGCTGAATGGGAAACGGCTGCGCGAGCTGCACCTGCACATCATCGCCGGCGGTGAGATGGAAGCGACAGAAGACGGTTTCTTCTCCCTTGGTGCGCGTGTGGCAGAAGGCCAGGACCTGACCGCCGGGATTCATCGATATGTAGAGGTGACGAACGACCGGGGCTACGAGCGGCTCGGGAAGATAATCGAGCGTGGTCCAGAGCAGGACGACATCGAACGTACGGCCGGAGAAATTCATCGCCTGATCCAGATAGCCATTCACGTTCCAGATAGGTTTATCGTCGGCGTCGACGCCAATCTTCCAGTCGGTATTGAGGGCGTCGGGAACCAGGTCGGCGAGGAATACGCTGTGGCCCAGTTCCGTGAGGTAGTTGATGTTGGCCGGCGAGGTATAGCCAACGTCAATGATGCGCAGGCCAGGTTCAGCCTGGAGCCGCTTGCGCAAGGCAGACCACCCGCCGGAGTGGCGAGGGACGCGCGGGCCCGAGAGCCCGGGATTCTGGGCCTGCGGAGTATTATCCTGCTTTTTGTCGAACCAACGGCCTAGCAACTTTGAAATCCCCTTGCGGTCAGGCACTCAAATTGTCTGACTGGCTGGAAATCGCATATTCCGTCAATTGGCTCCGCCGGCGGGCGGGGTGTCGGGAGCCTTGGCGGCGCCCTGGGTCAGATCAACCTTTCCGCGGAAGACGGCGTTGTCTTCAATGGCGAGCCGGAGGGCGCGGATATCGCCTTCCATGACACAGCCGGCGCGCAACTCGACGCGGCCGCTGGCAACAACGTTGCCGTTTACCTGGCCGAGTACGACGACGTCCCGGGCGGACAGGTCGGCGGCTAGGTGGGCCGTGGGGCCGACAGTCAGCCGGCTCTCTGTGAGAGTGAGCGTGCCCTCCACGCGTCCATCCACAATCAGGTCTTCGCTTCCCTTCACTTCGCCGCAAATCACGACGCTCTTACCGATGCGCGCAGGAGTGGTCTCCACTGCCATGTAGTTATCCTTCCGGGGAAAATGAGCCCCTGCGCAAACTATACGCAACCGGGCCGGTTGGCTTCAATTGTGGAATCCGCCGGGCCTCAAACACGTCTAAAATATTCATGGACTTGAAATGTACCGACGGCCGATCGCTGGCCATTAAACTATACTCAGTGCTCAACCGTTTCCCGGGTGTGTTTTTGATTTTGCTGGCTGTCCTCGAGTTGCACGGGCAGACGACGCCTGTTGGGCCAACCGAGGCCCAGGCTGAGGCTCTGGTCAAGCGGGCGCTGGCGACCGAGTCACGCGAGGCTGGGGAGTTGAGCCAGGCAAGCCACCCGATGCGCTACCGGCTGCGCAAGACAAGTCCGCGCCTGACCACGGTGAAAGAGATTGTAGAAACGCGCGATGGGGACGTGGCGCGGCTTGTTTCGGTTAACGACCAGCCCCTGGGCGCAGCCGATAAGCAGAGGGAAGAGGCCAGGCTCGAAGCGCTCAAAGCGAACCCAAGCTTGCAGGCCCATCGCAAGCAGAGCGAGGATAGCGATGCGGCGCGGGCAATGAAGATTCTGCGGGTGCTGCCCAATGCGTTTCTCTATCATTTCGAGGGGACAGCGAGCGCAGGGCAGGAGACCATCGACAGGTTCTCATTCAAGCCCAACCCACAGTTTGATCCGCCGGACCTGGAGACGGGCGTACTGACGGCAATGGCCGGCGAGCTGTGGGTTGATCCGGTCGCCGAGCGGGTGGTACGGCTGGCGGGGAGTCTTGTGGAGAACAAGGATTTTGGGCTGGGAATTCTGGGGCAGCTCGACAAAGGCGGCCTGGTGGAGATTCAACAGGCGGATGTGGGTGACCACCAGTGGCGGATTGTTCATCTGAAGCTGGTCATGAACTGGCGGGTGCTTTTCAAGACGAAGAACTCCAATTCCGTGCAGGAGTATTCGGGGTTTGTCTCCTTGCCGGCGGATCTGACCTACGGGAAGGCAATTGAGATGCTGCAGGCTGAGGCTCTGGTCGAGCGGGCGCTGGCGACCGAGTCGCGCGAGGCTGGGGAGTTGAGCCAGGCAAGCCACCCGATGCGCTACCGGCTGCGCAAGACAAGTCACGGCCTGACCACGGTGAAAGAGATTGTAGAAACGCGCGATGGGGACGTGGCGCGGCTTGTTTCCCTCAACGACCAGCCCCTGGGCGCAGCCGATGGGCAGAGGGAAGAGGCCAGGCTTGAAGCGCTCAAAGCGAACCCGAGCTTGCAGGCCCATCGCAAGCAGAGCGAGGATAGCGATGCGGCGCGGGCAATGAAGATTCTGCGGGTGCTGCCCGATGCGTTTCTCTATCATTTCGAAGGGACAGCGAGCGCCGGGCACGAGACCATCGACAGGTTTTCATTCACGCCCAACCCGCAGTTTGTTCCGCCGGACCTGGAGACGGGCGTACTGACGGCAATGGCCGGCGGGCTATGGGTTGATCCGGTCGCCGAGCGGGTGGTGCGGCTGACGGGGAGTCTGGTGGAGAACAAGGATTTTGGATTGGGAGTTCTGGGGCAGCTCGACAAAGGCGGCCTGGTAGAGATTCAACAGGCGGATGTGGGTAACCACCAGTAGCGGGTTGTTCATCTGAAGCCGGCCATCAACGGGCGGGTGCTTTTCAAGGCAAAGAAGTCGAATTCCGAGCAGGAGTATTCGGGGTTTGTCTCCTTGCCGGCGGATTTGACCTGCGGGAAGGCAATTGACATGCTCGGCGAGAATCTGGCGCCTCCGGGTGGGACGGCGCTCTGAGTACCCGGCACCGAGTCCTGATCATTCGCCAAACGAGCTTCCTGAGTGGGCCAGGATTTGCCCCGATTCTGAGCCCCCCGGCATTCAGCGAACAGATTTGTTGGACGCAGAAGAGACCCATCCAGGCTGGGGCGGTCGGCTGGTTATTGCGCTTGGGAGACCGGGACGGAAGGATTGCTGGTCGCGACCTCGGCTGCAGCGGAGAGCCGGGGATTGCCGAACCGGTTCGCGAGGCGTGGATGCTGCACGCTGATTTTAAGCAGATCAGCCGGGGAGTATCCGACTTTGATGTGCATGCCTTTGCGGTCAAGGGTCATCGACCAGCTCATGGGTCCCGACCGAGTGGACACATCTGTGAAAGAAAGAACGGCGCCGCCGTTACTGCCGACAGCAATGAGCGCGGTCGTGGCGAGAGGAAACTCTTCAGCTTTCGGGTGCCCGGTGGGGGCGGCTGCCAGGGGATGGCCGCCGGCAGGAGCGGCATAGTAGAGGGGTGTGCCGAGCCAGTCGGGGGCTATGTCGGAGTCCGGGCCGGGGTTCTCTTCGACGGGGATGGGGCTCGGTCCATGGTGAACGGAGAGTACC
>Ga0208193_1000566_pt1 | contig 19208 bp, 21 predicted proteins | sample June2015DPH_17_2_FD_184716 | JGI IMG/M metagenome (GOLD analysis project Ga0208193, IMG submission 184716) | Peatland microbial communities from SPRUCE experiment site at the Marcell Experimental Forest, Minnesota, USA - June2015DPH_17_10... | ecosystem: Environmental > Terrestrial > Soil >... | reverse complement strand
AGCTGTAGCTCGGGTGGGGCGCAAAGAAGGAAATCGGCTGGTAGCCCCAAACGTTTCGACGTCCCTGCGGCGCCGCCTCCTCATCGAAAGCAAACACCGGCAGAAGCTCGAGCGCGCTGACGCCGAGATCCTTCAGATAGGGAATCTTGTCAATGAGTCCCGCAAAGGTACCGCGACGACTTGCTTGGACGCCGGAGTTCGGATGGCGGGTAAAGTTGCCGACGTGCATCTCATAGATGACGGTTCTCGCGAACGGCGTTCCGGGAGGGCGGTCGTCCCCCCAGTCGTAGGCGCAGGGATCAGCCACGACGCTCTTCACGGCCGCCGCAGCATTGTCGCCCGGCGAACTCGCAGCGGCTCGACTCCCGAGCGGCGGCCTTGCGACGCACTTTGCATACGGATCCATCAGAACTTTCTCAGCATCGAAACGCATGCCCCTCTGCGGCTCGAATGGGCCGTGTACGCGATAGCCGTAGAGCTGACCGGCCCCGATGCCCGGCACGAAGGCATGCCAGTAGTGATATGTCCGCTGGGTGTGTGGATCGAGATCGATCACTCGAGAAGGACGAGCGTCGTCCGCGCGGTCGAAGAGCAGCAGCTGCACGGCAGTGGCGTGCTTGGAGAACACACTGAAGTTCACGCCGTCCGCGACGAGCGAAGCGCCGAGTGGAAAGCTCGATCCGGGTTTGACCGCTGTGACGGCGATCGCATCCACCTACGCGGGCGCCAATACTGGGTCGAACCAACCACCTGGCGGCGTGACATTGGCGACTTCTTTCGGGCCCCACGTGCCTGATTCGTATGGGTAGAGCGGGGTACCCGACTTGAGTACCGGATCGACGATGCGCCAGGCCTCCTCCACGTAGTCTTCGCGGGCAAACAGAGTGCGATCGCCGGCCAACGCATCGCTCAGGACCCGCTCGTATGCGTCCTTCTCATCGAAGCCCGGGACACGGTGGGCCAGCAGCTCCGCGACCTGACCACCTTTGTCCTCGGCATCCATCACATTGAGGCCGATCGCAGCCTCGTAGTCCGGGCTGATGCGAAAGCGCAGGTAATTCGATGCGGGGGTGCCCGCAAAGACCGACGGTGGGCGGCGCAGACGCGCAACGATTTCGGTGCACGTAGCCCGCAGCGACTTGCCGGAGCGGATGAAGAAGGGCACGCCCTGCCAGCGCCAGCTATCGATCGTAAGCCGCATCGCCACGAACGTTTCCACCTGCGAATCGGGAGCGACGCCCGGCTCATTGCGATAGCCGCGGAACTGGCCGCGAACCAGGGCTGGCGCCTCGACCGGCGGAATCGATTTCAGCACCTTGACCTTTTCATCGCGCACCGATTCGCTGTCAGTCCGCGCCGGCGGCTCCATCGCGAGATTCGCCACGACCTGGAACAGATGATTCTGCACGACATCCCGGATCGTCCCCGTCTGGTCGTAGAAGGCGCCGCGACCCTGAACGCCGAAATCCTCCGCCATGGTGATTTGCACGCTCTCGAGGTGCTGGCGGTTCCAAAACGGCTCGAAAAGAGCGTTGGTGAAGCGGAAATTGAGCATGTTGTGCACCGGCCGCTTGCCGAGGTAATGGTCGATGCGAAAGATGCGGTCCTCGTCGAAAGTGCTCAGCAGGATTCGGTTGAGCTCCCGTGCGGAAGTCAGGTCGTGGCCGAAAGGCTTCTCGACCACGACCCGCGATCCCGGGGGCGCGCAGCCTGCCTTGGCCAAGCGTTCCACGACGCCGCCGAACAGAAGCGGCGGTATCGCCAGATAGTGAGCCGCACGGCTGGCATTGCCCAGTGCCTTTTTCAAGGCCTGGAAGGTCGCGGGATCGGAATAGTCGCCGTCGATGTAGCGGAGCAGTTCCATGAGCTTCCCGAATGCCGCAGGGTCGATCCCTCCATGCTTCTCGACGCTGTCTCGCGCCCTTGCCTGCAGTTGCTCGAGCGTCCACCCACTCTTGGCAACCCCGATGACCGGCACGTTCAAGGTGCCGTGTTTCACCATCGCCTGCAGCGACGGGAAGATCTTTTTGTAGGCGAGATCCCCGGTGGCGCCGAAGAAGACCAGCGCATCGCTCTCGAACGCGCTCATCGTGGTTTCTCCTTACCCGCCTTGCCTGCGTCGCTGCTCGCCGGCTTCTCCAAGTGCCCTCCAAACTCGTAGCGCATCGCCGAAAGCAGCTTGCCCTGAAACACCGCGTTGCCCCGAGAGCTGAACCGCTCGTACAGCGCTGTCGTGAGAACCGGTGTAGGGACGCCCTCGTCGATGCCGGCCTTGATGGTCCACCTCCCCTCCCCGGAATCGGAGACGCTGCCGGCGAACTTCGAGAGCGCCGGATCTTCCAACAAAGCAGCCGCGGTCAAATCGAGTAACCAGGAGGCAACCACGCTGCCGCGTCGCCACACCTCGGTGACATCGGTCAGATTGATATCGTATTGGTAAATTTCCGGATCGCGCAGCGGCGTGGTTTCCGCGTCAATCTCGTGCGTCTGCTTGCCCACGTTAGCCGCGCGCAGCACGTCGAGCCCTTCGGCATACGCAGCCATGATTCCGTACTCGATGCCGTTGTGGACCATCTTGACGAAATGACCGGCGCCGTTCGGTCCACAGTGCAAGTAGCCCCGCTCCGCGGTGCCCTTGTCCTTCTCGCGGCCCGGAGTGCGCTCGATGGTGCCGATGCCCGGAGCGAGGGTTGAGAAAATCGGATCGAGGCGCTGCACCGTCCCGGCTTCACCGCCGATCATCATGCAATAGCCCCTCTCGAGGCCCCATACGCCACCGCTCGTACCCACATCGACGTAATGGATGCCGCGCGGTGCAAGTGCCTTCGAACGGCGAAGGTCGTCGACGTAGTAGGAGTTGCCGCCGTCGATCAAGGTGTCGCCGGCTTCTAGATACGGCAGAAGGTCCGCGACCATCTTGTCTACGATCGCCGCGGGGACCATGAGCCACAGAGCACGCGGCTTCTGGAGCTTCTCGACGAGATCCTGCAATGAGGTAGCGGCTGTTGCCTTGTCCTTGGCGAGGTCATCCCTTGCCTTCGCGGAGGTGTCGAAAACCACGCAATCGTGGCCGCCCTTGATGAGCCGCCGCACCATGTTCGCGCCCATTCTGCCCAAACCGATCATTCCCAATTGCATAATGCACTCCTAGTGTGGCGGCGACCGGCCGCGGTTGCAGTTCAATGAGATCGACAATTCGTCGATGTAGCTCCTTGGTTTATGGGTTGCTCCAACGCTCGTGGGAAGAGCGACGATAAGCGGCAGCGGCGGCAGGTGCCCGCCGCCGTGCAACAACTGGCCGATTATGGGAATATATTACTCATCGCTCAATCACGCAATGCGCAACGCCCCGCAACGGCATCGGCGCACCGCGTATCGAACTCTCGCCGGCCGCGACCGGCGCTATGATTGCTTGCGCGCGCCTACGATGGCGAACATCGCGCCCTGCGGGTCGGTCGCCTGCACGATGAACATACCGCCCGGCACCTCCATCGGACCCTGCGATACATGACCGCCTTGGTCGGTGATGCGCTTGAGCGCCGCATCGACATCCTCGACCGCAAAGTAATATAACCACGACTTGACCGGTGCGGGGCTATTGAACATGCCGCCGGCCGCCGTACCGCGAATGGCGAACAACTGATAAGTCCCCATGTCACCCATGTTCATGGCCTGATCTTTGGTCCACCCGAACAGCGTGCCGTAGAACTCGAAGGCCTTCGCGGCATCGCTGGTGTGAAGTTCATGCCAGCCGACATGACCCGGTTTCATGGATACAGCCTCGGGTTGCGCCGTGCCCGTGCCCTTGAACAATTGAAACATGACCCCCTGAGGATCCGCGACGACCGCAAAGCGCCCAACACCGGGGATATCTGCCGGCTCGCGAAGCACCTTCCCGCCCAGCGAGGCGACCTTTTTGGCACCTTGATCGACATCCGGCACGGCAATGTAACCCACCCAGCATGGCTTCATGCCGGCATCCCGGGCCTCCTTGGGCACGGGCATGAGTCCACCTACCTGCGTGTCGTTCACCTTCACCAAGGTGTAGGTCATGCCGGGCATGGGGACATCCTCCGCTGCCCAGCCCAGCACCCGCCCATAGAAGCCCTTGGCCGCGGCGACATCGGAAGTCATCAGTTCGTACCATACAAAGAAACCGGTCGAATCTGCCATTTGAACCTCCAGTAATGTGAACGACGTGAATCGGCCCAATGCCGGAATCTCTTCCTCCTGGACGAATGACGGGGTCGGTTTTCGACACAATCCTCCACACATCATCCAGTTGTCAATTTCAGATTCACGTGGATAGCGGGCAAGGTCAACCTCGGTCACCGGAGGCCGGCATATGAAAAAGCGCTATTCAAGCTTACGGTCGACAGCCGGAATTGACATTTCTTGACATCTCATCTCCGTGACTATATACCTTCCTACATGGTGAACTATTGGCACAAGAGTAGCCCGCTGTGCAAAGTCCGCGCCCCCTGACGCTTCTCATTGTCGACAAGGAATCCTCGGGACGCTCCGCTTTCGCTCAACTTTGCCGTCGTGCCAACGACTTGCATGTAGCGGGCGAAGCAGGATCGGGTGGCGCCACCCTTGATGCTGTGGAAAGTCTGTCGCCCGATGTAATGCTCATCGACGTGCGCCTCTTGGTGCACCTTTTGGAAAGGCGACCCAAGATTCTGGTGGGTGAGCGGCAACATAGACTCTATCCGCTCGACATCGACAAAATCGATTACATTGAAGCCGATGGCAATTATGTGACCATCCGTGCGGGCGATGCGGAATACATCAGCCGAGATTCCATCAAGCGCCTATCGATGGATCTCGCCGACTTTGGTTTCGTGCGAATCGATCGCTCAATTCTCTTGAATATTCGTGCGGTCCATTTCGCCGAGTCGATCGGTCATGGAACTTTAGCCTTCACGCTCAATTCCGGGGCCTGCTTGCATTCCAGCAAGACGTACCGCGAGACGATCTTGCGCATATTGCCTTGGCACCATTGTCGAGTTGGAGCGGATCTCTGAACAAATGATTCGCGCATAGGCGACCCGCTGATCCGCGATCATGATTTTCATACCCTTAATCTGGGGGTCTGTCCCCGTGAGGGGGCGCTTTATCCCACAATTTATTATCACGCGAATCGCCATGTAATCGTGCCATCCATGAGGTTGGCCGACCGCATTGCGCAATGTCGAACTCCCTTCATCGTGCGGAACACGAAAGACGGTACCGTTACGCACTTGAGTGGTGCAGCCACTTTCGCCAAGGAGATCTTGGCGTGTCCGACGCGATACGTGCTCAGCGACGATCTCACACGACTATGCACGGCACTCGCCTACTCAAAAGGGACGAAGACATTGGCCTGTGCCGATTTGCTGCACGTGCCGGCCGAGCGCGTTTGGGTCGAATGGTGCGAAGCGCCGTGGCTCGCCGAACTCACCCGTTACGGATTCAACATCAATGACCGATTCGTGGTCACGGGTCGTCGCGGCGCTCTTATCCACTCCTCCTCCACGGGACGCCGCGGGTTGATCAGGGCATTTTGGGCGACGGGAGAAACGGAGTTGGACGTCCTTGCCAGCAGCATGGAAGCGTATTTCGATTTCGACACCCCGGATGGCGAAGCGCCGCCTGCACCAGACGCTTCAAATCGACCGACGATCGGCGTCTTTGATCCGGAACTCGGCAAAGCGGATATTTTGCGTCGTTGCTTTCGCTTCCGGTATGAGCGTACGTGGGCCGAGTACTACGCCCGCGCTGCACTGTCCCCAAGGGAAAGCGATGCGGTGGCGCACCACTCCCTCGGTACGATTGCAATCGAAATTCCCGTGATGCTGGCCTTCTTTTTACTCCTTGCCACCCGTCCGGGCCTGTCACGGCGACCACTCATGCTCGAGCGGCTCAATCGAGCCCGGTCAAGATCCGGCAAAGCCCCGCTCCTGGATCACATGGAAGTATTTGCGCCATTGATACCCGAATACCGCCCTTCCAGCAGTATCACCTCGGGCATCGGGCGACGACCTCCGAGACTTCATCACGTACGTGGACACCTCGTGCGCCACGGCAGCCAACTCTTTTGGAGGGTCCCGCATCTTCGGGGAAGCGCCCGCGCCGGTGTCGTTCGCACGCGAACGGTGACGTGGACGATGGACCCATCGATTGGCGATTCACATCATGCATCCGCGGACATTGCAGGCGAGTCGCAAGTGTTCATCACATAACCGGTCGCTTTATCACCACGTAGGAACGGCTCATCACATTTTTCTCCATTGTGTGCCTCGACGAGTATTTTTAGTACCACAAGGGATCAGGCCGTGAAGCGCCTAAGTTCGAATGGTTGCGACAGTGCAACGAAGGCGCGCTTCAGCTCAGACACATCGCAGTCGAAATCGGACAGATGACCGCCGGAAGGGAGGACCTGCAATGATTCGCATCCTTAGTTTGTCTGCTTGGAAGAGGCAGCTTTTTGCCGGGATCTTGGCCGCCGCAAGCAGCCTGTCGGCCGTCGCGCAGCAACAGCCCAAAGAGGCGGCCGCCACAGAACCCCTGCAAGAGATCGTCGTCACCGGCTCGCGTATCGCAGCGCCGAACGCGGTAAGCACCAGCCCGATTCAGGTCATATCGTCCGAGAACATAGCTACGACCGGTAAGACCGATATCAGCGACCTGATCATGCAATTGCCGCAAAACCTCAACAACTCGCTGGGGCAGGACCTGGGCAATACCACGAGCGGCTTGACCACGGCCGGCGGCATCGCCACCGCGGACCTGCGAGGGCTCGGGCCGAACCGAACGCTGGTGTTGGTCGACGGACGTCGTCTCGGCCAGGGATCCCCCAATACCGCCATTGAATCGCCGGCGCCCGATCTAGACCAGATTCCCGCCGGTTTGGTCGATCGAATCGAAGTCGTCACCGGAGGAGCGTCGGCTGCCTATGGCTCCGACGCCATCGCAGGCGTCATCAACTTCATCATGAAGAAGGACTTTCAGGGCGTGCAGTTCGACGGCCAGTACAACGAGAACATACACAACAACGACAACACCTACATGCAGAACCTGGTGAGCGGGTTTGGTTATTCGCCGGCGACCGGAAACACCATCAATGGCCGGCAACGCTCATTCGATGTGCTGATGGGGACGAACTTCGCGGACGGTGACGGTAATATCACTGCGTATTTGAGCTATCGTCACGCCGATCCGGTGCCGAGCAGCGACTATGACTTTGGCGGCTGCGAGCTGTATCCAACGTATGCGAACACCTCGCGCGGCAACACCGTGGTGGGTTCGCAGTGCGGCGGTTCAGCAAACTCCAATCTCTTCTCACCGAATACGGGTCCGCAGGCCGGCAACGCCTTTTCCGTGCTCGGCCATAATTTTGTGCCCAACCCCACGCCGGGGACCAACCCTCCGGCCGAGTACAATTCGCAGCCCTTTATCTTTATGTCGCGCGAAGACGATCGGGCCAACGCGGCAATTCTCAGTCATATGAAGGTGACGGACTATTTCCAACCGTATGCCGAGTTTTATTTCATGGACGATCGCACGGATCAGGAGGTGGCGCCCGCTGCGGCTTTCGACGGGGCCAATCCATTCGATCCCACCCAGACCGGCGGCTATCCGGTCAATTGCAATAACCCGTTACTGAGCGCTCAACAGCAGTCGATCTTGTGTACGCCGGCGCAAATTGCGACCGCCAACGCCAATCCGACTGCGGGTTGTTCATTGGCGGCCGGGGGCGGGCTATCGCCCAATTGCGTGGATCTCGAGATTGGACGCCGCAACGTGGAGGGCGTACCCCGGCAATCGGACTTCGAGCACGAGAATTATCGCGCGGTGCTGGGCACCAAGGGCGACTTGATTACAGGTGGGGCGCTGACCTACGACGTGTACGCCCAGTATTACTACACGACCTTTACCAATAACAACCTGAACTACTTCAATTTTCAGGCCCTCGACAATGCCTTCGATGTGTACAGCAATGCCGGAAAGCCCACTTGCGTGAGCGGCCCTCCCTGCGTCCCCTACAATATCTTCAAGGACGGCGGAGTGACCCAAGCCGCATTGAACTATCTGTACATCAACGGTTTGAGCATTGGCGCCTCGACCTTGCGCACTGAGCACGGCGAACTCACGGCGCAACTGGGCACCTGGGGCGTCACCTCGCCCCTCGCCCACGACGGGGTTGCGGTCAATGCGGGATTCGAGCATCGCAACGACCATGAATTCTACCAGCCTGATTATGCCGAGGAGAATCAGCTGCTGTCCGGCTTTGGCAGTGCGGCGGTGCCCATCGACGAGAGTCTATCCGTGAGCGAAGGCTTTACGGAAATTCGTGCACCCCTGATGCAGGACGTGCCCTTTGCGAAGGAACTGCTGTTCGACACCGGCTATCGATACTCGAGCTACAGCAGCGCCAGTGGATCGAACAATATTGGTTTCGAGGCGCACACGTATAAGTTCGAAGTACAGTACGCGCCCATCCAGGATGTGCGTTTGCGCGTGAGCTATGACAAAGCCATTCGTGCACCAAGCATCATCGAGCTGTACAATCCAGAACTCGTTGCGCTGATCAGTTCGGGCAACGATCCCTGCGCGCCGCCGGTCGTGTACTCCCAGGCGCAATGCGCGAACCTGGGAGTCTCGGCGGCTCAGTACGCCGCGAGCGTCGCGGGCCACGCGGTCAACGGCGTGAATCCCATCCCGCAGTGCATCGCAGGTCAGTGCTCACAATTGACCGGGGGCAACACAGGACTGCAGCCGGAGCAAGGTGAAACTTACACCATCGGCATCAACTTTCAACCCAGCTTCCTGCCTAAGTTCACGGCCAGCCTCGATTACTGGCACATCTTGATCGAGCATGAGATCAATGTCTTGCCCGCGGCGAACATCATCAGCGGCTGCGCCAACACCGACAATCCAGTGTTTTGCAATGCCATTGTTCGCGCCCCCGCGACCGGGGGTCTGCAAGGATCCAACCTGACGACCGGTGGTTACATCGTCCAGACCAACGTAAACCTCGGTTCGGTGATGACCAGCGGCATCGATTTGCAGCTGGCCTATACCCAAGACCTGCCGCCCGGCTTCGGCAACGTGCACTTCGACATGAATGGCACTTGGCTGCAGCACTCCGTCACTACGCCGGTCCCCGGTGGTCCCAGCTATGACTGCGCGGGCTTGTTCGGATTTACCTGCCAGACGGTGAATCCACGTTGGCATCATATTTTTCGCACCACCTGGAATACGCCCTGGGACGTGTCGGGATCGCTCACCTGGCGTTACATTGGCGCGGTGAGCCAAGATGCCGACACGGGCAACCCATTGCTGGCGAATCCCAACTACGACTATGACCAATACAACCCCCGCATCGGCTCCTTCAGCTACATCGATCTGGAGGCGACCTGGCATCCGACCAAGGTCCTCACCGTCCGTGCCGGTGCCAACAACGTTTTCGACAGGGATCCGCCGCTGTTGGTGGCGCAGACGGGAATAATAGCGGGCGGCAACGCAAACACCTCGGATGCCTACGATATGTTCGGCCGGCAGTTATTCGTTGCTTTTACGGCGAAATTCTAAGTACGGCCGCGCGCCAACGAGGACCGTGTGCAATAACTGAACCTTCGAGGTGTCACTATGAAATCGTCGTTCTGCATGATCGTTCTGGCGCTGTCTGCCTGTGCGACGGTTACGTCACCGCCGCGGCATGCGCCTGCCGGAACCGTAACGATCACCGGCGATGACTTGAAGCAGACCGGACGGACTGAGCTGCCCGACGCTTTGCGCGCATCATCGCCGCTTTTTCATTGATCCAAGCTTTACGGCTACGCACGCCGGCGTACACGGGCACGCGATTGAATGCTGTTTCGCAGCTTGAGTGTTGCGGCGCTTGCCGCTTTGTGTTGCTCGAACGTCTCTAAAACCGCTGACCCCCCGCCCTCGCCTCTGCCGGAGGTCACGGTGGAAGCGGCACGAGCCGCTCTCGAGCACCGTGTGGAGGCATTCGTCCGCGGAATCACCCGGAATCCGGGATTTTCCGATGACGAATCGCTGGTACGATGGAATACGCCAATCTGCTTGTTTGCAGCGGGACTCAACCCAGAAGACGTCAAATTCGTTTTGGCGCGGCTATCTCAGATCAGTTCCTCCGCAGGTGCGCCGCTCGCCCGTACGCCATGTCAACCTAACTTCGTCATCGTCGCGACCTCCGAGCCGGATCGCGTTCTCGAGGCGTGGCACGCGCGGAACAATCAGCTCTTCGGCAATGCGATGCCGGCACAAATTCGCCAATTCCTCGAAAGTTCTCGTTCCCGTCCCATACGCGTCTGGTACAACATCAACCTTGGCCGCAAGTCCGGGGTGCGCAATGGCCATTTCGTCCCGAGCAACAATCGCGCCGAATCTTCGCCATTCACCGGGAATGCGACTTTCGATTTCTTTTCGATCTTCGCGATCATCGACACTAATCGCACGGAGCACATCACGCCGGATCAGTTGGCAGACTATGTGGCCATGGTGGGATTGACGAACGTCAATCTTGACGCCGACATTGGCAGCGCGCCTTCAATCTTGCGATTGTTCGCTCTTTCAGCAGAACACCAACCAGCGGGTCTCAGCAGTTGGGACACCGCCTTCCTCAAGGCGCTCTACCAATCGAATCAGGCCTCGCGGGCTCAACGCTTCGAAATCGCGGAGAGGATAGTCCATGACATCTCGCGATGAATGCCGGAACAAACAGGGATCCGTTCGCGAGCCTGTTTCATAATCGCTATTGCTTGCGCGTTGCGCTGACGCTGGTATTGTGCCCTGCCAAGGAGATTTCGTAACCGCCGAACACCCGCCGAGAAATGGTTACCGCGTCGTTTGCTTTGAACGCGAGTGCCGAATCCGCTTGGGTTGTATCCCAGACCTGACCGTTATCCAAGGTAAGCCGGTATAACCCCGCAGGAAGGATGACAACCTCCCGCACCTGCGCCGTCAGATTTTTAGGCAGAGTGGGCTTGGACTCGGTATGGAATCGGCCGTCATCGCCAAATTTGCCCTGAGCATCTGTCCTAACTGCGTCGGATGGCGGAGCCGACTGCGGTTTGGACGCGCGCGACGCGGCCTTCCGCACACCCATGGCGGCGTCGTAGCACGACAGCCGCGCGGCATCGTCGTCCAGTCGCGTACAGGCCTGCGCGGCTTGCAGATCCTGCCCATGCGCACACCGGAGCACGAATACCAGCGCCAGGCAAAATGCTGGAAGATAATCTCGCATATTGATCTAGCCGCTCCCGATCCATCTGGCCGTATTTGCGTATCGCCGTTAGCACACGTGGGAATTAGAAATAGTCGTTGTTCACGAATCCAATCTTCTTCAAACCACGGTGCTGCAAATCCGCCAATGTTTGCGCCACGATTCCATAATTCGCGAATTTATCGACCGTGATGTGCACTTCGGGCTGCGGACTCTTCGTGGCAGCTTGACTGATATAACCCTGCAACGTAACGCGATCAACCGGCTGCTTATTCCACCGCAGCATGCCGTCGAAGTCGATCGATAAGCCGATAACGTCCGGCGCCGTAGCCGGTGGTGGACCCGATAGCGGATTGTCAATCTTGATGGCGTGCGTCTGACTTGGAATCGTGATGATGAAAATGATGAGCAGCACCAGCATGACGTCGATCAACGGCGTCATATTGATGACCGAATACGCATGGCCTTCGCTGCGCCCGAGTGGCATTGCCATTGGATGCCTCCCCTATGTCTCAGATGCCCTCTGGGGCTCCGATCGCGTACGCTCTCGTCAATTTCGCAGTTCGAAACGAATACGAAACGGATAACAGGTATTCACCGGCTGGCCGTCTTCGGTTGTGGCGCGATAATGCCCCGAGCCGGCCTTTGCAAGCCTCAGAGCACCGTAGTCGAGCCTCGCACTTCCGGTCGATTCGACGATCGTCGGCTCGGAAACGAGGCGCCCCCGACCGTCGACGCATACGCTGACCGTCGCAACCCCCTTTTCTCCCATACGCATAGATGCGTCAGGGTAGAAATCGGTGGTACTCGGGAATCCAATTCCAGGTCCTCCTGGCACGCGATTCACCACTTTGGGCGTTGAGGGAGGCAGCGTGGTGTGCGGCGGCTCCGGCAACGTTCCCTCGATATCGCGAGGCCGTAGAGTACCGCCACATGTAGAGAAGCGACCAAAATGAACGTGATCGTACGGCCGGTGAAGAACGGAAAATCTTCCTCGGGGTGGCGGATGAGCTGCCCATGCCCCGCGGCAGAGCTGGTCGCGGCGATCGCCGCCACGGCATGTTCACGCGCGATGACATTCGTCGCCCAGCAACAGCCGAGGGCGAAGCGAAGACTCGCCATTGCTCCACGCTGTGCCTCGAAGTCTGCCAGCCACTCCTCTTTGAGCCGTTCCGACAGAGAGGCAGGGACGCGTCGCGCTGCGCTATGGATCAAACGATGCGCGATCCCATCAACCCAATCCCATGTTCGCTTGGAACTCATAGGCCCTCCTGGCGCCGACGATTACACCAGCTTATGCAAGAACACCGCGACCGAAACTTGCAAAGACTTCGCTCGCCCGCCGCAATCCGGTTGGCGTCAGCCGATAGAACCGACGCCGCGGCCGACCCGCACTCGATGGATCTACGGACTCCCATCGACTGACAAACCATCCCGCGGACTCGAGGCGAAGAAGGATGGGATACAGGGTTCCTGACGCGAGTTGGCCACGCTGCAGCAAGTCGGCGCCCGACAGCTGATCGGTGGGGTTTTCTAGAAATGCCTCCAATACCTTTAACGTTTGAAGAGACATCCGGACTTCGCGGTCTTCCTTAGTCATAGTAGTAAGTCTACATAGGGTTCGGACACAATGCAAGAAAAGAACATTTGACCCAGGTCTATATGATCCGCAACGAAGTTGATTTCGAGGAAGCCTCCGTCAGCACCCTGACCTAATAGTCTCTCAAACCTTCAGATTGCGGGTACAAAATCCGGATCGTCGTGAAAGTCTCGCTCGAATTTCAGAAAACTGTAGTAGCCGCATGTGTCGCCGTAAGGGTACTTGCGGCACACATGAGGTCTCGCGTCGTACCGAGCATTGGCGCTTCTGCCGGTCAAATAGTTTACAAACGGAGGAATAGACCGAGTCCTTCTGGTGACGGAGTATTTGTTCACTTACCGTATCTGCAAAAGTGTATTTGTAGGTGAAGCGCTTGCGGGCAGCGGCCACGGAGATGCCGAAGCGCTTGGCCAAGCGCGCAATATCGTGATCGGTCACAGCTATTCGAGGATGGGTACAGCAGTAGCCCAAGTATCCCCTGTTCGCCATCAAGAGCCGCGGCTGGCGCAGCGCACTCCCCTGCGCCTTGGTGACGGGGGGCGTCCACGGCTACGAAACCAGCGGCGTGCACGGCGCGTTGCAATTTATCGACCAGCACGCGGTAGGTTACGAAGGCCGGATCAACCTCATAGTCGCGCCGGGAGTCATCAACTACCCGCTCAAGAAGCTCGGTCTCTGTGCAGGCATCACCGACACCCCATACAAGACGACCACCGAGGTCTATCCCGACAGCCCGCGGGCAACGCCAGAGCAATGCAATCGAGCCCAGGTGGCAGCGGTGTGTGCGGCGATTGATTTTGCGTTGCGACACCGCACACCTTGAACACCACCCAGCGTTTCCGCGGAAACGTGCATCAACCAAGCCTCGCCTTCAGCGCATCACCCACCTGATTGCAGCGATCACTACGTTCGAGGGTAAAGGCGGGGGAATAGATCTTCGAGCGCGTCAGCGGGAAAACGCAGCGAAACAGCTCCTTTCGGTGTTTCAGAGGCAAGCAAACCCGCTTGCAGAACATCGTTCAGCACCCTACGGGCCGTCCGCTCGGGAAGCCCCGTGATTCGGCCTACTTCGCCCCGCTCGAATTGCCCGCGAATTAGCGCTTCCTGCAGAAGCGCGACTGCCTCGGGCTTCAAATCCGGGCTACGGAGCACATACGCCTTGAATCGTTCCGCGAGACGATCAAGTTCGAACAGATCGCTCATGTAGGTGGTCTGATCGAGACAAACTCTGAGGAACCAGAGAACGAATTCCTGTAGCGCCTTCTGCGAGAGGTTTCCGCGCCCGTCGAGGTCGCCTTCTCTGGGCGAATCTGCGCGATCCATCATCTGTTTGTAGTCCGCGCGACTTTCCAACCCGCGCGCCAATCCTCGCGAGATCGACCAAAGACCTCGCGAGCCGATGTTCGCCGACCATGCCATCGCGTGGCTCATCAGGCGGCTTACCCGCCCATTGCCATCTAGAAACGGATGTATGTAGTTAAACCGATGGTGCGCCGAGGCGATCGCCATGGTCTGGGTAGCTCTTCCCATCTTTTGGACCTGAAAGCGTTCCTCGAAATAGCGCATGAAATCGGCGACGCGAGCGCTGGAGGGCGGCACATGTCGTCCCACTTCGACATCCTCTTCTGGCCGAGTCCGCCACTCACCGGGTTCCATCCGGAGTTCAGCCCGTTCTGTCTTGATGAGGAGCATAACTTCAGGGGCATCGCGGTAGAATTCACGGTGAAGCCATAGAATGAATTCTCTCGAGGCCGGTGGCGGCAATGTGCCCTCGTTACCCATGCGATCAACTTCTCGCTGCACTCGCACGTGTGCGGCCGCCTCGAGTTGCAGATTCCGTCGCCCCTCGTCTTTGTCGAGTTCTCCGGCGAGGGCGCGCTCTATGTCTCGTGGCCGGGTGTTATGACCTTCAATAAGATTGCTGTAGTAGGTGTTCATCACCCGTACAAGATCGGCCAGATTGGCAGCCGTGCGCGGGTGCAACGCTTTGCCGAGCGTCGCTGACGAGGCCGCCAATTCGGCGATCACGTCCGCGATATCGGTAGTCGGCTCTTCCAGCCGGGCGGGCTCAATCCTTGCGGGGTTTTCTGCACTCATTTGGCCGATCTTTCTGTCTCTTATGACGCATTAAATACCAAATTATTGTAGCATAGTACGCAAATTTTGGCCGATCTTTTGGCCGATTTTGGTAGTCAGTGGGCGCGACCGTGGATCGCAGTTGCATCTGAATTGGCTTGCGCAATCAGGGGCTATCGCGCCTATCAAGCGCAACTAGCAGACTCGAACGGCCGCTCAACTTGTCTTCACGTCGCCGGCCCGAGGGCCTGCGTTTATCGTCACCTTCATGGGCTCAGTCCAAGTATTTCCAAGTATCCTCAATGAGCGTTTCCACGCTTTTCAATAACAGATCGGCTTCACCGGGCTCCACCTCCACGATCAGACCGATGTCACGTTCTGGATGAGCCCCAATGTTTCCGATATCGCGTATCGCATGCAAGGTTTCGAATGTGTCTGGATCGACACCGTGCCCAACCATCTGCTCGACAGCAAAGACGATCCTTTGTAAACCTGGAAATGCGATGTCGGGGTCATTGGGTCCGCCCGTGCCGCCCCCCGTCCCGCGGGCATCTTGACGGCGCTCTTCAGCGGTCAGCTCGAGCAAACGTTTCCGCGGAAACGTACATTAACGCCGACTCTTGGTATTCCCTATAATCTATTGATTTATAATAATAATTGGTGGGACGGCTGGGACTCGAACCCAGGACCAAAGCCTTAAAAGGGCCTTGCTCTACCAACTGAGCTACCGTCCCAATGAGGCGCGCATGATAGCCGAACTGCGCCGGCAGATCACCGGCAATTCGCTGAAGCGTACCGGGTGGGATCGGGTACTCCGGCGGCGGCAAAGCCGGCCGCCCGAAGGCGGCAGGAATCGCATTTTCCGCAGGCGGCGCCGTCCTGGGCGGCCTGATAGCAGGATACGGTCATGCTGAAATCCACGCCGAGTTCGATGCCGGCGCGGATTATTTCCGCCTTGGACATGGCGATGAGGGGCGCCTGAATTTTGAAGCGGGCGCCTTCGACGCCGGCCTTGGTCGCCAATTGCGCGAGGCTCGCAAATGCGTCGATGAACTCCGGCCGGCAATCGGGATAGCCTGAGTAGTCGACGGCGTTCACGCCCACGAAAATATCAGTGGCACCCACGACCTCGGCCCAACCGAGCGCCAGTGCCAGCAGGAGGGTGTTGCGGGCCGGCACGTAAGTAACGGGAATGCCGGCGGCCGGCAATTCCGGTACGGCCATGCCGGGGTCGGTGAGTGCCGAACCGCCGATGCCGGCCAGGTCCACGCCCATGACCCGATGGTCACGAGCGCCCAGCGCCCTGGCAATTTGCTGCGCGGCCTGCAATTCGGCGCTGTGACGCTGTCCGTAGTGCACGCTCAAGGCATGGCACTCGAAGCCGCGTGCGCGCGCCATGGCCAACACCGTGGAAGAATCCAATCCGCCGGAGAGTAGAACAATGGCGCGCCGCGCCGGCGCGCTCGAGCCGGCGGCGCTCACTTCCCGGGCACATCGCCCCACAGGATCTTGTGGAGCTGCAGTTGGAAGCGCACCGGCAGACGATCCGCCAGTATCCAGTCCGCGAGCACGGTGGGCGACACCTCGTTGTAGCTTGGCGAGAACAGAATTCTGCATTGCTGCGTCAATCCGTGCTCCTGCATGAAGGTCTTGCTCCAGTCGTAGTCTTCACGGGAACAGATCACGAATTTCACTTGATCGCGCTGAGTCAAGAACCTGAAGTTCTCGATCCTATTGCGCGCGGCCTCATGCGAGCCCGGGGTCTTCACATCGACCACCCGGGTAACCCGGGCATCGACCGGCGCGATATCGAGCGCGCCGCTGGTTTCCAGCGACACATTGAAGCCGTGGTCGCACAGGCGTTCGAGAAGCTTCAGGCAATTCGGCTGCGCCAGTGGCTCCCCGCCGGTCACACAGACGTGCTGCGCCCCATAGCCGCGCACCCTGCCTACGATATCGTCGATGTCCAGCCAGTCGCCGGCATGGAAGGCGTACTCGGTGTCGCAATACTGGCAACGCAGCGGACAGCCCGTCAGCCGCACGAACACCGTGGGGTAGCCGACAGCATCGGCCTCCCCCTGCAACGAGTGAAAAATCTCGTTGATGCGAAGGCGGTCGGTTTTGCGTACCGTATCAATCAATGTTTCTCGGCAGCCATGCTGTCTAAACGCTGCTGCGCCAGGTGTCCGGACGGTGAATCGGGGAACTGCGTGGTCACCTTCGACAAAGTCCGCCTGGCCGCGTCGAAGTCCTTCAACTCATACTGGCAGTAGCCGATCTTGAGCAAGGCGTCGGGAACCTTGCGCGATTGCGGAAATTTATCGACCAATTTTTGAAAAGCAGCCTGCGCCGCAGGGAAAGCCTTGTTGACGTAGTTGGCCTCACCCAGCCAGTACTGGGCGTTGTCGGCCAGCGTACTGTCGGGAAACGAGAGCAGGAATTTCTGAAACGCGGCGATGGCAGCGTCGAATTGACTGTTCTTCAACAAGTCGAATGCGGCTTGATAAGCGGCCTTGTCGTCGGTGCTGGACGCTGCAGAACTCCCAGCCGCGCCGGCACCGACACCGGCACCGGCCGCTCCCGCATCACCGGGCCCGGCGGCGGAACCGCCGCCGCCCCGCCCCTCGAGCGCCTTCAGGCGCCGATCAAGATCGGCGTACAAATCGTGCTGCTCCTTGCGGCTGGTTTCGAGTCCATTGGTCAATTGATCGATGTCGTTGTGCATGGCGCGCAGATCGGCGCGCATGGCCTCGTTTTGATTGGCCAGATCCAGAAGACTTTGATTGGCCACCACCCTCTCGATGCGGCCCAAGCGGGTGTCGAGATCCTTCAGTTTGATTTGTACAGGATCCTCTTCCGGCGGAGTGCCCGCGCACCCCGCCATCGCGAGCGCGAGCACGCAGAGGCCGCCCAAACTGAACGCGACGCGAGAAATCACGGCACGTACACCATTTCCACGCGCCGATTTTGCGCCCAAGCCGCCTCGTCGTCACCCTCGGCCGCGGGTCGCTCGGAGCCGAAACTGACCGTGCTGAGCTGCGATTCGGCGACGCCTTGGAGCATCAGAGCACGCCGTACCGCCTGCGCACGGCGCTCGCCGAGGCCGATGTTGTATTCGCGGGTGCCGCGCTCATCCGTATTGCCTTCGAGCTTCATTTTCAGGTTCGGATGACTGGTCAGGTTGCGCGCGTGGGCGGAGATGACCTGGGCGAACTCAGGCTTGATTTCCGACTTGTCGAAGTCGAAATAAATCACCTTCTTGGCCAGAGGACCCACCCCGTTCGCACCCGTGATATCCCCGCCCTGGCTGGCGGCATCGCCTCCCAGAGCGTTCGCCGACGTCGATGCGCCCTCTCCTGACGTACCGGAAACCTGGGACCCGGCCGTTGGAGGCTCGTGCACATTGTTCTTTTTCGGGCAGCCCGCGAGCAGCGCCGCTCCGGCAATCAGCAAGGCGATCGATACTATTCTTTTCATTCAGATTCTCCACGAGAGGCCCGGGTCTTCAAGCAAATAAACATCTAGCCTACCGACGAACAGCCGATTTGTGTACTTCGATTGATACGCACCTCAGAACGGCGCCCATGCGGGTTCCTGCAATTCACCCTCACTCGACACCAAGCGCTCCTGCACCCGGCCGTCGGCGCTGACCAAGGCCAGCACCCCGCGGCCGCGATCGCGGGTCGCGTAAATGATCTCCGCGCCGTTCGGCGCATAGCTCGGCGACACGTCGAAATGACCCTTGGTGAGGACTTGGACCTCGCCGTGCCCTCGAAGATCCATGGTTGCTATGCGATAGCCCCCGTCTTCCTGGGTGACGAAAGCCAGCTGCGACTCATCGGGCGACACCCGGGGTCGCGCGTTATAACTGCCTTGAAACGTCAAGCGCTGGGGCTTGTCGCCGCTGTGGATACCGACGCGGTAAATCTGCGGCCCACCCGCCCGATCCGAAGTGAAATAAATGGTCTGGCCATCCTTCGACCATTGCGGCTCGGTGTCGATGCCGGGATCATCGGTGATGCGGGTGAGCGCCTGAGTGGCCAGATCCATCACGTAGACATCCAAATTCCCGTCCCTCGTGGACAGCGTGAGCGCCAGCTTTTTGCCGTCGGGCGACCATGCCGGAGCCTGATTCACGCCCGCGTGGGCGGACACACGCCGCCTCTCGCCGGTCGGCAGATTCTGCACGTACACCGACGGCAAGCGGTCCTCGAAGGACACATAAGCCAGACTCTGGCCGTCGGGCGACCAGGCGGGCGACATCAGCGGCTCATTCGACTGCATCACGACGTGCGG
>Ga0208193_1000564_pt1 | contig 19222 bp, 18 predicted proteins | sample June2015DPH_17_2_FD_184716 | JGI IMG/M metagenome (GOLD analysis project Ga0208193, IMG submission 184716) | Peatland microbial communities from SPRUCE experiment site at the Marcell Experimental Forest, Minnesota, USA - June2015DPH_17_10... | ecosystem: Environmental > Terrestrial > Soil >... | reverse complement strand
CAATTCTTCCCGCCTTCTACCAGTCGCCCTGGTTCGTCATCCTGTGCGCGGCAGCGATCATGGCAATCCTTTGGATGGCCCTGATGGCTCGAGTCCGCCGAATATCGGAGCGAGTTCGCATACGTGCCGAAGAACGTGCAGAGGAAAGAGTCAGAATCGCCCGCGACCTGCATGACACCCTCTTGCAGGGAGTGCAGGGCCTCATGCTCCGCGTCCATGTCGCCACACAACAAATTCCTGAAGGCGCGGGCGCACGAAACAAGCTGGAACAAGCCCTCAAGGCTGCAGATGACGTTCTGATCGAAGGGAGAGACCGGGTCAGAAGTCTTCGTTCAAACAGTCTACGCAACCTCACCCTCGCCGAGGCGCTTGAGGGTGTCGGCGCACATTTCACTCACAATAATCAAATCACCTTCCGGGTGCTGACCGAAGGGGCCACCGTCCAACTTGATTCCCTTATCCTCGAAGAGGTCTTCTGCATCGGGCGTGAAGCCATCACCAACGCATTCCAGCATGCCCAGGCAACGTGCATCACCGTAAGCATCGTGTACGGAAAAAATGAATTCCGCACATCGTGCCAAGACAACGGCGCTGGGATTCCGCCGCATGTTCTCGAGCACTACCGGAGAGAAGGCCATTGGGGATTGGTTGGCATGAAGGAACGCGCAGAGAGGATCGCTGCACACTTTCAATGCAAAAGTTCGCCAGCAGAGGGGACTTTGGTCACAGTCTTAGTTCCCGCAAATCTGGCTTACGTCGAAAAAGGAACGATAAGAAGCTTCCTTTGGGATTGCCGTCGATTGCTTCACAGGTAATCGGATCTCAAATCGTATCCCGGGACACAACAAGGAGGAGCAACCAGCGAAAAAGAGTGCTGCATATAGCTCGAAATGACGACGCGGCGCATCTGGAAGTCTGTCAGGATCGAATAAGTGATGCCGGCAGAGAAGGAAATGAGCCGACATGGTGCGAGCAGGCGGGTACGCATGCAGATTGGGAGTTAGGACACATGACAAATGAACCACAGACAATACGGATTCTGGTCGTAGACGACCATCCCGTCCTCCGCGAGGGGTTGGCCGCAATGATCGAGAGCCAACCGGATATGAGATTGGCCGGTGAAGCCGCAACCGGCCGCGATGCTATCGATCTGTTCAATTTGCAGCGTCCAGACGTGACAATCATGGACCTCCGCCTACCCGATATGAATGGGATTGATGCCATCGTTGCAATTCGCAAAATCTCCCCACATGCGCGCGTTGTGGTGTTGACCACTTATCTTGGAGACGTTCAGGCAGGCCGCGCCTTAATGGCCGGCGCACAAGCATTTTTGCTTAAAGCCACGCTTCGCACGGACCTGCTAGACACGATACGGGCGGTCCACAAAGGCCATAAGCGGGTTCCTGCGGAGGTTGCCTCCGAGATGGCTGAGTATGCGGCTGACGACTCGCTAACGGCTCGAGAGGTCGAGGTGCTCGAACAGGTGGCAAGCGGGAACTCAAACAAACAAGTGGCTGAACGTCTGAGCATCAGTGAAGACACCGTTAAAGCTCATATGCGTAACGTGCTGGGAAAGCTCGGCGCAAATGACAGAACACATGCTGTGACAATTGCCCTGCGGAGGGGGTTCCTGGATATGTAGGGGAATCGCAAGTGAACAAGCGTGTCATGGCTCGCAAGACCAGCATATTGCGGGCCACCGTAAATGAATTCAGAACTTACCAATAGGGGTAGTCTGAGGGGATTCAATGACTTTTGAAGCGATCAGGGAGATTGAAATGGAGTTGGCAAGAGATCAAGCAGACCTTGAACAAGCAATACAGAAGCGGAAGCAACTTTCAGCAGACAGTACTCCTGGTGGATATCGCGCTGTTGCTATCGGCATATCGCTCCGTTCCGAAATTCAGAGTCTTTCGAATAGGCTTTTCAAGGGTAGGTTTCGCTTAATGAACGCAAGGCGGTAACACGAACCAGAAATAATCTCGAAGGATGGTGCTATGAACCAAAACAAGAAAGATCCTGACGTTTTATCCTCACTCACATCGGAACAATACCGCGTCACTCAGGAAAATGGCACCGAGCGACCGTTCGATAACCCTTATTGGGATAACGATGAGGCCGGCCTTTATGTGGATATTGTGTCGGGTGAGCCACTTTTTACTTCAGTCGATCAATTTGAAAGTGGCTGTGGATGGCCGAGCTTCACGAAACCCGTCGATCCGGAAGGCGTATCCGAGTCAATCGATGATACTCATGGGATGGTGCGAACAGAAGTTCGGTCGAAGCAAGCTGACAGTCATCTTGGTCATGTGTTTGATGACGGTCCGGCTGAGTCCGGCGGGCTCCGATATTGCATAAACTCTGCCTCCCTACGATTCATTCCCCTTGATGAGCTCGAAGAAGAGGGATACGGCTCCTATCGCACAGCGATCGAAGCCGCAGACAAGAAGGAATGAGACACACTTGGAACCGCCAATCTTCATGCCAATGACATACGGATTGTCGTTAAATCACGACAGCGATGCGATGGATCTGATTTGACCTTTTCTTGATATCCGTGATCAGGTTCCATCGTCAACGATGTCTTTATCGGCTTCATCATCACTCTCGGAAGAAGGCCATAAGGTCCGCATTGATCAAGTCTGGGTGGGTCTCGGCCATACCGTGAGAGAGTTCCTTGTAAGTCTTCAGCTTGGCGTTCTTGACTATTTTTATGGTGCGAGCGCCAGTGAAGGAGTATGGCACACCTTCATCGTCTTCGCTGTGCATCACCAAGGTTGGTACATCAATCTTTTTCAGGTCCTCGGTAAAGTCAGGTTCCGAGAACGCCTTGACGCAGTCGTAGTGCGCCTTCAGGCTGCCTTGCATGCCTTGGAACCAATACTTGTCCTGGATGCCCTTGTTGACCTCAACTCCCGGCCGGTCGAAACTGTAAAAGGTGAGTGTCCCGTCCTTGTAAACCTGAGAGCGATTCTTCACGAGCGCACTGCGCAGGCCATCAAATGCTTCCATCGGCCATCCGCCCGGGTTGGAGTCAGTCTGAAGCATCCCTGGCGTCACCGAGGCAAGAAACACGATCTTTGCGACACGCGACAACCCATGGCGACCGACATAGCGAGCGACGTCCCCGCCACCGGTAGAGTGGCCCACCAAAATAGCGTCTTTTAGGTCGAGAGTCTCTAGAAGAGCCGCCAGGTCATCGGCATAAGTGTCGATGTCATTGCCGTGCCAAGTCTGCTCAGATCGTCCGTGTCCTCGACGATCAAAGGCGATTGCGCGAAAGCCTTCGTTGGCGAAGAAGAACATTTGGGGGTCCCACTCATCTGCACTTGCCGGCCACGCGTGCGAGAAGACGATAGGTTGACCGGTGCCCCAGTCCCTATAAAACAACTTCGCTCCATCTTTTGCCAAAAATGTGCTCATATTTCCTCTTTTTCTGTCACCGCGAAGGTGAAGTGATTTGTACATCTTTCATGACAATTCATCACGAGCTCCATACCGATCCGCAATTGGCTTTCGATCTCTAACCGCACCTCGTCTTCCCTTAGGACTATGGCAGCCATTTCAAGAAGGTCACGGGAATGCCATCGGGATCGCGCAATTGAAAGAGCTGTGCACCCCAGGACACGGTTTGCGGGTCCGGAGTGATGACATGTAGCCTGCGACGTACAACCTCAAGATCGTCGACCTCGACTACGATATGTGTTCGCTCGCCCGGATTGTTGAGTTCCAAACGCTGACGTTCGCGGTTGTTATCGAGAACTTCAAGCCGCAATCCAGCCAGATCGTATCGGCGTCCTCGACCGTTCGGGCGGTCCCATTCGGCGACGACAGGAAAACCGAGCAACTCCCCGTAAAAAAAGGTGACGTCATCAAAGGAATTGGTGGCAAGGGCGATATAACTCATCTTGATTCTTCCCCAACCGCGCTCAAACAAAACGTTGCACTGTCTATCCCGGGCAAGACTTCCTCCGCCAGCAGCAGCAGGCTTCGTTCCCAGGACTTGCGTTGCTCCGCCGCATCGTAGGAGACAATGAGTAAATAGCCAAACCCCCCAGTCTCTTCTTGCAGTTCCCGGATGCGCTTCGTTACGGTAGCCGGAGATCCGACGAGCCAAAGGTTGTCAGCAAGGTATTCAAGATCAACTGCGTTGTCTGGCATCGCCGGATCTTTCTTGAGCAAATTGCCGAGCCCAAGGTGAAAATAAAGTGGCAAGAGAAACTCTCTCCAGCACCGACCCATGACTCCCTCAATTGCGAGTTGCCGTGCCTCTTCGTCGGTTGCCGCCACGAAAACGTCCCGAATGATCCGCCAGTCCTTCCGATCGGGCATCCGTCCGGTGCGAGCCGCGCCCTCAAGTACCGCGGCCCAATGAGCGGCCGTGACTGCGGAATCTGGACTAATGCTCAAGCTGACAGGAAGATATCCCTTTTCGCCCGCCAGCTTGTGGTTCTCAGATCCCGGAGTTAGTCCGGCGATCGCAATCGCAGGGTGCGGGTGTTGGAATGGCTGCAAATGATAACCCAGCGTATAGAGACTTTCTGGCTTTCCTGACGACCAGAATTGACCGGTGAAATCGCGCGGCCCCTGGGTCCAAAGCGAGGTGATAATATCTAGCGCCTCAAACGTCATGCGCCGATTGCGTCCCCCGCTGACATCAAGGCCAAATAGCTGATGATCGCTTGGCAACGCGCTGATGCCAACGCCCAATTGATACCGGCCTCCCGCCATGTGGTCCAGATATGCAACGCGGTGCGCGAGCTCTATGGGGTGGTGGTATGGAAGAAGATGGCCCAACGGCCCCAACATGATCCTCTTTGTGCAACAAAGCGCTTGCGCGATCAAGAGATCCGGTGCTGGGCAAGGCTCCCATTTGGAAGTGAAGTGTTCGCCGATCCAAGCCTCCTCGTATCCCAGAGAATCGAGTCGTCTCAATTCCTCAAGATCCCAAGCATGACCGGCAGCGATACTGCGTTCGGGTGGATGGGAAGGCATCAACACTGCACCCAGCTTCATAGACAATCCTTTCACCAAAATGAATGAGGAACTCAGGCCCTAGTGAAAGGCAGGTTCGGAGCGCTTGGTCTCCGTGAAGTTCTTGAGGTGGAACATCAGTACGCCCCACATCGTGTTGCAGACTCTCAGCTTGTCGTCTGATTCGTCCTGCCCGTCATGATCGAGATCCACGAATGTGCTCCCTAATCCCTTTTCAACAAGATGGAAAGTAGCCGTTGTTCCAGCCGCATTGCCTGGTCCCTCAAGGCACTCCCAGCGCACGTCTGAACCAGGTTTGGTCACTTCAATCTTCCAGTGGAACGGACCTTCCTTGCTCTTGAAATGGAGCTTTATCTGCTCCCCGTGGCCTGCCCCACCTTCAGTCGTAGGCGTATACCAACCTTGCAACCCCTCTTCTGTGGTGATTGCATTGAAGACTTCCCCCTTCGGGGCGTTGATCAGGATTCTGTGTGAGTGCGTTGCCATAGAAACTCCTTCGATTCGTAGCAAAAGCGTCCACTGGTGCATCCGTCATTCAAAGTCGCGCTAATTCTCGAATGAAGCGGGGATAAGGCGTTCATTTAGTGAATCGATCTGCTTCTTTGCAGAACAATGCGGCCCTTGCCATCGCTCAAAAAGGTCCTGTTCGAGTTCGATTCCGAGCAGATCCAATGCGCGGTTGAGCGTGTGATCTATGACGTCTTCCAAGGTGGCAGGCCGTTGGTAAAACGCCGGAACAGGAGGCATGACAATTCCGCCCATTTCCGCGATCTTCACCAGCAAACGCAAATGGCCTAAGTGCATTGGCGTCTCTCGAACAAGCAGGACAAGTGGCCTGCGGTCTTTGAGCATCACGTCTGCGGCTCGCAATATCAGGTTGTCGGAATAAGATGTGGCTATACCCGATACGGTCTTCATGGAGCAAGGCGCAACAATCATCCCACTCGAACGAAAAGAGCCGGAAGAAATACTCGCTGCGATATCAGCAGAGCGATGAACGCATGTCGCCATCGACTCAACCTCTTCCACCGAATAGGTGGTTTCGAGCAGGATGGTTCTGCGGGCCGCTGGACTAAGGACCAGATGCGTCTCCAGAGCCGCCACACCGCGCAGAATTTGCAGCAAGCGTATCCCATAGATGGCGCCCGTAGCCCCCGATATCCCCACGATGATCCGCTTCATGTGTTTAGCTCCTGGCGATAAGAAATCCGGCAATCATCGATGACATCAGGCATGCAACCCGACAGGCTCGCACGGCTGTTTATTTCAGGAAGCAGGCCACTACTCGCTTCCCTCAACGAAGTCGCCTGCCTCGGAAAATGTATAAGGGAAATTTGGGCTGGCGTTTGCCCTCCGTCCAAGCGTTGGCCTCAACTGGCCAAAGGCGCGATAGACAACTGGATACGGCTGTCCGGCGAAATGCTCCAGAATCTCCTGCCAAGTCCGCGGCACTTCGCGGATGAAATGTCTCATCTCGGCAACAATCTCCGCTTCCGGAAGTTGACTTGCAATGTCTGGTTGGCTAATCGGCTCTGTGACGACGCATGCTTCGAAGTCAGCCTGAATAGCACCGGCTCCCATCGTGCAATCGAAGCCAATCTTGGTGACGCTGAAAGGCGGCTCAGGCTGACGGAGACTTGGATCGAGCGGCATGGTGTTCTGGCCAGGCACGATCAATGTGCCGCGGCCAGGGTTGTAGCGCCAGGCCTGAGCCCACTTCACCCGTCCGTCATCGTAGATATCGACATCCTCATCGAATACGTATGCGATCTTCGGCATGTACTGCCTGCAGCCAGTTAGCATCACCCCAAGCGTCTGCATCGCATCGCCCCCGCCCACCGACTTGATGCGCGCGTAAGCAACATTGCCACCACAATCCGCGGGAGCGACGACGTCCTGCACGAGGATGCCGGCGCGCTGCAACTTCTCGAACAGCTCGCCTTCGATCGCTTGCTGGAACGCATACATATCGGTCTTGCCCGGATGTAGCCCACCGATCGTGGCGTGCTGGTAGATTGCTCCCTTGCGGTACGTGATGCAGTCAATGATCACATTCCAGTTTCTTGGCAACCCGGCTCCGTACGTGCCCGGAAACTCGCCGTAGGGCCCTTCGTCGTGGATCATGCCTTCGCTTGTAACGACGCGGCCTTCCAGGACGATCTCAGCATTCGCTGGCACCGTCAGATCGTTTGTCTCGCACTTCACGATCTTGGCCGGCTCACCCAGAAACCCGCCCAGCTTATCCCACCCATCGATTCCGGCGCCTGGGTGCCGCATCATCGAAGCGATCTTGTCCAGGGTTGGTCCACCAATACAGACTGCGATGGGCATATCCTTGCCCATCTCGTGGTAACGTTGGCCAGCAATGGAGCCACCGTGAAACCACGCTCTCATATCTACGTTGGTCATATTCTTCGAGCGATACATCATCCGCTGAATGGCATCGTTGATTTCTCCTGTCATCGGATTCCGAGTCACTATGCGTGTGTCATTGATGTATGCCTGGCCGTCTCGAGGATGATGATTGAACAATGGCAGGATTGTCAGATCAACATCATCACCGCGCAGAATTACGTCCTTGCACGGAGCTGTCTCTACAAGCTCCGCCTTATAGTGAAGATTGGACCGGCGCGCAATCTCGCTCCCGACCTCTTTTAGACCGCATTCCAGCGAGAGCGCATACATGGCCCGCGAACCGTATCCATTGGCGAAGAATGGAAAAGCAGAGTCTTTCACCCGCTCCACAAGGATGGCCTGGTCAGGATTGTCCTCCATCAGTTTGGGAAGCTCGTCGACGCGCTTTTCATCTGAATAACGGCGAAGCAAGCCATTCTGCTCCAATGTCTCAATGAATTCGGCAAGACTCTTTTGGGCCATCGGTATCCTCCGGCGGATAAGCACTGACGATTGCGAGTGAACGTTTTGCCTGGAAACATGCGCCGCCTCCAAGCCTTTAGACTCTGCAAATCAGCCCTGCCACCTTGATCCCGAGATTAGTCGGAGAATCCGGGACCGAGGACACCCCTTGGGTGTGCTCTTCGTCAACCAATTCGGGTGGTCGGCTCACACCCAAGCTCTAACCGCCAGGAGTCCTCGCTCGGAACTCAGAGGACGACATACCCGAAATGGTTGCGGCGCCGACCCCCTTTTCGGGTCTGCGGTATTTTCCCACCTCGTCGACACTTGAATGCATCGTCGGGTCATGGATGAGCACCCTTTCATTCAGGACAAAGGAGCCGAACATGTTTCGACCAGTCGAAGGCCCTCCGCAGGTCACGATTCCACTGCCATCAGATGAAGAAGCGGGAAAAATCATCGGCGCCGGCTATGACCCAAAGATGACATTAAATGTAATCAAGATGATGGCCGGCACGGAAGACATGTATCCGCCGACCGCTGCGTTCATCAAGGCGATGTTCCAGGCGGAAGGAATCGATCCCTGCACCCGGGAGATGATCATGCTCAGGGCAGCTAAGGTCCTCAACTCACCCTACGAGTGGCAAGCCAATGTTGTACTGGGAAAGAATGCGGGGCTTACGGATGAGGAGATCGAGGCCGCTGCGAGCGACGTGCCGGTCACAGGGATCAAGCCCGACTACGTTCTGGCATGCAAAGCCACGGATGAGCTTTCGCGCACAGCTACACTGACGGACGATACTCTACTCGAGTTGTTGAATCGATACGACGATGTAGTTTGTCGCAAGCTTATCCTGATTATCTCGTGGTTCAACCTGCTGAGCCGCTTCCTGAATGGATGCCGCGTCCCGCTTGAGGTTACAGACAAGCTTGGTAGAAATACTTCACCACTATAGTTGCGAACCCAGGTCAATCTGGCCGGAACGTGTGGACATAAACTCAATGGCAGGGCTTCTCGAGAATAAAGAAATTAGGCAGACTCAACTTTGATTAGCGGAGCGCGGCGTATTCCGCCTTGGCTTGAATGAGAGCCGGCAAATTGGCATCCGCGTCTTTCCAGATAGTTAGGAAGTCTTGATAGGATTTCCGAGCCCCAACGCGGTCACCTGTGATGGCCTGAGCACGCCCCATCTGAAGGTGTGCGAGGGCTCCCAATGCGTCTCTTCCAACAATTGCGCGATGATCAATCAGTTTTTGGAACTCTGCAGCAGCTCGGCGACCATCGCCGATTTGTAGAAATGCAAGCCCACGAAGGTATGCTGGATAGATACTGTTGAAGCTATAGGTCATTGCTAATTCGTACTTCTCCGCAGGCCGCAGGACTTCAATAGCGCCTGTTGGATCGTGCTCGCTGAGTTTAATGGCAGCGCGTATGGAGGGAAGTGCGTAATGTTGGCCCAGCGTATCTCGCGGAGCCTCTTCATTGATTCGTTTGGAAAGCTTTTCAGCTTCGCGGGTGTTGCCGATAAGCGCCTGGAACAGGGCCAAATACATTTGGCTGTACAGGCTCGGCGATTTCTGGTCAGTGAATGTCAATATTCGTTTCCCTGCTAATGTATCACCAACCTCTGCCTCCTCCAGCGCGAGCTCTCTCACGTCAAACCCTGGACCATCCGGTAACCTATCCGCCCGTATTTTCTTAGCAAGCTTTTGCGCCTCACCGAAGCGCCCGCTATAGGTTTGCACATGCACGTCAAGAAATACTGCATGGATAGGCTCTTTATGGCTCGTGAGCCACTCTAATTGCTCCTTCATGCCAACCTGGTCGTTCTGGAGAAAGGCAATCAAATGTCGATATGAGCGCATAACAGAATTGTCAACACCGTTTGCCCGAGCTTCATCGGAAATTAACTTCGCTTCTTCAAGCCGGCCAGCGAGCGTTGTCGATGCGATTAGCACTTGGTAGCTTGGCACTCTGAGCAGTGGCATGAGACGAACGGCCTCTCGAGCTTCTGTAGCTGCTCTGTCGTACTGTCCAAGGTACAAAAGACAATTGGCAAAATTATTGTGTGCTACTCCATCGAGTGGGAACGTTTGTATCCACTTTTGGAAAATAGGATAAGAACTTTCAAAATCCTGGTTGCCAATGTTGTAATACAGAGTTTCAGTTAGAAACCTAAGCTGACCGGTTAGTCTGTCACGTAGCCCATATGCCTTGTCTTCCGCAGCTATTGCTTTAGCGGTTTGCCCTGTTTCGAGGTATGAGATACCAACAGAGGCGTAGGCCAATGCAAACGATGGATCAATATCGATCGCACGCTCGTAAAACGAGGACGTGCCGGCAAAATCATTCGACCCTTGATGTTGAAAGCCTTTTGATAGCGATTGTAAGGCTTCCGGTGATGAGGAGGTCGCCAGCTCCAATGGTTTCTTGAACTCATTTAAGGTGGCGATCGGCTCGCCCATCTTACTGCGCAATTGTTCCCCCGCGACCCCTAAAGTGTGCACAATGCCATTGCGTAGATTCGTCTCCTGCTCTGACTTGGCGAAGATCTTACCGGTTTGACAGTCCATGCCGGTTAGCAGGATCCGATACTGATTGCCGAAATCCGCAATTGAACTCGTGATTACTGCCTTGCTGTTAGTCCTCAGGCAGACCTCGCGAGCAATTTCCGGGGTTACTTTCCCATCCTGAGGATGATGCAACTGGGCCATCGTCTCTCGAACCTTGTCCTGGGCGAGAACCTGGAGAAAAGGTGTCTGCGATAATTCGACGGGAAGAGCGAGATTCAGAGCATCGTCGAGCACGGGATCGCTGGTACGATTGGTAATTTCGGCAATGACAATCGTGTCACCGGCTGAGAGCTGAAATCTGTGAAGATATCGCCAGGCGATCACCGCTGCTGTCGCGGCTAAAAATAAAAGAACTGTTGCTGCAACCCAGTTCCTGATTCGACGCAGCCGCAGACTCTGCGGGCTTGGGACCAATTCCAAAGCGGCGCGCATCTCCGCTGCTGAACGATAGCGTTTGCCCGGCTCCTTCTCAAGCGCCATTTCAATGACCGCTTGAAGCATCGGAGGGATGGCGGGATTCAATTCGCGAATCCGGGTCGTCTTCTCATGCAGCAGGCCTTGATGCACTTCTGCAGCGCTATTTCCAGGAAATGCTCGTTCGCCGGTCGCCATTTCAAAGAGCACAAGACCAAATGAAAATAAGTCGGTGCGGGCATCCAGCTTTTCCCTGCGAACCTGTTCTGGCGACATGTAGCTGGTTGTCCCCATGGCTAGGCCCGCTCTGCTCAATCCCGTGTCCTGGCCGATGGGCGCTTTGAACTGGATGAGCGGGTTGGTGGAGCGCGCTGAATCTTGCGGTTCCCAACCGCCTGCCTCCTCGGATTCAACGAGCTTTGCTAGTCCAAAATCCAAAATCTTGGCAGGTCCTTCATTAGTGAGGAATATATTGGCCGGCTTGATATCGCGATGGATGATTCCCTTCGCGTGCGCCGCCTGCAACCCATCGCAGGTCTCGAGTGCGATCCGAAGAAGTTCCCCCAGAGGCATTTTCGCCCCATGGGATTTGGCGAGTCGATCTCGCAGCGTTTTCCCGTCCAGCAATTCCATCACGATGATAGGCTGGCCGTCGTAATCTTCGATTTCAAAAATAGTGCAGATGTTGGGATGGTTGAGGGCAGAAGCTGTTTGTGCCTCCCGTTCGAAGCGCCTGAGAGAGGCCGGGTCACTCGCCATTTCCTCGGGAAGAAACTTCAGCGCGACCTGGCGACCCAGTTTCAGATCTTCCGCCCGATAGACCATTCCCATTCCGCCGCCGCCGATCACCTCGATCACGCGAAAATGAGAGACCTTTCTGCCAATGGGTCCAGCGCCGTCGTCACTCGCAGATCGGCCATCTTCAGGTGAGAGATCGTCGGGCAAGACTGCGTTCTCACGATCAACAGCGGTCACCCACTCTACGGGAATAACAAGCCGATATCCTCGTCGAGGCACCGTCTCAATATATTTCGGTTCAGCAGCCGAATCCCCAAATGCGCGCCTGAGGGTTGCGATCGCTACGTTAATACTGTGTTCAAAATCGACAATCGTATCATTCGGCCACAGCCGGCTCTTGATTTCGTCGCGACTCGCAAGTTCTCCCTCAAGTTCAACCAGCATTGAGAGCAACCGGAATGGCTTCTCCGGAAGAAACACCCTTCTTAATTCTGACTCCGGGTCGAGCGGACTCAGCTCTCCCGTCTGCAGATTGAGCTCGAAAGGTCCGAGCCGAACTCGGTTTCGTTGATCAAGTCGCATAGAACTTCAGCCGATATCCACCTGATGTCCGCGCCCTGGAATGGGAATCTGCGATGCGAATGTCCCTATTGTACGAGACGGTAACGATTCTCTTTTAGAATCAATACTTTCTGTAAAAATACAATGCGAATTGATCTTTAATTTACCTCCGCAGCATTTACTCCAGACTCCGCATCCTTGAAGCTCGACTGCATTAGAGGAGCTGATTATGCCCAATCCAGATCCAATCAGGGTGCTATGTGTGGACGATCACCCCATCGTCCGGGATGGTGTCAGGCTTGCGCTACATCAAGAGGGAGACATGCAGTTCGTGGGAGAAGCGACGAACGGCCTTGAGGCACTTGCTGCCTTCCGAAAGTTCATGCCAACAGTCACGCTCATGGACCTAAGTATGCCGCTGATGGACGGGTTGGACGCAACGGCTGCGATACGGGAGGAGTTCCCCCAGGCCAAGATTGTGATCCTCACAAGGTATGGCGGCGATATCAAGGCCACCCGGGCGTTCAAGCTTGGAGCTGTCGGATATCTGTTGAAAGGGCTCTCCCGGCGGGAACTGATTGACACTATTCGCGCGGCTCGAGTGGGGCAGCGGCGTATACCAATGGAAATTGCGTCTGGCATCGCTGAACACGTTAGCGCGGATCACCTGTCCGAGCGCGAGATCGAGGTCCTGCGAGAGGTCGCGGGCGGATGCGCCAACAAGATGGTCGCCGAGAGACTGTCCATTTCTGAAGACACAGTCAAAGGCCATATGAAAAGCGTTCTCGCGAAGCTGCGTGCCAATGATCGGACGCATGCGGTCATGATCGCCCTGAGACGTGGATTCCTGGGATGCTTTGAGACTTCTGGCGAAGTTTACTGAGGAGGCATTCGAATCAACCCACAACGCTCCTAACAAATCGGCCGACGCACCCCAAAGGGTTACCAACCAAGAACACCATCGAAGCTTGGCTCCTGGCAGCACCCTGAGAGAATACATCCGAACGAGCACGAATAGAGGCGATGCCCTATTCGTGGTCATTGCTGTCAGGAGGCGTCATGAGCTCGACCAGTTCCACAACTTCGCGTCGTTTCTTTGTGATGAGCGGCATAGCAACCGTAGCGAGTGTCTTTCTTCCGTCCATTGCTACAAGACTTCTCGCCCAGGAAGCCTCCCTGACCGGGGCGCAGTTCAGGGCCTCGGGCAAAACCGCGAAGATTCAGACTCGCAGACTCCGGGGCGGGCTTCTTGTCTTGATGGGGTCTGGCGGCAACATCATCGTTCTTCCCGGTGCTGACGGAAAGCTGACCGTAGATAGCGGTCTTGCCACCTCTGAACCGCAGGTGAAAGCGGCGTTAGACGCCATTTCTCCGGACCCATTGCGGCATTTACTGAATACCCATTGGCACTTCGACCATACAGATGGCAATGAATGGATGCATCGCGGTGGCGCCGTCATCGTAGCCCACGAGAACACGCGCAAACGCATGAGCCAAAGACAATCGATTCCTGCGTTCTCGATTGATTTCGACCCCTCGCCGGCAGCCGCTTTGCCCACGGTCCTCTTTAGCCAGACCTATGAATTGCGGTCGAACGGCCAAAGAATCCTTATGAAGCGTTACACGCCGGCACATACCGATTCGGACGTCTCTGTCTTCTTCGAGAATGCAAATGTGCTTCATACAGGAGACACTTGGTTCAACGGATACTTTCCGTTCATTGACTACGATAGCGGCGGCAGCATCGATGGGATGATTGCTGCATCGTCCGAGAATTTGCAACGGACGGACGCAGATACAATCGTTGTGCCAGGGCACGGAGATGTTGGCAGCCGAACTCAACTCGTCTCCTTCCACAACATGCTGCTGGACGTTCACGCCCGCGTATCTGAGTTAAAAGAGAGAGGCCTTCCACTGGCCGCTGCAATCGCGGCAAGGCCGACGGCGAGCTATGATTCGGCACTGTCCGGTGGATTTGTTTCGCCCGAATTATTTACGAGGCTCGTTTACCGAGGTGTGTAGCGCCCAAATGTGATTCAACTACTTCAGGGCAGCGAGACACGAAGATAGCGTTGGTAAGCACTATGTTTCGGCAAGCACCTACTCGAATGGGTTGCCTCCAAAACCCTCGACGGTAGGTAGTCATCCAATTCGATCTGCTCAACAATCAAGCTTAATGATGCTGCTTCAGTATTGCAGGAGTCATTTCGAAGCCTGATGACATCGACCGTGCTTTCGTGGCACGGCACAACGCCAACAAGACCGACGAACAGAATTGAGGAGACATATGAGCACTATCACCGTGAAAGATGGGACATCGATTTACTACAAGGACTGGGGCTCAGGCCAACCCGTAGTGTTCTCGCACGGCTGGCCTTTGAACGCTGACGCATGGGATGCTCAGATGCTCTTCCTCGGCCAGCAGGGATTCCGCGTAATCGCTCACGATCGCCGCAGCCACGGCCGTTCCGGCCAGACATGGGATGGGAACGAGATGAACACCTATGCCGATGACCTTGCCGCTTTGTTCGAAGCCCTGGATCTGAAGAAGGCTGTCATGGTGGGTCACTCTACTGGCGGAGGAGAGGTCGTTCGCTACCTCAGCCGGCATGGCTCGAGCCGAGTTGCCAAGGCAGTTCTAATTAGCGCCGTGCCGCCCATCATGGTGAAGTCCGCAGCCAACCCCGGCGGCACTCCGATTGACGCTCTGGACAGCATCCGTGCCGGCGTCACCAATGATCGCTCTCAGTTCTACAAAGACCTCACACTGCCGTTCTTCGGCTATAACCGCTCTGGAGCCAAGATATCTGACGGCGTCCGAGAGAACTTTTGGTACCAGGGTATGCAGAGCGGCATCAAGGGCTCCTACGACTGCATCAAGGCTTTCTCCGAGACCGATTTCACGGAGGAACTCAAAAAGATCGACATCCCCTTGCTCGTCATGCACGGAGACGACGATCAGATTGTTCCCTTCCCCGATGCCGGCGCGCTGACTGCCAAACTCGTCAAGGGCGCAACGCTTAAGGTTTACCCAGGCTTCCCGCATGGAATGCCCATCATTCATGCGGATGTCATCAACAAGGATTTGCTCGAATTCATTCGCGCTTAGTCACTGCCGGGCGGGCCACGTAATGTGACCCGCCCCCCCGCCCGAACCAGCCGCACTGGAATCGACTGAGATCTACTTAAACCAGCGGCTGAGCCAGTTCGTCTCTGCTAGATCGACCACTTCGTCCCCGCGCCCACTTAGAACTGCGTGCAGCAGATATAATCCAAAACCTTTGGCTTGCTCGATGGTAATCGTCGGTGGCATTGATAGCTCTTGCCGCTGAACCCGCACATCAATAAGCGCAGGCCTGTCATGCGCGAGGAACTTTGCCAGTGATTCGCGCAGTCCTGAAGCCCGAACGACTCGAAGGCCAAGAAAGCCGCAGGACGTAGCAAGCTGGCTAAAGTCCGGATCGTCAAGATCGGTTCCAAAATTCACATACCCTGTCGACTTCATCTCGAGTTCCACGAACGCGAGCGCGCCATTATTGAACACAACCACTTTTATCGGCAGTCGATTTTGCTTGGCCGTCAATAACTCGCCCATCAGCATGGAGAGTCCTCCGTCTCCAGACATCGAGATGACCTGCCGCCCTTCGTCCACCGCCTGGGCTCCACACGCCTGCGGCAAAGCGCAAGCCATAGACCCGTGATTGAATGAGCCAATCAACCGACGTCTCCCATTCATGGTCAGATATCGCGACGCCCACACCGTGGGAGTTCCAACGTCGCACGTGAAGACGGCATCGTCCGAAGCCATCTCGTTAAGCGTGCGCGCCACAAATTCGGGCCGCAAGGGACCGTCGCCAGTGTCTTCCGTTGCAAGATCATCCAAGCCCTTTCGGGCGGACAGATAATGTGTCTGAGCCTTCTTCAAATAATCATCCGCTGACTTGGGATGGAGAAGGTCATCTGCATTACTTTGAAAACCTACGATCCAGTATCGAAGTGCTAAGTATTTCAGACATCACCCTAAAGAGTTCTTTTGTTCCTACACAGGCGTGTCTCTGCGAACACTATATCTCTCGATAATCTAATCACACGGCTGTTCAGGCTATTTGAGATCCCCCACGCATACTGAGCAGATCTATCGACCTTGACGAATCGAATTCGAAAAACAAGCTAGCTGGAGAGAAACTTCATCATGGCAAACTTTGGGACCCTTAAACGGTTCACAGCGCTTGGCGAAGCGCAATCTACCTTCAGCGAAGAGATGCTCGTATCGGCGGCGCAGGCCGGCCATGAGTGGGCATTTGTTGAGCTTTGCTCTCGCTGCTCAAAGCGCATCCTAATCATGCTTTATAAGATCACAAAGAATGCAGAGGACGCCGAAGACATATTGCAAGAATCGATCCTGAAGGCTTATATCCATTTTGGAGAATTCAATCGCGCTTCTACTTTTTCAACATAGCTTACGCGAATCAGTATCAACTCGGCATTGATGATGCTTCGCAGGTGACGTGTTCGCCCGGAGGTATCAATCGATCTTCAGGCCGATACAGGTAGCCCACCATTGAAGGCTGCAATCACGGATCTACGTGCAAACGCCGAGGACCATTACATCCAGCGTGAAACCGAAGTGCGCCTCAAGGACGCAATCTCTCATCTTCCGATGGCCTATCGGAACGTAATCGAAATCCGCCAACAATCTGAGGGTTCAATCAAAGAAGTTGCCGCACAAGTGGGCATTACAGTTGCGGCAACAAAGTCACGCCTGATGCGAGCAACGAAAGCACTACGTAATTCGCTCTCTGAGCAGGAATTCAGATCTTCGGGTGCCGGACGGCTTCCGAAAGAGATCTACTGAGGCACACAAAGTATTTGAGAAACCCTTTGCCATCATCCCTCCGCGTCATGAGCTTAAGAATTGGCATTCCATGAACCTCGGAGCAGCACGAGTTGCAAGCGCAGTTATTTTTTTCCAACCGGTATTTTCGATTCAGGATGTTTGTCGAGTAAGTGTTTAGCTAGCGGACAGATTACATCAACCTGCAAAGAGTTATCTTTGGCGTATTGAAATGCTGTTCTGATAAGCTCGAGTCCGAGCCCTTTGCCCCGTTGCGACTCGGCAACTTCTGTATGCCAGATCGTCATCCAGCCCTGACCGTCGGTGTCGAATTCCAGGTAGCTGACCTGTCCATCCTGCTCAATCTCGAACCGGCTTCTGGTAACCCTGGTTGCGCTATTCACGCGGGCCTCAATGGTGAGATTTTAGCGGGAGACTGCGTCGTTGTGCAACGGATTGCGGCGGACGAGCGATCGCGTGCTTTGTTTCATTTATCATGAGCCGCTATTGAATCAAAACCTTTGAGTCTTGCTCCTCGTGATCGCCAATCCCCTGTGTCTCCGTACCCTCGCGACCAGAGCCTCTTTGAGATTGATTTGAAGAATCCTCTTCGGCTTCTGCGTGATTGCCCGGAAGTAATGGTCGAATGGCCGCTAGCCATCGGGAAGAGCGACCTTTCCACGGCGCGTCGACCTGCCTCGGGGCATAAGCCTTCCGCGATTCGAGAACGAGCTCGATTTGAGTGCCCACTCCAACCGAGCTCGAGAATTCGAAGTTGGCCCCCAGATCGCGAGCACGCTCACGCATGCCCGGGATTCCCCAGTGTCCTTGTTTGAAGCCTGAACGCCTCACTTCGACACCCAAACCACGACCATTGTCGCGGCAGCAAAGCTGCAGTTGCTTCTCGTCGTACGTTAGTTCCAAAACAATTTCGGTAGCCTGGGCATGCTGCATTGAATTTGTAAGAGCTTCTCGACCGATAGAGTAAAGCTCGTCCTGAACCGAGGGCCGCAGCGCCCTCGAATGCCCTTTCACAATTATATTGATTGGGGCGGTACCTTCAACCTGTAGCGCCTCCGCAGCCCTCCGCAAATTCTTTTCAAGATCACCAGGCAAAGCAGCCTCTGCCCGCAGCTCTCTCACTCTCTCGCGACCCTCACCGATTACCCGGTCGGCGCGAGCGAGGGCATCGCGTAGCATCGCCCGCGCCGGCTCTTCAGCCGTCAGCCGCTCTGTTGCGTAGTGAAAGCGGAGCACCAGGCCCTGCACTCCTTGCAGCAGCGTATCGTGCAGGTCCCTTGCAATGCGGATGCGCTCTTGAGCCCGTTCCTCAAGTCGCGCCCGCATCTTCGCCGTGATGTGCTGCACGCGCATTCGATAGATCACCCAGGCGAGACCACACATGGGCAACAAGATGAGCAGGTAGAACCAGGTTGTCCGATAAAACGGAGCGTCGACAGAGAGTTGCATCGCAGCTGGCAGTTCAGTCCATGGGCCGGTACCGGTCGCCGCCCTTACCCGAAAGCGATAGCTGCCTGGCGGGAGATTCGTGTAAAAAGCCTGCCTGCGATTGCCAGCGTCCTGCCACTCCTTGTCTTGTCCTTCAAGCATGTACTGATAGGCGACTCGATCGGGCGAATTGAGATCGATGCCGATGTAATCAAACTCCAGGGTCTTCAGCGGGGTCGATCCCAGTGAGATTCGTTCGCCCTCAGTTGCATGGCGGACGACGCCGTTCACAGAAACGGACTGCAATTCTACGCTGGGTTTCGAAAACTCCCGCGTCGCCAACGCTGGATCGATTGAGACCAGCCGGCCGGACGTTGCAAACCAGAGAAGACCGCTGTTGTCGACAATCGCCGACGGAGTCGGTTTGCTCTGTGTCGGCGCGCCGATCAGACCGTCCTGTTCGTTCAGCAGCTGGTAGTCCATCGCATACTGCGGCTCCTGAATAGCCCTTTTCCATTCGGCCTCGGGCAGACGGACAACACCGGAACCCGCATTCAACCAAATATCGCCGAACCGGTCTTTGACAATGCCTGAGATGCCGCGGAGCAAGCCGGGAGTGCGAAGCTGGAGTGAGTGGAAGCGCTCGCCGTCGAAATATGCCAGACCGTCCGAGCCGCCTGCAAAGACCCGGTTGCTGGTCTCGTAAAAGGTGAATACGCTGTTCACCTCCAGGCCCTGTTCTCGTCCGAATGTGCGATACCCTTTGGGATCGTCGAGCACAATCTCGTTTCGGGCCCAAAG
>Ga0208193_1000563_pt1 | contig 19224 bp, 13 predicted proteins | sample June2015DPH_17_2_FD_184716 | JGI IMG/M metagenome (GOLD analysis project Ga0208193, IMG submission 184716) | Peatland microbial communities from SPRUCE experiment site at the Marcell Experimental Forest, Minnesota, USA - June2015DPH_17_10... | ecosystem: Environmental > Terrestrial > Soil >... | reverse complement strand
GGTTGTGGGGATTCTCTATGCTCCCAAGAGCGGCCGGGAAACCCGCGAGAACCTTGCCAACAGCGCCCGCGAGGGGACCGAATATGTGCGCACCAAAGCTCAGCAGACGGCCGAGCAGGTCGGCGCACTGGTAGACAAGGGCAAGGAGCAGGTAGGCAGCTTTGTCGACAAGAGCAAGGAGACCGTGAGCACGCTGGTGGACAAGAGCAAAGACCAGGTGGTCGAGTACGTGGACCGCAGCCGCGAGGTGGTTGACCGCGGACGTGCGCAGTGGGAAGAGTTTGTGGAACGCGGCAAGAGCCTGGTTGCTGACCAGTCGACCCGGGTATCAGCCGCAGTTGAGGCGGGCCGGAACGCATATCGGACGACCACTGTCGATCCGACCTCCCTCTAGGCGAAGCTCGGGCCGGAGTTGACTTCCGGCTGGGGTGATGGCGGATGAAACGACCCGCTCCGGAGCGGGTTCGCGGGCACCCGGTCCTGCGGGCATGCTCCGGACCAGAACGCCTCTTTTGGCCGGAGTTGCGTTGAACGAGTTGAACGAATTGATCGACTTTCGCAGCGAAAGCTCGACGAGAATCTCCCGAGGCCAGGCATGAATCACGACATGATCGAGCTGGCGTTTGTGGGGGTCGCGGCTCTGGCCCTTGTCATGCAGACCCTCATCCTGCTGGCGATTTATCTCGGTGTGACCAAGAGCACCAAATCCATCAAGAGTGATTTCGAAGAGTTCCGCTCTTCGATCATGCCGACGGTCGACAAGGCGCGCGAACTGGTAGAGAAGACCCGCACGCTGGTCGATCGAGTAAGCCCCCAGATTGAGTCTGCGACGACCGACTTTGCGGAGCTGGCGCACCTGCTGCGCGCGCAGGCGGCCGACGCTGAGGCGGCTCTCGGGCTGGTTCTCGAGCGGGTCCGCGCACAGACCGGACGCATCGACCAGATGCTCTCCGGAACTCTGGACGTGGTGGACAAGGCGGGCGGTGTTATTACCCACGCGGTCGAAAAACCGGTCCGGCAGATCTCCGGACTGTTGGCTGCGCTGAAGGCGATTGTCGAGTCACTGCGCTCGTCGGAAGGCCGTCCCGTCGACCACGGGGCTCATGACGACATGGACATGTTCGTTTAAAAGCTTCAGGCTGTGGCTCTTTTGGATTTGAAGCTGGGACATTGTTGGAATTAGAGAAATAACAGGTTTTAAATCATCATGTTAAGTAAATAACTGTCATCCTCAAGTTGATTCTAGGCGACCAAAAAATCCATTCTGTCAAAAGCAACGGAGAAGCGAGAAACTGAGTGACCTCGAGGCCGTGAGGTGAGCCCGGAGCGGATCAAGCGGATCATTCGCTGCCCGCGGTCGTTCATCAGAAAAATCATCGGTCCTTCGGTACCCTCCCTCATGCGCGCAGAATCGATCTTCCGCGCTCCCTTGATCTGATTGAGACAGATGGCCTTAATATCGAAAGAAGCCGCACCAAGAGCTTCGCCTATCCGTCCTGCTTTTCAATAGACTGTCTTTGAAGAGTTCCATCGAGGGACGATCATGAAGGTCCGGGTTCTCTATTCCTTTTTGTTGCTGCTTTGTTTCTGCGGACGGCTTTCGGCTCGGCTGGGTGCGCAGCCCACGGCTCGATCCGCTCTTCTTGCGCTTTCCAAGCAGGACCACACGCTTTTCATCATTGATCCGGTCGCGCTCGCCGTCGTGGCGGCCGTTCCGGTCGGTGATGATCCGCACGAGGTGACTGCATCGGCGGATGGCAAAGCGGCCTATGTTTCAAACTATGGATTCGGTCAGTTTCATACCCTGTCAGTGGTTGATCTGGTAGCTGAGAAGCGGCTGGACTCGATCGACCTGGGCCCGCTTCGCGGGCCGCACGGGCTGGACTTCAAACTGGGCAAGGTGTGGTTTACCGCCGAGGCGGCCAAGGCTATTGGGAGCTATGATCCGGGGACAGGCAAGATCGACTGGATCATGGGCACCGGGCAGGACCGGACTCATATGATTTACGTCTTTGCCGACGGCAAGCGCATTGTGACCACGAATGTGAACGCGGCCACGGTGACGGTGATGGAGAAGACCGAGGCTCGTGCCGGCGGACCGCCCATGGGCATGGGGCCGGACGGAGGACAAGCGAGTCCGCCGCCGGGAATCGAGCCGGGACCGCCCCCAGCGCCCACGGGCGGAGATTGGAAGCTGACCGTGATTCCCGTGGGACGCGGGTCGGAGGGATTTGATGTTTCCCCGGATGGGAAAGAGATTTGGGTGGCCAACGCCCAGGACTCTACGATCTCCATCATTGACGTTGCGGCCAAGAAAGTGACCTCGACCCTGGCGGCCAGCGTGCGCGGAGCCAACCGGCTCAAATTCACGCCGAACGGGAAGCTGGTGCTGGTCTCCTCTGGTTCCGCCCTGCTGGTACTCGATGCGGCCACGCACAAGGAGCGGAAGCGGCTGGCCGATGTACATGCGTCGGGTGGGATTGAGATTGAGCCGGATGGAGCGCGTGCTTATGCGGCTTGCGGGCGCGATGGGTATGTTGCGGTCATCGATTTGAAGACGCTGGAGATGGTCGGGAAGATCGCCGTGGCGGGGCCAGACGGGCTGGCTTGGGCGGTACGACAGTAGGGATCGCTGCGAGGCAGATCTCCCCTTTTGCCTATGGAGCAGGGGAGATCGCCAACTCCGGCCCTTCGCGCCCGCATTGCCGATTTGAGGCCGCGCGAGCCGCACCGGAGTTCGGGCATCTCCTTGGATTGGCTGGATCTCGATTCCCCTTTTCCCATCCTTGAATCCGCGGGGGGACTCAAGGACGGGATGCCCGGCATTGCTGGCAGGCAGCGCGGGAAGAGTTATTGCTCGTCGAGTTGGAGGATTTGGATCGAGAGCGCCGGCAGCGTGTGGTGGAGATGATTGCTGACGCCGGGGAGCGGGCTTTCTACGGGGATGATCTGGGTCGGTTGGTCGAATGTGTTGGTGGCCTGGGTGTCGGGAGCGCTGAGGCTGATGAGCTTGCCGGCCTCGGCCAGTTTGGCCCCGGAAAGGTTGATTTCGACCGGCTGGGCAGTTGTGGATGCGTTCACCATTTTCAGGTAGAGGCGCCGCTTTGCCGAGTCGCGAGTGATCGAGTAGAAGAGCTTGGGGTTGGACGGATCCAGGCCCGGGCCTTCGAGCTTGGAGCTCAGCGTCTGGTCGCCCAGGTACCGGGCGAACATGACCTGCGCGTAGTAGCTGGGGGAGCCATAGCTGGCGATGGCGTCGTAGCCGATCAGGTCGGTCTCCCACTGCATGCCGCCGGGGTTCACATTGACCAGCAGCGGAGCGTAGGCGGCCATGACGATCAGGTCGCTGTTGCGTTCAAGGCCGGTCATCCAGGCGGCGTCGCCGAGGGCGGCGCCGAAGTTGGGTGTAGGAGCGCCCTCGCGCGTCGCCCACTCGCCGACGAAGATTTTGGGGCCGTTGCGGTCTGCCTTGTCGTAGTGGCCGGCGTCATGGAAGTTCTCGGTGGCCCGCACGTAGTAGTGGTCGTCCTGGACGTCGGGCTTCATGCTGGTGATCGGGCGGGTGGCTATCAGTTGAAGGTCAGGGTACTTGGCCTTGATGGCTTTGTAAAACTGCGGGTAGCGGCTCTCATAGCTGCCTGACTTGTCGAACTGGTCCTCATTTCCGATCTCCACGTAGGTAAGCTTGAAGGGCTGGGAGTGGCCGTCCCGGGCACGCATGGCGCCCCACTTGGTGTCGGCTCCGCCGGTCACGTATTCGATTTCGTCCAGGGCGTCCTGAACGTAGGGGTCCAGATCGGGACCGGGATTCACGTGCTCCCCGGCCAGGGAGTAGCCGGCGTAGACCGCCAGCACGGGCTCCATCTTGAGGTCTTCGCACCATTCCAGAAATTCAAGAAGACCCAGACCATCGGAAGAGCGGTAGCCCCACGGGCTCGGATGGGTGGGGCGGTCGACGAGCGGCCCGATGGTCTTTTTCCATTGGTAGCGGTCGGCGATGTGGTCGCCCTCAAGAAAGTTGCCGCCGGGGAAGCGGAGGAATGCCGGATGCATTTCGGCCAGTTTCTCCATCAGGTCAACGCGGTTGCCGTTGGCGCGGTCGTGATAGGTGGGCGGGAACAGGGAGACGAGGTTGAGCCAGAGAGTTCCCGGATGGGCGACGGTAATGGCCAGGTGGTTGGCATGGGAAGGCTCGATGGCTCCGGTCCTGAGCGTGAAGTGGATCTGCTCCCAGGCGCGGGTGAGCCCATTGACTTCGGTGCTGGCCAGGGTCTTGCCCGATTGATTGGAGACCAGGCTGACCATCACCGGACCCAGATCCGGGGAGTCAGCCTTAGCGTAGAAGGAGCCTTGGTAGGTGGTGTTGGGGTTGAGCGGCATGCCCCACCAGCCGTCATTGAGCACGCCGGCCCGGTTGCGGAGGTCGGCCTGCTTCACGCGGAGCCGGAAGCTTGATTTGAGGGCTTCGCTGGGGCCGGTCTGCTGGTCAACACCCATCTCGGCCGAAGAGCTGCCGTCCTCGATCAGGATCCAGTGCTGGACGCCGCTCCAGTCTCTGCCGAAGGTGCGGTTGCGGACCATTTCGGCATAGAGGCCGCCGTCATAGGAGTAGTTGATCTCCTCGGTCATGAGTCCATAGAGGGTGGGGCTGACTTTGGCCGCCGGCTGATCGGCGTGAATGGTGAGGACGGCGGACTCCTGAGCCAGGAGCAGGGTTGGGAGGAGCAGGAGGGCCGTCAATGTGGGCCCAGCAAACGTTTTCTCTAGCATGCGGATTTTCCCTCGAAGGCGGTGCCGGGTCAGTATAACCGGTTTGCGATCGAGCGATAAAATACCGTCGGGATCGAGGATTGGAATGGAGGCCAACCTGTCGCGCGAGCGCTCCTCTATGAAGGCCACCGCTTCTGAATAAGCAACTATTCAGTTCACTTTCCCCGCTCAGTCAGGTAGCCGGGAGCATCGCACACCCACACGACAGCAACCCCACGAGACACCAAAGTTATGCGCCAGATCCTATCCTGATCTTCTCACCGGGACGCTTTGCCCATTCCAACCGGGCGATGATTTCAAGGAGCCGTAAGTGGAATAAGGCTTTGAGCGGCCTCGGTGGCATGAATGGCGCGCTCTTGACAGGTCGACAGATAGCTGCAAATACGAGCGAAGATCTGAGCGCATTCGGAGGAGCGGTGACAGCCTGAGATTTTCTGTTGCACCGTGGTCATGCGCAGGTCATTTTCAACCCGGTTGTTGGTGAAGGCCACCAGGAGATCGGTCATCAGGCGGAGGGCTTCGGTTTCGAAGTCGCGAAGGCGCTCGAACAGTTTGCGGGACTTGGATTGAGCTGCGCGTTTGCCATCCGAGTTCGTGGGCGGCGCGGCTGGGCATTCAAGCTCGCCTTCGGTCAGGATGCGGCGGTAGCGACTATGGAAGTCTTCCGCAGGCGCTGTCTCCAGACAACCGCCGGCCTTGTCAATAGCCTCGTTCATTTAGAGCAGCAGTTCTTTGATCGACCCGGCCCACTTTTGCCCATCCTGTTCCGCGGCGCATTCGAGTTCGCGCCGGTCATGTGCGTTGCACAGGAAGTGAGTGCAGTTGAATTGGAGGTAGGCTTTCCAGTGGTCGTGGCCGAGACGACCGTGAAAATGATCCAGCACGCCCATGGCTTTGAGAGCCTCCCCTCCACGTTTGGCGTGTGGGAAGAAGAAGGTCCACTGGTCGTTAGACAGGTAGTGTAGCCAGTGCAAGGCTTTGTCGATGCGGATGCCGGTTTTGTCGGCGTGGAGAACAGGTAGCCGGGACAATTGAGCAACCAGAAAGTCTTGGAAGGCCTCCAGCAACTGGCAGGCTTCCTGATTGAAGCCGAAGATGGAGCCGGGGCTGACGGGAATCTTGGCCTGATCCCAAAAGTGGTCGCGGTTGCTGTCTATCGTCACACCCCAGCTGCTTAGCACGCACTGTTCCTGATCTGGATGCTGGCCTTCAATCTTCTGCAACTTTTCATCTGCTGCCGGCTCGGACGGGAGCGCAAGCCTGTACGGCCGCGCGATGTCAGCGATACCCTTCGCCACATGGTCCAGATCATGCTCCGCGACCTGGACGCCTTGCCGGCTCCCATCCCCTGGGGAGTCCCGCTCGAGGAAAGTGGCTGAAATCCCATCGGAGCGCGCCACCCGAAGGGCGGTCGCGAGGGCTCCGATCCCAGACCTTTAACCAGCCCGTCACTACCTGCCAGGGAGGAAGTTACAGGGCCGGAAGCCTTCGCCCGGATTCGGAACCGGAGCCCTCGATAGAGTTTCCCGACAGATGAAGCGATTCCTTCTCACACCGCTGGCGGAACAGGATCTCAACGAGATTTGGGAATACATTGGCGACGACAGTGTCGAATCTGCAACCGCGTCCTCGGCAAAATTGAGGCAGCGATCTACCGATTGACGGAGCATCCTGGTTTAGGGCATCTGCGCGAGGATTTGGCAGACAGACGGCATCGGTTCTATCTGGTCTATTCCTACTTGATCGTCTTTCGCCCTGGAACGGACCCGTTGCAAATTATCCGGGTCTTACAGGCTGCGCGCGACGTTCAGACGATCCTCGGCCTTACCGCTGAGGTATCAGAGCCAGAACAATAATCCTATTCTAAAGGGTGAAGAGATCCCCCGGCTCTGCCGGGGCGGCAGTAGCAGTTCGACATTTCCGGGAGTATGTCCCGGTTTTCTGTTTTGGAATGTTGGACGGCGACACGAATGATTGAGGCGATGAACTTTTCAGCTAGGAGCTGGTAGACGCTCGCCTGGTTGCTGGCTGAGGATCGAGGACTAGTCATCCGCATCGTCCCCGAGGGAATCCAGAGGCCTAGGCCGGATAGGCCCCGGCAATGTATCCATGCAGCGCCTGAATGGTTTGCTCCTGCCCGGAGATCACCCATTTCACCAGGTCGCCAATCGAGATCATGCCCACTACGGTATCGTCTTCGAGCACCGGGAGATGGCGAATGCGATGCTGCGTCATCATCGCCAGGCATTCGTCCACCGTATGCTTCGCGCTCACAGACACCACCGAGGTGCTCATGATCTGTTTGACCTGTGTCTCTTTCGACAGATGTCCCATCAGAACGCCTTTGCGGGCATAATCCCGTTCTGACAGGATGCCGGCCAGACGATTGCCGGAAAGAACCAGCAAGGCTCCAATGTCGTACTTCGCCATGATCTCGAGGGCTTCGTACACCAGCTGTTCAGGCGCAATTGAGAGCACAGTCCTTTCTCCCTTGTCCTTCAGCACCAATCCAACCGTGTCGTTGATCTTCATCTAAGACCTCCTGGCACCGGGCGCAACCTCAAGGCGGGCGCTGCCGGCTCCGCCGAGCGTACACCGTCGCGGAACAGCAGTATATCCCCATCCGTGTAAAGCCGGATAGCCCTTTTCTGATTGATTTTTTCCAGCAGCGAAACCCGCCCTCCGGCAGAGCTCCCCCACTCCCGGGATGGGGACGCGAAAGGCAGAAAAGGCGGCTCCTCATCGAAGAAGCCGCCTAATCGCCTTCCCGTTCTCGCCAAACCGCGTCCGGCTTTAGTGCTGGATGGTGGTATCCGCATGCGACGGCTTGGCCGTAATCTGCGTCGGAGTGGGCAGCTGCGATTGACTCCATCCTCCGCCAAGGGCCTGAATCAGTTCGACCGAATCCGTCATTTGTTCGATTTCGAGTTCGGCCAGGGTCAGCTGGTTCGCGTAGAGCGTAGTCTGCGCAGCTTCCAGGTCAATATACGGATCGATACCCGTATCGTAGCGCGTCTGCTCCATATCTAACCCTTTCTGCGCCCACTTGACCGCCTCCTGCTGACGCACAATCTGCTGCGACAAAATGCGCACTTCCGCAAGGCCGTCCTCCACCTGTTGTATCGCGACCAGCACCGACTGCCGGTAGGACGCCAGATCCGCATTGTAGGTAGCAATGAACTGATTCACCGTCGCGCGGCGCAGACCACCGTCATAGACCGTCTCTGAGAGCGACGGCCCCACGGACCAGAACCGGCTCGCGGTGTCGAAGATCTTCCCGATCGCCGAGCTCTCGTACCCAGCGCTCCCCGAGAGCGTCACAGAAGGGTAGTAAGCCGCATAGGCCACCCCGATCGCGGCGTTGGCTGAAGCCATGGTCCGCTCCGCCGCGGCCACATCGGGCCTGCGCTCAAGCAGTTGGGACGGCAACCCCGTCGGAATCGGCGGAGGTGCGCTGGTCTTGGCCACCACAGGAACTGAGAAATCGGAAGCCGGCTTGCCGATCAGCATGGCGATCGCATGCTCAAACTGCGCCCGCGCAATATGGTTGTTGATTGCCGCCGACTGCGCCGAAGCGAGCGTGGTCTGGGCCTCGACCAGCGAAATCTGGTCGTCCACCCCGGTGTCGTAACGCACCTGTTCGGAGGCCAGCGACTTCTTGTCCGCATCGACCGTGTTGTCTAGAATCACCTGCATCGCATCCTGGCCGCGGATCTCAAAGAAATCCTCCGCCAGATCCGCCTGCTCGGTCAACTGCTCCAGCGCCAGGTCAGCCGCGCTGGCCTGTGCCGAATACTGTTGCTCACGCACCGTGTTCCGCACCTTGTCCCAAAAGTCGGGAGCCCAGGAAACATCGGCAGGAAGGGAAAAGGCCTGCGACTGCCCGGGTGTGGTTACGCCCGTCGAGGAAACGCCTGAGGAGCCAGCCGCAGCCGACGATGAACCGATATTTGATGACCCTTGCGCGCGCGTATACGAAGGACCGACGCTCAGGGTCGGAAAATACTGTGCCCGCGCCTCCCGAACCAGCGCCCGAGCCTCCATGAAGTTCTCAAACGACTGGCGGATGTTCTGGTTGTCGACGTTCAGCTGTTCTTCGAGAGCATTCAAGTCCGGTTCGTTGTAGATCTCCCACCATTTCCCACGCAGCGCCGCATCCTGCGGCTGGGCCACCGTCCATTGGCCGCTGGGGGTGTCGCCGGTTTCCTTATACGTTGCCGGAGATTCTTTGTAGGCCGGCGGCGCGGTCGTCGCAGGCGGTACGTATTTGGGCCCCACGTTACAGCCTGAAAGCACCGTGCACAGCACTGCAGCCCCTGAAGCGCAAAGCGCCATCGATCTGTTCCGGGTTTGCGACCTCGACTTTTTCATGACCAAACTCTCCATCGAACTTCCTTCACTAAGAGGCCTCCAGGCGACCGGCATGCAGTTCCTCGCCCCGCTTGCCCTGCACCCAAAGACGCGCCCAATCGAACAGGATATAAACCACCGGCGTGGTATAGAGGGTCAGCAGCTGGCTCATGATCAACCCGCCCACGATCGTAATGCCGAGCGGCCGCCTCAATTCCGATCCCGTACCCGTACCGAAGGCCAGCGGCAGCGCGCCGAAGATGGCCGCCATGGTGGTCATGAGAATCGGACGGAAGCGCAGCTGGCAGGCCTGGAAGATAGCCTCGGTCGTGGTCTTGCCTTGCTCCCGTTCCGCCACCAGAGCAAAGTCGATCATCATGATCGCGTTCTTTTTCACAATACCGATCAGCAGAATGATGCCAATAATGGAGATCACGTTCAGATCGATGTGGAACGCCATCAGCGCAAGCATCGCTCCCACGCTGGCCGAGGGCAACGTGGAAATGATGGTCAGCGGATGCACCAGGCTTTCATAGAGAACTCCCAGAACGATGTAGACCGCCAGCAAAGCGGTCGCTACAAGAACCGGCTCGCTGGCCAGGGAAGTCTGATAGGCCGCCGCCGTGCCCGCAAAAGAGCCTCGCACCGTTTCCGGCATATTCAGCCGCTGCTGCAGCTGGCCTACTTCGCGCACTGCATCGCTCATCGACATGTTGTTTGCCAGGTTGAACGACACGGTCACCGAAGGAAATGAGCTGGTGTGGTTCAGGATCAGCGGCGTCGTATTCGCCTGCGCCTTGGTTACCGCGGAAAGCGGAATCACGCCGCTCCCCGTTGTGTTGAAGAAAATCTTGTCCAATCCGCTCGGATCCTGCCAGTACTTGGGTGCCACTTCAAGCACCACATAGTACTGGTTCAACTCCGTGTAGATGAGTGAGACTTCCGACTGTCCGAAGGCGCTCTCCAGCATATTGTCGAGGGAAACAGGGGTAATACCCAGCCGCGCGGCCGTGTTCCTGTCATAGGCCAGCAGTTCCTCCAGGCCGTTGTTCTGCGCGTCCGTATTGACATCCTGAAAGCCGGGAAGCGTCTTCATGTCCGCCAGCAAAATCGGTCCCCAGTGGGCCAGATCCTGCACGTTGTCGGACTGAATCGTGTACTGGTAAAGCGCTGCCGACGAACGTCCTCCGATGCGCAAATCCTGCGCCGCCTGCAAGAAGGCCTGGGCAACGGGAAGCCGGTTCAACTTGGGGCGAAGCCGATTGATCACGTCCGGCGCCCCAACCTTGCGTTCATTCAAGGGCTTCAGCGCAATGTAAATAAAGCCGCCGTTCGTCGCCCCGTTGCCGCCCGTATAGGCATTGACGTGCGCCACCGCCGGGTCCGCCTTGATCACCCTCACCAGTTGCTTGATCGAGTTGTCCATGATCGGGAACGATGCGTCCTGCGGCCCCTGCACCTGACCGAGAAGCGCGCCCGTATCCTGCTGCGGAAAGAATCCCTTGGGAATGATGTCGATCAGATAGAAATTCAAAGCGATGGTACCCAGCAGAATGCAGAAAACCGGCCACGGATTTTTCAACACCCACGCCAGCGAGCGAGTGTAGCCGTGGAGCAGGGAGGAAAATACCTTCTCGCTCAGCCGATAGAGCCCTCCGTGCGTGACCTTTGTCTCATCCTCCAGAATGTAGGCGCACATCATCGGTGTGGTCGTCAGAGACACCAGCATCGACATCACGATCGCCGTTGACAGGGTAATGGCGAACTCCCGGAACAGCCGCCCCACAATTCCCGCCATCAACAGAATCGGAATGAACACGGCAATCAGCGACATGCTGATCGAAAGAATGGTGAATCCGATCTCCCGCGATCCCTCGAAGGCCGCCCGCATGGGGGACATGCCATGCTCGCGCAGCCGCGAGATATTCTCCATCACCACAATCGCATCGTCGACTACGAATCCGGTCGAGATGGTCAACGCCATCAGCGAAAGATTGTCGATGCTGAAACCGAGCAGGTACATCACCGCAAAGGTTCCGATCAGCGAGGCTGGAACAGCAACCGCAGGAATCAGCGTGGCCCGCCAGTTGCGCAGAAACACGAAGACCACCAGCACCACCAGCACCACCGAACCGATCAGCGAGCGCTCCACGTCGGCCACGGAAGCGCGGATGGTGGTGGTGCGATCGAGCACCACGGTGGTCTTGATGCCCTGGGGGATCGAAGCGACCACCGACGGCAATTCCGCCTTGATGCGATCGTTGGTCTCAATAATGTTCGCGCCCGGCTGGCGAAAGACAAAGACGGTGATCGAAGGGACTCCATCCAGATAACCGGAGGTGCGAATGTTCTGCGATCCGTGCGATATATCCGCCACATCCGACAGATGGACTGCCTGGCCATTGCTGTAGCCGATCACCAGTGGCTTATAGAGATCGGCCTTATTCATCCAGTCGTTGGTGACAATATCCGCGGTCGTGGTCCCATCCGAAAACTGGCCGGTGGGCTCGTGAACGTTCTGCGCGCTCAGCACCGACTCAACCGATTGCAAAGTGAGCCCATAGCTGTTCAGCTTGGTCGGGTCCACCTCCACCCGTACCCCGGGCCCTGCTCCTCCGCCCACCGACACCTGGCCCACGCCCTGCAACTGCGAAAGCTTCTGCGCAACCACCGACGAGCCATAGTCGTAAAGCGTCGGCTTGTCGTACTTGTCCGAGGTCAGCCCCAGAATCATGATCGGCGCATCCGCAGGATTTACCTTGCGATAGGTCGGATTGGCCGGCAGGTCCGCAGGGAGGTACGTCCGGGCCGAATTGATGGCCGCCTCCACATCGCGCGCCGCGCCGTTAATATCCCGGCTCAGGTCGAACTGCAAGGTAAGGTTCGTGCTGCCGAGCGAACTTTGCGACGTCATCTCGGTGATACCGGCGATGTGTCCGAACTGCCGCTCCAGCGGAGTGGCGATCGACGACGCCATGATCTCCGGGCTTCCGCCGGGCAACGAGGCACTCACTTGAATGGTGGGGAAATCCACCTGCGGCAGCGGCGAAACCGGCAGAACCTTAAAGGCGATCGCCCCGGCAAGCGTTACCCCCACTGTCAGCAGGGTGGTGGCAACCGGACGCTGGATAAAGGGCGCGGAGATGTTCATTCCGCCTCCGCCAGCTGTGCCTCGCCCCCGTCTTCAACCGCCTTCCGACGGGTGAAGCGTTGACCGATTCGATCGAAGAAGATGTAGATCACCGGGGTGGTGTAAAGAGTCAGAATCTGGCTCAAGAGCAGTCCGCCCACCATCGCGATACCCAGCGGACGGCGCAGTTCCGAGCCCATGCCTTGTCCGGCAGCCAGGGGAATACCGGCCAAAAGCGCCGCCATCGTCGTCATCATGATGGGCCGGAAACGCAGCAGGCAGGCCTCGTAAATGGCCTCCGTCGACGTCATCCCGCGCTCGCGCTCGGCCTCCAGAGCAAAGTCGACCATCATGATGCCGTTCTTTTTCACAATGCCGATCAGAAGAATGATTCCGATAATCGCCACCACGTTCAAATCCTGCTTGAACACGATCAGCGCCAGCAGCGCGCCGACGCCCGCCGAGGGCAGCGTGGAAAGAATCGTGATGGGATGAATGAAGCTCTCGTAAAGCACGCCTAGCACGATATAAACCGCGGCCAGCGCGGCCAGAATCAAGAACCCTTCGTTCTGGAGCGAACCCTCGAATGCCGCCGCCGTGCCCTGAAATCCCCATTGCACACTGGCCGGCATGTCCAGATCCTTCTGTACCTTGTTGATCGCGTCGAGCGCCGCTCCGAGCGCCGCGTCCGGAGCAAGGTTGAACGAAATGGTGACGGCGGGAAACTGCCCCTGATGATTGACCGAAAGCGACTCGGTCGATTGGGACACATGCATAAAAGCGCTCAGCGGCACGGCGCCCGAGGGCGCCGAACTGGTGGTGATATTCGCTGTTGAAGGCGCGGATGTGTTCGTGGTACCCACACCGGAATTGATCGCGTTCGCCGGCGGCGTCAGTGTTCCGGAGGATGGTGAAAGGGGCGCGTTCGCCGTAGTCGCATTCGAGCCTGCCGAGGCAGAACCGGACGAGGCAAAGGTCGACGCGGCGCCCGGGCCTGCAGCTCCGGTCGACGCCCCTTGCTGGATATAAAGCTGCGATAGATCGTCGGGGCTGGTCTGCAACTTCGGATCGGCTTCGAGAATCACGTGGTACTGGTTCAGCTGCGTGTACATCGTGTTGATCTGGCGCTGCCCGAAAGCGTCGTAGAGCGTGTTGTCAATCGTGTCCGGCGTAATCCCCAGCCGCGACGCCGTTACGCGGTCGATCATCAGAGACACCGTCAAGCCGCCCGTCTGCTGGTCGGTCGCCACATCGGCAAGCTCGGGCAGTTGCCTCATCTTGCCGACCAGCTTTGCGGTCCACTCGTTCAGCTCGGTCTGGTTCGGATCTTCGAGCGTGTACTGGTACTGGGTACGGCTCACGCGGTCGTCGACCGTGATGTTCTGCACCGGGCTCATGAACAGCTCGATGCCCTGAACATCCTTGAGCTTGGTCTGCAGGCGGCGAATCACGTCCGACGCGCTCAGGCCGCGATCGCTGATCGGCTTCAGGTTGATCGACATGCGCCCGCTGTTCAGCGTGGTGTTGGTGCCGTCGGCGCCGATGAAAGAAGACAGGCTCTCGACGGCCGGATCGGCTAGCACGATCTGGGCCAGCTGGCGTTGCTTCTGGGACATCGCCGCGAAGGAAATACTGGTCGGCGCTTGGGAGATGCCTTGAATCACGCCCGTGTCCTGGACGGGGAAAAAGCCCTTCGGAATCACGATGTAAAGCACAACCGTCAATGCCAGGGTGGCCACCGCCACCAGCAGCGTCATCGTCTGGAAGCGCAAAACAAACTTCAGCGTGCGCCCGTAAAACGAGATGATGTTCTCGAACACGCGCTCGGAAGCGTGGAAGAAGCGGCCTTGTTTTTCATTCGGTGTGTGGCGCAGAATGCGGGAACACATCATCGGCGTCAGCGTCAGCGAAACCACCGCAGAGAGGATAATTGTGACCGCCAGCGTCACCGCGAATTCGCGGAACAGCCGGCCGATCACTCCGCCCATGAACAGCAGCGGAATCAGCACGGCAATCAGCGAAACCGTCAAGGAAATGATCGTGAAGCCGATCTGTTCGGCACCCTTGATGGCCGCCTGCATCGGCGTCTCTCCGTCCTCCAGGTAGCGCGAAATGTTCTCGATCATCACAATCGCGTCGTCGACGACGAATCCGGTCGAGATGGTCAGCGCCATCAGCGAAAGATTATCGAGACTGTAGCCCAGCGCATACATCGCGCCGAAGGTGCCCACCAGGGAAAGCGGCACCGCCACGCTGGGGATGATGGTCGCGTACACGTTGCGCAGGAACACAAAGATGACCATCACCACCAGCCCGATGGTCAGCATCAACTCAAACTCGACGTCATCGACCGAGGCGTTAATGGACGTCGTCAGGTCGGTAAGCGGCGTTACCTTCATGGCCGCGGGCAGGTTGACTTCAAGCTGGGGCAGAATCGCCTTGATGGCTTTGACCACGTTGATCGTGTTCGCGCCCGGCTGCCGCTGAATGTTCAGAATCACCGCCGGCGTCTGGTTCATCCAGGCGGCCTGATTCTTGTTCTCGACGGCGTCAACGACGGTCGCAACGTCGGACAGCAGCACCGGCGCGCCGTTGGCGTAGGCCACCACCACGCCGCGATAGTCGGCGCTGGTAGCCAGCTGGTCGTTGGCGTTGATCGTATAGTCCTGGTGCGGCCCGTCGAAGTTGCCCTTGGCCTGGTTTACGCTGGTATCGACCAGAGCCGTGCGCAGGCTCTCCATGCTCAGCCCATAGGCCGCAAGCGCGGTCGGGTTTGCCTGGATTCGCACCGCCGGCTTCTGTCCGCCGCTGATGCTCACCAGGCCTACACCGCTCAACTGCGAAATCTTGGGCGCCAGGCGAGTATCGACGAGGTCTTCGACATCGGACAGGGGCATCGAATCCGAGGTGATCGCCAGGGTCAGCACCGGAGCATCGGCAGGATTGGTCTTGTTATAGATTGGCGGCGCGGGCAGGTTCGAAGGCAGAAAGCTCTGCGCCGCGTTGATTGCCGACTGCACCTCTTCTTCGGCGATGTCGATGTTCAGGGTCAACGCGAACTGCATGACGATCACCGACGAGCCGCCCGAACTGGTCGACGTCATCTGGCTCAAGCCCTGCAACTGGCCAAACTGGCGCTCGAGCGGAGCCGTCACAGTCGTTGCCATCACATCAGGATTTGCGCCCGGATAGTAGGTCACCACCTGGATCGTCGGATAGTCGACCTCCGGCAGGGCAGATACCGGCAGCTGAAAATAAGCCACGATACCGACCAGCAGGATGGCGGCCATCAACAGCGAGGTAGCAACTGGGCGCTGAATGAAAGGCCCGGATGGACTCACGGAGTGTATCCCTCCGTCGGGTTGGGCGCAATCGGTACCTTGGACTCAAAGATCTTGCTGCCATCCTGCAACTTGTCAAAGCTGCTGGTTGCCACCGTGGCCCCGACGTCCAATCCCTGGACCACCACCAGCCCGCCATCGGAAACCCCGGTCGTGATGTCCTGCACGTGGGCTACATTCTTCTCCGTGTCGATGAGGTAGACAAAGGAAACCTGTCCGTTGTGTTGAACGGCCGCCGTGGGAACCAGCGTCACGCCCTTGAGCGTGTTTAACAGCAGGCGCGTATTCACAAACTGATTGGGAAACAAAGCACTGTCTTTGTTGTCGAAGGTCGCGCGCAGCGCCACCGTGCCGGTCGTCGTATTGATCTGGTTATTGATGCTCAGCAGCTTGCCGTCGCCGAGCTTGCTGGCCGAGTTGCGATCCCATGCCTCGACCGGAAGGCTGTGCAGTTTCCGCATCCGCGCCTCCACCTGGCTCAGGCTATCTTCGGCAAGCGTGAAGATCACCGTCGTCGGCTGCATCTGCGTGATGACCACCAGCGGAGTCGTGCCGCCCGACTGGGTTACGTTTCCAGGATCCACCAGACGAAGACCCGCCAGGCCCGATATTGGCGATGTGATGTGGCAAAAGTCCAGCTGCACCTGGTCGAAGTTCACCGTGCCCTGGTCCAGTTTCACCGTGCCCTGATCCTGCAGAACAATCTTTTCCTGGTCGTCCAGCAGTTGCTTGTTAATGCCGTTGCGCGCCCAAGCGTCGCGGTAGCGGTCAAGGTCCATCTGCGCCTGAGCGAGCACATTCTGGTCGCGCTCCAGTGTTCCCTGCGCTTCAAGCAGCGTTGCCTGAAACGGCCGGGGATCGATTTCAATCAGGGAATCCCCTTTGCGCACATATTGGCCTTCCTTATAATTGACGGCCGTTATGATGCCAGTCACCTCGGCGGTGAGTGAATCCGTGTAGACCGGCGTCACCGTACCAATCGCATTCAGGTAGTTGCCGATGTTTCCCCTGGTCACTGTTGCCACGACCACGGGAACAGGGCCTGTCATGCGCGCCCGTCCGCCACCCGCGGCAGGTTTGGCGCTTTGGCTTCCGTTGCCTCGATGAAGGAAATAGAAACCAATCACCGCAAGGATCACCAGCAACGTGACCCAAAGAATCCAACTCTTGCCAGACTTGGGGGGTGCATTCAGCTGGCGATCGGGCCCAATGGGCTCACCTGCTGATTTGCCTTGAAATTCAGACACTTGGGGCTCCGGGTCGAACACATTCGAGTTTGAGGATGTACTCCTTCGCAGAATCGCTGGATGGCCTTGCTATTGTCAACAAGGCAGACGCGGGAAAGAATGATTTTCCTCTCCCCCTTTAGACGCCCGCTTTCAGGCCCTGGTTACTTGGCTCATTGCCTAATTCCGCGCGCGTTCAGCAGAGAGAGCGTAGTGCAATTGCTTTACGAAGAGATAGATCCCGAGCCCACTGCTGCCTGCCATCAGAAGGCTGGCTTGAATTCATGAGCTATTCATCGCGAGATGACCGGCAGACAGGGGATACCGAGACACTAAGTCTTTGCGTATCGCATAACGGCATGATTAGCGGCTTAGGGAGATCCTCATGCGCATCGAGCCAAGGGCATGGCGTATCAAAGCGGACAATTCGCCTGCCAAGCTGAACGAGGCTGCTTGCTGGTTCCAGGTCCAGGTCCTGGTCCGGTTCCAGGTCCGTATCATCCACTTCTACCTCAGTGCTCAAGGTGAATGCGTTTGACGGTGAGAACCACGTCGAAGCCGCTCGTCAAGCCTAGGACAACGCCTTTGCTTGCCGCCCGCTCGCCCGCGCGAATCTGCCTCCGTTCGCTCACGATCAGCAATGGATGCGGCTGCGCCCCGGGGTAAATGCAGTCCCGTCCCAAGACAATCGATCGACATCTCGCGCTCCCTCCCGCCCACAACGGCCATCGGCAAGCGGGACATTCAGAACCTGCATTCGCCCGGTCCGCGTTTGATGCGTACAGAAAAGATAGCCCCCCGTGACAAGGGAACGCTTTGGTCACCCGCGAGCCATCACTCGACTCGACTCCCCTTCTCTCCAACTGACTTCTTGAGCGGCTGGTAGGACTCAATCTCTCTCCTGGTCAAATGCCGTGCCCCGCGTTTTTCATGGCGCGAAGCGGTATAGGCAGCAAACCATTTCAACTGGAAATCCTTCTCTCGGTGCGCATTCTGAGCGCCGAGACCGGTTCACCCTCCCAGGTTGCCGTATCCTTCCGCTGATCCTTCCGCTGATCCCTCGGCACAATAGACCCATGGCACCCGCTGAAAAGACCAATGGGCGCCCGCCGCCTGGCGGAAAGCAATGGATATCACTCCCGCTGATTCTTACCTTGTGAACCAATGGAAGCCGGAAGTTTTTCTTTCTACCGGACTAGAGTCCCAACTAACCAAGGCCTCGTCACCAGCAGCGCTCTTTTGGCCGAGGCATTCGACCGCATGGTTGACGAGCATGAGTGGTTTCTGGCCGAGGTGAAAAAGGGCCTGGCGCAAGCCGGGCAAGGAAAAACCTGTGAGTCATGAAGAAGCAGGCGCTCGCTTCGACAGTTCTTCCGCCTCGAAGCAGCATGCATCCTGGAGGTTTGCTGGACTGAAGGAGCGGCGGATTATCTTTCTCAAAAACACTCCGCTCTATGGCTCTCGCGTGGTGCGCACGATTTGCGAGTCAGCTGAATTTACGATGCCCCGCCGCACTGCCGACGTTCCCATTATGGGGACGGCCCGGCAAGGCAAATGGTTTCCCGTTCGGCCATTGTTCTCTCCGTGGCCCATTTTCTTCTTAATCGTCTCCAGACCCCTGCTCTGCCAGGGCCCAGGCAACCCTGAGCCGCACGGCGAGTTTTCCCGGGGGTGGAGAAGTGGTCTCTGATGGCCAGGGGCAGGTTGGTGTTCGACAGACCTGGAGGGGTTCGGGGGGGAGGGGTTCGGGGGGAGGCGATAAGAGCCCCCTGAAAGCGGCCTCGATGGCCGCTCGGTCGTCATCCGTTCGGCCAAGAAATTCCTGCTGAACCTCATAAACTGGCTTAGGATGTGATCCTTAGCCCGGTCGATAGGCTGTACCCTCTGGGCCGGGGCCCGGTACGACAAGGTTTCTCGCGGAAGAGGTGGCAGAGATCGACGGTCGCCTTGGTCAGACCCCTACCAGAGAGTTTTAACCCAGGCTGTTCACCGGGCGGCCCAATGGTCAGGCGGCGACGATTTCCGCATTGAAGCTTCCTCCTGATCGCTTTAAGCGCTCCCCGACGTTCAAGCCTCGGGGGCGCCGTTTCAGGGGCCGAATTTCGCCCCTCACTGCTCGTACCGGGGGAAAGTTTCCAGCCAAAGCCGGTTCCGCGCAGCCCAAAGCGCCGATTCTCCCGTTCAGCCTCCACGGGGCGCGCAAAATCACGATTGCCCGTACAATTAAAATCTAGGAGATCCACGCCATGCGACGTGTTTATATGGACGCCAATGCCACCACCCCTCTGCTGCCGGAGGTTGTGGAGGCTATGTGTCCGTACTGGACCGAGCACTTCGGCAATGCCTCCTCGATTCACCGCGACGGCCAGCAGGCGCGCACCGCCGTCGACCGCGCCCGCGAGACGAT
>Ga0208193_1000562_pt1 | contig 19228 bp, 15 predicted proteins | sample June2015DPH_17_2_FD_184716 | JGI IMG/M metagenome (GOLD analysis project Ga0208193, IMG submission 184716) | Peatland microbial communities from SPRUCE experiment site at the Marcell Experimental Forest, Minnesota, USA - June2015DPH_17_10... | ecosystem: Environmental > Terrestrial > Soil >... | reverse complement strand
GCAGCCGCCTGTCTACCGCCTTCACGAGCCAGTCACTCCGCCGTTCGGCGTCAATCAAGATCACCATGTCATCCGCAAAACGTGCATATTGGACGCTGGTGGACTTGTTCCCCCTCCGCGTTGTATTCACCGCTTTCTCCAGCATCCGATCTACCTCATTGAGATAGAGGTTGCTGAGCAACGGCGAAATCACCCCGCCTTGAGGAACGCCTTTCTTTCCGGTTGCTTTCAGCATCATCTTGAGTAAATGCATGACCGCTTCATCTTGAACCCGTCTGGCAACTTTCTCTAACAGCAGATAGTGCTGCACGTTATCGAAATAGGCTTTGAGATCCAAATCAATGACGCGTGTCTTCTCCTCGACGATTGCTCGGGCCACCCGGGCTACGGCTTCATGGGCTGTCCGTTTCGGTCGATATCCATACGACCCCGTTTGAAAATCAGCTTCGAAGATCGGCTCCAGGATGAGCTTCAACGCCCCCTGGACCACTCGATCACGGATAGCAGGTATCGAAAGAACGCGGACTTTTCCCCCGTCCTTTGGAATCTCCTTTTTCCGTGCCAGCATGGGCCGATAGGTGTTGGTGACTAGTTCTTCCCGTATCTGCGTTAGAAAACTTTCCGCGCCGCTTTCCTCGATGGCTTCGAACGTGACCCCGTCAATACCCGGTGCCCCGTCATTACCTCTCGCCAGTTGGTAGGCTTCCCGCAAAGTTTCCATCTTACAAAGGTGGGCGTATAGTCCCCAGAAACGCCAAGACGGTTCCGCCTTCGCCTTGACATATAGGCTCCTTCTCAGGTCATGCAAACTGATGGGCGCTTTTGTCATTTCACCCTTGCCTTCCATTTTGTTAGAGCCATCACAAACAGCAGGGCCTCTTCGCTCCACGGACGTTACTCCGCTTCCTCGCTAATACAGACCCAGCCGAATCCCTCTCGCCGTCCACCGACTTCCCGGTGTGGCCGGTTATACGGTTTCCCTGCTCCGCCGATTTCGCGGCGGGACGAGGAGGGTTTCTCCAGTTGCTTAGCATGACCTTGTCACCGTGCTGTCCCTACCAACCCCGCCAAAGTGTTTCGTCGCATCAGTCAACTGCAACGCTCCATGCTGCCTTCGCCCGATAAGTGAGGGCTCGGCCTTCGGTCGATCTCCTTTCGAGGCCATACGGGTTCACTTGCGTTACGGCCCGGTGACTCGCTCACCATCCTTATGAGATGGCTTTGTCAATAGGCTTCAGGATTCTCAGTCTCCTTCCTTCCTGCTATTCAAGCTACGGGGCTTCGACTTTTACCCCGATGGGACTTTCACCCACTGTTCATGCCAGCCTTCGCTGGACGCACACTTACCAGGACCGATCCTTCCGGCGGCCGTGGATTCTCCGAGTGGCCGACCGTCCGCTCGGAGTTGTCAGCCGCCACCTCCAGGGTTTGAGCGCTTTCCGTCACCTGACGAACGGTGTTGCGAAGCCGGCATTTCTCGTGAGTGCCCTGTCAGGGCCTGGGGCTCGCGTCCATCTCGGAGGCCCGCGCCAGTGCTTGCGTGTCGATGTACTCCTTGATGTGCGCCACTTTGCCATCTCGAACGGTAATGTCGAAGACCCACTCGTCCTTGTACGGCTTATTCGTAGCATAGATTTTTCCCGTAGCGACGCCGATGACCAGAACCCGGTCTCCCTGCGCCACGAATTCGGGGGGCTTTGGGTATTTCATTTCCACCTCTTTGGACGCCTTCTTAAGTACAGCTGCCAATTCCGCGTGCCCGCGGTAGGTGCCGGCCAGCGGCCAGCCCTCGCCTGGAATGATCCACTCAATATCTTCGGCAGCCAACGCCAGCAGATCTTGCTCATTGTAGCTGCCCATTGCTGCAAAAAAATCCTTCACAACCTGGATATTCTTTTCGATGCTCATTGAAATCTCTCCTCTGTCCTTACATCAAGTGAGTCCGATCTAATCGGACGGTTCGGAACCATTCCGTCCCGGGCCAATCACACGGTCGTAGATCGATTACTGCTCCTTCTTAAACAAATCCTGGAAGATGAGGCGACCCCAAGTCTGGCCACGTGCGTTCACCAGCGCGCCACCCTCATTGAACTTTCCCAAGTTGACGGGTGCGAACCCGAGTTTTTTGGCCAAATCCGCCACGGGAGCGATCGCGTCCTCGTCGTCGCTCGATAGAAAGACGACCCGATGGCCGCCCTCGACGATCGGATCCGTGGCCAGGATGGCCGCAACTAGGTGGTTAAAACCTTTCACGACCTTAGCGCCGGTGAAGGACTTCGCAACGAAGGCGGAGGACAGGAGACCGTCCAGCTCCTCAGGGAGAACTCCAAACGCATTCGTCGCGTCGATAACCGTCTTGCCTTTCCAACTCGGCAGGGCCTTCGCAACCTCGCGATGTTCCCCGAACGGGACCGCCAAAATGATTGTGTCGGCCTCGAGTGCATCCCGCAGCGACTTGGCGACGACCGTGGGTCCAATCGCCCGAGCCTGCGGTGCCAACGCCCCGGGCGGCCGGCGACTCGCGACGGTCACCTCGATGTTCTTACGGGAAAAGGCGTGGGCGAGGGCTTGGCCTATCTTGCCGAATCCTACAATTGTATATTTCATAATGTTTTTCCGATCGCGTGTTAGAACTAAAGTTCGAGAAGCGACCGCGCCGGGGTCAGACCTGCGCCATGCCTCCATCGACGGCGAGATCCACACCGGTGATGTAAGAACTTTCATCGGAAGCAAGGAACACGACTGCTGCCGCGATTTCCTCGGGCATGCCTCTGCGACCCATTGGGATCTGCGTAGTGAACTGTGCGGCCGCTTGCTCGGCCTGTTCAGCGGTAAGGCCCGTCGTCGTCGCTAAGGCCGGGGTATCGATTGCTCCGGGGCTCATGCAATTCACGCGGATCTTGCGGTCTTTCAATTCCAGAGTCCAGCCGCGCGCGAAGTTGCGCACAGCCGCCTTACTGGCGGCGTAGGCGCTAAACCCCGGGAGCCCCAACACGTTCGAGACTGAAGAGGTCAGGATGATCGAGCCGCCATCTTTGAAGAGGGGAAGGGCCTTCTGCACCGTAAAGAACAGCCCCTTCACGTTCACGTCGAAGGTCTGGTCAAAATGGGCCTCAGTAGCTACCGCGAGCGGTGCGATTGTCCCCGCGCCCGCGTTCGCGAAGAGAACGTCGATGTGACCATGTTTCTCTTTCACCGCGACATAGAGCCGGTCCAGATCATCCAAGCGCGATACATCGCCCGCGACCGTCGTGACATTTCTCCCGATAAAGGCTGCGGCCTCCTTGAGCTCTTTCTCTCGTCGGCCAGTGATCACGACGTGCGCGCCTTCTTCAACGAAGCGCCTGGCGGTGGCCAAGCCAATCCCGCTGCTTCCGCCTGTGATCACCGCAATTTTCCCCGCCAATTTTTGTCCATGGTTATGGTTCATATGTTTTCTCCTTGTTGTTTTTTTGTTGAATTTACGGCCAAAGCTTACACAACCACCGATTACTGCTCCTTCTTGAACAAATCCTGGAAGATGAGCCGACCCCACGTTTGGCCGCGTGCGTGCACTAGTCCGCCACCTCATTGAGCTTTCCCAGCTTGACGGGTGCGAACCCAAGTTTCTTGGCCAAATCCGCTACGGGTGCGATTGCGTCCGCGTCGTCGCTCGACAGGAAGACGACCCGGTGGCCGCCCTCGACGATCGGATCGGTAGCTAATGTAGCCGCAACCAGATGATTGAAGCCTTTCACGACCTTCGCGCTGATGAACGCCTTTGCAACGAAGGCAGATGACACGAGACAGCCCAGCGCTTCAGGTGAAACTCCGAACGCGTTCGTCGCGTCGATGACTGTCTTGCCTTCCCAGCTCGACAGAGCCTTCGCAACCTCGCGATGTTCCCCGAACGGGACCGCCAGGATGATTGTCTCGGCCTCGAGTGCATCCCGCAGCGACTTGGCGACGACCGTGGGTCCAATCGCCCGAGCCTCCGGTGCCAAGGCCTCGGGCGGCCCGCGGCTCGCGAAGGTGACTTCGATGTTCTTACGTGCAAAAGCGTGGGCGAGTGCCTGGCCTATCTTGCCGAATCCTACAATTGCGTAGCTCATATGTTCTCCTTCGGTTTACTGAAATTTACGGCGCTTCGAATCATCGAATGGAGCGCAGTTGCGTGAGCGGGTCAGATTTGCGCCAGGCCGCCGTCAACGGCGAGCTCGCTGGCGGTCATGAAGCTGCTGTCGTCCGACGCGAGAAAGGCAGCAGCCGCCCCGATCTCCGCCGGATCGGCCATGCGCTGGAGCGGAGTCATCGAGGCGTAGACTCTCTGGCCCTCCTCGCCTAGCGCTGCCTTCGCGAGTTCGGTCGCGGTCGGCCCGGGCGATAGCACGTTTACCCGGATGCCCGTGCCCTTCAGGTCCTCCGCCCAGGTCCGCGCGAGGTTACGCACTGCCGCCTTGCTCGCGCTGTAGACGCTCATTGTCGGGGCACCCGTGGTGCCGGCGCTCGAGCCCGTCAGGATGATCGAACCGCCCTTGCCCATCAGCGGCAGCGCCTTCTGGACCGTGAAGATCGTACCCTTCACATTGGTGTCGAAGGTCTCGTCAATGTGCTCGGCGGTGATCTTGCCGAGCGGAAGCGGGCTGCCCGCCCCCGCATTCGCGAAGACGATGTCGAGGGTTCCGCGCTCGGCCTTCACCGCCGCGTAGAGCCGGTCAAGGTCGGCCAGATCGGCGACCGAGCCCTTCACCGCGCGGGCGTTGGGCCCGAGCTCGGCCACAGCGGCGTCGAGCTCTGCCTGGCGGCGTCCGAAGAGGAAGACGATGGCGCCCTCCTCGATGAAGCGCTTTGCTGCGGCGCGGCCGATGCCGGTAGCGCCACCGGTGATGACTGCAACCTTTCCTTCAAGCTTTCCCATAATTACTACTCCCTCCCGGTAGATCTCGGTACACTAGAGTAGAGTTCTTTAGCGGTGGACGAGAACTGCTCAGGAGTCCGAGACTGTTGTCTATTCGTCCAAACATAGGGCTCAAACGAGCTGTTTTGCACCTTTCAGGAGCTAGGACGCGCGGCTTCGAGGGAAAGGAGTGTAGGTGTTGTGAATGGAGGCTCAATTGGACCCGATTACAGACATCTTCAGAACCATGCACGTAACCGCTTTCGGTCAGCACAGGCTCGAAGCCACAGCCCCGTGGGGCTTGATGCAGGAAAAGCGGACCGAAGAGAAACTCACGCCTTCCGGCCAAATAGATTCACCCACAGATCTGGCGCACTACGCCATGCTGTCGCGCGGTAACTGCTGGCTTAGCGTCGGAGGCATGCCGGACCCGATTCCCCTCACCGGTGGCGACTGCTTCTTGGTGGCCCGCGACACCTCGATCGTCATGCGCGATAGCCCGCGAACACGTCCAAGGTCAACCTTCGGCGAAATCGCCGCCAAAGCCAACGGGAATATCGCTCATCATGGAGGGGGTGGCGCGCCGACGACAATCGTCTGTGGGTCCATGAGTTTCGATCGCGCCAGCCTGAGGCCGATCACTCAGTTATTGCCGAGCTTTATTCTGATTAGGGCCGAGCAGGCACGCACGCTTGCTCTTCACGACACAATGCGAGCGCTGGCGTCAGAAATGGCAGAGCAGGCGCCGGGATCTGAAATAGTCGCGAATCGGCTAGCCGAGGTCCTGTTTATCCAAATACTCCGGGCGCATATCGCGTCGGGGCCGGAACGTAACAAAGGATGGCTTCGTGCGATCTTCGATCCTCAAATGGGCACTGCCCTGAGTGCCATTCACGATAGTGTGAATACACCATGGACAGTCGAATCTCTGGCCGAAGCGGCGGGCATGTCTCGCTCCGCATTCGCAGCGCGTTTTAAAGAGCTACTCGGACAAACACCGCTGGAATACGTAACCGAGTGGAGGATGCAGAAGGCGATGCAGTTACTACAACAACGTGACAAGAAGCTCATAGACGTTGCTCGGTCGGTCGGTTACGAGTCCGGCGCTGCCTTCAGTAAGGCGTTCAAGCGAGTTGTCGGAATCAACCCTGGTGAATACCTCAAAGGTGGTTTTGAAGGCCACGGTAATGCCGGAGTGATGGAAGATTCTTGAAGGGGAGGATTCTGACTTTGGCGGTGGGGCCTAGTACTACTGGGTCATAAAACTATTTGGGCGGCTCGGCCACCCAGAGCCAGGCATATCCTGAGGGAATATGACGCCAAAGCCGGCTAATGCGTCCGCTGTGAGTGAGACTTATGAACTTCTCCGTTATGCTGCAACTCGCAAGCAGCCGAAATCACGCATGGAGAACCTTTCGGCGGCCGATCGGAACGTCCTGGCAAAACGCTCATCCTCGTTCAGTAGCGCCGACGCTTGAGATTCGTACGCCGAAAGGCTTGCGATTTCGGCAATCACGTTTCACTATACGGCATTGCCGTATATAAGGTCAACCGTGAACGCACTCGATTGTAACGTCGCCGTTGCCGACTCCCGATCGGCATGATGGCGGCCAAACTCTTAAAGCAGAATGGGCGTTTTCGGTCAACCTGACCGATTCAACTTCCCCCTGCCGCATCATCCATGAGCAACTCGGGAAACTTTCATCGAGCGGGGTAACCCCTTTCCGACTACACGCGATCAAGCTTTTGGTGGATGCAGCGACTGCCCGCATCCCGATAACGCAGCTCGCACAATCGGCGGTTGCGCTACTCCGCCTCCATGAGTTCGTGAAAGAGCTCTCGCACTTTGCTTTTCGATGCCATTAAAGCCTTCCGGCCTAACGGAGTCGCGCGGTACACTCGCCGGAGCGATTTCCCTTTTCGTTGCTCAGTCGATCGAAGGTAGCCTTTTTTTTCAAGCCGTTGCAGTAGAGGATACAGACTCCCTGGACTGATGCGATATCCGTGACGCGCCAGCTCCTCGATCATTCCGAGACCGAAGATCGGACCTTCTACGGCGTGGTGCAGAACATGGAGCCGGATCAGGCCTGAATACAAATCGCGATCTGCCTCTATTGGTTCCGATTTCGATTCCGACATCCGATTACGATTCATGATACAGTATATTAGCCTGAAGGCGCCCCGCCGCTTGACGATGCCATTTTATCAGCGGATGCTCGTTTCCACCGCGCCTAGAGCTACGTTTCTCATTCGGCTCTTGGTGGGCTTGGTGTTCCTATCGGAGGGGATTCAGAAGTTCCTATTTCCAGCAAGCCTCGGGGTAGGACGCTTTCTCAAAATCGGTATTCCCGCTCCGCAGGCGATGGCGCCGCTTGTGGGTGCGATCGAAATCCTTTGCGGATCACTTCTAGTTTTGGGCTTGCTGAGCAGACTGGCGACTGTTCCGCTTCTAGCAGTGATTGCGGTTGCTATCGTTTCCACCAAGCTGCCGATGCTGTTTGCGGGCAACCTGTGGGGCATGGCGCATGAAGCGCGCGCCGACTATTCGATGCCGATGGGCCTACTATTTCTGTTGGTCGTGGGATCGGGACCTCTCTCTATAGATCGCTATGTGACCAAAGACTTCGCGGACGCAAGGGGCGAACGGTCTTAATGTCATTTATCCGGAACGCCTTGGCAGGACGGGCCTTTCTCAAGCCCAGCGACAGGCGCACGGGGAGTATGCGTAAATGCTCTTCGGCCATACAGTTCCCGCTCTTCATGGCTGCGGCTTCCAGCGTGTGGGCACAGGGGCCTCCGTTCCAAATCGACGATCCGGTTCCAGTCGACCTTCACCATTACGAGTTCTACATATTCGGAGCTATGGATGGCACTCCGGCGGAGATCGATTCCACCGGTCCGGCCTTCGAGTTCAACTGGGGCGCCATTCCTAGGGTGCAGCTACACATCATCGCGCCCTTTGGCAGTATCAACCCGTCCAATAATCCGATCTACGCCCCTGGCGGCATTGGCCGCTCCGCCTTCGGCTACACCGACATGGAACTCGGGGCCAAAATCGCGTTCATCAAAGAATCCAAGTACATTCCCCAGATCGGCTCCTTTACGATGTTCGAAATACCGACCGGTAACTACGACAAGGGACTCGGCGTAGGAAAGGTTTGGTACAAGGTTCCCGTGTGGCTGCAAAAGAATTTCGGACACTGGCTCCTGGACGGGGGCGCCGGCGAAACGATCGTTCCGCAGACCCAGTACCGCAACTTCCTATACGGCGGATTCCTCTTAAAATACGCCTTCGGCGAGCGACTGGAACTCGGAGGCGAAGTCTTTTCGCATGGACGCGAGGGTTACGCCGCGCCACAAACCGAAGCTTCGACGATGATCGACATCGGTGGTTACTATCACTTCAAGAATCACCCGGGACAGCAGTTTTTATTTTGCTACGGCCATTCCATAGCCGGCCAAACCGAGCAGTATGCATACGTCGGCATGTACTGGACATGGGGAAAAGACAAGAAGAAACCGGATTCGGGCGACCTCCGGCTGCCAGAGCCGATGAACGCACCGGGATTTCGGCCGATGAACGGAATGGGATTTCAATGAACTGCAGCTGGCGGCCGGATCCACGGCTGATCCGCGGGAAAAGAGACTGCTGATGGAAATCACAGCACGCGCCTTCTGGACACTGATTCATGGTATGGGATTCGGCGGGCTCTACTTACTGGCGTGTTCCGGCGCGCTAATAGGGCTGTATCAATTCACCACCTCGTCCGCTGCACCCGAATCCACGCCCGGCCAGGAGCGCTTCATGCGCATTTACCTGATCACGATGGTTGTGCTCGCGTGGGCCGCTGTGCTCAGTGGGGCTTATGCAATTTATCCTTGGTATCGCGCCGCGCCTCCGCCGGGAGCGGTTGATCTCTCGATGTTTCCGCAACACTTGCTGATGTCCAGTCCTGCCACAATTGGTTGGCACTCGCTTGGGATGGAGTGGAAGGAGCACGTTTCCTGGTTCGCTCCCATCTCGATCACTATGGTCGCATTCGTCTTTATCCGGTATGGCCACGATCTTGGGAATCATCGCCAACTTCGGGGGGCGGTGCTGGTCTTTAGCCTGGCTTCCCTTGTTGCTGCGGGGATCGCCGGTTTCTTCGGTGCGGAGATCGACGACCACGCACCGGTTCAGGGCGGCAACACGATCCAATTGAGCCGAGGAGAACCAAAATGACGACGCCGTACAATGCCGCCCCATCCGGCAATCCGTCCCTGACAAACGGTTCCGGCGCAGCCGCCATTTTCTCGGCTGGCGTCGGCTGCTTTGTTCTGGCCGTCCTGGCCATCCTCGCGGATAAATCGGCCCTCATCCAGCGCAGCCTTGTTTTCTACAAACCAACGGGGCCTCTGTCAGGCGTAACCACGGTGGCCATTCTTGTTTGGCTGGTCACTTGGGCGATATTGGAATGGAGTTGGCGGAAAAAGACACTTCCCGCAGGGCGTATAAACGCGATTGCGCTCGCACTGCTGGTCCTGAGCCTCATACTGACATTTCCACCAGTCGGTGACCTGTTCTGAAATTGATGTCCTATCTTCGATCCAGGCTGCCCAATTTCAGGTTGCTCAGTTGCCGTATACGGCCCGAATGGGACTTGCGCTGATCCTGGTTTCAGGCGCTGCGCTCGTTTCAGGCGCTGCCCCAGAGACGATCACAATTGTTTCGACACCGGTGGTCGCGATATTGTTGCGTGTCTCTGGACCTGGTCGGGAACGTTTCCTTCCCCTTAGGGCTACCGTATATGCTCTGAGATTGACCATGCCAACTGCTGTTGACCTAGTTGTTTTCGGCGTTCCGCGCTCGCTGTTGTACACTAGGCGCAGTCTACCGCCCAAGCGAGAGGAACTGCAACGAACGTCCAGGTCATTCCCGTTACGGCCGGCGTTTGGTGCTTTCGCAGGCCATCGTATTTTGCTTGCTCCTACCTGGTTGACTCCCAGGCTGGGTTCATTGCAGTCGATGTGGGCATGGATTCCGACGCCGAAGACTTCCTGCTCGGCCTGAAGATGGTTGGCATTCCAGCAGAGCGCTTAAAAGCGATATTGCTTACCCACTGGCACAATGACCATGCAGCCGGGGCCGCCTTTTTGAAGCGCACGTTTGGCGCGCGTGTTTACTACGACAACGGCGACACGCCATTTCTCACAAGGAAGACCGCTACTCGCGGCGTCCGCGGCTGGTTAGGCCGGCATATCCCCGAAGAGGGTGTTCTCGTGCTGCTGCGCGGCCTGCTGGGAAGCTTCGCCGGAATCCGTGACGGCAGACCATTTCGTGGCCGATAGGGAAATAATAGAAGAGGAATTTCGAGTGTTAGCCACGCCAGGCCATACCGCTGGGCACGTGGCCTACCTGCATCAGCCTACGCGGACGTTATTCTGCGGCGACGCACTGGCCGTTGTAGCAAACAAGCTCAGGATGATGGCGAGGCCGGTAACCCCGGATTTGTCTGCGGCGCGGTCCTCAGCGTTGCAATGCCTCCGCCAGCGGGCCGCAATCATCTGCCCCGGCCACCGTGGCCCCCTGACCGAAAATGTAAAGGAAGAATGCGACCGTCTTCGGAGCTACTTGGAAGCGGGTGGCCGCTGGCCGCTGCTGGGATAACCTGGGACAAAGCGACCTACATGGATCTCACTGGTTTCCCGGAACCAACCGAATTAGTATGGGTTGCAATCCGTCAGCCGCAGAAAAGAGTACGTCTGACGCCATTCCGCTTTCGTAGGTGCAGATACCCTGCACATGCCGTCCATTTGCGTTCCTATAAGGGCGCGGGCCCCCTCTGCGGGTGTGCCATCCGGCAGCAAGACAACTAACTTGACCAGCGTGCTTTTCAATGGCGGCGGCAAGGAGAAGTCGCAATGCGGCGAAGCGCTATTTAACCTGACTTCGATGAGAGAAGCCCCGGCCTCCGCATTGGCCGCCGGCCAGTACAGTGTCTTATAGGGAAGATCCGAAGTGGGCGGCTCGTAGATCTTCAACGCGACTCTATACACTGCCGATACGCCCAAGCAGATCTCCTGTGAAACCGGCTTGGCTAGACCGTGGAATGACCGGGGCGACCATCATCGCCAACGGAGTTCGTCGATCCATACCCGGTCAGGTTAGTCTAGCGGAGAAACAAACCCCGAAGGCAAACGAATCGGTTCGCGTCTCTCGGGTTCACATTTTCGGGTTTCAGGAGGCGTGCTCCGCCACAGGTCGTAGCAGTGGCGCGGGCTACGCGAGCTTGCGCTAAGCCCACCTCAACCCACGGGCGCCATTGCCGCCCGTTGAACGCAGACGCCGTATGCCGAATGTGCATGGCCAGCGCCTCGGCGCCAGAACCCGTTGGGAAGAACCGAGCACCACGCTCTGAGGCGTCGATGTGGAACGTCGGACCTGGTCTACCGTACGCGTAAATCTGGCGCCAGAGGGTCTGACCCAACACCAGAAAGAAATTAGGACAATGGAGAACGAAGCACCTTGAAGAACGCCGTTTTCGCTGCCTCCACATCTCAGGTGTGCGGCGATAGCGCGGATCGGAGGAAGGCGATTGGGCGTATACTGGCCTCTTGCCGGGCGCCAAAATGGTAATCCCGGTTTAACAGCGCAGGAGCGCCGTCAGGGCCATCCGCTGCGGTTTTCGTTCCCTCGCCAGAATCCGGAAGGAGTAAGGATGATGAACAGTTCCAGAAGACAGTTTCTTGAGACCGGGGCGCAGTTTTGCGCGGCGGCCATCGTTTGCACATCCAACGCCACGGCGGCGGACGGGTACGTCCCCTTCGAAGGCGAGAAAACGACCTGGCACGAAGGGTTCGACCGCTATGACTTCATCATGGACGATGCCACTGGGGCGATCACGGCTATGACGGCCCCGGCGAGCGAGGTGACGAGCTTCGGAATCGACGAGAGTGTCAAGGGCGGCAAGCGCCGCTGCGTCGTAGTCGTCCCTGCGAAGGCGGCGGCGGGCAATCCGTGGTCATGGCGAGCTTGCTATTGGAACCACCAGCCTCAATCCGAAGTCGAGCTGCTGAAGCGCGGTTTTCACATCGCCTATGTGGCGCCCGACCCCGGCAGGCAGGGCAAGGCGTGGGACCTGTGGTACAAGTTCATGACGGAAAACCACGGCCTGGCGAAGAAATCGGCCTTCGTCGGGATGAGCAAGGGCGGAGTCAATGCGTTCAACTGGGGCGCGGTCAACCCCGACAAGGTGGCCTGTCTCTACAACGACAATCCGGCGGTCTACGACGAAGATTGGGCCAAGATCCCGGAGTTGGCCAAGCATGACATACCCCTGCTGCACGTCGTTGGCACTGAGGATTTTGTGCTGCAGCGGAACAGTATGGTGGTGGAGAGGATGTATCACCAGTTGGGCGGCTCAATCACGGTGATCATGAAGGAAGGCGTTGCGCATCACCCGCACAGTCTCGTGGACCCGACGCCGATCGCGGACTGGATCGAGCGGCACATGCATCCGGTAGAGGCGAACCGGCCGGCGTTCGCCGATTCAACCTACACCAAGACGCACTACTACAGCCTGGAAAATTCCTACCTCTACCTGAAGGCGGAAGATACTTACGCGACGGTGCGCGGACCGGGATACGTTCCCTCCTACGATCGCTATGACGGTCCGGGGACGGGCAACTTCCACGCGGATGCCATGTCGATCGTAGTGCCGCAGAATCCGGCGCCGGGCAAGCTGTGGGTGTTCCATCCGAGCTTTCTCGAGCGCGACTCGGCGGTGGCTCTGGCGCTACTGGCCAAGGGTTACTACATCGTGCTGCCGCCAATCTCCTCGGCGGGGGCCGTGCAAAAGGAATGGGACGAGGTCTATCGGCGGATGGTCGATAACGGATTTGCGAAGAAGGTGGCGATGGAGGGGACCGGGGCGAAGGCGGGCGAATCGTACGCATGGGCGATCGCGAACCCGGACAAGGTGACGGCGATTTATGCCCGGAATCCGCTCATGCGCAGCCTGATGTCGAAGACGCCGCCGATCGACAACCTGGCGCCGCTGGCCAAGGCCGGAGTGCCGATTCTGCACGACTGCGGGAGCCTTGACCCGTGGCTGAAGGACCAGACACGGGTGGTGGAGAAGCGGTACAAGCAACTCGGCGGGAAGATAACGGTGCTGGTGACCGAGGGTGAGGGTCACTTCCCGGTGTCGCGCAAGGATCCGAAGCCGGTGGTGGATTTTATCCTGAGCCACCAGGGGTAGGTGCATTACCGGGGCGGAGATCTATATAAGCCCCTGCGGTAACGAGGCCAAGGGCGCAAAATCGATGCGGTCCGCCGCTCCGGTCCAACCGCGCTGCGTGTCCAAGATGCTCCGCGCTTTACTTACTTACTATCCGGGTGCGAAGCGCGGGCGTAAGCGGCGCCAGGGCCGGCAGCATTTCGAACATGGCGAGCGCGCTGGGATTGCCTATCGCCACGTCCCAATTGGGTAGCGGGTTCCGCAATTCCGCTTCGATCCCGATGCTGGCGCATCCCGCTTCACCTCCAAGGCGCGCATGAAAGTCTCGACCAAGGATAGTGAGAATTTCCCTTGGGCGTGTCTCCCGCTCGGCTCTTTTGGTTGGGCGATCCTCAGAATCGTTGACGGGTTAAGGCGGGTTCAGAGTGTGTAACGTACGCGCTTGACGTTGCCGCAGGGACTCTGCCGTGGGAACTCAATTCAAGGGCGAGCCCTCAGTTATGTCTTGGCGACCAGTCGAATCAGCCAGGCTATGGCGTTGTGGTTGCGTTCTTGGCGACTTGGCGAGAGCCGATCGAAGACTGCATCGCACTAATAATAAATGGGCTTGAAGACGATGATCACGCAAAGTCGCCAAGCCGCAAAGGTCGAGGCGTTAAGTTCGGGGTAAACGGAAATTGACACCGCCGCAGATTAATCACGCCCGAGAACTCGCCGGTCGGGCGCAACCGCACGGCGAGGGTGCGTCAGATTCCGGGAGCGGACCCGCCTGAGCCTCGACAGCCCAGCGGGTGTTCCAGCTTCTCAGAGGAGATCCCGGCATCCTGGCCGCATGCATCACGGCCGCATGGAAGCCCGCTCGAACTCGGCGTTAAATTCGCAGCCGATCAGGGCGATGATGGCGAGGACGTACATCCACACGAGCAGCGCGATGCCGGCGCCCACGGAGCCGTACATCACGTTGTAGTGGCCGATGTTGCGCACGTACCAGGCAAAGCCGGAGGTGGCGCCTAACCAGAGCAGCGTGGCCAGAATCGCGCCGGGCCAGACGTAGCGCCAACGCTGCGGGCGGTAGGGGGCGTAATAGTAGAGCAGCGCCGTGACCGTCACCGTGGTCACGAAGGCAAGACCGTAGCGCGCAATGCGGCTGAGGATTTCCCACACGCCGGTTAGCGGCGTCAAGAGGGAATCGCCCTTGAACCAGTTCATCGCCGCACTCTCGATTTGGCCGCCGAAAAGCACCAGCACCGACGCGGCAAGCAATGGAACGGAGGCGAGCAGAACCAAAGCGATGGCGACGGCGCTGCCGCGAACAATGCCGCGGTCGCGGGGAACGCGATACGCGGCGTGAAAACCTTCGGTCAGGCTCTTGATCACGCCGGATGCGGCCCACAAAGAGATGGCCGCCGCCACGATCAGCAGAAGTAGAGGGCGTGCGCCGGTGGCGCGGAACTGCTGCACCACCAGATCTTCGGAGCCAGGCGGCACAATTTCCGAAAGCGCGCTTTGGAGCAACCCGGAGACGAAGCGGGCGCGGGTTTGCACCAGGATCGCAGCGGCGGAGGTGAGCACCGGGAAGAAAGAGAGCAGCGCGGAATATGCGGCGCCCTTGGCGATGCCCAGACAATTATCGTCGAAGGCCGCGATCACGCTACGCTGCACGAGCCATAGAAGTGTCCTGGGCGTAAGGCGCACGAGGCTACTTCAGGACCACCTTCGCGACGCCGGTGTTGTTGGCGCTATCGGACGCGCGGACCACCAGGAGATGCTCGCCGGGTTTGAGGTTTGCCAGATCGAGCGAGAACTTTTCGCGCAGGGAATCGATGACGCCGTCGGCGGCCTCCACGGGAATCCAGTCGCCGGCGTCCAGCGAGTATTCGCAGCGGCGCAGGGCGGAAGTGGCGTCGGCGGCTTCCCATTCGACGTGCGCGGAGCCGTTGGCGAAGTGGTTGGCGCCCATGGTAACGATGGGCGGAGTGTTATCGATCATCACCGGGTTGCTATCGAGGATGGCATCGCGCGCGGTGGAGGGGGGATTGGATTCGCGGTCGGAGGCGAGGACGCGGAAATAGTATTTGCCGTCGGCCAGGATGGAGGCGTCGAAGCTGAGGGAAGTCTCGTGCGTGGCGGTCTTGAGCACCTTCCACTGCGTCTCGCCTTCGCCGCGAAAATCCACGTTGTAGACGAGGCGGTCGCCGTCGGGGTCGTCGGCTTGCCAGGAGATGGTGACCTGCTGGGTGAAGGCCCGCGGCAGAGTCTGCGTGGCGGTGCCGGTGGAGTTCGAGCTGAAGTCGCCCGTGTCGGTGACGGTGACGGAGTAATTGGAAGATGAAGCGGCCTGGCGGCCTGGCGTAGCGACGGCTTGCGAGACAATGTTGACGCCGTGGATCACGGGTGGCGAGTTGCGCGGCAGATACGCCAAGGTTACGTCGTCGAGTATGGGCGTCGCGCCGTTGACGCCGGTCATTTCCATTTTCCACTGGATGTAACGCGCGTTGGGGCTGGAGATTTGCGAGCTGGTGGCGGCGGTGAGGGGCGGCGACCAGTCGCTCCAGGTGCGGTCGGGCTTGGCGGAGTTGCCGGAGCGGGTGCGGAAAACGACCTTGCAGGCGGCGGGGAGATCGGCGCGCCAGCTCATGCTGCCCCATTGCGACGCGGTGCCGGAATCGTGAACGGGCGCCTCATAGGAACCGGTGGCGCCGGGGGTTTCGCCCAGGCGGAAGATGCGGCCCAAATTGCCGGTAGCGGCGAGGATGGAGCGGTCGGCGGGCAGCAGGCGGACGGTTTCGCCTTCGTTGGTCTGAGTGACCAGAGTGACGCGGCGATCGGGCGAGAGGCCATAAATGCGGCCGTTCTGGTCGGTGGAAAAGAGGATCTGCTTTTCCAAAGCCAGCAGATCGTAAACGTTCTCCTCTTTGGAACTCCAGAGAGTTTCGACCGTGTTATCCGGATTGATGCGGTAGACGGCCGATTTCTCAATGCCGCTGGTATCCACCAGGGGCGTGAAGCTGCTGCTGACTTGCGGGGCCCCGGCTGCGGCGGGCGGCTGAAGCTTAGCCTCCTGCGGTTTAATCTCGGCGCCGGGATTGGCCTGAGCGTCCACCGAGACGGTGATGGTGGTGGAAGGCGCCGTACCTGCAACGCCGTTAGCCTGCGCGGCTTGTGCGGCGGCCTGCGCCTGCTTGGCCACGGAGCCGCCGAGCGCGGCGGCGTAGACAGTGCCATCCGGCATGGGAACGATGGCGCGGATTTCGGGCAGATTGGCGTCGTAGAGGACGAAGGCCTTGTCCTTGGCGGAGATGCGGTAGAGGATGCCGTTGGGATCGGTGCCGGCGAGGAGGCGGCCTTGCGAATCGATGGCGAGGCCGGTGATGTGGGATTGGCCGGTATCGTAATAAAGCTCGCCTTTGCCGGCGCCCTTACCGGCGCCGTTACCGGACGCCACCACGCGGAAGACTTTGCCTTCATCGCCGGTGCCGACGTAGAGCACGCCGTCGGGCGCGACTGCGAGCGACCAGATGTAGCGAGCCTGGGGCGCGAAGTACTCGGTAGCGGCGCCGTTTTCAATGCGATAGACCTTGCCGTTGGGCGAGGTTCCGGCGTAGATGGCTCCGTCGCGGCCGGCGGCGATGGCGAAGACTTCGGGTTCGGAGGCGGTCCAATAGAGCGAGGATTTGCCGGCGCGATCGATCTTATAAATGCGGCCCCGGTTGCCGGTGGCAGCGTAGAGCGTTCCATCGGGGGCTTCGGCGACGGACCAGATTACGGGCTGATCGGAGGTGAAGACGGTGTCAAGCTTGGGACCAAGCGTGAGGCGGCCATCGCGGCTGAGAGAGATGCCGTCGAAGCGGCCGCGGATGAAATCGCTATAAGAGGTCATCTCCCAGGCGGTGGAGCCGCTGGGAAAAGCGGGGGAAGAGAGTAAAAGGAGAAGAGAGAGTTTCGACGCAGAGACGCGGAGACGCGGAGGCAACGCGGAGAAGACAGTTTTAATGTTTTCTCCTCCGATCTCTGCGTCTCCGCGTCTCAGCGTCGAGATCCACCTTGCTGGCCATGCCAAATTCGAGCTCATTCTTTCACTTCCACCTGGACGGTTTTGATGCCGGCGATTACGGCGCCGCCGCCGTCGATTTCCATTTCGGCGACCTTGGAATTGCGCGTGGACGGCGAGCCGTCCAGGATGAGCGCCACCGATGCCGGCGGGGCGGGCATGTCTGCGCCTTCCACTTGATAGGCGGGGTCGGTTCGCCAGACCCGGACGTACGCCTTGGTGTTCTGGTGCAGATCGTTGACCGTGTCGATCAACTGGCGCGGGCTGCGCGGACTGGAGTTGAGTATCTGGTGGAAGTCGGTGAGGTTCGCGGCCATGGCATCGGAGACGGTGAAATAAAGCGGCCCGGGTTGAGCGCCGATAGGCACTTGATAATCGACCGTGCGCGTGGTCTCGGCGCCATCGTCGCCGGTGAGCAGCACGCTCAACTTAAGCTTCTCACCGGGGCGGACCTCGCGGCGGGAGAGCGTGATGCCATCGATGTTGAGCTGCTTCTTTTCATCGAAGGCTTCGATGTTGATGGACACCTTCTTGAGCTTGAGCGAGTTGAAGCCGCTCTGCATGATATAGGCGGCGGGGATGGCGGCGTTGAGCGACACCTGGGTGGCGGCGCCGTTATCGGCCGAGTAGAGATTATCGAGGCGAACGGGCGCGGGCGCGTTCAGGAATTCCATTTCCCCGGTGACGCGCAGGGTTGCGGCGCCGAGCGTGCGCTCAGTGCGGTCGATGACGGAGAAGACGGCCATCTGAAGCAGCAGCGGCGAGAGCAGCGGGTCGTCCACGATCTGCATTCGATAGGACTCGATGGGCTTCCCGCCGCGCGATACGGAAAACGACATCGGCGCCATGGAGGGGCGCTTGCCAAGCTCGCCGGAAACGGCGGTGTCGCGATCCTGGGAGATGGTCCCCATCCATTCGCGGGCGCTCGAGAGCTTGAAGGAGGTGTTGACGTTCGGCATCAGGGTGATGACTTCGGCGCGGGCGAAGGGCAGCGCGGTGGCGCCGATATCGAGGAAGCGGTGGCCGAAGGCATAGATGCGCGAGCCATCAATATAGGTGACGGTGCCGTCGGCGCCCACGCCCATATCGCCGGACATGAGCTGCACGGAGATCATAGAGCCGGGTTTGAGATCGGCGGGGTTGCCCATGGCGGGCGGAATGTCGCCGCCGGCTGAAATTCCCTGGCTCGGTTCGAGGCCGAGGGCGTGGAGCTGGGGCGCGAAGGCGTCGAGCGTGGCGCGGGTGAATCCGCCGAAGGAGATGGGCGTGGCGATATCGAGGAGGCGCGATTCACCGGCTGGCGCGGATTGGATCTTGGGTAAACCGCGGGTGACGTCGCGCTCGGCGAGGGCGAGCAGGGGACGCGGGGCGGGGATTTGGGCGAGCGCGGCGGAGACGCGCAGCATGTCCTCAATGGGACGAATGCCGGCGATGGGGTCCTTGGAAAAAGGGAATGCCATGGCGACGGCGCCGATCAGTTTGCCATCGATATAGACGGGGCTGCCGCTCATGCCTTGCATGACGCCGGTGTGCTCCAGCGGGCCGCCGGAGAGGCGCGCGATGATGAGCGATTCCTTGGGGCCGATATTTTCGAGGACGCCGAGGACCTCGACTTGGAACTCATCGATGCGGTTGCCGGTGAAGACGGTGCGTCCCGTGCCGTGCATTCCGGGGTGGATGGATTTGAGCGGGAGGAATTGCGTTTGCGCAGGCGCCGACAAAGCTGCGGAAAGGGCAAGAACCGCCGGGACTACAAAACGGGGCACCATTCCATTGTAGACGCGCGCATGGGCTGCGGGTTGCGAAGTAGCGGGGGCTGGCTTTTTTCGAGAAATTGGGGCGCGAAATTTGACCGAGGGCGAAGGGTGGGGTAACATATAAATGCGGGGTGGAGCAGTCTGGTAGCTCGTTGGGCTCATAACCCAAAGGTCGAAGGTTCAAATCCTTCCCCCGCAACCAATCTTTTCAATTAGTTGCATCGCTACCTCCCTTCTCTTCACCTTCAATTGCTAACGTTTTGCTAACAGCCGGTTTGGATTTTTGCCGCGCATCCTGCATCGCCTTCTCGTAATGATCGCT
>Ga0208193_1000561_pt1 | contig 19265 bp, 19 predicted proteins | sample June2015DPH_17_2_FD_184716 | JGI IMG/M metagenome (GOLD analysis project Ga0208193, IMG submission 184716) | Peatland microbial communities from SPRUCE experiment site at the Marcell Experimental Forest, Minnesota, USA - June2015DPH_17_10... | ecosystem: Environmental > Terrestrial > Soil >... | reverse complement strand
TCGTCGAGCGCACCAAGCCCTCAAGCTCGCTGCGCTCCGCACTCGTCAAGATAATCGATGTCGCTTCCGGGATGCCGCTCATGCCCCCTTGAATCACGACTCATTCTTCACCGATAGTGGGTACTAGCTCACTTTCGCCGCCTGCCCCGATTTTGCGGGAACGGCGTCGCCGTGCCATAGAGCGGACTTTGATCGTCGAATATTTGGGGGCGAACTGATGCTGCGGCTGGGCTTGTTGTGTCTACTGGTATCTGGATCGATCGATGCGGCGATGGCGGATTCGGCCCTGGAGCGGGGCGACTATCTCGTCAATACCATCCTGGCATGCGGCAACTGCCACACGCCACGCGACGCCAATGGCGCGATCATCAAGGACAAGGCGTTAGCGGGCGGACGGGTATTCTCGACGCCTGCGTTTGTCGTCACCACGTCGAACATCACCCCTGACGTTGAAACCGGAATCGGGAACTGGACCGACGCGGAGATCAAGCGCGCGCTGATCGAAGGCATCCGGCCCGATCACCACCGCCTGCCCGGTGTGCCTCTCGCGGCCATCATGCCGGCCAATTTCTACAAGGCGCTCTTGCCGGAAGATCTCGATGCCATCATCGCCTATTTGCGCTCCGTCAAGCCGGTCCGCAACGAGATATCCGATCCTGTTTACAAAACCCCCATCCACCGCGATCCCTATCCCGACGCGGACAAGGGATTTGACAAATCCATGTTCGGCGATCCGGTTGGGCGCGGCGCCTCTCGTCACCATCGGCCATTGCATGGAATGCCACTCGGCCTGGTCGCGCGGCGTCTCCGACTTCGGAGGCGGGCTGGGCCGTGGCGGCAGGGTCTTTACCGAAGTAGGCCTCGGGGGAGTAACGGCCGCCAACATCACCTCGGATCACACGGCCGGCATCGGAGAGTGGACCGATCAGGAGATTGCCCGTGCGATCACGCGGGGCCTGTCCCGCGACGGGCGGATTCTCAAGCCGCCAATGGGCTATGCTTACTATGCAGGAATGAAAGAAAACGATCTCGCCGACATCATTGCCTACCTTCGAACGGTTCCACCGCTGCAATAATGATGCGGACTTTTGAACCGCCACCCTAGTACCAAGACCAGCTGGAACGCTGTATTCTTGGGTCATGAGCGACATCGTCACCAAGCCGAAGACCAAGGTAAAAACCAAGGTCGAACGGCCACGCCTGCACAAAGTCATTCTCGTCAATGACGACTACACGCCGCGCGAATTCGTTGTCACGGTCCTGAAAGCGGAATTCCGCATGACCGAGGACCAGGCGCACAAGGTCATGATCACGGCGCACCGGCGCGGCGTTTGCGTGGTGGCGGTCTTTACCAAGGACGTCGCCGAAACCAAGGCGACCCGCGCGACCGACGCCGGCCGCGCCAAGGGCTATCCGCTGCTGTTCACCACGGAGCCTGAGGAATAAAGGACGGGCTGCGGCGCGTGCGCTCCCGCCGTCTCATCCTGCAATCCGTAGACCCGCTCGGTCTTTGAAAATCCCGCGATCGGAAATTCCCCGAGATCTTCCCAGCCGCCGGGACAGGCCTCGGCAAAGGCATTCGACGCCACCACGGTGCGATGCAAGCGGCTGGCCATTTTTTCCAGACGTGCGGCGAGATTGACGGCCGGCCCGATGCAGGTGAAATCGAGGCGGTTGCCGCCGCCGATATTGCCGTAAAGAATCCGTCCCACATGGAGCGCCACGCCGAAGCGAAAGCGCTCGATCGTCTCGCCGATCGGAAATCGCATGGCCTCGACATTCGCCCGCGCCTCACGGGCTGCTTCCAGGACTTTCGCGCAGGCCTTGCCTGCATCGCCGATATATTCATCAATCGGAAATACGGCGAGCAGACCGTCGCCCATGAATTTCAGAACCTCGCCGCCATGGGTTGCGATCGCAGAGACCTGGCAATCGAAATACTGGTTGAGAATATCGACCACGGTCTCGGCTGGAAGCCGGTCCGACAGCGCGGTGAAGCCACGCAAATCCGACAGCCAGATCGCGGCCTGCATCGATTCAGCATGACCGCGCCTGATCTGCCCGCGCATAATCCGCTCGCCGGCACGGTTGCCGACATAGGTGTCGAGCAGGATCGTCGACATGAAGCGCAGCCGCGTGACTTCGATCAGCCGCGAAAGCGGCGGGACCAACGCGCGGATGGCCGTGATATGTGCGTCGGTAAAGCCGCCCGGTTGTTTCGTGGTCCAGCTTGACACATGAACGGTGCCGTCGACTTGCATCAGCGGCAAGGCGATATATTCGGTGACGCCCTCCTCGCGCAGATCGTCGAACAGCGGAAAGCGCCTGGCGTCGGGACCGTCCATGTGCGCCCTGATTTCGCATCCCTGTTCGAACACAACGGCAAGCGGACTGTGACGGAAATCGTCCGAATCGAGAGCGTCGTAGTTGGCAGTGCCGACGACAATCTCAACTCCCGGCCGCCAGATAAAATTTCGGCCGACGACGTCGGGATGCAAGGTTCGAACGAAAACACCTACGCGCCACAGCGGCAATCCGGCCGCCACCATCCGCTCGCAGGTCTCCGTCATCATCGCAGGCGGGCTGGGCGCAGACCTCGCGCCATCGACGAGCCATTCGATCAGCTTTTGCAAAGCGAGCGGGTCCATGGGGCACCATTAGCAGCGTGGACGGCAATAACGTCAAGGCGCATCGCCCCGGTCGGGTCGTCAGCTCGAATTTTAGGCCGCCAACCGCCCGACGAAGGCTCGACAAGGCAGGGTGCGGCTGCAAAGCTAATCCCCATACATAATAGAAAAATGGAGGAAATAATGAATATGAATCGTCGCCAGTTGGCCTTGCCGGTAGTGGCCGTCGCACTCCTGGGAGCGGCAGCGGTCCCCGCTTTTGCCGGCGCGGATGAAGAGGCGGTTGCGAAGAACGTCGAGGCATTCCGCGCCGCCCAGGCGGCCGCAGACGCCAAGACATTGGAGGGACTTTGTGCCGCGGAACTAAGCTATAGCCATTCCGACGGTCGGGTCGAGGACAAGGCAACCTTTGTCACCAACGCCACCGACGGAAAATCGAAAGTCATTTCGCTGGCCTACCAGGACGTCAAGATCCGGGTGGTCGGTCCGGCGGCGATCGTGCGGTTTCACTGGGTCGGCGAAAGCGAGTCAGTCGCCGACGGCAAGAAAAGCTCCACCAACCTGCACATCCTGATGAACTGGCAAAAACAGGGTAACGACTGGAAGCTTCTGTCTCGCGCGTCAACGAAGCTTTGAGCGGCCCGATCGGGCGTTCGTCCGGGCGATCCGTCATCGAATTGTTCTCATATAGTTCGATGGTGTGGTATTCATGATGCGCCTGAAGTGCCGCGTGAAATGGCTCTGGTCGGCAAAGCCAACCGATGACGCGATCTCCGCCAATGGCGCGCCGGCCAACAGCGGAGCCCGCGCGCGCTCGATACGAACGTGAATTTGATAGGCATGCGGCGGCAAACCGAAGCGCTGGGTGAAACTGCGCACAAGATGGGATGGGCTGAGTCCGGCAATCGCGGACAGTTCATCCAGGCTGACGGCCTCACTGAAACGCTCCTGCAAGTAAGCCCGGGCGCGTTGGATGGCACCGTGATTGTAACCGGATTCCGCTGCCGGCCGGGCTTCCTCGGTGTGAGCAAACGCGAGCTGGATACATTGCAATAGCCGCGATTGCTGCTCGAGTGCCGTCTCTTGCGTTTCGACCGAAGTGCAAAGCCGATAGACCATCCGCGTGAGCTGTGGATGAGAAACGACGAAATCGCGAAAATGCGGCGTCCGACGAAACCCGTTTTCCTTTGCCATTTTCTCGAAGAGCACCGGCTCGATGAACAGTACCCGGAAATTTTGCGGCCGCGGAACGGCGAGATTACGATGTGCCTCACCCGGCTCCATTAACATCGCGCTGCCATCGACAAGTTGCTCGGTTTTTCCGCGATAACGAACCTCGGCGGACGCCCGGTCGACTACGCAAAGGACATAACGTTCGTGGAAAACGTGCCACGCGGTCGCGTCGACATCACTGAAAAGAAACTCGGTCCGCGCCAGGTATTTAGAGCGCAGAAACTCCATCCGCGGCGCGGGCGCTTGTTGTAGCATTTGCCCCCCAAACACCTCGATTTCTATCGACCTGAGGCGAACTTTGTAACCCCTGCAGATCATAAAAATCCAGTAGCGAAAGCAAGAACGTTCTATCCGGCGGGGTAGACAAGTACGTATCAATTCCGTCCATCTTCCTCCTCTCGCGGCATCTCTCTGCGACGTGTGGTATTTTGCACGATCCGCTTGGATCATGCGGCATTGAGGGCAACAGAGTTCCGACCAAAATTTTTATCCGGCGCTCGGCGACAAAGTCGAGCGTCCAATGCAGAGCAGAAGGGGCTAACATGGTGAAACGTTCTTTACGTCTTCTAATGTCTTGCACGGCGATTATTGCATTCGGCGCCGGAGCAGCCAATGCCGCTGAGTCCGCGCTTTCCTTCAAGATGGCGGCCTTGGACTCCGCACCTAGTTGCACCAGAGCTCCCGGCCCCGAGACTCAGCAAAAGGCAGCGGCATCGACAAAAATACACATCGCCGCCTGCCGCTGCTGCGGATGGACAACGACGGCGGACGGTCACCGAATGTGTACTCATCAATGCTGTGATTGATCTGGGGGCTCTTGGTTTCCGAGAGCGCGCGTGAGGGACATTTTTCAAGCGGTGAGGAACCACATGAATACGAACAGGCTTGCGGCAACGACGATCCTGTGGGGCAGCGCGGCACTGCTAGCCGGCTTGATGTCCTCCGCCGTGGCGCAGACGACGCCGCAAAAGCAGCAACCGGTGCAACAACAGCAGCAGAAGCCCGTGCAGCAGCAAACCTTCGTTCCGGCGCGTCCGTCGGCAATGGACCAAGCCAAAACCGCGGCTCAAGGTCCGAGCCAAGCGGCGAAAGTAGTCGATGGTGGCAAAGTAAACTCGCCGACGCCCGTTCAGGTTCAAACTTCGACAGGAACTGCTAACGCCGCCGCCGTCGCCGCGCGGGAAAATGCCGCCGAAAAGGCGCGGCAGGTACAGACAATGCAAAAATACAACATCGATAAAAGCCGCGTTCCATAAAAATGGATTCATGGGCGCCAATTGCTCTAAGAATGACAGATTGCGCTGACGCTAATCTACCCGCTGATTTTAGCCGCCTGTCTGACCGCGGTGACGCAGGAGATGATCCGCGAGCACGCAAGCCATCATGGCTTCGCCGACCGGGACGGCACGAATGCCGACGCAGGGATCATGGCGGCCTTTGGTCATGATCTCCGTGTCGCCGCCGTTGCGATCCACGGTACGGCGCGGCGACAGGATCGAGGACGTCGGTTTCACCGCAAAGCGCACCACCACCGGCTGGCCTGTGGAGATACCGCCTAGAATACCGCCGGCGTGATTGGACAGGAAGCTCACACCCTGGTTGCCCATCCGCATTTCGTCGGCGTTTTCTTCACCGGATAATTCGGCCGCACCAAAGCCGTCGCCGATCTCAACACCCTTCACGGCGTTGATGCTCATCATGGCTGCCGCCAAATCAGCATCGAGCTTGGCATAAATCGGAGCGCCCCATCCTGCCGGCACGCCCTCGGCGATCACTTCGATCACCGCACCGATCGACGAGCCGCTCTTGCGGATGCCGTCAAGATAATCTTCGAAGAAAGCCGCCTTGTCCTTGTCGGGACAGAAGAACGGATTTTTCGCGATCTCGCCCCAATCCCACTTGTCGCGGTCGATCTTGTGCGGCCCCATCTGCACCAGCGCGCCGCGCACGGTAACGCCGGACAATATCTTGCGCGCGATCGCGCCGGCAGCCACCCGCATCGCCGTCTCGCGGGCGGAGGAGCGCCCGCCGCCCCGGTAATCGCGCAGGCCGTATTTGGCGTCATAGGTGAAGTCGGCGTGACCGGGACGAAACTTGTCCTTGATGTCGGAATAATCCTTCGAGCGCTGATCGGTGTTCTCGATCAAAAGTCCGATCGGCGTGCCGGTCGTGACCTGCACGCCTGTCTCCGGATGCGCCAGTACGCCGGACAGTATCTTCACCGCGTCCGGCTCCTGCCGCTGCGTGGTGAAGCGCGATTGTCCGGGCCGACGACGGTCGAGATCGCGCTGGATCTCTTCAACGGTCAGCGGTATCTGCGGCGGGCAACCATCGACCACACAGCCGATCGCAACCCCATGGCTCTCGCCGAAGGTCGTGACCCGGAACAGATGGCCGAAAGTATTGTGGGACATGGTGCCCTAGCTTCGCCCGACGCCGTTAACATTCACCACGAAAGGGTGCATGTTTACGTAACGCGCAGGGCGCAGGGGGTCAAATAGCCGACCGGCTTTTGACCCCTCACCAGCCCTCAATGACTGGCATCCGTAGCCGATGCGAAGCATCAGCGTTCCCGATGCTGCCGCAATCGGGTACTTTTCGCACAGGCAGAATCAAAGCGTGGCCGGATACCCTGCCCCGGCCAGATTCCGCGTCGTGGTTAAAAGCCGCCGACATCGCAACTTCGGCGGGCGGAATAGCTGTGTCATTCTGGTGTTAGCCTTATCAGAGGTTCGAGGGATGCCGGTGCCGAATATCCGCACCCGACGCGGAGCCAATTGGGATCACACGCGATGACAGAGTTTCGCGAGAGTGTCGAAGCCATGATTCCTGCGTTACGCCGCTATGCGCGTGCGCTAACGCGTGATGCCGACATTGCGGACGATTTGGTGCAGGATACGCTGGTTCGAGCATTACGCTCGGAACGGCTTTTTCTCGGTGGTGACGTGCGGAGCTGGCTCTACACCATCCTGACCAACCTCAACAAGAACAGGCGGCGATCGCTGGCCCGGCGGCCGCAATTCATGCCTCTCTTGGAGAACAACCCCGACGCCAGCGGCACCGAGGCCGAAGGCCGCGATATCGCGAGGGCGCTTGCGACCCTGGTGGAGGATCAGCGCGCGGTGCTGCTGCTCGTGATGCTGGAAGGATTAAGTTATCGCGAGGTCGCCGACATTCAGGGCGTGCCGATCGGTACGGTGATGTCGCGGCTGGCGCGTGCCCGTGCCCATGTGAAGGCCGTTCTCGAGGGCGAGCGCCCGGCATTGCGACGGGTGAAATAATGACGAGTTTTATGAGTGAGCGTGGTGTGGCTGGTTTTTTTGGGGAGACCGCATTGCAGACGAGGTCGTATTTCCGTCGGGGAGGACGGAAGCCGGCCGGAAGCATTTCGACGGAGAAGAGACAAAAACCATGACCGACCCAAGGATTCCCGTCACCGAAGACGAATTGCACGCTTACGTCGACAACGAATTGCCGGCGGAACGTCGTGGCGATGTCGAAGCGTGGCTTGCAACCCATCCCGATTGTGCCGAACGCGTAAGAGCGTGGCGCGACATGGCGGATGCATTGCACGCCCGCTACGATCATGTTGCTGATGAGGCGGTGCCGAAACGGCTGGAAATCGAACGGCTGGTGAGCCGGCCGCGCAAATGGATGTACGGCGCTGTTGCAGCGGCGCTGGCGGCTTTCATTTGCGGCGGCAGCATCGGCTGGGTGGCGCGTGGTGTCACCGCGACACCTTCCGCGGTCGAGAGTCTGACGTCAGACGCCCTGGACGCGCATCGGCTTTATGTCGTCGAGGTACGCCATCCAGTCGAGGTGCCGGGCAGCGAGCGCGATCACTTGCAGACCTGGCTCACCAAGCGTTGCGGCTGGGAAGTCCGTGCGCCACGGCTGGATTCGAGCGGACTGAAGCTGGTTGGCGGACGGCTGTTGCCGGGCCCGGCCGGGCCCGCTTCGTTCTTCATGTACGAGAATGCTTCGGGCGAGCGCTACACGCTTTACGCTTCGCGTTCGAAGACCGGATCAGCCCAGATGCGCTATACCGCCGCCGAGAACTCCGGCGCGATGTACTGGTCGGAGGCCGATGTCAGCTATGTGCTCTCAGGCCCGATGGACAGGGAAAGACTTAATCAGGTGGCGCGCATCGTCTACGACCAGAACGAGAAGGGCGGCTAAATCCGCTGCCTGCCCGGCACAAAGTGCGGGGCCGAGCTTTTCGGATCGTGCTCTGGCTAACGAAATCGTCTCGTCCAAATTCGGACATTAAGAATCTGGAATTGGAACATGGACGCGTCTCAATATCGCACCATGTACTCACGAAAAGTTGTGGCGCGTTCGATCCGCCGATCGACGCAAGCGGCCTCGGCTGGGGTTTGTACCGCGCTGGTCCCCCAGTTCGAGGCCGCACCCCTGTGTTTCCGCGGCGACTATGAAAAATCGCTGCGCGGATTATACGGGTGTGTATCCCGCCACTTTTGCATCAACGCTTCCAATTCGGTGTCGTTCCCGTCTGGAAGCATAATACGGGTGGTAACGAACAGATCGCCGTTTCCGCCGGCTTTCGGCAAACCCTTGCCTTTGAGGCGAAACGTCCGGCCGCTCGACGTATTTTTCGGGATCGAAAGCTCGACCGCGCTGCCAAGTGTCGGCACGCGAACCTTTCCGCCCAGCACCGCCTCATAGAGCGTGACGGGCAGATCGAGACGCAGATCATTGCCTTCGACCTTGAAGAACGGATGCGGTGCGATGCTCACCGTGATTAGGAGATCACCGGGCGGATGGCCCGGCGCAGTCTCGCCCTGCCCCTTGAGCCGGATCTGCTGACCGGCCACCACACCGGGCGGAATCTTGACATTGAGCTCCTTGCCGGTCGGCAGCCGCACACGTTTCTCCGCCCCCTTCACCGCCTCTTCCAGCGACACGGTCATGGCAACAGAGAGATCGAGATCGACCGCCATGGTGCCGGGGTCAAACTCGAAACGCGCGCCGCCGCCACCGCCGCCCGCACGGCCTCCGCGTGCGGCAGATGCACCGAACATGCTGTTGAGGATGTCCTCGAAGCCGCCGCCAAAGCCGCCGGCGCCTGCAGCACCACCGCCGCTACGGAAGGTGTGAGTCTCAAAACCGCCCGGCCGCCCACCCGCGCCGCCGCCGGGAAAACCCTGGAAGCGCGGCTTGCCCTCGGCGTCGATCTCGCCGCGATCGAACTGCTGGCGCTTGTCCTCATCTCCAATAATCTCGTTGGCCGAATTCAGCTCGGCGAACCGAGCCGCGGCCTTCGGATCGTTCTTGTTGGCGTCGGGGTGATGTTTCTTGGCAAGCTTGCGATAGGCGCTCTTGATCGCCGCAGCGTTGGCCCCCCGCGGCACCCCCAAGACCTCATAGGGGTCGCGCATCCGTCAGTTCTCCTTCAAGGGAAGTCGTCAAACTTAATACACGGGTGAGAAACCCGCTCGGGTTTTCATTTGGGGATTTCGTGGCATTTTTGCAACGGGCTTTCCCCACACCTTCAGCCGCGCGGTCGAGATAGAGCTGGATCGCACGCATTTTCAACCCTTTGCGGAGACAAGCCGAAGCAAAAGCAGATTCTGAAAGCCGACTTCTCGATCCACTTTAGCTCTGCCGCCACGGCTTGAGCGTATGGATTTCCCACTCTCCGCGGCCGGATTGACATGCGGCTCCCTGCAACCAGCTTTCCGAACTGCCGTTCACGTAACTCGCCAGGAAATCCCGGCAGGTCCGCCCCTCCGAGGAATAGGCTTGCGCCAGCGGCGTCACCGAACCCCGCGCGCCGGTCACGGGGTTTTCCCAAGGCTGGCTCGCATCCTTCTCGCCTCGCGTCAGCACGTCGGAAGCGGCACTGCGGGCAAAGGCAAGATCGGTTTCGGTCGGCACGGCCTCCCTCGCCTTGGCCACCGGCGCGATCGAGCCGGTGACGTCATCGCCGGTTTTGGCGAACCCGCCATCCAGCCGGGAAACGCTGCAACCGCCAACACTAACGCCAACCAGAACCATGGCCATCACCCCGGCCGGCCTGATCGGCGATAGGCCAAAGCGTCGCCATACCCTATATAAGGCTGACCTTATACGGGGCAGTAACGTGCGTTTGGCCGCGGGCGGGCGCAATCTTGGACTCCAGGTAATGACGGACACGACCTCCATCAAACACCCGACACCCTTAACATCCGGTGATTTCACCGCGGCCGAGGAGCCGTTGGCCCTGTTTGGCGCGTGGTTTGCGGAAGCTTCGAAAGCTGAGCCCAACGACCCCAACGCCATGGCGCTTTCGACCGTCGATGCGGGAGGGCTGCCGGACGTGCGGATGGTGCTGATGAAGGGCTATGACGCGGCTGGCTTCGTGTTCTACGGCCACATCGCCAGCAAAAAAGGCCGCGAATTGGCCGCAAATCCCAAGGCCGCGTTGCTATTTCACTGGAAGTCGCTGCGCCGCCAGGTGCGCATCCGTGGACCCGTATCGCAGGTCGACGACGCAGAGGCCGACGCCTATTTCGCCACCCGCCCGAAGCAGAGCCAGATCGGCTGCTGGGCGTCGAAGCAGTCCGAGCCGCTGGAAAGCCGTTTTGCATTCGAGCAGGCGATCGCCAGGACTGCCGCGCAGTATATCGTCGGCGAGGTGCCGCGCCCGCCGGGCTGGAGCGGCTGGCGCATTACCCCGCTGCGGTTCGAGTTCTGGCATGACCGCCCGTTCCGCCTGCATGACCGCATCGAATTTCAGCGCGACACCTCCGATCAGGCCTGGTCGAAGACGCGGCTTTATCCTTGACCCAACGTCATCCCGGGGCGGCGCGTAAGCGTCGAACCCGGAATCTCGAGATTCCGGGTCTGGTCCTTCGGACCTTCCCGGAATGACGCAGACGGAGAAACCAGTTCATGGCCACTTCACCCCATAATGGACCACGGCGGACGCTGCTTCTCACCGGGGCCAGCCGCGGCATTGGGCACGCGACCGTGATCCGCTTTTCCTCGGCCGGCTGGCGCGTCATCACCTGTTCCCGGCACCCGTTTCCCGAAGACTGTCCGTGGGACGCCGGGCCTGAGGATCACATCCAGGTCGACCTCGCCGACCACGACGACACCGCGCGCGCCATTTCCGAAATTCGCGAGCGGCTGGAAGACGGCATGCTGCACGCGCTCGTCAACAATGCCGCGATTTCGCCGAAGGCCGAGGGCGGCCAAAGGCTCGGCTCGATCAACACGGATATCGAGACATGGAGCCATGTGTTCCGGGTCAATTTCTTTGCGCCGATCATGATGGCGCGCGGCCTGATCGAGGAATTGAAGGCCGCCAAGGGCTCGGTCGTCAACGTCACCTCGATCGCAGGCTCGCGCGTGCATCCGTTTGCTGGCGCAGCCTATGCGACCTCAAAGGCAGCGCTGGCTTCGTTGACGCGCGAAATGGCGTCGGATTTCGGTCGCCTTGGCGTACGGGTGAATTCAATCGCGCCGGGCGAGATCGACACCTCGATCCTGTCGCCGGGCACCGAAAAAATTGTCGAACAGCAGATCCCGTTGCATCGGCTGGGCACGCCGGACGAAGTCGCCAAGATCATCTATGTGCTGTGCACGGAGACCAGCTCTTACGTGAACGGAGCCGAGATCCACATCAACGGCGGCCAGCACGTCTAGGGTATTCTTCGAAGGCACGGCCAATCCCGTTGCTGCGAGCCGGTGCGCCGGCTGCGCCGGGATAAGGCCCTCGTTCTAGATCAACCCGCGCAGGATCTGGGCCGCCTGCCAGCGTAGTGATTCCTGGGTATTGGCAATGCTGGAGCACTCGTCTTCGAACTCGCCGTCGGCGAGCGCAGCCCCGCAATGCCGGCAGGCGCGCGCCGACATCGCCTGAGCCCTGCCGACAATGGTGCGGCCCTGCTGGTAGCTCGCGAAGTCGATGACGTTTGGCGCTTGCGTTATGACTTTCTCAACCATGGGAGTCCTCGCGATCAATCGCGAGTGTTATGACAGAAAGCCGTAGCGCAAACGTTCGGTCCTCCACTCAAATTTTAGCGGAGCGTTTCAGGGAGGAGTCCGGCAATGCCGCGCACTTTTTTAACCTCAAGATCGCGGCACGCGAGGGTAGCTTTATAGCCACTTCTTCCACCTGAAATACATGTAGGGGGCCACCGCCGCGAGCACCATCATCACCACCGCGAATGGATAGCCGTGCTGCCATTCCAGTTCCGGCATCACCTTGAAATTCATGCCGTAGATCGAGGCGATGAGGGTCGGCGGCATCAAGACCACCGCCATCACCGAAAACAGCTTGATGATGTTGTTCTGCTCGAGATTGACGACACCGAGCATCGCATCGAGCACGAAGGTGATCTTGTTCGAAAGATAGGAGGCGTGGTCAGTCAAAGAGGCGACGTCGCGCTGCATGGTCTTGAGCTGCTCGCGCATATCCTTGGTCCATTTCACGCCCTCGATGACGGCCGAGAGGAACGTGACGAGACGGCCGATTGAGACGAGGCTTTCCCGGACCTTGGAGGTCAAGTCGCCCTTGCGGCCGATGGCGGTCAGGATCTGCGAATAGCGTCTGGCATTGCCATGGCGCTGGCTCTCGGGCTCGAAAATGTCATGGGAAACCTGGTCGACGTCGGCGCCAATCCGCTCCAGGATGTCGGCGGAACGGTCGATCACCGCATCCAAAAGCTCCATGAGCACCATTTCGCCGGTGATGCCGTGGGCGCAATTGCGGGCGAGCTTGTTTTCCACCAGAACGAAGGGCTTTGGATCGTCGTAGCGCACCGTCACCAGGCGATGGCCTGCGAGGATGAAGGTCACCGCCGTGGTCTTGGGCGCCTCGGTGTCGGACTGACACATCAATGTCGCCGTCATGTAGCGCGCACCGTTCTCCATGTAGAGGCGGCTGGAAATTTCAATTTCCTGCATATCCTCCCGGGTCGGCACCGCGATCCCGGCCAGCCGTTCCACGGCTTTGTCCTCGGCGGTGGTCGGCTTGACGAGGTCGATCCAGACGGAATTCTCCGGCAGGTTGCCCAGATCGGTGACGGTGGCCTTCTTTAGGGAGGATTCAGCAGGAACAAACACCGCGAACATTGACGACTCCAGACTGCTAAAAGGCGAATTAACCAAGGAAGACTTGGTGCGATTTGGCAAACCCTTTCGTGAATGCCGCCAGCGCCTCCGCCATTTGCGGCCACCCGATGGCGGAAGGGTGGCAGAATCCGTTCCTCAAGTCCCGCTATTGCCGGAGAATCCTGTATTGCTCAAGTACTTGCGGCAAAAAAGACACAGGCGGGCTGCCGCAGTGCCGAAAGGCCATCTGGGCGCTGGAATTATCGTCAATTTCGGCGATAATGTGGGAGCTGAAGGTGGAGTCGTGGCAAGGCAAAAAGCCGGTGCCTCGAACGCATTCTCGATTGGAAATCCAAGATGCCGTTAAAACTCATGTCGCTGAAACTGGCCACGTCACTGAAACTGGCAATGGCTGTGACCGCCGCCGGACTGCTGCTCTCGGGCTGCATGGAAACGGCAAACTACGAGGCGACCAACACCAACGCCTTCAAACCGCACGACAAGGAGTTGCTGGCAAAGGTTCGCTACGAGAACGTGCAGCCGCCAGAGAGCTTCCGTCGTGCCATAGTCGAGTATCAGCGCAAGGAATCTCCCGGTACGATCGTGGTGGATTCCGACAATCACTATCTTTATTTCGTGCAGAACGACGGCAAGGCGATCCGCTACGGCATCACCGTCGGCGAAGAAGCCATGGCCTGGTCGGGTATCGCCAAGATCGGTAGCATGGCCGAATGGCCGGCGTGGCATCCGACCAAGGGCGAGATCGAACGTCTTGGCGTTCCCACTTTCGTGCCGCCAGGCCCGGACAATCCGATGGGTTCTCGCGCGATGTATCTTTACTCCGGCGGCAAGGACACGCTGTTCCGCATTCACGGCACCAACCAGCCGGAATATATCGGCCAGTCGATCTCCTCCGGTTGCATCCGGATGACGAACGAAGACGTGATCGACCTCTATAACCGTGCCAAGATGGGCACCATCGTCGTAGTGCTCGCGCCGCATCACGGCGACGCGCCGTTCGGTTCGTCGCAGGTAGCCTCGAGCGGCATCGGATCGCTGCAGTAACCAGCCGACCTCAATAGAGAGAATTTAAAAAAGCGCCGGTTTACCGGCGCTTTTTCGTTGGCGGGTTGCCGACCGGGCGACTTTTCCGCCGGCTGTCCTGCGTGAAGTTGCCTCACCGGTCGGTGTCAGGCTTCCCCTCTTCCGGTCCATCGACAACCGCGCGCGGCGGGGCCTCCACCGGGCGCGAGGCGGGCGACATCGGCGCAACGGCCGGCAGCGGATCCCAGACGTACCACTGACAAATCCGGTAATCGTTGCGTCGCTCCATTAGATCGAGATGGATGTGGTCTTCATGGTAGCCGTCGGAGCCCGGCCCCAACACGGTCGTAAACCGCGCGCACACCGAATGCAGCACCGTCTCACGCACGTCGCGAGGGACAGCGCGATCGGTCAGCGAGATGGTCCGGCCATCGGCAAACCTGAACGAGCGGACATCGAGCGCATTGGCGCGGCCGTGTTCGGACAGCCCGGCGCCAGCGATGCGATTGCGGCTGCGGCACTCGAAGGAATCGAAATTGTCGAGGTCGGCAATGACGCTGCCGAGGCTTTTGGCGAGCGCCGCAACGTCGGTCCGAACCCAGTCGACGACCGCTGACGCCATCTTGCAGCGCAGGATCGCCGCGGGCTTGAGCGCGACCTGACGATGGTCGGGCAGCACCACGGCCTCCAGCCGCACCAGATCCTCTCCGCCGCAGCCGCCGGGGCCATGGATGTCGGGAATGCTCGGGGCCATCGCAATCGCTTCCGTCAAGGCAAGCCGGCAAGCGGAAGGTAGAGGCGCGGCAGGGGCCTGCGACCCGGCATTCTTCTCCTCCGGGGCGGCGGAGGGCTCCACCCCTACGGCCGGAGCCTCGGGCGGACGAGGCCTGGGCAGGGGCACCTTTGCCGCGGCGGGATGCACCAAGCCGCAGCAGGCCACCAACAGCGCAGCCACGATAACCATGGCCATCCGGCCGCCGCCTCCCCTACGAGAAGCCCATTTGCGGTAACCATTCCTCGCGCTAGACTTCGGATTATTTTGCGCAAAAGAACCGCGACAAGCGGTCTTATTCCGAGGAGGAACGTCCGTATGCTTGGTTTGATGCAAGACTGGCCCTTGCTGTGTCACCGAATTCTCGAACACGCAGCAAGCATTCACGGCTCGCAGGAAGTCGTCACCCGGTCGGTCGAAGGTCCTATTCATCGCACCAATTACGCTGAGATCCACAAGCGCGCGCTGAAAATCTCGCAGCGGCTGGATCGCGACGGCATCAAGCTCGGCGAGCGTGTAGCCACCATTGCCTGGAACACCTGGCGCCATCTCGAGGCATGGTACGGCATCATGGGCATCGGCGCGATCTGCCATACCGTCAACCCGCGGCTGTTTCCCGAGCAGATCGCCTGGATCATCAATCACGCCCAGGACCGCGTGGTGATGACCGATATCACCTTCGTCCCGATCCTGGAAAAAATCGCCGATAAGCTTCCAAGCGTCGAGCGCTATATCGTGTTCACCGACAAGGCCCACATGCCGCAGACCACGCTGAAAAACGCGGTCGCCTATGAGGACTGGATTGCGGAAGCCGATGGCGATTTCCAATGGAAGACGTTCGACGAGAATACCGCGGCGGCGATGTGCTACACATCGGGAACCACGGGCGATCCCAAGGGCGTGTTGTATTCTCACCGCTCCAACGTGCTGCACGCGCTGATGGCCAATACCGGCGATTCGCTCGGCGCCAATGCCGGCGACACCATGCTCCCGGTAGTCCCGCTGTTCCACGCCAATAGCTGGGGCATTGCGTTTTCGGCGCCCTCGATGGGGACCAAGCTGGTGCTGCCCGGCGCCAAGCTCGACGGCGCCTCCGTCTTCGAGCTTCTGGAAACCGAGAAGGTCACCCACACCGCCGGTGTTCCCACGGTGTGGCTGATGTTGCTCAACCACATGGCCGCCAACAAACTGAAGTTGCCGCATTTGCGCACCGTGGTGTGCGGCGGATCGGCGATGCCGCGCTCGATGATCAAGGCATTCACCGATATGGGCGTGACGGCGCGACACGCCTGGGGCATGACCGAGATGAGCCCGATCGGCACGCTGGCCGCGCTCAAGCCGCCCTTTGATGAACTTGAAGGCGAGGCCGAACTCGACATCCTCCAGACCCAGGGCTACCCGCCGTTCGGCGTGGAGATGAAAATCACTGACGATGCCGGCAAGGAACTGCCATGGGACGGCAAGACCTTCGGCCGCCTCAAGGTCGCAGGGCCGGCGGTTGCGAAAGCCTATTTCCGCGTCGATTCCAATATTCTCGATGAGAACGGCTTCTTCGACACCGGCGACGTCGCCACCATCGATCCGCAGGCCTATATGCGGATCACCGACCGCTCCAAGGACGTGATCAAATCCGGCGGCGAGTGGATTTCGTCGATCGACCTGGAAAATCTCGCCGTTGGCCACCCCGCGGTAGCCGAGGCCGCCGTGATCGGCGTGCATCACCCCAAATGGGACGAACGGCCTTTGCTCATCGTCCAGCTCAAGCAGGGGCAGAGCGCGTCGCGGGAGGACATTCTGAAATTCATGGACGGCAAGATCGCCAAATGGTGGATGCCCGACGACATCGTTTTCGTCGACGGCATTCCGCACACGGCGACCGGCAAGATCCTGAAGACCGCGCTGCGCGAGCAGTTCAAGGCCTATCGTTTCCCGAACGCGGCGATATAGCAGATATTAAATTTGCATAGCAGATATTAAATTTGCTCAACCCGCAGAGAGAGCATAGACCGCCCTCGGCACTGCCTGGGCGGTCTTTTGCTTGCGAGCAAGCGGCACACCCTGAAAGTCGCCCCTCCGTAAGGGAGCAACTTCGATTAGCGGGGATATTCAATTAGCGACACATACCCGGCTGATAACTGCATGCCCCGTTGGAGCAACACGTCGCCGTGCCGTCTCCCCATATGCAGCATTCTCTACCAGTGGCGCAATAAAGGCCTCGATTCCCGCACTGGGAACTTGCTGAAGCGCTCGAAATGAGCATCGAATTAGCTGCCGTAAATGCAGCAATACCCAGAGCAGACTGTGTTGCAATTTTAAGATAATTTCTCCGACTGACGATCGCAACTTCGCCTTCGTCTTTCCGAGCGCTGGTAACCAAAGCTTTCTTTATCGAAAACTCCGCGGCTCTTACACCAAACACAACCACATGCAAAACCCACAACGAGGTGAGCAAGAGAAACAAGGTTAGAGCGAAATATGTCAGATAGAATGGCAGAGAAACGACATTGGCCAGCTCAAGAAATAATAAAATACAGAAGGCGCTCGCCGCAGCAAGCGCTGCTCTAAAAGCTGTTTGAATGCAAAATGAGCACGAACCAATGTTGGTAAACAAGTTAGATAATACAAGTCTCATTGCGCTCCCCTTTGTTTAGATTGCTTTACACGCATACCACCGTTGCCAAGTAACAACTTCACCCATTCGGGTGAACGGGATGAATAGCGGATCTTGAACTAGATAATTTCCGCTTCGTCCCGCGCCTGATTGGCACAAGGTGAACGATGCAAGGACAATGATCTTCCTCTCCGGGTATCAAGATCGAGCAATTACTCGATTCCATACCGGCAAGATCCTGAAGACCGCACTGCGCGATCAGTTCAAGGAATATAGTTTTCCGGGGACATAAAGAGGCCGCCAACCGAGGCGGCCTCTTTCGCCGGGAGTTTACTTCCTGGCTAGGTCGGTGACCTTACCACGATTGTCATACCATTCACTCGACGACATGCAGGCTGAAAAATACGCCTTACATCTCGCTTCTCCAATATGGGAATAACTTCTCGTTTCGCATGCAGCCAAGAGCTGTGAACAGGTCTTTGCTTCCGCATTTACTGTTGGCGCGGCGAATGAGACCAAACCCAACGCTAGAATGGCGCATAGAAGTCTTGCTTTAGGCACCCGTCATCCTCCCTTTTCGCCTTCCCTCAAACGCCAAGCTCTAGAAGTGAGGGTTAAAACGATATGAGAGCCCGACCTTCACTATGTTAAGACTGGAACCGGCGCTGCGGGCCGGAAATGTTGTGACTCCCGTTGCAATCACGGTGTCCGTATCGGGAAAGTTGGCCGTATTCAGAGCGACGTAGTCATATTCCAACTTTGCTGACCAGTTAGGAGCAAAACCCCACTCGCCACCGATGCCCACGGTCGCGCCCTGGCGCGTTTCATTGGACACGTTGGTGTTGGCAGGAATGCCCACCGCATTGGTCGTCACCCCGTTCGATGAAAAGCCAGCCCAGGCCCAGCCGCCCTTGCCGTAGATCAGAAAATTGTTGTCGACGACAAAGCCGATACGGCCTGTAACGGTTGCGATCCATCCCACCTTACCTTGGTCGGTACTCGTGAAGCGCGTAGGACCAACTGTTGCCTCTGAGCCGGTCAGATTGGCTCCTGAATAATCTGCGTCTATTCCGATGATCACGCCCCTATTCACCTGGTAATTGTAACCCGCATAGCCACCGCCAAGGATACCGTTGGCGTTAAGAGGATTAAGAACAACCCCGGCTGGAAAGGACGCGCTGCCTTGGACGATCGTCGTCTGGCTTCTAGCCCAGCCCCCGCCGACCTCGCCGCCGACATAGAAACCGCTCCAGTCGTAATAGGGAGCAAGAACCGGGGCTTTCGTCATCATTGGCAAATCTGCCGCGAAAGCACTTGAAACCCCTGCTACTTCGCCAATGGCCCCGACCGCAACGACGGTAGCAATGCCTACTAGTAATCTTCTCATGGCCTTGATTTTCCCAAGCCTGCGCCGATGTTGATGTTCGCATCGCTAACGGCTTGGGAACTGGCTGCCTTCACCCGGTTGGGTGAAGACCATATTTTTACAACTCAATAATGTGGGGTGTGACGAATTGGGTACACAATGTATGTGTGCCTGGCGCAGATACTCGATGCAAAGACCCGCTATCGCGCCTGATGCCACTTGGGCACTCTCACATTCGCCAGCAGCGAAACGAGATCAGTTTGGTTGGCACACGCTTTCCACAAAATCCGTCGGTCACCGATTGACCTTGCCACCGAAGCAATACCTTCACGTTACCGCAGAATGCGCCACATCGAATTCCAACCGGATTCCGGACGGCGCCTCCAAGTTCGATGTCCATCAATTTTCAAGAAATGCAAAATGCTGTTCGGCTGTAAGCGTGTAGCTGATGCCGTTCAGGCTTTGAAGTTCCACGGCATGAGCTGGTCGATCTGAGAGATGGGCCAGCCTTGAGCGATACGCTCGAGGGTCTGTGTGAGCCAGGCCTGTGGA
>Ga0208193_1000557_pt1 | contig 19468 bp, 13 predicted proteins | sample June2015DPH_17_2_FD_184716 | JGI IMG/M metagenome (GOLD analysis project Ga0208193, IMG submission 184716) | Peatland microbial communities from SPRUCE experiment site at the Marcell Experimental Forest, Minnesota, USA - June2015DPH_17_10... | ecosystem: Environmental > Terrestrial > Soil >... | reverse complement strand
AATAGACCACGAGCGAAATCAACGCCGTGCGCGTGGCCAGAATAGGGGTCACGGCATCGGCCGTTCGCAGCAGCCCATAGATGGTCCACGGCTGGCGGCCCACCTCGGCGGTAAACCAGCCGGTCAAAATGGCCACGAACGGCAGAGGAAAACTCCAGAAAATGCACCACAGCAGCGTGCGGTTGCGTTCGAGCCGTTGCTTGAGGTTCAAATAAGTACCCACCCAGGCGAGCAGCCACATGATGAGACCACAGCCGACCATGATTCTAAAGGCAAAAAAAGGGATCACCATCGGTGGCCGATCGGCGCGCGGAAAGTCGGTCAGCCCGACCTCCTTGGAGTGCAGGCTCAAGCTGCCGATTACGCTGCCGAGAACGGGAATTTTGATCTGATAGTGGTTGGTCTCCGCTTCGGGATCGGGGATGGCCAGCAGGACTTCACCGGCCGGTTGTTCGTCGTGCCAGCGACCTTCAATGGCTGCGAACTTGACCGGTTGGCGATCGTGCACGTAGTCGCCGACCAGATGTCCGAAGAAGAGTTGGACGGGCAGCAGCACGGCGGCCAGAATCAAACCCATGCGAAGCATGACTCGAGCCTCGGCGTTGAACTGTTGACGCAGCACGTACCAGGCTCCGGTGGCCGCGACGCAGAAGGCTCCCGTGAGATAGGAGGCGAGCAACATGTGAGGAAACCGCACCCAGACCACGGAGTTGAAGAGAATTTGCGGCCAGTCATCCGGAACAAAACTGCCATTGGCGAGGACGTAGCCAGTCGGCACCTGCATCCAGCTATTGTTCACCATGATCCAATAGGCGGACAGCGTAGTGCCCAACGCGACCATGGCGGTCGATACCAAGTACAACCAGGGAGCGACGCGAGTACGGCCGAAGAGCAAAATCCCGAAGAAGGTGGCCTCGAGAAAGAAAGCCATGAACGTCTCATAGGAGATCAGCGGTCCCTGAATCGGTCCTGACAGGCGCGCCAGTTCGCTCCAATTCGTACCGAACTGAAATGCCATGACGATTCCGGTCACGACGCCGATCCCGAATGCCACGGCGAAGACCTTGAGCCAGAACTCAAAGACCACGCGGTAGGTCGGGCGCCCGGTCGCCAGATGCAGTGCCTCGAGTACCGTCAAAAATGCCGCCAATCCGATCGTGAAAGACGGGAAGATGATGTGAAACGAGATGGTGAAGGCAAACTGCAGCCGCGACAGAAGGAGCGCCGTGATGTGCATGGTGAGACTCCGCTAACGCCACAGGTTCGAGCGGGCCAGGTCGATGACTTCATCGGTATGCCCGCTCATCACCGCGCGCAGCATGTAGAGCGAGAAGCCTTTGGCCATTTCCACCGTGACGGCGGGCGGCATGGCGAGTTCGGTTCGATTCACCACCGCGTCAATCAGAACCGGGCCTTCGTGCGCAAACGCGGCGGCGATACCGGCCTCGACATCGCTGGGGTGTTCGAGGCGAATTCCACGCACGCCGACGGCTTCCGCCATGGCCGCGAAATTCGGATTCTTGAGATCCGTACCGATGTTGACGAAACCGGACGATTTCTGCTCGAGTTCGATGAAACCTAAGGCACCGTTGTTGAAAACCACCACTTTGACAGGAAATCCGAGCTGCACCAGGCTCAAGAAGTCGCCCATCAACATGGTGAACCCGCCGTCTCCCGACAGCGAGATGACCTGTCGCTGAGGAAATGCGGCTTGAGCCCCGATCGCGTGCGGCATCGCGTTCGCCATGGACCCGTGCCAGAACGAGCCGATGAGCCGGCGCTGACCATTCATCGCCAGGTAACGAGCTGCCCATACGGTAGGCAGGCCCACATCGCATGTGAAAATTGCGTCCGCCGCGGCCTGGTCGCTGATCGCCTTGGCAACTTGCTGCGGATGGATGCCGTGCTTGGCGGACTTGGGAACCGCCAGTTCGTCGAGGCCCTTGCGGGTTTTTACATAGTGTTCGCGCGCCAGCGCGAGATGCGAATCGTCGCTTTTCTGCTCGATGAGGGGCAGGAGCGCTTTCAGGGTCGAGCGCACATCGCCGACGATGCCGAGCTCCACCGGCGCGCGGCGCCCAATGTTCTGTGCTCTCATATCCACTTGCGCGATGCGCACGCCTGAACCGTGCGGATAGAACTGACGATAGGGGAAATCGGTCCCGAGCATCAACAGTACGTCGCAATCGAGCATCGCATAGTAACCGGAGGAGAAGCCGATCAGACCCGTCATGCCCACATCGTAGGGATTGTCCCACTCGACGTGTTCCTTGCCGCGCAGCGCATGCACCATGGGCGACTGCAAACTTTTGCCCAAGCTGAGCAGCAGATCGTGCGCTCCTTGACATCCTGAGCCGCACAAGACGGTGACGCGCTTGCCGCCGTTCAAGAGCGCTGCGAGCTGCACGATCTCGGGTTGCGTCGGAGTGATCGATGCCGCGACCGGAAGCAGGCTCGCGGCCTTTGCGGTCGGCGCGTCGGAGGCGGGCAGTAGCGCCACATCTCCGGGTATCACCACTACCGACACGCCGCGCTTGGCTACAGCCTCTCGAATCGCCACTTCCAGAATGCGCGGCATTTGGTCGGCTCCTGAGACCAGCTCGCAGTAGTGGCTGCACTCCTTGAAGAGTATTTGCGGGTGAGTCTCTTGGAAGTAGCCCGCGCCTATTTCCGCCGAGGGGATGTGTGCCGCGATGGCGAGCACCGGCACCCGCGACCGATGGCAGTCGAACAGGCCGTTGATCAGATGCAAATTGCCCGGTCCGCAGCTGCCGGCGCATACCGCGAGATCGCCGGTCAAATGCGCTTCGGCGCCCGCCGCGAAGGCGGCCACCTCTTCGTGCCTGACGTGCACCCACTCGATGTCTGCGCGGCGGCGCACGACGTCGGTCAGGCCGTTGAGGCTGTCGCCGACGACGCCGAATATGCGCTTTACTCCGGCCGCCACCAAGGTATCTACGAATTGATCAGCGACAGTTCTAGTCATCTTTGCTGCTCCTTGAATCGGTTGCCGCAATTTGTTTCGCGGTGATTGAATCCTGCCCGCTCAATGCGCCGTCATCTTGCATTTGCCCGCGGCGATTGGATATTTCGCTCAAGCTCGCGGTTGGGCGGTTCCAGTCCCCGCCAAGAGCCCTTATCAAAAGGACACTGGCAGTAAGCCGGCGCGTGTCGATATTGATGGCCGCGATACGTGCAGCCAGTGCGGCGTTTTCCGTAGCCACGACCTCGAGATAGGTAACGAGGCCGCTTCGGTAGCGGTGGTTCGCCTGATCGAGCGCGCCTTTTGTCGCGGTGACTGCCGCGGCTTGGCTCGAGTTTTCCTGCTCCAGTTGCCGAAGCGCGGCGAGGTTATCTTCCACTTCTTGGAACGCCGTCAGCACAGTGGCCCGATAATTCGCCACCTGCTCGTCATAGGCCGCCACGGCGGAGGCCGACTGGGCCCGACGCAGACCGCCGTCGAACAGCGGGAGCACGCCCTGTGGACCGATCGACCAATAGCGGCTTGGCGCCAGCATCCAGTTGGCGAGTGAATAGCTCTCGGTTCCAGCCGAGCCCGCCAAGCTGAAGACCGGGAAAAAGGCGGCGCGCGTGACTCCGATGAGGGCATTGGCGGCGGCGACTCGGCGCTCCGCGGCGGCCACGTCGGGCCGACGTTCGAGCAGTTGCGAAGGCAGACCGAGGTCGATCGCCGGAGGCGCCAGGTTCGCCGGCAGCGGCCGGGGCGTCAATTTAAAACTTGAGGCCTGCTGTCCTACGAGGGTCGCAATGGCGTGTTCAAATTGCGCTCGCTGCAGGATGCTGTCTTCCGCTGCGGTCCTGGCAGACTCGAGCTGCGCCCGGGACTGAAGCACATCGGCGTTGGCGGCCATGCCGCCGCGATAGAGGGCCTCGGTGAGTCCCAACGCCCGTTGGTAGTCGGCAACGGTGTGGTCGAGCAATTCCTGCTGCGCATCCAGGCCGCGGAGTGCGAAATAATCCTCGGCGAGATCTGCGCGCAGATTGAGATCGAGCGCGGCAACGTCGCCCGCCGTGGCCTGTTCAGTGGCGCGTGCTCCGGCGATGGTATTGCGCACCCGGCCAAAAATATCAATCTCGTAAGAGAGTGTGACCCCCGCGATTGAGTCGCTGTACTCCGCCGGATCGCGCGAATCGTACGTCGGCGAGTCCACGGATGCTTTGGTGCGGTTGACGCTGGCATCGGCCGTTGCGCTCGGCAGCTGGCCCGCCCGCGCTATCCGCGTCTGCGCTCGCGCCTCCTGTAAGCGAGCGTACGCTGCCTTGAGATCCTGATTGGCATCCTTCACCTGTGATTCCAGCCCATCGAGAGTCTTGTCTTGGAAGACGGTCCACCACGGTCCCCGCGCCTCGGTGTCCGACGGCGTTGCCGGCTTCCAACCTTGCGACTCCTGGTACTCAGCCGGTGCGGCGGCTGTCTCGGGACGGTGATAAGGCGGCGCGAGAGAGCAGGCGGCGAGCGCGCCGGCAATTCCGAGAATGAGGCACGCCCTGGATTTCATGCGCACGATCCCGTTAGCTTCTAATCCGCAGCATCGGTTGGTAGTCCAAATCAAGGCTCACCGCCAATGTCGCTTGAGCCGCGCGGTGTGCGAAGGGCAGCCATTGCCGATACCGTGCGTAGATCTCCTGCGAATCATCCGTTACGGTGAGCTTTGCGAGCCGCCTCATCTCACCCGTCAAGTGCAGGAATCGACGGAGCCAGATGTCGCTCGTCTCCACGGTTCCAAGATGAGCCCCGACAAAATCTTCAAAGGATATGGGAACGGGCACGGCATCCGTCCACCCGAGCTGTTCGTGCAAATAATCGACGAAGCGTTCGAACTGAGAGCTCAAGCGAACCAGCAAAGGTGCCCTGGCGACGGGGTTTCCCGCCGGCAGTCCCCAATTCAACGCAGCCAGTGTTGTGCCGAACATGTAAATCAAATAAGGCAAAGAGAATTGATCTCTGCCGCTCTGAAAAAAGTACGCAACATGATGCATGCGCAATCCATCGGCATAGGACCAAAAGCTGTCATTGATTGCTTGCAGATAGCCTTCCAGCCCTTTGCCATCCGGGAAATATGGCGTGAGATTGACAATCGGGTCGCCGACCCCGTGTTCTGCGTCGGAAAAGTTGGAGGACAGGGTGCGTAGATCGCGAATTACTTGGTACACGCCGAGCAGGAAGGTAAGAATCAGTGTGATCAGGAGCGGGGCGCTCATGGTCTCGGCAATTGTCAGCGCGCGCAGTAAGTCGGTTTGCGCGTTTATCTGAGACGTGCCAACGGTAGATAACTGCGCCGCGCTCAGGTACATGGCGCTGAATAGCCCTGAGCCAATCCCGTGGCCGTCATATTCGAAGTTGTCTCCGACCATGAGGCCGTAGTAGATGAATCCGAAACCAATGACGACGCACCCGAGCCAGATGGTCACGCAAAGAGATACATTCAATCCGGTGACCTGACGCAGGGCGAAGGGCCGCCAGCGCTGTGATAGATGCCGCGTCACGCTGCGGAAGCAATACCACTGCCACCTGCACAAGCGGGTGGCGAGAAATCCGGTCTCGTCATAATTCAATACGACCAGGAATACATCGACGAACCCGACGATCAGCACCGCAGTGCCGAGAATTATCCATAACGCATGCATATTGTTGCCCGGCCCACAGTATTAGGACATGGGATCGATGGGGGAGGAGGGCGTGCCGCGGGCCTCGATCGCCTTGCCCGCGAGCAAACATAAATCTTCGCGAAAATGGCTGGCCAGAATTTGTACGCCGACCGGAACGGAACCGATCAGGTTCGTGGTAACCGCCAGACCCGGTAGTCCGAGGGCCGGGGGCGCCCGGAGTGCGAGTTGCGCGTTCCACACGCGCTGGAAACCTGCCTCGCCTTGCAGGTCGAGCCCGTCGGGGAATGGCAGTTCACCCGAAACTGGCAGCAATAGCACCGGATACCTCGTAAAGAACAAACGCCAGGCGCGCTGCACAGTGGTACGAAGCACCATGGCGTGGCTGACGACATCGCAGGGAAGCGGCTCGGCCATGCCTCGTACCGCCGCGACAACGGCGATTGCGGCGGGATCTCCGTCGCGCTTTGCCGCATCCACCAGTCCTGCGTACCCGTCACCCAGCCAGAGGCGCATTTGCACCTCGGCCGCCTCGTGTATCGACGGCACGTCCTCGATCTCTTCGACTTTCCATCCTGCATCGGACAGTCGCCGCCCCGCATCCAAAACGGCCGCCTCCACTTCCTTCGCAATCTGCATTCCACCGGGACGTAGGCACATCGCGGCGACCAGCGGCATGGGAGGACCCTCCAATGGAACCGCGGCCCACCAGGGATCGCGCAGATCAGGAGCCGACATGGCCGCGAGGCCAACCCGAAGATCCTCAATGGTGCGGGCGATGAGGCCCGTGGAGGACATCATCTGAGCGCCGATTGCGCGCTCCGGTGAAGAAGCGTTGTAGGCCGGAACTCGCCCGAGAGTGGGCCGCAGCCCATGGATTCCGCACGCGTATGCGGGGTAGCGCAATGAACCGCCAATATCCGTGCCCACTGCCAGATGCCCAATTCCGGCCGTCACGGCGGCGGCCCCGCCTCCGGTCGAGCCGCCCGGAGTGAGTGCGGGATTGCGTGGGTTGCGAGTGGCTCCGTTAAGCAGATTGTTCGTAAACCAACGCAGCGCGAAGGTGGGAGCGTTGCTGCGACCCAAAAGTACCGCACCCGCGCGCACCAGATTTTCGACCGCCGGGCTGTTCACCTTGGCAATCCAGTCTTTCTGCAGGCGGGTCCCGTTCGTGGTGGGGAATCCCGCCATGTCGGTGTTGATCTTCACCGACACCGGGACGCCGGCCAATGGGCCCGGATCCTCGCCCCGAGCCAGTCGCTGATCCAGCCGGTCCGCCTGTTCCAGTACGAGTTCCGGCGTATGCGCAACGATCGCGTTTATTTGTGGATTGACTGCATCGAGTCGTTGCAGCGCGGCTTGTGCCGCCTCGCGCGCCGAGACCGCACGAGTCCGGATGAGGTGCGCAAGACCAGTGGCCGGCAGACGCCAGAGCTCAGTCGCCGTACCAGCGGTCCTATTCCTGTCCATGCCGTTTTGAGTCGATCTATCCACGGCGATTGTGGGCATTTGCGATTTCTCCTGATGAATCTGTTGCGACCGCCTTCCGATCCGATGGTGCCGACCTGTTCGATGCGGGGATTGGACCGATACGCCCTGATTGGACAATTCGCGACCGCCGCCGGCGCGCGCGAAATGGCGGAAATAAGCGCAGCGAGTTGTGCTGATGTCGAGGCGAATTGTCCAAACGCTGCGTGTAAATGCAATCCGTAAAGCAGGGGAGAGGGCAGCATTGCAGAGTCAAACAAAGTCGATGCTTTTCGGGTCACACAACACAATTGGAGAGTTATGAACAAACAAATCATTGCGACTGCCGCTGCTCCGGCAGCCATCGGCGTCTATTCGCAGGCCGTCAAGGTGGGCAACACGCTGTGGCTATCCGGGCAAATCCCACTAGATCCGCATACACAGAAATTGGTCAAGGGCGATGTCGCGGCACAGATCAAGCAGGTGTTCGAGAATCTGAAAGCGGTCGTCATGGCCGCCGGTGCCACTTTCGATGACGTCGTGAAGGTCAACGTGTATTTGACGGATATCGCCAACTCCGGTCACGTCAACAAAATCATGGCGGAATATTTCCGCGAACCCTATCCCGCCCGCGGGGCTGTCGGAGTTGCCTCGCTCGCAGCGGGGGCACAGGTTGAGGTTGAGTGCATCGTCGCCGTGTGACGCCACCCAAGCCATTTACACCGCTGCGCGCCACTGGCGCCTACAGCGGCATCTAAAACCATCGTGAGGAGTAACTGAAAATGTACAAACTGAAACCGCTATATGCCTTGATCATCGCCCTTGCATTGCCGGGGCTTCTTGCAGGATGTGCTGCCGAAAGTAAATGCGGACTGGCCGGCTGTCCCGGCGACGCACAAATTACCGCCAATGTACAAACACAATTGAATCGACATCCGGATTTGGAGGGTGTCAATTCAATCAATGTGAAAACACTGGATCACGTCGTGTATCTGACCGGTGACGTCAGTGAGGGTCTCATGAAGGAAACGGCTGAGGAAGTCGCCCGGAAAACACCGGGAGTGACCCGGGTTGAAAACGATATCGCCGTGGCCCGTTAGCCGATGATTGCACAGCACATCGTGGAGAAGAGGATAAGCGCACAAAGTTCTCGATTTCTCCGACCGGTCGGGATTCCGGCCGGTCGGAGAGTTTGTGTCCGTCGATTCCCGATATGAATGCGATCGTTCTCATCGCCCTCAAGCGCCCGTACACCTTCGTGGTGTTGGCCATACTGATCGCGATCTTCGGCGGACTCGCGGCACGCCGCACGCCGACGGACATCTTTCCGAACATACGTATCCCCGTGGTCGCTGTGGTGTGGACCTACACGGGGCTGACGCCGGAGGATATGTCTGGACGCGTAGTCTACTATTACGAGCGCGCGCTGACGACCACGGTCGACAACATCGAGCATATCGAGAGCCAGTCGCTTTACGGCCGGGGAATCGTCAAGATTTTCTTTCAGCCCGGAACGGACGTCGCCGCGGCGCAGGCTCAGGTGACTTCGATCTCGCAGACGGTGCTCAAGCAGTTGCCGGCCGGTATCACCCCGCCCGAGGTCCTGTCGTACAGCGCGTCGTCAGTAGCCGTGTTGGCACTGCAAGTGTCTTCCGACCGACTGACCGGCTCCCAGCTCTTCGATCTTGCCTCAAATCTGATCCGGCCGGGATTGGTGTCGGTACCGGGCGTCGCGATTCCCGCACCTTACGGCGGCACGCCAAGCTATGTTGAGGTGGATCTCGAGCAGCGCAAGCTTCTCGCCAACGGACTCTCCGCGCAAGATGTAACCCGCGCGCTCGCCCGGCAGAACATCGTGCTGCCGGCGGGAGACCAGAAGATTGGCGCGATTGACTACCTGGTCGAGACGAATGCGTCGCCCGTCAACGTGTCGACCTTCAACAGTCTGCCGATCAAGCAGACCGGCCTCGCCGTGGTCACCGTCGGCGATGTCGCTCACGTTCATCTCGGCGGCCCGCCGCAGACCAACGCCGTGCTGGTACGCGGTCAACAGTCGGTGCTCCTCGAGGTATTGAAAGCGGGGGACGCATCGACCCTCGCGGTGGTCGCGGGCATAAAGGCCAAGTTGCCTGAGATTGAGCGGACGCTTCCGCCGGGTGTCACGATCAAAACGATAAGCGACGCATCGACGTTCGTGAGTGAGTCGGTCGAGGAAGTCGTGCAGGAAATGGTGATTGCAGGCCTCCTCACCGGACTTGTGGTCTTGCTTTTCTTAGGTTCCGCGCGCTCCACGCTCATCGTAGCCACCTCGATTCCACTGTCGATCTTGTGCTCCATCATGGCGCTGTCCTGGCTCGGCCAGACTATCAATGTCATGACGCTGGGCGGTTTGGCGCTGGCGGTCGGTATCTTGGTGGATGACGCCACCGTGATGATCGAGAACATCGACGCGCACCTAAAGCGTGGGCTCGAGCTCGAACCCGCCATCGTCGAGGCGGCTAACCAAATTGTAGTGCCGACGTTTGTGTCGACGCTTTGCATCTGCGTGGTATGGCTCCCGCTGTTTCAGCTGTCGGGCGTCGCCGGTTATTTGTTTCTGCCGCTCGCCGAGGCGATCGTCTTCGCGATGATCGCCTCCTTCATTCTGTCGAGAACACTCGTGCCGACGATGGCCGCGTATCTGCTCCGAGGCCAAGCCAAGAAGGCCGCAGGAACACGGGGATTGTTCGGCCGCTTTCAGCAGCAATTCGAGGCGCGGTTCAAAACTTTCCGAGAAGCCTATCGGCGTGCGCTCGAGCGAGCCATTGCAAAGCGGCGTCGGTTCATTGTGGCGTTTCTGGCGGTGGCTCTCGCCTCGGTCTTGCTGGTGCCCTGGCTCGGGCGGGATTTCTTTCCCGGCATCAAATCGAGCGAGATCGACATGCACTTTCGCGGGCCGGTGGGTTTGCGAATCGAGGAGACGGGTAAGCTCGCGTCGGCCGTGGATCAAGCCCTCCGGAAATCGCTCCGGGGACATGTTACCAACATTATCGACAATTGCGGACTGCCGGTGAGCGGCATCAATGAAGCGTATAGCGCGAGCGGCACGATCGGTCCTCAGGATTGCGACGTGTCGATCGGCCTCGATGAACCGGCTTCGCCCGTCGATGCCTATCGCTCCAACCTGCGCAACGAATTGCCGAAGCTCTTTCCCGGTACGACTTTCACATTTCTGCCCGGTGACATCACCGCCAAGATCCTGAATTTCGGCCTGCCCGCACCGATCGACGTGCAGATCATCGGCCGCAATTTGCAAGACAATGTGGCCTATGCAGAGCAGGTGCTGGCCGCAGTCCGCCACATCCCGGGTATCGCGGATGCAACCATACAACAGAGTCTCGATCAGCCGACGCTCCTGGTTTCCGCGCACCGCGCCTTCGCATTGGGCGCCGGGATTTCGGAATCCGATGTCGCGGACAATACCCTCGCCACCCTCTCGGGCTCGGGGCAGGTGGCTCCGACGTACTGGCTCGATTACGAAACCGGCGTGTCGCATTTGGTCAACCTCCAGACTCCTCAAGCTCAGCTCACTTCGATAAACGATCTGGAGACGATCCCGATCGACAAGGGAAACGGCGATCCGGGTGGACACGAGGCCGAGATACTCGGAGGGCTGACTCAAATCACCCAAACGGGACGGCCGTTGGTGGTATCGCACCGAGACATTCTGCCGGTGATCGACATCTACGCGAGCAACGCCGGGCGCGATTTGGGCGCGGTGAGCGATGCGGTCGACAAAGTCCTCGAGCGCATGCAACGCGAGATACCGCATGGCGCCGTCGTACACGTACGCGGTCAGGCAGTGACCATGTTCGATGCCTATGAGCAGCTGCTGGCGGGCCTGGCATTTTCTGTTCTGCTCGTGTATCTCGTCATCGTCGTTAATTTCCAGTCCTGGCTCGATCCCTTCATCATCATCACGGCCCTCCCAGGGGCGCTGACCGGCATCATCTGGGCGCTCTTCCTGACCGGCACGTCCGTCTCGGTGCCCGCGCTCACGGGTGCGATCATGTGCATGGGAACTGCGACTGCGAACTCGATTCTCGTCGTCTCCTTCGCACGTGAGCAACTCAGCAAGCATGGGGACGGCGCGCGTGCAGCAATCGAAGCGGGCTATGAGCGGCTGCGGCCCGTGCTCATGACGGCGCTCGCGATGGTGATCGGCATGCTGCCGATGTCTTTGTCGAATACTCAGAACGCGCCGCTCGGTCGGGCGGTCATTGGCGGGCTCATCGTGGCCACCCTATCGACCTTGATGTTCGTTCCCTGCGTATTTGCATTACTGCACCAGAAAGGGCCGCCTAAAGGAGTCACCGCATGAAATCGTACACCAAGCTGATTGCAAGTCTCTTAATGCTGGGCGCCGCTGCGCTCGTCATCCGCGGAATCGCGGAGCGCAGGCGAACGCTCGCGGCGCTTGCGCACACGGCGGAAGAGCAGGCCGAAATCCCCGTTGAGGTGATCAGGCCGCAGCCAGGGCCCGCGTCGCGCTCCCTCACGCTGCCCGGCACGGCCCGTGCCTGGTTCGAGGCCCCGATCTTTGCGCAGGTGGCCGGCTATGTGAAAAATTGGAACGAGGATTATGGAGCTACGGTAAGAGCGGGGCAGCTCCTCGCGACCATCGACGCACCGAGTCTGGACGCTCAATATGAGGTGGCAAAAGCCAGGCTCGGCATCGCCCAAGCGAATTATCAGCTCGCGAACATTACCGCTGCGCGATGGCAGGCGCTCGCCGGCACGCCGGCCGTTTCGAAGCAAGAGGTCGACGTGCAGATCGCGGGCGCGGCGGCGCGCAAGGCCGAACTCGAGTCGGCGCGACAAGAGGTCGCTCGCTTCTCCGCCCTCGAGGGATTCAAGCAGGTGGTGGCGCCCTTTGACGGCGTGGTGACAGCCCGCCTCACCGATGTCGGCAGCTACGTGAACGCGGCGGGCGGAGATTCAGGCGCGCGCTCGGGGTCCACCGAGCTCTTTTCGGTCGCGGACGTGCATGAGATTCGAGTGTTCGTGGCCGTACCGCAGGATTATGCGGGGAGCCTGAGGGTCGGACTCACCGCGACCCTTCACCTGCCTTCTCAACCAGGCAGAGGGATCCCCGCCAAATTCCTGACTACCGCCCACGCGTTCAGTCCCGATACGCGAACCGCCGTCACAGAGCTCACCGTCGACAACGCGGATCACGCCATTTGGCCAGGAACGTATGTAGATGTGGAATTTAAGATACCCGCGGCGACCGGAGTGCTGATCGTGCCTGAGCAGGCATTGATTTTTCGTGCTGCCGGGATACAGGTTGCGATCGTCGACGCGCAGCAGCGCGTTCACCTACGCAACGTCACGCTCGGCGAGAATCTCGGTGAGGAAGTGCAGATCACGAGCGGGCTCGCGGCGGCCGACAGACTGGTGAACAACCCGTCGGCGGGACTATTGGAAGGAACACGCGTTCGACCCACCTCGCCGGAGGCGGGTTACTTCGCTGCATCGAAAGCGGCTGAGCCAACCGCCAGCTCAAGTGGCCATGAACGCGCGGACAATCCATGACTGTGACCACTCGCTTGCGAATCCCCGCAGTCAACGCCGTCCGACTCGCTGCGCTCAGCGCGGTGCTCCTATCCGGCTGCGATCTCGCGCCCGTGTACGATCCGCCGCATCTATTGCTGCCCAACTCCTATCAGGGTACGAGTCCATTTCAGGTGGCGCATCCGGAGGCGGAATTATCTTCGCGCGGCGATTGGTGGGTGTTATTCGGCGACCCGGAACTCAACAAGCTCGAGGATGAACTCCAGCACGCGAATCCGACTCTCGAGGCCGCGGCCGAGACCTACAATCAAGCGCGCGACCTGGCGGCCGAAGCGCTTTCGCAGCTCGCCCCGGAAATCGGCATCGATGGCGGCGTCTCGGACAACAAGCAGTCGGCGAATCGGCTGTTCCGCGGCGGTGGCGGACCGAACGTGCAAGCCTCGAACGAGATCGATGGCGCGGCATCTTGGGAGCCCGATTTTTGGGAGGCTATTCGCAATGGCGCGCGCGCGCAAAAGCGCCTCGCCCAGGCGAGCGCCGCGGATTGTGCGACGGCGCGACTGAGCCTCGAGGTCGCGCTCGCCAACGACTACGTAACATTGCGCGGTCTGGATGTGCAGCTCGAGGTACTGCGCCAGTCGATAGTCTCGTACGAGCAGGCGGTTCTGGTCACGCAGCTGAGGTCGGAGGGACAGATTGCTTCGGGCCTGGATTTAGCGCGGGCCTCGAGCCAGCTCTCCTCGGCAAAGGCACAGAGGGCCGATGCCGAGTTACAGCGCGATCTCATCCAGCATGCCATTGCCGTTCTCGTCGGGGCGATGCCGAGCAGTTTCTCGATTGCGCCGGTGCATCAGTTCACCCTTGCAGCGCCCAAGATACCGACAGGTCTTCCTTCGGACCTGTTGCAGCGCCGGCCGGATATCGCCAGCGCGGAGCGGCACATGGCCGCGGCAAACGCAACCATCGGCGTGTCGCGCGCCGCGTTTTATCCCAACATCACGTTGTTTGGCGCGGCGGGATTTCAAGATTCGGGATTCAATCTCCTCAGTCTGCCGAACAGCCTGTGGTCCGTCGGCGCCGGCGCGGTGCTTCCGCTGTTCGAGGGCGGACTGCGCCGTGCGGAACTGCAGCGCTCATGGTCGCAGTACGCGCAGACGCGCGATGACTATCGGGCCACCGTACTCGCTGCGTTTCAAGATGTCGAGGATGGCATGAGCCTGACACAGCGTCTCGCCGTTGAGGTCGTCGAGCAGCGCAAGGCGAGCGAGCAGGCGGATGCGGCCCTGTCGATCTCCACGCTGCTATATAAGGACGGACTCGATAACTATCTCAGTGTCTCGATCGCGCAGGTTCAGGCGCTGGCTGCTGAACTCGTAGACGTTCAGTTACGTGTTCGTCAGGTTCAGGCATCGATATCTCTAGTCCACGCTCTTGGTGGTGGCTGGTCGGCTCAGGAACTGCCGTTGGAGAGCAAAGTTGTCCATTCGCCGCGGTTTTCTCCAAGAGACATTGCTGTGCCGGCACTACAGTGATCGCCGATGGGGCCGTTCGAACCGGGCAGAGGACATGACCAGAGAGCTTGATTCCAAAAGATCGCATTGGTGCATTGTGGTCGCCGATGACAAGGCGCCGGAATGGGTGCCCCATGGAGCGTTGGAGCGGCGATCGGCACCCGTGCAGTATGGCTGCCTCGGTAAGCCCGTGACATTACTACACCGGGCCCTGCACCGCGCCGCATCGATTGCTCCGCCTTCGCAAATTCTCGTAACCGCTCTCGAAGAGTACCGGGATCGATGGGAGCCGATCCTATGGTGCGTGCGCCCCGAGAGGCGCTTCGTCAGCACCAAAGGTACGAGCCCGCTGCTCACCTCAGCGGCTGCGATTCTTTCGATCGCCGGCGTGTCGCCATCGAGCATCGTGACGGTTCTACCGGCGCGCTGTTACGTCGGGCACGAAAGGACTTTGCGCGACGCGCTGAGGCAGGCCGCATCCGAATTACCGCATATTCCGGAGGGCGCGGCAACGCTCGGTATGCTTGATATGGACGAAGGTGTGGATGAGGACTACATGGTGGTCGGCCGCGGCCGGATAGGACGCGGGCTCACAGTTCACGGGATCGCCCGGCGTCCAACCGGCTGGGTCGCGCGACATTTGCGGCGGCAGGGTGCCGTCGTGTCATCCGGCATCATGATCGGCTACGCGGGCGTATTTGCGGCGCACATATCGAAATACTGGACACCTGCCAGCCGCGGTGAACCCATTGCATTATGAATCATACGCCGTCTTCAAGGGCAAAGTCGGCGCGAGTGCCGAGTGCCGAGTACCGATAATCGAATATTCGAAGGAGCAAGTTATGCGTGTCGGTCTGTTCGTTCCTTGCTACGTCGATGCGTTCCACCCGCAGGTTGGGATCGCGACGCTGGAATTGCTGGAGCGGTTTGGCATCGAGGTCGAATATCCTTTCGATCAGACCTGTTGCGGGCAGCCGATGACAAATAGCGGTTGTCACCAGGAATCGGCGGCAACCGAAGCGTTGTTCGTTCGAAACTTTGAAAAGTTTGATTACATCGTGGGGCCGTCAGGAAGCTGTGTGCACCACGTTCGTTATAACCTCGATGCGGTTGAGCAGACAGACGCCGTCCGCAAGGTCAGGGAGAATACTTTCGAGCTCGTCGAGTTTCTTCACGACGTACTCAAGGTCGGCGCATTCCCCTGGGCGGAGTTCCCGCATCGGGTCGCGTATCACAATAACTGTAATGCCTTGCGAGGGATTGGACACTCGAGCATGTCTGAACTACGAGTCGCGCCGTTCTCAAAACCCTTGGACCTATTGCGCAAGGTGCGTGGAATCGAAGTGGTGGAACTCGCGCGACCGGACGAATGCTGCGGATTTGGCGGTACGTTTTCGGTTTTTGCCGAGGGGATCTCCTCAAAGATGGGACTAGATAAGGTCCAGGATGAGGTTCGCTCAGGAGCCGAGTACATCATATCCTCCGACAGCTCGTGCATGATGCATCAGCAGGGGTGCGCGGAGCGTGCCGGCTTGCCGATGAAATACATCCATATTGCGGAAGTCTTGAACGGGGCCTCTTCATGAAGGACCTTCAATCGGACGTCCCGATCACGATGGAGGCGGGCGTCGGAACTCGTCCTAAAGAAGGCACCGCCCCCGCGGACGGTAGCCCGGTCAAGAATGGCCGTCGGCTGCAACATGCGGAGGGCGCTTCGCGCCCCCTGGATTCGTCCTCGCGAGAACTCCAACCGCGCGGCGCACAAATTCGCGGCAATCATCGGGTAGATCAAACCGAGGCCGCCGAACGGTTCATCGCGGCGCCCCAGCACGAAAAGATGCATGACGAGCGGCTTTGGGACCTGCGTCAGAAGCGCGACGGCCAAATGCATGCCATCCCCGAATGGGAGGAGCTACGTGCGCTCGCCTCGGCCATCAAAGAGCACACCCTGACTCATTTGGATCAGTACCTCGAACAGTTCGAGCAGAATGCGAACGCGAACGGGGTGCATGTGCACTGGGCGATGGACGGTGAGGAACATAACCGAATCGTCCACGGAATCCTACGAGATCACGGCGCGAAGACCCTGATCAAGAGTAAGTCGATGCTAACGGAGGAGTGCGGCTTCCGTAGTTACATGGCTCGCGTTGGCATCGAGGTCATCGAGACGGATCTGGGAGAGCGTATCCAGCAGCTCGACAATGAGGATCCGAGCCATGTCGTGGTTCCCGCCGTGCACAAATTGCGCGGTGATGTCGCACAGGTCTTCGCGACTCACCTTGGAACCGATCCTGCCGACGACAACGTCCACCATCTCGCGGAAGCCCAGCGTCAGGCGACCCGGCCTTTGATCTTGCATGCCGATGCGGGCATGACGGGCTGCAATTTTGCCATTGCCGAGACGGGCGGCATCACGGTTTGTACGAATGAAGGCAATGCCGATTTATCAGCCAATGTTCCGAATCTGCACATTGCCTCGGTCGGAATCGAGAAAGTGATCCCACGATTGGAGCATTTGGCAGTATTCGTACGCATGCTCTCGCGCTCTGCATTGGGCTCACCGATTACCCAATATACATCCCACATCCGAGGGCCGCGGGCCGGAGGCGAGATGCACGTGGTGTTGGTCGACAATGGCCGATCGGCGCGTCTCGCATTGGACAAATTCTGGACTTCGCTGAAGTGTATTCGCTGCGGTGCGTGCATGAATACTTGCCCCGTGTACCGGCGTAGTGGAGGGCTGAGTTACGGCGCAACGTATTCAGGCCCAATTGGCCTCATTATCGATCCCACTTTCAATCGCCACAAATACAGCGCTCTGCCGTTCTCTTCGACGTTGAATGGGAGCTGCAGCAACGTCTGTCCGGTCAAGATAAATATCCACGAGCAGATTGGCGCATGGCGCCAAGTGATGGCGAAGAATCACGAGCTGACGTTCGTGAAAAAGGCGGCCATGAGCGCAGCCGGAGTTCTGCTCGCGCATCCCGCCTTATATCGCGCCGCCATTGCCAGCGCGGATTCGGCGCTCAATGGGCTTCCGAGATTCGCGATCTATAACCGACTCAACGCCTGGGGAAAACACCGACAAGTCCCACATGCGCCTCGGGAAAGCTTTCACAGCTGGTACAAACGCAACAGGAGCGCTTCATGAGTAGCCGTGACCGGATTTTGGCAGCCGTGCGGGCCAACCTCCCGACGCTCGATCGGCCGCTACCGCAAGTACCGATGTATGACGTGGCCGCCCCGGCATCGCTGCTCGCGCTCTTCAAGGAATCCTTGCACGATATGGGAGGCGATTTCGTCGATGCGGCCTCGGGCGACGATCCGCTTCAACCCATTCGGGAGCGACTTGCCTCCGCGAAGGTCGTATGCTCGGCCGCTGCCGAGGTGACGGGAAATCGACAGCTATCGAGTGTTCGCTCGCCCCGTGATCTCTCGGACGTGGACATCGGCGTCGTACGAGCCGCCTTCGCGGTCGCCGAAACGGGTTCCGTCTGCCTGACACAGTACAGCCTGGTCGTGAATTCGCTTGGCTATCTGCCGCAACACCTGATCGTGTTGCTGGATCCGGCGGATATCGTCGTCAATTTACATCACGCCTATCGCAGGCCGGAGTTCCTGCAAGGCCACTACGTCGTTTTTCATACGGGGCCCTCGGCGACTGCTGATATCGAGGGCGTTCTCATCCATGGCGCACAAGGTGTGCGCACACTCAGCGTTGTGCCCTTGGCACGGGCTGCAAGACCATCGAATCACTGATACAGGAGACCAGCACATGATGAAATCAATCGAGATGAAAGGGCACAAAGCGGGCCTTGGTGTGGCGTTGCTCGATGATCCGACCAGCAACAAGGGCACGGCATTCACCGCCAAGGAGCGTGCTGATTTCGGCTTAGAAGGGCTCCTGCCGCCATCGGTTGAAAGTTTGGACCGACAGGTTGAACGCGTGATGCATCACCTCGATGCCAAGTCCACGGATCTCGAGCGCTATATTTATCTGACCGGATTGGCGGACCGAAACGAGACGCTGTTCTATCGCACGGTGATGTCCAACCCGGCCCGCTTCCTACCGATCCTGTATGACCCCACTGTCGCCGAGGCCTGTCTGGCCTTTGGCCACATCTTCCGTCGCGCGCGCGGCATGTACATCACACGCGAGATGAAGGGGCGCATGGCTGAGGTGCTGCGCAACTGGCCGCAGAGCGACGTACGCTTCATTTGCGTCTCTACCGGCGGACGGATCCTGGGTCTCGGGGATATCGGCGCTAACGGCATGGGAATCCCAATCGGTAAGCTTGAACTTTACACGGCTTGCGCGGCCGTGCCGCCGACGTGCTTGCTGCCGGTGCTGTTTGACGTCGGTACTACCAATGACGCCCTGCGCGCGGATCCGCTCTACTTGGGCTTGAAGGTGAAGCCGCCTTCCGAGGCGGAACTCGACGAACTCGTCGAGGAATTTGTCCAAGCCGTGCAGCAGGTATTTCCCAACTGCTGCATCCACTTCGAGGACTGGAAAGGGACAGACGCCATCCGGCTGCTCGCCCGATATACCGACAAGGTGCTGTGCTACAACGATGACATTCAGGGCACCGCGAGCGTCACGCTCGCGGGCCTCACAACCGCGCTGCAGATCATTGATGCACCGCTGACCGAGCAACGCATTTTATTCCTCGGCGCCGGATCCGCGGGCATCGGCATCTCCAATTTGATTGTCTCAGCAATGCAAATGCAAGGGCTCTCGCAAGATGCCGCGCGCAGCCGCATCTCCTTGTTCGACATCCATGGCCTCATAGAGCCTTCCCGCTCCAACCTATCTGCGTCACAGAAGGTCTATGCGCACAACGCGGCGCCATCAAAAGATCTCGCTCAGACCATCGAAACCTTGAAGCCGACCATCCTCGTCGGCGTCAGCACCAAGGGCGGCGCTTTCAACCAGCAAGTCATCGAGGCCATGAGTCGGATCAACGAGCGGCCGATTATCTTCGCGCTCTCAAATCCGACCGACAAGGCCGAGTGCTCGGCGGAGCAGGCGTACACCTGGTCGAAAGGGAAGGCGCTATTTGCCGCCGGCGTCCAGTTTCCCGAGGTCACCATCAAAGGTAAGACGTTTCATCCCGGGCAGGCCAATAATTTCTATATCTACCCAGCACTCGGACTTGCGACTTATGTGGCACGGCCGCGACGCATTACGGATGAGTGTTTCATCGTTGCAGCGCAAGCGAGCGCCGACCAGGTGGGACCGGAACTTCGCGCCAGAGGCATGTTATTCCCGAGTCAGTCCGAGATCCTTGAGTTGGAGGTTACGACGG
>Ga0208193_1000556_pt1 | contig 19477 bp, 14 predicted proteins | sample June2015DPH_17_2_FD_184716 | JGI IMG/M metagenome (GOLD analysis project Ga0208193, IMG submission 184716) | Peatland microbial communities from SPRUCE experiment site at the Marcell Experimental Forest, Minnesota, USA - June2015DPH_17_10... | ecosystem: Environmental > Terrestrial > Soil >... | reverse complement strand
TCCACGTAACTGAAAAGCGAGCCGGACCGTTCGTCACTCCCCCGCATCGCGACCCCCAAGTCAAATCCGGGTCCCAGAGAATCATGATACGAAACGCTTCGCTACCGACTTCTTCAACAGCCTGCTAGGGCTTTTTCGCCAGTTGCTCGTGGGGCCGGCCGAAATCGGGTGCGGCCGAGTCTTGCCCGATCTCGACAATGCCACGGCGGATCGCGCGGGTACGCGTGAAGTGTTCGAATAACGCCTCCCCGTCGCCGCGCCTGATGGCACGCGTGAGTTTGGACAAATCTTCGTTGAAGGTGCCGAGCATCTCCAGCACCGCGTCCTTGTTGGTCAGGAACACGTCGCGCCACATGGTCGGATCGGAGGCTGCGATGCGGGTGAAATCGCGAAAGCCGCCGGCGGAGAACTTGATCACCTCTGAGGACGTGACCTGCGCCAGTTCGTCCGCCGTGCCGACGATGGTGTAGGCGATCAAATGCGGCAGATGGCTGGTGATCGCGAGCACCATGTCATGATGGTCAGGCGTCATGATCTCGACTTTGGCGCCGATGCCGGTCCAAAAGGCGCGCAGCTTCTCCACCGCGTTGGGGTCCGTGCCCTCCGGCGGGGTGAGAATGCACCAGCGGTTGATGAAGAGTTCGGCGAAACCTGAATCGGGGCCGGAATGTTCGGTGCCCGTCACCGGATGCGCCGGCACGAAATGTACGCCCGCGGGCAGATGCGGCGCCATCTCCTTGACCACCGCGCCCTTGACGGAGCCGACATCCGAGACGATCGCGCCCGGCTTGAGATGGCCTGCAATCTCGGCTGCGACCTCGCCGCAGGCGCCGACGGGGATGCAGAGGATCACGAGGTCGGCGCCGCTGGCTGCTTCCGCATTGGTCTCGACGACACGATCGACGATGCCGAGCTCCATCACACGTGCGCGGGTTTTCGCCGAGCGGTCCGTGGTGACGATCTCTTTCGCCAACCCCTGCGCTTTCGCGGCGCGCGCGATCGAACCGCCGATCAGCCCGAAACCGATCAGTGCGATGCGATCAAAATGTATTGCTCCGCTCACTTCGACCCCATGAAGTCACGCAAGCCTTCGATCACCAGCCGATTGGCTTCTTCGGTGCCGATCGTCAGCCGCAGGGCATGCGGCAGCTTGTAATTTTTCAGCCCTCGCAGCACGAGCCCGCGCTGGGTGAGGAAGGCGTCCGCATCCTCGGCCGTTTTGCCCTTATCCAGCGGGAAGTGGATCAGCATGAAATTGGCAACGCTTGGCGTGACCTTGAGGCCGAGCCTGGTCAGTTCTTCCGTCAGCCGGTTGCGCCATGTCTCGGTGTGCGCCTTCGACATCTGCTGATGTGCGGTGTCTTCGATCGCGGCGACTGCGGCGAGCATCGCCGGCGTTGAAACGTTGAACGGTCCGCGAATACGGTTGACCGCGTCCACAATGTGGGCCGGTCCGAACATCCAGCCGATGCGCAGCGCCGCCAGCCCGTGAATCTTCGAAAACGTGTGGGTCATCACGGTGTTCTCGCTGGTCGCGACCAGCTCGATGCCCATCTCGTAATCGTTGCGCGAGACGTAATCCGCATATGCCGCGTCCAGCACCAGAAGCACGTGAGACGGCAAACCGGCGCGCAGCCGCTTCACCTCGTCGAACGGCAGATAGGTTCCGGTTGGGTTATTCGGATTGGCAAGCCAGACGAGCTTGGTCCGCGGCGTGACGAGCTTGAGGATCGCATCGACGTCGGCGGTGAACTCGGTCTCGGGTGCGACCACGTTGACGGCGCCGTTCGCCATCGTCGCGATCGGATAGACCAGAAAGCCGTGGGTGGTGGAAATCGCCTCGTCGCCGTGGCCCAGATAAGTGTGCGCCAAAAGGTTGAGAATTTCATCGGAGCCCGCGCCGCAGATGATGCGGTCGGGATCGAGCCCGAACGAACGTCCGATCGCCTCACGCAGGACACGCGAGGTGCCTTCCGGATAATCCTCCAGATGCGCTGCGGCGTTCCTGTAGGCCTCGATCGCCTTCGGCGAGGGGCCGAACGGCGTTTCGTTGGCCGACAGCTTGAACACCTTGCGGCCCTGTTCCGCCTTCGGGCTCTTGCCGGGCGTATAGGGCGCAATATCGAGAATGCCGGGATTCGGCACGGGTCGGGACATCTTCAGCTCCGGATAAACGAGGCGGCTATTTGGGCAGCCCGTTCGGGATCGTATAGCGCGTTGCGTGGCTGCCGACGAGGGCCGATGAGCGCACGGATGCGCCGGCCTCGATCAGGGCGGCCTTGATCTTTTCAAAGTTTCCGCCGGCGACCGACACCAGAAGAGCCGCGCCATCAAAGGCCGTATCGGGCACGGCGACGATCTCGGCCAGCGGCGACAGCGCGCGGGCGGTCTCGGCGTTCCATCCGGAGACGCGCACGCTCCACATCTCGACTTCGGTCACCATGGCGCTGTCGGCCACGCGCGACACGACAAAAACCGGCAGCGCCGCCGGATGATCTGCGCGCTCGACGAACGGCAGCCGTGCGATGATCTTGGGCGCGCCCCGTGCTTCCAGTGCGATCCACCACGGCGTGCGGCTGGACGTCGCCGACACCAGCGCCAGATCGCCCTTGGATTTTGCCACCGCCTCGACCGCGGCAGGCGCGTTGAAATGCGAGACATAGGGAACGGTGAAGCCGAAATGAAACCGCGCCGAATCCCGCATCGCGGGTTCGCTGACCGAAATGTCGGCGTGTACCGAGAACGGCGCCTGCACGTAAGTGAAGGTCGAGATGATGACGCGCCAGATGCTTTCGACGGTGTCGAGCGGCAGGATACCGCGATGACGCTGCACCAGACGCCGCATCATGTCGGCCTCGCGCGCCGGACGAAAGGCGGAGCCCACCTCCTGGGTCTGCTTCACCTGGATCAGGCGATCGATGATGTCGCCGCGCTGCATCAACAGGCTGTGCACCTGGGCATCGATTGAATCGATTTCCTGGCGCAGCTCGGCGAGCGATGGTGGCGAGGGCGGTGGCTTGGACATCGTGGAAACCCGGCGAAAATTCGTTCCTCATCCTGAGGAGCGCGAATAGCGCGTCTCGAAGGATGCCCGTTCTTCTCCCTCATGGTTCGAGACGGCGCAACAGCCAAGTTTACGCAGGCTGCGTACACTTGCCTGCGCGCCTCCTCACCATGAGGATCTCCCTACGGGCCTTATTAACCACGGCCTTGCCTTGACGTTGAGGGGGCAAGCGACTAATTTTATATGGTTCCGTGGTCATTTGAGCCGGCCGGCTTGCAGCCACGTTAAAAAATTCGCTAAACAGGCCGGGGACAGAGATGATCCCGGCCGAACTTATCGTTCAGGCCGGTTTTTTTATGGCCTGATTTCCGGGACGGCTCGCTGACAAGAGCCTGCCTGAGGGATCGGTATCAAGATGGTGAAAGTCGTACAGTCCGTACCAAGTCCAGTGATCCACGCCGAGGAGCGGTCGCAGGAGGCGGATCATCCGAGCTCGAAGGTCGCGCAGTTCGGCGCCGATCAACCGTTGCGGCTTGATTGCGGGATCGATCTCGCGCCGTTTCAGATCGCCTACCAGACCTACGGCGAACTCAACGCCGCGCGTTCGAATGCCATCCTGGTCTGTCATGCGCTGACCGGCGATCAGCATGTCTTCAATGTGCACCCCGTCACCGGCAAGTCCGGCTGGTGGGAAACCATGGTCGGCCCCGGCCGTCCGCTGGATACGGATCGATACTTCATCATCTGTTCGAACGTGATCGGCGCCTGCATGGGTTCGACCGGTCCGGCGTCGACCAATCCGGCGACCGGCAAGCCATGGGGTCTCGACTTTCCGGTCGTCACCATCCCCGACATGGTGCGGGCCCAGGCGATGTTGCTGGATAGCCTGGGGATCGAGACATTGTTCTGCGTGGTCGGCGGTTCGATGGGCGGCATGCAGGCGCTGCAATGGACGGCGGCGTTTCCGAAACGCGTGTTCTCGACACTGGCGATTGCCTGTTCGACACGGCATTCGGCGCAGAACATCGCCTTCCACGAACTCGGCCGCCAGGCCGTGATGGCCGATCCCGAGTGGCACAACGGCCGCTACTTTGAGAAAGGCACCCACCCGCATCACGGTCTCGGCGTGGCGCGGATGGCCGCGCACATCACCTATCTGTCGGATGCCGCCCTGCATCGCAAGTTCGGCCGGCGGATGCAGGATCGCGAGTTGCCGACGTTCTCGTTTGATGCCGACTTTCAGGTCGAAAGCTATCTGCGCTATCAGGGCTCGTCCTTTGTCGAGCGGTTCGACGCCAACAGCTATCTCTATCTGACGCGCGCGATGGATTACTTCGATATCGCCGCCGATCATGATGGCGTGCTCGCGCAGGCCTTCCGCGGCATCCAGACGCGGTTTTGCGTGGTGTCGTTTACCAGCGACTGGCTGTTTCCGACCTCGGAGTCGCGCGCGCTGGTACACGCGCTGAATGCCTCCAGCGCGCGGGTGAGTTTCGCCGAAATCGAGACCGACCGCGGGCACGACGCGTTCCTGCTCGACGTGCCAGAGTTCTTCGATATCTCGCGCGCGTTCCTGCAATCGGCGGCCAAGGCACGAGGGCTTTCCGGAGCAGGTGACGCATGACCCTCCAACAACAGGCCCTCCCGCTGAACCCCGCCCTCAGGCCCGACGGTGTGCGCCATCGCGGCGATCATCTGCTGGTGGCGGAAATGGTCGAGCGCGGCTCGAAGGTGCTCGACGTCGGCTGCGGCGACGGCGATCTGTTGCAACTGCTCGAGAGCCGGGGGATCGACGGCCGCGGCATCGAACTGTCGCGCGAGGGCGTCAACCGTTGCGTCGCCAAGGGGCTGGCGGTGGTGCAGGGCGACGCCGATACCGACCTCGTCAATTACCCGGACGATGCGTTCGACTACGTGATCCTGTCGCAGACCTTGCAGGCGACGCGGCAGCCGAAGGTGGTGCTGGAAAACCTGCTGCGGATCGGCCGCCGCGCCATCGTGTCGTTCCCGAATTTCGGGTTCTGGCGGATGCGGCTTCAGCTTCTGATCGGCGGTCACATGCCGCGCACGGAGAACCTTCCCGCCACGTGGTACGACACGCCTAACATTCATTTCTGCACCATCAAGGATTTCGTGCAGTTGTGCGGCGAGATCAACGTCAAGATGGAGCGGGCGGTCGCGCTCGATCTCTACGGCCGTCCGTTGCGGGTGAACCTGCCCTGGTGGTTCTGGAACATGTTCGGCGAGCAGGGCGTGTTCCTGCTGAGCCGCGCGGGGAAGGGTAAGTAGCGGTTGAGCCTCACGACTGCGCCGGACCCGCAGTCCTTGATGTGACGATGTTTGGCTCACTAAGTCGTCCCGGCGAACCGCTCCGGTATTCAGGGAGTGTCAGCTCTTGAGCCGAGACGCGGCGGTGCAAGCTTGCTTCTGATTCACATGTCAAACAGCCACTTCACCGTCATTCCGGGGGGCGCGTTAGCGCGAGCCCGGAATCCCTCAGGCCGCGAAACGCTTGGAGAAATGGATTCCGGGTCGATGCTTCGCATCGCCCCGGAATGACGGCCGGAATGCAGACATACAATCGCATCCCCGCGGCGCGTCACGCCCGAGTTATCCCTGGTTCCTTCGCCCAAAGAGGGCGTGGGGAATGCCGGATGCACAAGCGCACCCGCAGCCTCCCACACGAGCGTAGTCACCGCAGGTACACGCCGGTTTCACCCGGCATTCCCGCACGCGAATGGTTTTAACGGTTTCCTTCGTAGTCTCCCCGGAGACCGGCTTTTTGTCTCCGTCATCGCACGAAACGTGTTCGCGCAATTTGGTACCAGCATCGGGGTATCAGGACGCCACGACTTCGCCGTCCGCCTGTCGATGCATTCGTCGCGTGCACCGCAAGCGTCCACCGCATCCCGCGCCCAACGTCCGTGACGATCGCGAAACGCCCCTCTTGAGGAGCGCGGGACGGGCGAGTGTGTGGATTTGATTTGCCCGACGGGACAAGCTGAATATTTTTCACCGAAGGACTGGACAGGTAGCATCAGCCTGATCGGGTTAGGAAAATTCGCCGTTTGGCGCAAAGGTACGCTACGCTAATTAACGTAGCGATTTTTCTCTTTGCAGTCATTCCGGCGCGATGCGAAGCATCGAACCTAGAATCTCGAGCTTCCGGGTCCTGTTTTTAGAGGCTGCGCTTAGTTCGCCGCCACTAAGCATTACATGGCGCGCCAGTGGTCAGGCTTTTTCTTATCGTTAAGATGCCGAACCCTAGCCACATGAGGTGAGTGGCCATTCTTTTTGGCCCACTCGATCGCCTCGTGCTGAGTTTTGAAGGTCCCAAGCACATGATCCGCGTGGTCTTCGACCACATAGTCGGTGATAGGGCTTTCCTCAGGTCTACCTTTCGGACGTGCTTCAATAAAAACGGTTGCCATTTTCTTCCTCCGTAATATTGGAGGTTGAGTCTATCATTCGTAGCGTGAGTCCCGATTCTCGCCGCCGGGATCGGCCGCAAGGAATTCAAGATCAAGCACCTCATTTGAGCCCATGACAAAGACCCAAGCAAAACAACTGGTGGTCTGCGTAGAAAATGATGGTTATGCGGTCTCGCTGGAGAAACGCAAAATCTATGTCGTGCTGCGCGATGCGGCTGCAGAAAAACACAACATGCTGCGGGTTGTCGATGAATCCGGCGAGGATTACCTTTGTCCGAAGCGCTCTTCCGTTCGATTGCGCTTCCGCTAGCCATCAAACGGGCCGTGCTGGCGGCGTAGCCCGAATAAGGCGTAGGATGGGTTGAGCAAAGCGAAACCCATCACCTCCATACACGAATTGATGGGTATCGCTTCGCTCCACCCATCCTACGCGCTGTAAAAAAGGCCGTGCTGGCGGCGTAGCAAGCAGCAAGTAGCCCGCATGAGCGCAGCGATTGCAGGAATTGAGAATCCCGGATGTCGCTTTGCTCATCCGGGCTACGCTTGCTCAATGGAAGATTCGTCCGGAGTCGATGACGACGGTCTGGCCGGTCATGGTCTCGGTGCGGCACATGGTGACCACCATGTCGGCGCAGTCGTCCTTGTCGGCGGCCTTCTTCAGGAGCGAACTCGCGGCGGAACGCTCGATCTGCTCCGACCGGAGATTCGCGGTCGCGCGCGTGCCGTCCAGCAGGCCCGGTGCCACGCAGTTGACCAGCGTCTCGGGTGCCAGTGCCACCGCCATGCAACGCGTCAGATGAATGAGCCCCGCCTTTGATACGGCGTAAGCGATGGACGAGCCGGTCGGGCTCAGCCCTGCTATCGAAGCGACGTTGACGATACGGCCTCGCCCCTGAGCCTTCATGATCGGGGCGACCGCCTTGGTCAGAAGCATCGGCCCCGTCAGGTTGGTGGCCATGATTTTATCCCAGACCTCCAGCGTCAGATCGTCAAGATTGGCGAAAGGGATCGCGAGGTTGTAAGCGGCGTCATTGACCAGAACATCGAGGCGACCGAAGGCCTGGGTGACCTCGCCGACCAGCCGATCCACGGCCGCGCCGTCGGTGATGTCACAGGCGAACGCTTGAGCCTTGATGTGATAAAGCGACGAGAGTTCGCTGGCGACGCCTTCCGCCTGGTCGCGGCTGCGCGCGTACATGATGGCGACATGCGCGCCCTCCCGCGCGAGCGCGTGACAGATGCGCTGCCCCAGCCCGCCATTGCCGCCCGTCACCAGTGCCACCGCGCCCTTCAGGTCCATCGCTTCCTCCTTTGATGTAAATGCGGTGTCGCATTGCCTGATACGGCAACACCGATCTCGGATCGCGCCGGCCCCAGCGGTTGGCTCAAACCAAACGGCGGATCGGGTTGCCCCGATCCGCCGTTCAGTTATCTGCCGCTGCGCCGACCGTCCAGCTTGGGCCGGCTTGCTTCTGTCGTCAGTTCGCGCACAGCGAATTGGCAAGGGCCATATCGGCTGGCGTCGCCGTAACGGCCGCAAGCACGTTAGACGCGCTCACCTGCGTGAGCAGCGTTTGTGCGTCGGACGGCAGAAGGAAGCGTTGCTGTTCAGCCGCGTTCACAGCCTTTGTCACAACGCAGACGTAGCCGGCATGGGTGCCATACCGCTCCTCGAGCGACAGGCGCGGATCACCATTCGCCTGACGGTTGGCTTTGGTGTCCCAGAAGGGCAAGTAGCCGCCGCTGTTGCCCGCCCCTGCAAATACCTGGCCGACGCTTCCCGGACCGTTACTTGCGTTGGGGCCGTACCAACCGGTCGTGGCCAGATTCCAGCCGACATACGTACCCAGCGGAGCCTGACCCAGGATCGTCGGCAAACCGTTGACAGCCTCGTTGCCATCGGCATTCACCTTGGCGGCGTAGACCTGCAGCACGCGTTCGATGATCGGCGGCTGGATGGTCGGAACGCCGGTCTCCTGATCGTAATTCTCCCTGGGACCGAAGTTGTAGACAAACGGCGGCCAGGCCTGTTCCCCTCCGTAAGGCATGCCGGGAATGTCGGGGAATCCCACGCCATGCTGGGTGTTGGGCACCAGCTGTCCGCTGGACACCGTCGGATAGGCGCTGCGCGGCATCGCGACGCCGTCCATGAGCAAGCGAATGAAGTTGTACTGCAGCGCATTGTTCGTATACGCCTCCGGGATCGGATCGTTCGCCAGCGACTGACCGACCGGTATGCTCACCGCGGCCGGGGAAACCCAATTGAACAGGTTGACCGTGGGGCTGACCGCGCCGCCGCCGTGGGTGGCGCCGGGCGTGTAGTACCGATAGACATTCGACGGTATCGGTATGTCCTGTATGCAGGTGAAGCCGCAAAGCGAGACCGCCATCTTTTCAGAGTAGAGCTCTGCCGAAGCGAAGGTCTCCAGGATTGCCGGACACGTATTGTCCCGCGCGCAGCGGTGAAGCATTCCATCCGGCGGAAGGTGCCGTGCCAGATTCGGATAGTCTCCCCACCAGACCGGAGCTTCGTCACCACCCATGTAGAGGTACATGAGGTTGTTCGGCTGTCCGAAGCGGATGTTCATCACCATCATCCGCCCGTCGATCTGCGGCCAGGCGCCGTCGAACACGATGCGGCCCCTTTGATCGTGGCCCCATTGGTCGTGGCCTTCCTCGTTGAAGCCCCAGAAGATGAAGCCGTGGATGAACGCGGCGGATTGCGATGCGCCGACGGTCATTGCCGTGGTGATTGAACCGGCGATCGGGTTCGAACCGCCGCCCGGAGCAACGCTGCCGTAACGAAGGAAAGCCGCAAGGTCACGGAACGCGGCAAATCCGACCCCAAGCACCAACGGGTTCTCTGCCGTATAGACCATTTCATATTCGAGCTTCGGGTTGAAGGTGCCGCTCTTCAGGCAAATCCAGTTCGGATTTGGCGTGCCCGGCCAGCCATTGGGGCAATACGCCCAGGCCCATTGAGTGCTCGGGATCGGCGTCTTCACACTGGTCACACCAGCCGCGGTTTGAGATGTGACACTCCAGAACTGCGCCTGCTTGGTGTCGAGGCTGGCCGGGTGATAGGGGACAAACGCCGGGCCCTGAATCGCCAACTGCGCGGTGCTCGGCGGTGTACCCGTTGGAACGGGCAAGCCGCATCCGTTCGTACCGGAGCAGACGTGACCATAGACCTCGCCGGTGATGATGTTGCCCCCGACGGCACGATCGTCGCCGCCCTGATCGCGCGGGCCATTGCCGTTGTTTGACGAGTTGCTGTGAGTTGCCACCGGCACCTGAACGACATAACTCGCCAAAGCCTTCGTCCCGGCTGCAACATCGGGCACGCCTGGAGGAACGAGAGCCCCGGTCGTGGTGTTCAGGCTGCCATAAGGTCCGGAGTTCAGGTCGAAGCACGGATACGGTATCGCCGTGGCGGGCGAGCATTGGGTGAGAAGGTCGCCCTGCCAACCGCTCTGCACATAAGTTGCACCCTGTACCAGTGCGGCCGTGGAGATGGCGTTGCCGCCACGGTTCGGGACCTCGTGGATCAACAAGCCGCTGCGCTGGTGCGGATCGGTGGGCGTGACAATCTGAAAGTTGGCGACGTAGGCAACTTTGCCTTGCGTCTTGGGTGCGTGCTCGATGTCGGTAATGATGGCGTGTTGCGGATCGCTTGGATCCAGCTCGCCGAAGATCCGGCCCGTGTAGATCGTGTAGGGCGTCGACGCACCCGGCGTCGAGGTCCCCAGGACGAGCGGCGTGAAGTTGAGCGAGATTTGCTGATCGATGACGATCTTCTGGACGTAAGCGTCGCTCGGCGAATTCCAGCCGATCGCTGCACCAAAGATCGCGATAGCCGGCAGGAAACGTCGTAACAGGCTGATTGTCTTGGGCATGTGTCTCCCCCATCTGAATGCGAGACGGGATCCGGAGCTGCGTAGACGGATGCCCAAATGCCCGTCGTCATATTATTTTTCTGCAAAAATATTTCTTGTACGCAAACTACGAAAGCATTTCATGCTAGGCAAAAACCAACAAGCTTGTCACGAAAAAACGTTATTCGCATTTGCGAAGAGCACTCACGCCAGCGTTACCTCCGAATCTTTCGACGACGGCAGAAATGAGACCGGTAATTGACGCGCGGCCGCTCGACAACTTCTCGGACTATATATCGGCTTGCGGCGCTTCGCGTCGTTTGCCGCAGTTACACCAGGAATCGAAGTGCGCGCGCCGGACTCCGGCGGGAGTGCTCGATGCCTGGCCAGTGATCAACGTTTTCAACATGCGCCCGCGATGACGTTCACGCCAACACCGACCTCGGATCGCGCGCGTTCCAACGATTGGCTTCCACCAATGCGATGAAGCGTTCGACCATTTCGTTGAACAGCGCCGGCTCTTCCAGATTGAGCACGTGGCCCGATTTGGGAAAGAACGTCAGGCCCGATGCGGGAAGATGTTTTTTCAAAAACAGACTTGGTTCGACGCAGGCATCGTCCTCGTCGCCGCAGATGATCAGCGCCGGCGTCATCGCTTTTCTGATTTCTTCCTTCATGGTGTAGATCGAGGGCCGGCCGCCCTGAAAGCCGCGCATGGTATTGGCCGAGCCTTTCGAGTCGTGCCGGGCGAGCGCGGCATAAAAGTCCGCATGGCCGCGCGAGTCCTTCACCAGAAAGGGAATCCGGCCCGGCGCCTCGCGGGTGACTTTTGCGACCTCAGCCGCGCCGATCTTCTCGAACTGATCGGCGGTCTCGCGGCAGGTCTTCCGGAACGTGTCGAGGTTTTCAAGGATCGAGCCTGAGCCGACGCCGGCGAGCGTCATCGACAGCATGCGCTCCGGCGTGGCGAGGGCCACTTGCAGCGAGGAATAGGAGCCCATCGACAGGCCGATGAAATGCGCTTTCGCGATGTTGAGATGATCAAGCACCGCGAGCGCATCGGTATAGAAATGCTTGTAGCTGTAGTCCTCGGCTGAGGGCGGCACGTCGGAGGGCGTATAGCCGCGCGCGGAATAGGCGATGCAGCGGTGGCCGCGCGAGAAGTAGCGCATCTGCGGCTCCCAATTGGTGTGGTCGGCGGCGAACTCGTGCAGGAAAAGGATCGGCGTGCCGCTGCCTGCTTCTTCGAAATAGAGCTTCACCCTGTCGTTCGCGATGGCGTGCGGCATTGCTTTGTTCTCCCTGTTCTTCCAGTTTTCTTGCGTGCCGTCTCGGCGCGGGCCCATGTGAGAATCCCAGTTAATGCTCGCGGCCGCAATGAGGCAAGAGCGCTTCTTTTTCGTCACGGAATCCGCGCGGAATCACCTTCGAACAGATCGCGCACCGCCACACGGCGTCTTGCTGTCGCCACATCGGAATTTCTAAACGCGCGCGGATGTCGGCCGTCATGGCCGGCGGGGAAATGGGGGTTATCAAAAATAAGAAGGATCAGTTGCGTATGCTTCACTCACTCAACTTCCGCCGGTCGCTGGTCGCGCTGGCATTGTGTTCGACCGCTTTCGCTTGTTCAGTCGCGCCGGCTTCGGCACGATCGCACCACAACTCGCGGCGGTATGCCCATGATGCGGGTCATCATGCCAGACGGCATTATGCCGTTCGCCGTTTTCACCACCTGGCGCGCCGGTCGCGTTGGGATGAGAATGTCGCCGCCCTGCGGACGAGCCGCGTCGCAAACGCCTATGCGAGCGTGTCGCCGGACGAGTTCGCAAATGCGGCTGCAATGTCAGGCGGCCTCGGTTCATCCGACCTGGTCAGCGAGGCGCGCCATTATCTCGGCGGCAATCCGACCGGCCGCGGCAGCCTGTGGTGCGCGCGTTTCATGAACATGGTGCTGGAGCGGACCGGTCATCGCGGGACTGGATCGGACATGGCGAGTTCGTTCGCCCGCTACGGTCAGCGCGTGTCGGGACCGGAGATCGGCGCGATCGCGGTGATGGGCCGGCGCGGCGGCGGGCACGTCGGTATCATCACCGGCATCGACGCGTCAGGCAACCCGATCATGATCTCCGGCAATAACGGCAACCGGGTCAAGGAAGCCCCGATCTCGCGCGGCCGGATCTATGCGTATGTGATGCCGAACTGAGGATCAAACCCTTCACGTCATTGCCTGCGACAAACGCAAAGCGTTTGCGCAAGGGAGCGTAAGCGACGAAGCAATCCATGCCGCGGCACACTGGATTGCTTCGCTGCGCTCGCAATGACGGGGAGGGAGTCCGGGCAGTCTTACACCGGCTCCGCCGCGCCCGCCGCGACCTCGTCGCCGACACGAAGCGTGCCGCCGGCGATCACCTCGGCATAGATGCCGCAATCGGGATGGCCGAGCCGTCGTTGCAGCGTGGCCGGGATTTCGAGATCGCGGATGGCGGTGTCGGGATCGACGTTGACGGCGGCGCAGCGCTGGATCCGTTTGACGACCTTCAGGCGGACATCGCCGATTGCGAGCGTCTGGCCGAGCAAGTCGAACTCATGCCAGGCCGGCCAACCCGTAACGTGCATGTTGCCGCGAAATCGCAACGGATTGACGTCCCAATCGACCAGGCCAGCGATGGCGGCGACGCTTGCAAGATTGATGATCGAGACGACCTTGCGGGGAACGTCGGAAAAACTGTGCCCCTCGGACGACAGCACCTTTGGCGGCCCCCTGAGGTCGTCAGCGAAATTCGCGACGAAGAATTGCTCAATGGTGTGGCGGCCCTCTGCCGTTTCCAGATCGCCCCGCACCGCCACGGCTCCGTCCTTTCGGATGGTCAGGAGGTGGGTTTGGTCCTCAAAATGGGTCTGCAATCTCGCCAGGCGCTCGTTGCGCATCAGCATCAGGAAATGCGGTTTGGGCAGCCAGACCGGCGCCTTGGGATCGAAGCCGGAGGGACCATTCTCGATCGCATAGCGGCGGTCGGCCGGAAAGGTCTGGCCGATATCGAGCGTGACATTCGGCAGAGGTTCAGGCGAGAGGCCCTTCACCGGGTAGCGATAAAGGCTGGTGATCTGCGCTAGCATCCGGGTTTCTTAGGGGATTCCGGGCTAGGCCGCCATCGCACACGAATTTGTGAGAATGCCCCTTCCGTTTCCGGAACCCCTTCCCACATTTGCCTCAAGCCGGCGTGAACGCCGGTGACGACCTGTGGCCGGTTGAGGAACGTCAACGCGGGGCGCGGAACCCAATGAAGATGCCGCAATCATGCCTTAGGGGTGGTCGCGGTATGCCGAGGGAAGTGAAGTATGAATATCGAAAAATATACCGAGCGCGCGCGGGGCTTTGTCCAGTCGGCGCAATCGCTCGCCATGCGCGAGGGGCATCAGCAGTTTTCGTCCCTGCATATGCTCAAGGTGCTGCTGGACGACAACGAGGGTTTGGCCAGCGGCCTGATCGACCGGGCCGGCGGTAACTCGCGCGCCATCCTGAAAGCGACCGAAGAAGCCTTGGAGAAGCTGCCGAAGGTTTCGGGCAGCGGCGCAGGCCAGGTCTATCTTGCGCCCGATCTCGCTCGCGCTTTCGATGCGGCCGAGAAGGCCGCCGAGAAAGCCGGCGACAGCTTTGTCACGGTCGAGCGGTTGTTGCTGGGGCTTGCACTCACCAAGGACGGCGAGGCGGGCGGCATCCTGCGCAAGGGCAATGTCACGCCGCAAAATCTCAATGCCGCGATCGAATCCTTGCGCAAGGGCCGTACCGCCGACAGTGCGACCGCTGAGAACGCCTATGACGCGTTGAAGAAATATGCGCGTGACCTCACGCAAGCCGCGCGCGAGGGCAAGCTCGACCCCGTGATCGGTCGCGATGAGGAAATCCGCCGTACCATCCAGGTGCTTTCCCGCCGTACCAAGAACAATCCGGTCCTGATCGGCGAGCCTGGGGTCGGCAAAACCGCGATCGTCGAGGGCCTGGCGCTGCGCATCCTCAACGGCGACGTGCCGGAGAGTTTGAAGGACAAAAAGCTGTTGTCGCTCGACATGGGTTCGCTGATTGCGGGCGCCAAATATCGCGGCGAGTTCGAAGAGCGGCTCAAGGCCGTGTTGTCCGAAGTCACCTCGGCCGAGGGCTCGATCATCCTGTTCATCGACGAAATGCATACGCTGATCGGCGCCGGCAAGGGCGAGGGCGCCATGGATGCGTCCAATCTCCTGAAACCAGCGCTGGCGCGGGGCGATCTGCATTGCATCGGCGCGACCACGCTCGATGAGTATCGCAAGCATGTCGAGAAAGACGCGGCGCTGGCGCGGCGTTTCCAGCCGATCTTCGTCTCCGAACCCACGGTCGAGGACACGATCTCGATCCTGCGCGGTCTGAAGGACAAGTACGAGCAGCATCACGGCGTGCGCATCACGGACTCGGCGCTGGTGGCGGCGGCGACACTGTCGAACCGCTACATCACCGACCGCTTCCTGCCCGACAAGGCCATCGACCTGATGGACGAAGCGGCGGCGCGGCTGAAGATGCAGGTCGATTCCAAGCCGGAAGAGCTGGATTCGATGGACCGGGAAATCATCCGGCTCAAGATCGAGCGAGAAGCCCTGAAGAAGGAAAGCGATGCCGGCTCCAAGAGCCGCCTGAAGACGCTGGAGAAGGAGCTTTCCGAGCTCGAGGAGAAATCCGCAAGCCTGGCCGCGCACTGGAGTGCGGAGAAGAACAAGCTGTCGAATGCGCAGAAGCTCAAGAGCGAACTCGATGCGCGGAAGATCGAACTCGCCGACGCCCAGCGGCGCGGCGAATTCCAGCGCGCGGGCGAACTGGCCTATGGCCGGATCCCCGAGCTGGAGAAGAGGCTTGTCGAGATCGAGGCCAAGGAGAATGCCGGCGAGATGATGGAGGAGGCGGTCACCGCCAACCACATCGCACAGGTGGTCTCGCGCTGGACCGGCGTGCCGGTCGACAAGATGCTGGAAGGCGAAAAGGACAAGCTCCTGAAGATGGAGATGAGCCTTGGCCAGCGCGTGGTCGGCCAGGCCGAAGCGGTGCATGCGGTCGCAACCGCCGTGCGCCGGTCGCGCGCGGGCTTGCAGGACCCGAACCGGCCGATGGGCTCGTTCATGTTCCTGGGCCCCACCGGCGTCGGCAAGACCGAACTGACCAAGGCGCTGGCGGAATATCTCTTCAATGACGAGACCGCGATGGTGCGTCTCGACATGTCCGAATACATGGAGAAGCACTCGGTATCGCGGCTGATCGGTGCGCCTCCGGGCTATGTCGGGTATGACGAGGGCGGCGCGCTCACCGAGGCGGTGCGGCGGCGGCCCTACCAGGTCGTGCTGTTCGACGAGATCGAAAAGGCGCATCCGGATGTGTTCAACGTGCTGTTGCAGGTGCTCGATGACGGCCGCCTGACCGATGGCCAGGGCCGCACCGTCGATTTCCGCAACACGCTGATCATCATGACCTCGAATCTCGGTTCGGAATTCCTGGTCAGTCAGCCGGAAGGCGAGGACACTTCGGCCGTCCGCGAACTGGTGATGGGTACGGTGCGGGCGCATTTCCGTCCCGAGTTCCTCAACCGCGTCGACGAGATCATCCTGTTCCACCGGCTGCAAAAGAGCGAGATGGGGCGGATCGTCGAGATCCAGTTCGCCCGGCTGTCGAAGCTTCTGGAGGAGCGCAAGATCACGCTGACGCTAGATGGCGCCGCGCGCGACTGGCTCGCCGCCAAAGGCTGGGACCCGGCCTATGGCGCGCGTCCCCTGAAGCGGGTGATCCAGCGCAACGTGCAGGATCCGCTCGCAGAGATGATTCTCGCCGGCGAGGTGCGCGACGGCGATCACGTCGCCATCTCCAGCGAGGGCAATGTGCTGACGTTCAATGGCGAGGCACGCCAGACCGCGGAAATCGCGCAGTTTGAGTCGCCGGTGCCGAAGCGGAAGCTGAACTAATCAAAACAAAGCGGCCTCGCATGATGCGGGGCCGTTTTTTCATCCGATGAAGAAAAGTGACCGTTATCGGTTGCTGAGCTGCACCGGGCCGCCGCTGGCGTCGGACATACGGGCGCCGCGGCCGGACATCATGGTGTCAAGCCGGTCGCGTTCTTTCTCGAAACTCGTCATCATCGGTCCTTCGAGCGAGCGGCCGCGCGGCAGCTTGACGCGCATCGGGTCGACGAAGCGGCCATTGACGAGGATTTCGTAGTGGACGTGGGCGCCGGTCGATTGTCCGGTCGAACCGACAAAGCCGATCACCTGGCCCTGCCGAACCCGCTTGCCGGGTTCCAGGCCCTTGGCGAAGGCCGACATGTGGCCGTAGGCGGTCTCATAGCCGTTGTTGTGCTTCAGCTTGACGTATTTGCCATAGCCGCCTTCCCAGTCCGCCACTTCAACCACGCCATTGCCGGAAGCGAAGATCGGCGTGCCGTAGGCGGTCGCCCAATCGACGCCGGTGTGCATCTTGACGTAGCCGAGGATCGGATGGCGGCGGCTGCCGAAGCCGGATCGCATGATCGCGTTGTTGACGGGCTTGCGGACCAGGAACTTCTTCGCGCTCTTGCCGGTCTCGTCGTAGAAATCGACCACCGCATCGTCCGGGGTCTGGAAACGATAATATTTCTTGGTCTCGCCGGCGACCGTGAGCGAGGCGAAAAGCACTTCCGGTTTTTCGCTGTTGGCGGTGCTTTCGTCTTCGCCGGCAAAGAAGACGTCGAAGGAATCTCCGGGCTGTACCTTGCGCTGGAAGTCGACGTCGTAGGAATAGATGCGGATCATGTCCTCGATGACATTCGCCGGCACCTTGTTGCGCAGCGCCGTCTCGTAAATGCTTTGATAGAGACGAACCCCGGTCCCGTCGTCGTCATCGTCGTCGCTATTGCTGCTGTTATCAGCGGTGTCGGTGGCGGTGTTCATGCTTTGCACGTCGACGGCGACATATTTGCCGAGATCGGACAGTGCGGCGACGGCCTCGACGGCGGAATCGTTGGCGACGATCACGCGGTAGGGCTGTAGCCGTTGGCCGGGGCCGGCCGGCGCCATCAGGATGCGCACCTTCTCGCCGTCCTTCAGGCCGCCGTCGCGGCCGCGGGGGCCGAGCGTGGTGGCAATCGCCTTGGCCTCTTCGGGCGTCGCGCCCTGTTCGCGCAGGATCGCGGTGACGGTGTCACCCTTCTTCACGGCATGGATGCGTTCGCCACTCGGGTTGCCGCCGGTGACCTGATCCTTGGTCTTCGGGAGCAGGGTGACGTTCTCCGGCACGACGCGGGTCTCAAAGCCGGCATAGGGGTCGGGCACGGTGCCTTCATTGGCGTAGCCCATCTTGAGGCCGCCTTGCGCGCCGCTGACATCGGCGGTGGCATTGGCCAGCGAGGCGTATTTCACGCCGCCGCTGCTACCATGCCAGTTCGAAGCGTCGCGCACCCGCAGCATGATCTCATCCAGCGCGACCACCGCGGCGATCTTGGCCTTGGGCAGGATCGGCGCGAGATCCTTGGTGACAAAGGAAACTTCGGCATCCGGTTCGGCGGCGTCGGCATTGTTCGCATCATCGGAGGCCGCCGGCGCGCTGGTGCCGACATCGGCCAGCATGCGCTGGGCGTTGAACGGCGGGATCTTGGCGGAAAGCTCGCTGGTGGTCATCGACAGGTTGCCGGAGATCCGGATGAACGGCCTCACCCGCATGACGTCGCGGTTGCCGACCCGCGTGACCGTCGACACCCTCACCACGTTGCGCGCGGCGCTGGATTCGCCCGGCGGCGGCAAGCGATCGCTCTTGTGCAAGGTGCCACGATCGTTGGCATTGAACGCGCCGCGCAATGCGCCTTCGACCCGCTCCGGAAGCTTGGCGAACGTCATTTCGCCGTCGAGCGACGCAAAAACGGCGCCGCCGATCAAGGCCGCGCCGCACAGACCCGTCAGAATGGTGCCGCTAAACCACTGGACCGAGATACGGCGGCGGTCGATCACCGCGGCCTCAGTACCGTCAACGGAAAGCGGCGGCTCGTGACCGAGGTCGATGACCCCCGCATCACGCCCGTATCCGCCCCCACGTGGCGTTCTGTGGCTCAAACCGCCATCCCCCCAAGTTCCATTTGCATTCGACGAGACCCCGCGCCGTTCCCCAAAATCCGTACCCTCAGGTGAAGGAACGGGAGCGCGGCGTACCGCACCGGTATTCGCGACAAACAAGCCGAAAGCGCGGCCGAAATCGCGAATGTGAATAGCGTGCAAATCTCTTCGAAAGTATGCGTCCGCGTGAAAGAGGCGACAGGCTCAAAGGATGATCTTCGCCTTTTCCTAGGTTCTCACCACCCGCCGCCCCCACTGGCATCAAGCGATTCAATACCTAATGTATGCCAGAACGGCGGAGGATTGTGGCTCAAGTACGGCGTTTAGCCCCTAAAAATCAGGGTTTGCCGCCGACTCAAGATTCTCTGTCCGATGCGACGATTTGTTGACATCAGGCGTTGACAACGCCGATCGGGCGGGACTATAAACCGCCCACTGAGCGCGGCGCTGCATTGGCCCTCGGCCAAGGCATTTGTTCGTGCCTGTAAAGCTCCTCACTGAGATGAGTGAATCAACAGCCGGTACAAGCCGGTTGTCATTTGTCGTCGAGTGAGGTGTTCGAAAAGACTTCCTTGGAAGGTTTCGGACGGATAGCTCCCTGAAGCGGGAGAGGGGTTTTCGGACCCCGGGCTGTTTGACAAGTGAAGATGAAGAAAGAGAAACGTGGACGGCGGAGTCCTTGCGGATCTCGGAATATTTGAAGGCTTCGGCTTTCAGGTTTTCGGGGTCGGACGAAAGACTTCGGCGGTACACGTTTTAAAGGTTACACCATCGTTGCCCGCGATGTGAATCGCAGGCGGCTTGTTGGCTTCGGCTGACAAAAAAATGGTGGGACCTCGTCAAACGTTGTGATCAGCCGGTTTGAAGTTTCAAGTCCAACTTGAGAGTTTGATCCTGGCTCAGAGCGAACGCTGGCGGCAGGCTTAACACATGCAAGTCGAGCGGGCGTAGCAATACGTCAGCGGCAGACGGGTGAGTAACGCGTGGGAACGTACCTTTTGGTTCGGAACAACACAGGGAAACTTGTGCTAATACCGGATAAGCCCTTACGGGGAAAGATTTATCGCCGAAAG